>JADHEF010000339.1_pt1 | contig 53631 bp, 49 predicted proteins | sample 8952391 | NCBI WGS metagenome assembly JADHEF01 (sample SAMN16124439, study PRJNA663245) | bioreactor sludge metagenome | isolation source: sludge (nitrite) | place: India:Bengaluru | collected 2019-02-28 | reverse complement strand
CCCCAATGTCTTTTATTTCCGGATTCAATTTCTCTCACCTTTCAATATCTCTTGAAAAACATATTTCAAACATAACTCGACACCTGCGCTTAAGCCCTGCGGAATGGCGAAAAGACAATATTCTCTCTGGCACAAGGCGGAAAAAAGGGTATCCGCTCCTTCCGGAATTTGATGAGAAGGCATTTTCATCCAACAGGAACACTGCGCTTGCATTGATTAAAATGGTTACTGACTCATCGGATTTTGAAAGAAAGTATTCATCGTATGAGCTTCTGCGGCTTAACCACAATAAGAAAATCAGTACACTCTCCTCAGGGATAGGGCTCTCACTTAATTTTTTCAGCAATACAATCCCGCTTAAATCCATGGAAAAGGAAAAGCTTTCTATAAAGCTTCTTCTTGACAGCAAATCTGCCCTTAACATCTATACTACAACAGTTCCTGATGGTATCAATAATTATGATATCTGGAAACAGACAGCTGAAGAAATACTTGGCATACCTGCTGAAAGTATTTTCATACTTCCTCATGAGACTGACCTCGCTCCCGTATCGGCAGCTTACCCTTTTTCAAAAGGCCTTGGCGGTTTCAATGAACTGCTGAAAAAGAGCTGTATGAGTCTGCAGAAAAAAAGATTCAGGAACCCTCTTCCGATCGAGGTAAGCACCTCAATTTCGCTTAACGCGCTTAACAAGGACGATCTCTCCTGGGGAGCATCGGTAGTTGATCTTACAGTAGACAACCTGACATATGAAGTTGATATAAAAGGGATATGGTGCTGTTTCGACTGCGGCCACATCCTGCACAAGGACATAATTGATAAATCAGTCTATTCCGGAATAATCGACAGCCTCAACTGGATATCAGGTGCTGAATTCATATCAGTTGTAAAAAGCAAGCTTATTCAGAGTGACAATACCTGGCATTTTTTCAATATCCCGATACACAGCGAATACATTAATAACCTTAAAAAAAGCAAATCACTTTCAATCGGCGACCTGCCCCTTTCTCTTATACCTGGAGCCTATTACAATGCTCTTTCACAGGCGTTGGGAGATGATATTGAAAACATACCGGTGACTCTAGAAAAAATAGATCAAATACTAAATAAAAACAGGGCAAAATGATTATACGATTTATCCTTAACAATCTTGAAGCAGTAATAGATGTAAATCCCCAGGCGCGTTTATCAACAGTTCTTCGTGAAAACTTCGGACTGCTTTCCACAAAAGAGAGCTGTTATAATGGCGGATGCGGTTCGTGCACTGTTCTGCTTGACAATGAACCAGTACCTTCATGCATTATCCCTGTTTTCACTGTCAAGAACAGGAATGTAATAACACTGGAAGGTTTTGAAAAAACTGAGAATTATGAGATTATCCGCAAGTCACTTAAAAGCGCAGGGTGCAATCTTTGCAATTACTGCGCGCAGGGTCGTATTCTTGTAATCCAGCACATTATAGAAAAACATAAGGAACTTACAGACGCTGATATCTTTGAAGCCCTTTCAGGTAATCATTGCGAGTGCACAGATTTTAAATCGCTGAAAAAAGGGATAAAGCTTGCGCACCTCACAATCACAAGAAAGAAAAAAGCAGGCAAGGTGTTATAATGCCGACCATATTTGAACCAAAGACAGTAAGTTCTCTTTTGAGCATCATCACACGCCATCCTGAATCAATAATCTTTTCCGATGGCATACAGACTGTACTTCAATCCAATACCCGCAATCTCTCCCTCCCGGAGAATCTGGTCTATATTGGGAAAGTCGAAGAGCTGCAGAAAATGAAACGTTCTGAAAGATATCTCGAGATAGGGACAGCTGTCAGGATCAATCAGATTATTGACAAGGGAAAGAACATAATCCCTGTGATTCTTCTCGATGCAATGAAACAAATTACACCTCCGAACTTCAAGAACCTTCTTACTATCGGCGGCATGATCTGTTCCAAATCATCACGCAACAACATCTACGCGGTATTGTGCATTCTTGATGCCAAGCTTGAAATAAGATCACTTGTCTCGTCCAGATGGATAAGCACAAGCCAGCTTTTTAACGGGGACAATATTGATCTGGCACCTGGCGAAATTGTTACAAAAATCAGGATATACCTAGGTGATTTTGACATAAATATATACAGGAAAATAGACAATGATTTTTGCCAGAAAAGCGGTATTATCACATTTTCAGCTATTGCAACAGTGCAAAAAGGAAATATTAATTTCCTGAAATTTATTTACAGCACTTCCGATCTTTTTATAATACGAGACAAGGGAATCGAGGCAGAACTCACAGGTCAGAATATACCGTTAAGCGATAAATCAATTCAGCTTTCAGTATCACATTTCTCTGAGCAGCTTGCAAAAAAATACATGTCAATACCTGCCCACAAATGCAACATAATACGAAATACATTTGAATGGTTTTTAAAAGAGCTTAATTATTATTGACCCTCATCATTTCGACCCATTAAACCTTTAAGCAGCTATTGGCTTATAAACAACAGCGAAAGCATCGGTACAAAAGTAATTACAATAACTGCAGCCAGCATAATCAAAAAGAAAGGGACAATTGACATATAAACTTCATCAAGCGGTTTCTCAAATCTGTAACTGGCCAGAAACAGGTTCAGTCCTACAGGTGGCGTAAGATATCCAAGCTCAAGGTTTGCGAGGAATATTATCCCCAGGTGTACCGGATGTATGCCGTATACTTCTCCAAGAGGCACAATGAGAGGGACAACCACGACAATTGCAGAAAAAATATCCATAAGGCATCCGGTCACGAGCAGTATTATATTAAGCAGTATTAAAAAAAGTATCCTTGATGTTATCCGCAGCGATATCCATTCGCTCAGGCGCTGTGGTATCATTTCATCAATCATGTAAAAAGAAAGGGCCTTGGACATCCCAAGTATAATCAGTATCCCTCCAATTACCGGAACGCTTTTTTTGAGAACAGAAAAAAGCCCTTTCATATCCAGCTCTCTTGAGACAAATGTCTCGATAAACAAAACATAAAGTACTGCAACAGCACCAGTTTCAACAATTGTCGTAAGTCCGGAAAAATAGCTCGCAAGAATAATGACAGGCAGCAAAAGCTCCCAGAAAGTATTCTTTACGCTTTTATACAATTCAGGGAAATTGATTTTCTCGGTTTTTATTTTATGCCTTCTGGTATATGTTACTCCGGCTGCGGATAACGCTATAACAAGCAACGCTCCAGGGAAAATGCCTGCTATGAAAAGCGACTTTATGTCAAGGTTCGCAATGATTCCATATAATATAATCGGCAGGCTTGGGGGAAATAAAAGGCCAATACTGCCGGATGACGTTAAAATACCGGTCCTGAATTTGCTGTCAACACCGTAGTTTTCCAGAATCATGTATAATAGTCCGCCGAGTGCGAGTATGGTTACACCGGATGCGCCTGTAAATGTTGTGAAAAAGGCCGAGATCATTACAGAAGCTATTATTATTCCGCCGGGGAACCATCCAAAAGCCTTTTTGAAAAACTCAATCATCCTTTCTCCGGCCTTGCTTTCCGAAAGGATAAAGCCTGTTATTGTAAAAAGAGGTATTGCAGGTATCATGTTTCCCGTGAGAACTGCGTAGACCTCATTTACAGCTATTTCCGTATATCCACCCGATACATATAAAAGAGTATAAGTAATCCCCCCCAGAACAATGAATATGGGGGTTCCAAGCACTCCGGATAAAACAAGAAGTGATATAACCGGTACTTTGATATTTCCAAGTGCAGTTATGGCAATGTCAAACAGCGTGTCGATAAATGCAGGAGAATTGTCAAACTGTATGTGAATAAAGTTAGCGATGGGAGTGATGCTTAAGAATAATCCAAAAATCAGGGAGATTAAAAGAATCATGTATCCTGATTTCCGTTTATGTATTTTGTCATCCCTGAATATGGCAAAAGCCTCTCCTGCTGCCATGGCAAAAAAACATAACGGCATGATACCGGCCAGGAACCTTGTATTGATTATGCCTATCTGGTCCCCTGCTTCGAAAGCAACCAGAATGAAAGAAACTGAAGCTGAAAGAAAAGACAATAAAACAGTAATTGTTACAATCTTTGAAAAAGAGTAAACCAGTGGCTGATATTTTGCAGGTATGTACTTTTTACCTGCTTCGATACAGAGATGGCTCTCCCCTCTTGTCGCAAGATAGCTTCCTGCGAATGCAATCCACAACACGATGTGTCGTGTAATTGCATATGACGCATTTATGCCTGATTTGAACAACAAGCGGACAATTATCTCCAGCGCAGGTACTAACGCCAGAAGGATAACGAGCAATGTTATGGATGTGTTGATAAAACCATAGGTTTTATTGTTTTTTTCTGTATTCATTTATGTATTTTTCTATCTCGGCATAAACTGATGGCGTTATTGTCTGCTTAACATACATCGATACTCCGCTTTCAACAACCTTTTCCCATTCCTTTACCGCATCAGGCGTTGCGCTTACAGTTACAAGCCCTCTCTGCTTCATTATGCCGAGTCCCTCATTTTCAATATCAAGTATCTTGCCGTAAAACTGGTCAAGTATCTCTGAAGTCCGTTTTAAAATCTGCTGTTTATATTTATCGTTTACCTTTTTCCATGTTCTGTCGCTTATTGTAAGCAGTCCGTAAACAGGGGTTATTGGCAAATCAAGCATGTACGGGGCATGATCAACGATACCCATTGCGTTTGCCGCATACGGTGTTATGTATGTGCCATCAGCCATGCCGCTGTAGATTCCCGACATAAGATCAGGAAAAGAAAGGGGAATAACCTTGAAGCCGATACGCTGCCATATCTGTATGGCCTTCTCATCAGCGTTGTCAACCGCAAGCTTGACCTGCATGAGGTCGGAAGGATAAAGGACCCGTGACCTTGTAAACCACTTTACCCAGCCTGTCATGGCCCATCCGAGTGGTACAAACCCGTTTTCCTGGAGCTTTTGGTCAAAAACTGGTTTTATCCTGTTAAATACATAATCGAATTCTTTATCATCCTTGATAAGCATTGGGACACTGAGGGCAAACAAATCGCTTGATATGCTTTTTATCCCCTGCGATGTCAATGCAGCGGCATGAAGTCTCCCAAGCTTTATCTTGCGGATTATGTCCTCTTCATCACCTACAGTTCCGCCAGAATATATTTTTACAACAATTTCTCCATTGGATATTCTTGTCCATTCAGAAGCAAGTTCCTTAAGTGTTGTCTCCCAGGCTGAACCAGCTGGAGCTATTGTACCGATCTTGATTTCCTGGGCTGAAAGCGTGACCGATAATCCAATTAGCAATAATATTAATATTTTTTTCATACTACCTACCCCGCATCCTGCCGGAAACTAATCCATCAGGAAATAATTGTCTATGTTTTCAAGAATCCAGGCAGCTTTTTGTCTCATTACCGTATTTTCCAGCCTGTTCTCAGGATAACTTTCTATATCAACTTTCAGTGCAGTTTCAAGCATTTTTTTAAATTCTGCAATACCTTCTTCCGACTGTTTTTTCACACTCATTGAGGTAGCGTAGGCTATATAAGGCGATATTTTACTTCCTGAAGATAGCTCAAGTGCTTTTTTGTAATGGTAGAGAGCCTTTTCATCACTCCCTCCCATCCCGGCCGGAAGCGCGGCATAATACCGGAGAAAGTATTCGTGGAGAGCCCCGCTGCCATAATCAGGGTCAAGATCATAAGCCCTGAACATTATCTCGATAGCGGTGTTTCTGAAAGACGCCAGCAGGGGATCAGTTATATCAATCGTTACTGCGCTCATAAGGCCTCCTCCAAGCCAGAAAAGCGTGTCCGCGTCCTCTTTTTCGAAATCACCCACTATGCTTTTTTTGTCAGAGAGGTCAATGGATATTCCATGCTTTAGTTCAACCGCTTCCTTCAGATAACGGCATCCCCTCATGTACATCTTCTTTGCCCTTGAATACATCGCAGCCTGCCTTTCCCATGCTGTGTAATCAAGCATATCAGCCGGCGTATGTATAAAAAGGTTTGAGTAAACTATAAAAAGCTTCCCGGCGGAAGCCTTTAACTGGTAGTTTTCCGGGTCGCTCTCGATTAAAAGCTCATTCAGTTTTAAAAGAAGCGGCAAAGCGTCTCCAATCAGTTCAGGATCGTCGTCCCTTGCAAAAACCGCTTCCCCTCCCTGTGAAAATGACTTTGAAACTGCTTTTGTCGCCATTTTATTGATAGAGCAGGAATTAAAAAAGACAAAGGCAAGTATAATAAACAATAAAAATATTTTTCCTGTTTTTTGACTGTTACCCATAAATAACGTATCCTTATTCATTTAAATTACTTAACCATACTATCATTACACAACTTGATCAATTTTGTCAGAAGGGAATCAAAAGTATTGGCGAATTTCTGTACATCCTTGCGGCTGAAAGTTGTCTGCTCGTCAATTTTAAGCCCCGACTCCCTCATCTTCAGCATTATGTTCCTTATTGAAAGCCGCTCGCCTATGTTTTCAGCAGTATAGAACGCCCCCCTGTCGTTAATAACATTTATTCCCTTTTTTACAAGAGCATCAGCCAGAGGAATATCCCTTGTAACAACAATATCAAATCCCTGCGCATAATTAAGTATATAATTATCCGCTCCGTCCTGCCCGTTTTCAACCACAATATCTGTAATAAATCCTGATATTTTATGCGGAATCTTCCTGTTTGCAACCATTATCAGCTGCGTGCCTGTCCTTTCGGCAGCTTTCTCAATTATTTCCCTGATTTTTACAGGGCATGAATCAGCATCAATCCAGATTTTCATGGTTTAACCGCAGCTCTGTAAAGGATTGAGCTGCCCTTGATTGAGTAAGGAGCAGCGCACGCAGGTATTATAAAGCATTCACCATTGCAGAACTCCTTCGGAGGTGTTTCCCCATGAAAAGAGACACTGCACTGCCCTCCTTTGCAAAAAAATATTTCAAGGCTTTTTTCACTATCATCACAGTCATAACTGCCTTTATCCAGAGAAATTACTGAAAAAACAAACTCGTCTGCTTCAGTTGCAAAGATTTTTTCGTTATTTCTTGTTTCCGGTATCACAAGGCTGTTTCCGGCTTCGCCAAATCTTGCTATTTTCAGCATGTCCCCGGCATCTGCATTTTTTGATGTTAGCCCGCCGCGGATAACATTATCGGAATTGGCCATAATCTCAAAACCTGTGCCCGAGATGTATGCATGAAGCTCTCCTGATGGGATAAAAATCGACTGGCCCGGTTTCAGTTCAATGATATTCAAGAAAAGCGGCGAAGCAACACCCCTGTCATGGCCGTATATACTGAAAAATTTTTTTATTGTATCAGGGATAATGCCTGTATATTTCCCGGTATTCTCAAGGAGCTGTTTCAATAAATCCTTAAGCATAATGTAATCGGCAAAAAGGACAATCCCGAAGAGCTCCCTCACCTTATCAATCCCTGAAAGATTACTGCCTTTAGCCGCTTTTTCATAAAAATCATACAGAAGCGGACAGTAACGCATTATGTTCTCTTCTATTTCTGACAGTTTCATGAATCCTTTCATCAGGTGAAAATCTGTAAGAGCATAAAGCAGCTCAGGCTTGTGGTTTTTATCCTTGTAATTCCGCTCCGGGCTTTCAATGCCTATTTTTTTTCTTTCCTCTTCATTATAACCTGTTTCTGCTTCCCGTTTTGAAGGGTGCACCTGTATTGAAAGCGGCTTTTCAGCTGCTATTATTTTAAACAGAAACGGGAGCCCTGAATCATAACGATTGCAGACTCTTTCTCCCAGCACACCAGCGGGATTGGTTTTTATGAATTCAGATAATTTGATTTTTTCGCCGGACGTTAAAACGACCTCTCCATCACCCTTTTTATGGCTGCCCATCCACATCTCTGCCAAAGGTTTCCCTTCAAGTTCCTTTTTGCCTGTTAGTTGCTGCAAGGCATTGACTGATCCCCAGTCATAATCCTTGAAAACCGGTATAAGCGGGTAAGCATGAGACAACTCATAAAGACTGTTTTTCATAAAAACCCCTGTTTATATGTGTTCCCCATTTTAACAATTATTTAACATTTTGTATATTTTAATAATTCAAACAATGCCTTGACTATACAGGTATTCAATTTATAATAATGGCAAGGAGAAAAAGGTGGAAAATTATTCAGTTTTAGACAAAGTTAGAAAACAATACAATCCAAAACTGCCGGGTTGTCTAAGCGGAAATATTTCCGGAATTGGTTATGATGCAGTAGAAAAAGGCGAAGAAAATCCCGAAAGCGGCAAACTTAAACAGCTTTTACCTGTCACATTCGGGAAAAAATACGTAAAAATCACGAATAAAAACACGAGCAGGGAAAACAAGCCTCTTTCAGTAGGTGTTGTCCTTTCCGGCGGACAGGCTCCCGGCGGACATAATGTTATTGCGGGTCTTTTTGATTCATTAAACAAGATAAACCCGAAATCAACCCTGACCGGATTTCTTGGAGGTCCGTCCGGGATTCTTGACAACAAGGCTGTCGCAATTACCAAAGAGCTGATAGATAAATACAGGAACACTGGAGGCTTTGACCTTATCGGTTCAGGCAGGACAAAGATTGAAACTGAAGAGCAGTTTGAAAAATCACTCCAGGTTTGCAGGGAAAGAAAACTCGACGCCCTGGTAATAATCGGAGGTGATGACTCAAACACAAACGCTGCGCTCCTTGCTGAATTTTTTGCATCCAAAAAAGAAAGCATATCAGTTATAGGTGTGCCGAAGACTATTGACGGGGACCTTAAATGCGATCTGATTGAAGCATCATTCGGTTTTGATACTGCGGTAAAGACATATTCAGAACTGATAGGAAATATTGAACGTGACTCAAAATCTGCAGGAAAATACTGGCACTTTATAAAGCTCATGGGAAGGTCTGCTTCACACATAGCGCTTGAATGCGCGCTTCAAACACGCCCAAACTGGACAGTCATATCTGAAGAGGTTCAGAAAAAAAGCCAGTCACTTGAAAGCATCATAAATGAAATCGCAAGTGTAATTGTAAACAGAAGCAAAAACAATGAGAATTACGGTGTTGTCCTTATACCTGAAGGATTGATTGAATTCATTCCCGAAGTCGGCTCGCTTATCAAGGAGATCAACAAGCTCCTGGGCGACAATGAGCAGCAGTTCGCATCTCTTCTGACATTTGAAAAACAGTCAGAGTGGCTGACAAAAAACCTGTCAGGGATTTCTTCCAAAGTTTTCGCAAGCCTTCCTAAGAACATTCAGGAACAGCTTTTAATGGACAGGGACCCTCACGGGAATGTTCAGGTTTCAAAAATCGAAACTGAAAAACTTGTAATACTCATGGTGGAAAAAAGGCTCAAGGAGCTTAAGGCTGATGGAACATACAAAGGCAAATTCAGCAGCCAGAATCACTTTTTCGGCTATGAGGGAAGATGCGCTTTCCCGTCAAACTTTGATGCAGACTACTGCTATTCCCTAGGCTTTATAGCTACGGTTCTTATATCAGAAAGACTCACCGGGTATATGACTTCTATAACAGGCCTTTCAAAACCTGTATCAGAGTGGGTACCGGGAGGCGTGCCTATCTCCATGCTTATGACCATGGAAGAAAGAAAAGGTAAAATGAAACCAGTAATAAAAAAAGCGCTTGTAGAGCTTGAAGGAACTCCTTTTAAAACCTTTGCAGCGAAAAGGGATGAATGGGCACTCAAGACCTCATATATCTATCCTGGAGCAATCCAGTATTTTGGCCCGGACGAAGTATGCAATGCGCCTACAATTACATTGATGCTTGAAAAGGGAAAATGATTCAATGACAACAGGATATGTCAGACCCTCTTGGGATGATTACTTTCTTGAAGTGGCAAACGCCATATCAAAACGCGCAACATGTGACAGAGGCAGGAGCGGCTGTGTTATAGCCCGGGACAGGAGAATTCTTGTAACCGGCTATGTCGGCTCTCCTGCCGGCCTGCCCCACTGTGATGAGGCAGGTCATAAATTCAAGCAGACTATACATGAGGATGGGCACATAACCCAGCATTGCATAAGGACTGTACATGCTGAGCAGAACGCGATCTGCCAGGCTGCGAAATTCGGTATCCCGATTGACGGAGCTACTCTTTACTGCAGAATGACCCCTTGCATCACCTGTTCCATGCTGATTATTAACTGCGGGATTGTGCGTGTGGTATGTGAAAAAAAATATCACGCGGCAGAAGATTCTGAAAAACTTCTCGAGGAAGCTGGAGTGGCGCTGGAATACAAAAGCACTGAAATCCAGGAATACGGTAACCCTTGACTTCCTGGATCAGGTACTTTCCCTGTCAGTCAGGATGTGGCGGTTTTCAGGATCTTTTGCCATCCTGAAGAAAATCGCAATATTGCCAATTATTCTTACCAGAGAGCTTTCTGTCTTCCTGGCAATTTCCTCGGCTATTGCCCCTTTTTCATCCTTGAAACCTACGAATTTTATTTTAATAAGCTCCCTTTTTTCAAGAAGCTCATCAATAGCTGCAATAATCCCTTCAGTTAGCCCGCCCTTTCCAACCCGTATTACAGGTTTTATGCTGTTAGCCAGTCTGGTTAACTGATATCTTTCTTTGCTTCCAAGTTCTGCCATTATAGTCCTGTCAATTTACTGTTTGATTTTATTGAAATCCGGTATAATATAATTAAAATTAAAGTAACTATCAATCTTAAAGTGGTACAAAATGAATATAATAATTGGTCACACAAATATGGACATGGACTGTATAGCTTCAATTGTAATTGCTTCCAGGCTTTTCCCCGGCTTTCGTGCAGTACGCAGCAGGCTGATTCACCCGGTTGCCAAAAACCTTTACAACATGATGAAAAAAAACCTTAATTTTTTAACCCTGAATGAGATTGAAAATGAACCAATTGAAAATATCGTCATTGTTGACACTCGATCCAGCCAGAGAATAAAGGAATTCTCGGCATTGCTGGAAAAAGCAACCGGGACAATTACAGTATTTGATCATCATCCATCAGACTCTGATGATATACCTGGAGCTATTGTAAACTACAAGGAGTGCGGATCAAACACAACACACCTTTGCTCAATACTTATAGAGCAAAAAATAAAACTCACCCCTGAAGAGGCCACAATAGCATTATCCGGTATTTTCGCAGACACAGGGAACTTCACACACGAGAATACATCTGAGCTTGATTTTGCCTCGGCATCGCACCTTGTGCTTCTCGGGGCATCCATTCCACTTGTAAAATACTTTCTCAAAAGCATAAAAGAGGATCATCAGATCAATATTTTTCATGAGCTTCTCAACAGGCTGGTATACAGAAACATCAATGGGCATGACATCATAATAAGCTACCTCGAAATAGATGATCAGGTCCCTGGTCTTGCAGCCGTAGTCGAAAACATTTTTGAAGTGGAAAACCAGGACGCCTATTTTGCTGTTTTTTATCTTTCAAAGCGCAATGACACACTAATCATAGCCAGAAGCCAGAAAGAATCCATTGACCTTTCGCGCCTTCTTTCATTTTACAATGGCGGCGGTCACAAGCTTGCATCTTCCGCGACTGTAAAAAAAACAGCAGGAAAAGAAGTTTATGATAATCTTATAACTATTCTTGAAAGTAATATCTCATCAGCAAAAACAGCTTTCGACCTTATGTCGAAAAATGTTTACACGATAAATGAAAACCACAAGCTGCTTGAAGCTTCCATACTGCTCGAGGAAATCAACTGTACCGGGGCCCCTGTTGTTAACAATAACGGTGAAATTACCGGTTTTCTTACACTCAGGGATATAATGAAAGGAAGGAAATCCCAGCAGATGCATGCGCCGGTAAAGGCATATATGGCAAGAAGCATTGTTTCTGTTGAAACAGGCGCGACACTCAATGAAATCCAGAGGCTGCTTTATAAAAACAACATAGGCCATCTCCCTGTTGTTGAAAACAGGCAGCTTAAGGGAATAATCACGCGGACAGACATCCTCCATTACCTTGATTCAGGTAGTCATCAGGAGATATCTGCCAGGTAAGCTTTGGTTTTTATTTTTTTCGTTTTGAATTGACAAACCGCTGGAAATCGTTGATGTTTTTTATTACCAGTTTCTCATTCTGTATCTCGATTTTTCGCTGTGATACAAAATGGTTTATTACCTGCTTGCATTCCGCAGGTGAAAGGCCGCACCAGTGGGCAATATCATCAACATTTGTATTCAGAACAATCTCGTTCATTGATTTGGATTCAGCAGACTGAGTTTCCGAAAGCATCAAAAAGACATCTGATACCTTTGCCTGGGGATCGGGAAGAGTCAGGATCATGAACCTTCTTTTTTGGTCGTATATCCTTTTTATGAAAGTTAAAAGCAGCTTCATGGCAATCTGCGGATTGCCGCGCAGGAGAATCTCGAAATTTTTCCTGTTAAACTCAAGCACTTCAACCTTGTCCATTGCAATAGCGCTTGCAGACCTTGGCGCTTCCTCAAGTATGGCCATTTCACCGAATATTTCACCCGGATGAAGAATATCCACTATTTTTTCGATATCACCCATTATCTTAACAATCTGGACCCTTCCAGTCTGGATAAGATAAAAAGAATCGCCAGGCTCATATTCACAGAAAATCTGATCCCCTTTCTGGAAAGTAACCTTAAATCTGTCAAATTTTGATAAGTCGAGATTCACTACTTACCCCCGATAGCCTTTAGTGCGTTTTTTGCTTTTCTTTTAACTTCCGAACCGTCTTCGCACATGGATATTACCTTTTTGTAAAATCCCTCAGCCTTCTGCCTGTCTCCTTTAGAGTCGCATGAAAGCCCAAGATACAGTAAAAACTCAGGCAAGTCGGGGTGTTTCGGAAATTTCTGTATCATGCCGGTAAAATGCTTAATGCACTCATCATACTTTTTTAACTGGAAAAGTGATTTTCCGATATCACATACAGCCTTTACCGTATATTCTCCATCCTGATTACCGGCGACATATTGTCTGAAACAGTTGATTGCTTCATCATACTTCTCCTGGCTGAAAAAGCTCACTCCGTCATAATAAAGTTTTGTATCAGCGGATTCTTCTTCCTTCTGCTTGGGAACTGCTTTATGAACGCTTCCCGGCGCTTTTATCTGCGGAGAAGGAGCAGAAGCAGGTGCCCCGCCTTTTGGATATTTTTCTATCTTGATAAGGTAATCAGTCGCCTGAGCCTGATATGATCCTGCCGGATAGTATGTGAGATATCTCCTGAATGCATAAAGTGCCTGCTTAAATTTCTGATTTTTGTAATAGTATTCACCAATGCTGTACAAGCCTGCTTCCGCGTCAACCTGTTCGCCTATAGACAAAAGGCTTCTGACCTGTTTGTGTATCCTCCTGAGCTGATTTGAAAAAACCTTTAGCATCTGAAGATTAATACGAAGATTTGTATAAATTAGATTTTCGAATTCCGGAATGTTAAACATAAGCACAATCGAATCAGAGAGCACATCAGCTGTTTCTTCCCGCGGATATCTGCCAAGAGATGATTTAACCCCGAAAAACTCACCTGTCTTAACCAGTTCGCGGTTTTCCTGCCCAGTTTCAATATCAACACTTATAAGGCAAACCTTTCCGGACTGGAGAATATAGATTTTTTCGCTGCTGTCACCCTCAAAATATATTATTGATTTTGCCTTGTAGTTCATCACCTGAGGCACATCGCTTCTCCTGTGTAATAATTAAAATTATTTTTTTATACCGTTATCTTAATTATCGGTAATACTTTTCTTAAAAACAATCAATATATTAAATAATAATTGATGTTAAAATGCAAGTAATATATAATGCCTGTAATAATTTAAGCCATGATACAAAAAATCGGTTCCAGTATAATTAAAAGTTTTCAGGATTTTACATATGCTTCCGGCTTTTTCTTTTCAATACTTAAGGAATCATTTTTTTTCCTGAGACAGAAGCATGTGGGAGTCAAAGTCCTGACCATGCAGATACTCTTTACAGGCTTTGAGGCGCTCAGTGTAATAAGCCTGCTTGGAGCTGCTCTCGGCGTGGTAATAATCGTTCAGGGGCTCTCAATACTTCCCCAGTTCGGGCAGGGCGACTTGATTTATTCGATTCTCGTCGCAGTAATCACAAAAGAACTGGGCCCAATGCTCACAGCTTTCATAATTATCGCGCGGTCAGGAACAGCGATATCGACAGAGCTCGGGAACATGGTTGTATCTCATGAAATTGAGGCATACATATCTGTGGGGATTGACCCGATATCATACCTGGTTGTCCCAAGGTTTCTGGGCGTAACAATCTCCATAATGCTATTGAACCTGTATTTCAATGTATCAGGTCTTATAGGCTCTTTTTTTATTTCCCAGTTCATAAAACAGGTTACATTCATGGAATATTTCAGGGGGCTTCTCTCTGTGCTCCGCCCTTCCATTATCTTTTCCTCTTTTTTTAAAAGCTTTATTTTCGGCATAATCATATCATTCGCCGCCACATATAACGGATTCAAGGTACAGGGAGCCACGACCGAGATACCACAGGTTGTCATAAAATCCGTGGGACAGGGTTTTACACTATGCATTATTGCTGACGCAATAATTACGACTTTAAGCTATTTATGGCTTTAGTTTGTTATGGATAAAGAAAAAATGATACAAGATGTAAACTATTCAATAGAACTTAAGAATATCTCGATTATCAGGAACAATAATGCAATTCTTGACGATGTATCTTTCAGTGTGCCCCAGGGCATTACTACGGTAATAGTCGGGCCGCTTGGAAGCGGTAAAAGCACATTCCTCAAGACGCTTGCCTCAATATACATTCCGGAATCCGGCAAGCTGATAATCAATGGTAAACCATTCAGCCTTATTTCAGCACAACTTCTTAAACAATTCAGGAGAGACACCGGCTTTGTATTTCAGGATGGCGCATTGTGGGCCAACAAATCCATATACCAGAACCTTGAGCTGCCGCTTGTCTATCATTACCCGGAAATGGAGCAGTCGGAAATAAAGGACAAAATCATACATACACTTAAATCACTCGGGTATGAGGGCGACATGGGCAAAAGACCGTCTGAAATATCTGCCGGCAACAGGAAGCTGATCTCATTCGCGAGAGCTCTGGTCACAGATCCTGCAATTCTCATGATTGACGGCCCTGAAACATCGCTGGACTTCTCTTCCATGGAAAAAATCCGGGAAATCATAAAGGATCTCAAATCAAAAGGTAAAACACTTTTGATATGTACCTATGACGAGAATATTACATCCATGCTGGCCGACTATCTTGTCATACTGTATAAAAACAGAATATATGCAAGCGGCACTTACAGGGATATAATAAGATCCGGAGATCCGGTTATCAAAAAGATTTTGTCACATGTGCTGGATAAAATATCAAATTTTGATGATGATATACTGAACCTGATAAATCCTGATTTTTCATAATTTAAGATAAAATTATTTATAAGGGATAAAAATAGACATATGAAATTTAAAATCAAGTATGCTGACCAGGTTGTCGGGGTTTTCGTTATCCTGGCATTCTTTTCCATTTCAGTGCTTCTGGTTTTTATGGGAATCAACCAGCGTTGGTTTTCAAAAAATTATTATTATAATACAAGATTTCTGTCAGCGGACGGGCTGAAGGTCGGCATGCCCATAAAGCTGAAAGGTTTTGAAATCGGGCAGATAGACAGGATAAACCTCAGCGACAAAAATGAGGTTGAGGTTGAATTCTATATTTACGGGGAATATATCCCGAAAATTCTTCCGAACACAATAATACAGAAAACAACCAGCCCTGTCGGGATAGGTGGCGACCTGCTCATCCATCCCGGATTGGGGCAGGGAGAACCTCTCCCTGAAAACAGTTTCATCCCGTCTTACAATCTTCAGGAGGCAAGAGACTTAATTAACTCGGGTGTTGTCGATATTCCGCAGGGAGACAATACAATAACAAGGATTATCAACCAGATTGATCCGCTTCTCTATAAAGTAAATCTTCTTCTGGACACAATAAATGACCTTTCAATAACAATGAACAACACAATAAAGGGAGAGGACAAGGGACCAACAGGCAAAATCATAAGGAACGTTGAAGGAATAACGACTGAGCTGAATACAATCCTGGCTGAAACATCTGAAAGGATAGCTGTGCTTCTCGAAAATCTGGAAAACATGTCAGGCAACTTCAGCCAGATGTCAGACCATCTTGCCGATCCTACCGGTATTGTCCCCAAACTCCTGGGTCCTGACGGATCTGCCGCTGCCCTTCTTAATGACGACAGGCAGCTTTACAATCAGATTTACGGCATTCTAGAAAACCTAAACAAGACAACAAAGGAACTCAACAATTTCACAGCCTATCTTAACCAGTCAACACCTCAGCTTACAGGCATTCTGGAGGAAGGGAGAGGAGCGCTCAAAGAAGGTACAGCAGTTCTTGAAGGGCTGAAAAACAATCCGTTGCTAAGGAAGGGGATTACAGAGCAGAGGGAACAGCCTGATACATTGCAGAGCAGAAGGGAAGAGGAATTCTGATGAAAAACAAGCTTTCATTATTCATGCTGATATCTATCGTCGTAATGGCACTGGCATCTTGTTCTTCAGCACCTGTAAAAAGTGACTCAGTCATTACCAGAAAAAACAGGGCAGCTGATTTTGCCAGCTTCGGCAACAATTATTTCATTCAGGGCCAATACAGCCAAGCACTGGTCTTTTTTAATCTTGCATTTGATGAAAATACTGCTGCTGATTTCGAGCCAGGCATAGCCAGGACAGGCAACTCAATCGGCAAGGTTTATCTTTTAACAGGAGACTTTGACAAAGCGGAAAAGCATCTGAAGGATGCCTACAATCTCTCAAAAAAGCTTGGTGACAAGGAACTGATTACAATTTCTGCCATAAATCTGGCAGATCTTAATCTTTCAAAAAATTCACCGGAGGAATCCGACAAATATCTTGCTGAAGCCCTTTCTTCCATAGAAGCTGAATCTGCCCTGTCGGCGGAAGTCTATCATGCGATGGCTGTCACTGAAAGGAAAAAGGACAATCCCGAACTGGCTCTTCAGCATATCAGCAAGGCAATTGACATAAATACCAGATTTAAAGCCCACTCGAACCTGGCGTCTAACTATTACCTGGCAGCATCAATATACTCGAAACAGGATAATTTCCAGAAAGCTGTCGAAATGCTTACCCTTTCGGTTCAGGAAGACAGGATCGAGGAAAACAGCTTTGGGCTTGCAAAAGATTATAAAGCGCTTGGGATTGTATACCTGAAAAACAACAAACCGGAAGAGGCCTATTCCTGCTTCATAAAGTCATACAGTATTTTCAGAATAATCGAAGGACGGCAGGAAATTGCAGGTGTTCTTCAATATCTGATTGAAGTATCAGACAGACTTGATCGTCCGGCTGATTCAGCCTTTTTCAAGGAAAAGCTTCTTGAATTATCATACAATACAGGCAACAAATGAAAAAAATATCTGATTCCTATAAGGAAATATTGCAGATTGTTTTATATACATCAGCAGCTGTGTTTATAATCGGCTTGACTGGTTTTGTGATTGTCACTCCGCTTTGGTTCGCGGCTACCAGATACAGGGAGGTTTTTACTCTCCTGTTTTTTATCCTGATGGCAGCCCTTTTTATATTCTATTTCATCTCATGTATTAAAAAAGACAAGTCTTTTCTGGCAAGTTTCAGAAAAAAAACCATTACAGTAACACTGTTTATATTATCTTCTGTATTCGTCCTTTGTTCTTTTCTTTTATTCAGGCATGGATTTGTTCTTCATGCATCTCTTATAATCGCGGCAATTTTTATTTTTTCCGGTCTTATACGTTATTATTACAGGCATGAATAGTTTATGGGCACCTCTAAAAACTCAATAATTTTTCGCTATGAGCAGTTAAATGCCTTGTATGCCTTTTGGGATCTGGCTAACCGCACCGAAGGGATAGAGGTTCCCTTATATGATTTCACCAAGAAATAATTTTATCATCCTGTTTCTGCTTTTTTATGTATCTTCCCATGTATTTTCTGAATACCCTGAAATAAAATCCCTGAAAGAAAGTGACTATATTTTTAAACAGGTGGCATCAGATATTGCATCATCATATTTTTTCAATTCATCCGGCACAGGTGTTCTTCCAGTATCGATATACAGATATAAACCCAAAAAAAACGAGACTCTTTTCATGATATCTTCACGCCTTAATCTGCCATATGAATCAATAAGCACATTAAACAGGGTTTCCTCTGTTAAGGATTTCCAGGAAAGAAAAGAAATCATGATACCGAATCAACCTGCCCTATTTATACCTGAAAATCCCATGAGCGATATTGAATTGTTGCTCTCTGCAAGGCATAACAACGAAATGAACCCGATAACGGTAAATACTGGCAGCGGAACAAGAGATATTTTCTATTACATTCCTGACGGCAGATTCAACAACACAGAGAGAGCCTTTTTTCTCAATACATTTTTCAGGTTCCCTATTGATAAAGGACGGATAACATCATATTACGGCCAAAGGCTTAGCCCAATTACAGGCGAAAGGGCGTTCCATGCCGGTATAGATATCGCAGCACCGTCAGGCACTCCAGTTTTCGCTGCGGGGAAAGGGGTTGTTACAGAAAATGGTTTTAATGAAATACTTGGAAATTATATAATATTAAAACACCCAGGGACCTACAAAACCGTATATGGACACTTGAAAAAATCTTTTGTAGTATTAGGTAATTCTGTAAATGCCGGTACTGTTATAGGGGAAGTCGGCAGTACTGGATATTCAACCGGCCCTCACCTGCATTTTGAAGTAAGAAGTAATGAAAAAGCTGAGGATCCGCTGATTTTATTACATAGGAAACAGTAAATTTATGAAAAGTATTAGTTTGTTCTGTGTGATATTTTTACTGATTTTTTCGCAGTCTGCCTATTCTGACAATATCCGCGGTCCCATGCAATGGATTTCTGTTGTAGATACTGAAGCAGACAGGAGTGAAGAGATAATAGTATCTCCCGAAGATCTGATTGCCTTTAAAATAAACAGCAGCGAGAATATACCATTCAGAATGCAGCTTGAAATCAGGCCTTCCGAAACACTCAAGGAATATCCGAATACCTTCGCCTTGTTTGTCTACAATAATATTGAACCTGTCCCGGTCAATGATGTTTCCAGCTATAACGGGAGTCTGGTCAGGTATATTGTGCTTCCGGATAAAAGCAGACATTTTGTTGACCTGTTTTTTACTGTAAAACCTTCCAGAAATGAATTACTTCCGGGTACTGATGTTCTTTACCCTGAAGAGTTTAAAAAGATCCCATTCCCTTTTATCATGACAGTCCTGCCTGTAATGAAAGGAATTCCTGATACCCTTCTTGATGAAAAAATCAAGATTAAACTCACAATTTACTATGCCGACAAAGGCGATCTTTCTGTAAATGTTTATTCTAAAAATGACAACAGCGCTGAAAATAACCCTTTAAGTATTTCCGATTATTCCCTCTTTATTGACAGCAAACAATACGATAAAGCTGACGGTATTTCTCTTGCCGCCGGAGTAAAAAAAATACGGATAGAAAAAGATGGATACCTTCCTTTTGAACAATCAGTAGTAATAAATAAAAATGAAAAAAACATTCTAAACATAAATCTTGTAAAGAAATTGCCTCAGCTTTTCATCTATGCGCCAGCAGAAGCTGATATTTATATTGATGGCAACCTGAATACCCAGAAAGAACTTAACAACCTGAAGGAAGGAGAGCATACTGTAGTCTTTAAACTTGGTCAGTATAGTTTAAGCAGGAAATTCATACTTGAAAACGGGAAAAAATACACCATAAATCTGCTTCTGGATATTGAAATAAATGAAAACAAATAAAATATCATTAAACTTCTGGCAATAATTCCGATAATAATAATGTCGGGTTAATATAGTTCCCCTCCCAGTTAACTATATTATACATCGATACCTCGGGGTAGACCGGTTCTTTTCAAGAGCCGGTCTTTTTTTATCTTGACAAAGACCCTCTCTGTTTTTAACCTTACTTCATGATTTTCACCAAACGTCAGAAATTACTGCTCCAGATAATCATAGGTTCAATAACATTTTTAACACTGATAACTGGTATAATTTTTGGCATTATGTTCGGCCAGACAAGAAATGTTACCGAAACACAGAAAATTGGGGAATACCACCCTTCTCTCCCCTCTCAGATACTGGATATTAATGGAAAGCTTATTACAGAATTCTTTTCGGATGAAAAAAGAGAAATAATACCTATAGATGAACTTCCCCGCCATTTGATTCAGGCTCTTATCACAAGAGAGGATCAGGATTTTTTTAATCACAATGGCTTCAGCATTAAAGGTTTTTCAAGAGCATTCTGGAACATCATTACGGGTCAGTATGTTTCCGGCGGCAGCACAATTACCCAGCAGGTAGCGGGAAGACATTATGCAGACCGTTCACAGAAAACTATCAAAAGGAAAATTGTGGAACTATGGTGGGCGCTTCAGCTTGAAAAAAGCCTCAGCAAATATGAAATACTTGAGCTTTACCTGAATGAGTCATATTTCGGCCACAATACCTATGGTGTTGAAGCTGCTTCGCAGTTTTATTTCCGTCATTCCTCAAGAAATTTATCTGTCGCAGAATCAGTTTTACTTGTCATACAGCTTGCAAACCCGGCAAGATACTCCCCTATAAAATATCCAGCCCGGGCGCGGATAATACAGCAGGAAGTCCTTAACCAGATGGTTGATCTGAATTATATTTCAAGAGAAGAAGCAGACCTCTCATTTGCGGAGTACTGGAATGAAACTTATGATCCGTTGAGATCGCCATCAGAAACTGCCTATCTCGTAAAAGATGACAAAGCTCCATATTTCAGCGAATATATCAGACAGGAGCTTGAAAGCATCCTTTACGGGTCGCTGGATTATTTCCGTGATGGATTGATTGTACATACAACTCTTGACCTTTCATTCCAGGAAAAAGCTGATAAATACATGCAGCAAGGTTATTCTGATATGAATAAAACATACCTTGCTAACGCAAGTGAGCGCCTCAGCTTTGCCAATAAGGAATTTTCCCCTGTAATCGAAGGGCTTTCACTTCTTTTTGATTTATCATCTATAAGAGCAGCCGGAGTTCAGGAAAAAAAGCAGGCTTATCAGGAATACTATAATGTAATAAACCCAACACTTAACGCATTATCCTTTCTTTTTGATTCTTCAAACATAAGATTTATTTCCAGAATGGGTTTATCAAATCAGGCTGTTAAAATTGAGAAGAATACAGTTGAAGGCGCTCTTGTAACAATTGAAAATGAAACCGGCTATATCAAAGCGATGGTAGGCGGAAGTGATTTTGAAACAAAAAAGCTTAACAGGGCAGTTCAGGCAAAAGTAATGCCTGGTTCGTCTTTTAAACCTTTATACTATTCAGCAGCAATTTCATCAAAAATGCTTACTCCTGCATCGATGATTTATGACAAACCAGTTGTTTTCAGGAATGATGATGGAACACCATATATGCCCAATAACTTTCTTGGTGAATGGAAAGGCCCTGTAACAGTAAGGTATGCGCTTGCCCATTCAATGAACGTTCCCTCAATACAGGTTCTGGACTTGATAGGTTTTGACGCGGCTATAAACAGGGCAGCACGCCTTTTGGGAATAAATGATCCTGAAGAGATAAGAAGGACCTTTCCCCGTAAATACCCGCTGGCACTGGGTGTCATATCTGTTGCGCCTATACAAATGGCTAAAGCGTTCGCTACTTTTCCTAACCAGGGGAAAGAGGTAACACCAATTGGCATTCGGTATATTGAAGACAGAAGCGGTAAAATAATCCTTGAGCCGGAAAGGGAACTACGTGCCAACCAGAAACGTGAAGGAGAACGACTTCAGATATTATCCCAGCAGGCAGCGTATATCATGATAGACATGCTTAAAAGCACAGTTGAATTTGGTACACTCGCCAACAGGCGAAGAATGGTTGACGGTTTTCCTATGCCATTTGCGGGTAAGACCGGTACAACGCAGAACTGGTCGGACGCCTGGACAGTAGGTTTTTCCCCATATATAACTACTGCTGTCTGGTTCGGTTTTGACATGCCAGGCAATTCACTCGGTCTTAACCAGACCGGTGCCATGGCAGCCGGTCCTGTATGGGCAAGATACATGAAAGATATACATGAAAACAATCCTGAATTGCCTCCCACCGATTTTAAAAGGCCAGGTGGACTTGTAGAGCTTTCTGTCTGCTCAGTATCAGGGATGCTCCCTACTGAATACTGTAACGAAGGGGTTAAGACCGAGATATTCATTGCGGGAACTGAACCCAGAAAATTCTGCACCTTTCACGAATTTAAAACCGAAAGGAATACCGAATTAATAAAAAAACTTCAGGATAGCTACTTCAACACATCTTTCGATTCAGACTTACAGGAATCGGAGTATTCTGGCAATAAATATACAGATGCTTTAAATAATTCTTCATCAACTCAGGAACCTGAAGAAATTAAGAAGACTAATCAGGAAAACTCTGATAATATAATAAATAAGGGATTGCTTGATTGATACAGGGTGTTTTGTTTTATGGAAGTAAAAATTGAAGATGTAATTATAAAAAAGCGGATTAGAAAAAACCTGGGAGATATTCAGCCGCTCATGGACAGTATGAGCAGATTCGGTCAGCTCAACTCTATCGTGCTGAATTCGAAAATGCAGCTTATTGCAGGTAACCGCAGGCTTGAGGCTGCAAGCCGCCTTGGCTGGAAATATATTAACGCAATAATTGTTGATGTCCACAACAAGGCAGATCTTCTTGAGATGGAAATAGAAGAGAACGTTCAGAGGAAAGACTTTACAGCTGATGAAATATCAGATGCATATAAAAAGCTGTCCAGATTGAGAAGCAGAAGTATTTTCAGCAAAATATTTGATTTTATTGCGCAGGTATTTAAAAAATTATTTTTCAGGGTCAAGAAAAATATACAAGGCACGCCTTTTAAATAAACCAGGATAATTGTATTAACGGAATTTTTTAAATTCATCTATCGCATTCATTTTTTTCAGTTTCTGAAGAGCTTTTTCCTGTATCTGCCTTACGCGTTCACGTGTTATGCCTAATATTTCCCCGGTTTCCTGAAGTGTATGCGGCCCATCTCCTTCAAAACCATACCTAAGCATTATTATCTTCTTTTCCCTTTCTGACAGCTGCTCCAGTATTTTTGTAATTGTCTCGTGAAGCATCTTCTGGAAAACAGTTTCCAGTGGACTTGTAGTTTTTTCATCCTTGAGAAAATCACCAAGTTTTGTTGTGCTTCCATCATCAATTATTGTATCCAGTGAACAGGCTTCATTTGAATACTGCATAACCTCTTCTACTTTTTCAGGTGTCATATTGACATATTTGCTTATTTCCCGGTAATCAGGTTCACGTCCGTTTTCTTTTGTAAGCTGTTTTGCCACAAGATAACATTTTTTGATTGTGTTAAGCATATGAATCGGGAGCCTTATCGTTCTTCCCTTGTTGGCAAGTGATTTTATTATCGCCTGTTTTATCCACCATGTTCCATAAGTTGAAAACCGGCACCCTTTTGTGTAATCAAATCTCTCTACCGCCTCAATAAGACCTATATTCCCTTCATCAATAAGATCAAGAAGCGTTAATCCCCTGTACTGGTATTTTTTTGCTATTGAAACAACAAGGCGTAAATTTGCCCTTATCATGCGGCTTTTCGCATTGTTAAGCCGTTCATCAGTCACAGAGATTGTTATCTTATCTTCAGGATAATCATTATATAATCTGTTTAATTCATTTTTGCAGTTAACAATTTCTTTTCCAACTTCATATTCTTCAGAAATTGTCAGCAATTTTATTTTTGATATCTGTTTTAGATATAACAGCAAAGGGTCAGGAGTTTTTGATTTCTCTTTTTTTAAATCATCACCATTACTAAAATTTTTCCCGGATTCAACTACTTTTTTCATTAATTATTCCTGAATATGAAAAATTAAAGTCTTGGAGCTTTTTCAACATCAACGGGCTGACCATCTTTGTAAACTGCAAAAAACATTGTTGGCGTGCCTTCATATACATTAACTCCGATTTTACCCAACTCTGAACCAGGCTCTACATCATCTCCGACTTTCACATGTGTTTTATCATTGCCACCATAAACATACACATATCCTGTTCTGGATTCAATAAAAATCACCCTGCCGAATCCGCGGTAAGGACCTTCCCATACAACTTTACCGGAAGATACTGAATATACATCGTCACCAATATTGGCAGATATCTTTGATCCCTGCAGTTTTCCTGAAAGCTTCTCCATTTCCCCTTTTACCGGCCAATAGTGGCTTGCATCACGCATATAAGGCTTATTTACACCAGGGTTACTGCTGTCATTTTTACCATTTTTTGCAACAACCTCAGTATTTTTCTCCTGTACCGCTGTATAATTCTGCGGAATTCTGATTTTTTGCCCCGCTTTTATGATTGTGTTTTTTTGAATATTATTCTCTTTCAGCAACAGATCAATTTCTACATTGTTGTTTTTTGAAATGCTGTATAATGTATCTCCCTTTCCCACAATATATTCTTTCCATGTATTTTCAATAGCTGTCTTATTTTTTTCCGGTATTTTAAGATTATATCCTGTTTTGATTTTTGAGGGATCTTCGATTTTATTTTCTGTGAGAATATCATCAAGCGATATGTTGTACATTCGTGAAATACTGTAAAGGGTCTCCCCTTTTTTCACCGGATGTATCATTTCTTTTGCGGCAACTGAATAGTTTAAAAACAATATATAAATTAAAGCAAAAATCCATTTCTGCATTAAATATCCTTGTATTTTCCCAGCTGGAACATAGTGTTAGTTTTTAGCTTATCAGTATTAAAATCGGTTTTAATAATATAAAACTGTAGTTAATAAGTAGAAAGATTGATAGCCAGGCTTGTACAGCTTTACAGTAATTCATTTAAACGTGATTCAATTGATTTACAAATATAATTATTTCTCTTTGTTACTTCGTTTTCAGGGACTAATTGTTATTATAATCCCATATTTATTCTTCTGGCCGGATTTGGCCCTGAAGGATCAAATCCCGATTTCAAGTCATGTTTATTTTTTAAATTCTCTGTACTGGTTAATTTACAGCGGGTTTATTTTCGACAGCGGGTTTATTTTCGGGCTGGCCGGATTTGAACCGGCGGCCTCTTGGTCCCGAACCAAGCGCGCTAGCCAGCTGCGCTACAGCCCGTAAAGCGTTGTTACTATACAAAATATACCTTTTTTTGTCTATACAGTTTTCATTCAGTTTTATTTCAGATATATGCTGATATTCTCTTTATGACAGTTCTCTGTTCTCCATTTTCTTATTTAAATCTAATTTGTTTTTAATATTTCTGTGTTATTTTATCATTGTAAGGAGTTATTAATGAATTTTCTGAGAAATAAAAAGGCATTTATATGTGATATGGATGGTGTTATTTATCATGGCAACCAACTGCTTCCCGGTGTAAATGAGTTTGTAAACTGGCTTATTAAAGAAGAAAAAAAGTTCCTCTTTCTTACCAACAGTGGTTCAAAAACGCCAAGGGAATTAAAGGAAAAGCTCTTCAGGCTTGGTTTGGATATTCCGGAGGGGAATTTCTATACAAGCGCACTAGCCACGGCGGCATTTCTATCATCCCAGAAACCGGGAGGAAGCGCTTACGTTATCGGCGATGCAGGCCTTCTTAACGCCCTGTATAATTCAGGGTATTCGATAAATGACAGTAATCCAGATTATGTTGTAGTCAGCGAAACTGACAATTACAGTATATCAGCGCTTCATAAAGCAGTAGAGCTGGTAATGAAAGGAGCAAAACTAATAGGAACCAATCCTGATCTTACAGACCCCTCTGAGCACGGGATTATACCAGCTACAGGCTCTTTAATCGCGCCCATTGAGCTCACAACAGGATGCAAGGCATATTACCTTGGAAAACCCAATCCTCTGATGATGAGAACAGCACTTAAAATTCTGGAAACCAAAAGGGAGGAAACAGCTATTATAGGTGACAGGATGGAAACAGACATTATAGCAGGACTGGAATCAGAGATTACAACAGTTCTTGTACTAAGTGGTGTTACAAGCAGAAAATCACTTATCAATTTTTCATTCTCGCCGGATTATATATTGGATGGGGTTGGTGATCTGCCCGAGCTTGAGTAATCAGCAGATATCTGATTACCTGCTCATCTTCTGTCTGAAGACTTTTTTTATAAAAGATGAGGCTGGATTCACACAAAAAACAAGTGGGATTATTCTCCGTAATGACGCTTTATCAGCTGAATGGTTACTTTAATTTATTTAAAACCACCTGATACATTAATCAGCCAATACAGTTTCAATGAATAAAAAAGTCCTTGCACTGCAAGGACTTAGAACGGGAGCGACGGGGCTTGAACCCGCGATCTCCGGCTTGACAGGCCGGCGCGATAACCAGCTTCGCCACACCCCCATTACTTATGAGAATATATCCATAATGCTTTTTAGTGTCAAGCTGTTGCATTTAGTTTTTTCCTTTAATTGACATTTTTCATTCTGCTGTGATATCCTTCTATAAATAATTTTACAGGATCAAAAATGAGCAATAAAAAACAAATTGAAAGTGATACAATCGTTGACAAAAAAATTGACAAACATCCAATTCTCTATGTATTCAGTTTTATAATATTGGTAATCATTGTTGTTACTTTTCTCGGATCCCCCATCGCCGGAAAAATGAGTGGCGGAACAAGGATTACTTTTGGTAAATTCGGAAACAAGGCAATTGAATTTTACCCCGGCAATTACCTTTCCGAGCAGAAAGATATACTTGCTCAAAATCTTGATAAAAACAGCAATGCAGATATTCAGTTTCAGGCGTATCAGGTATGGAGGGGGGCTTTTGAACGAACTGTAATCCATACTGCAATCCTGTGGATGGCAGAAACAAGTTCCATCAATATTTCAAATGACAAGATTGACAATACACTGGTAAAATACGGGCCATATTCAGTTAATGGTGAATTCAGCATTGAAAAGTACAACAATACTTCCCGGGCGGAAAGAAACAGATACAGAACATATTATAAAGACACGCTTGTTAAGGAGTTATATTTAAGGGATTTTTTCAAAGGGATAAAAATCAGTAAAAATGAATATAATTTTATTTCCGGTATGGGTACAGATGAAAGAGCGGTTGATATAGCCTATATCCCATTTGACAGCTATCCTGACACTGAAGCAGTTTCTTTTGCAGAAAGCAATGGAATTCTTTTCCAGTCGGCTGAATTAAGCAGAATAACGATACTTTCAGATAAAAAAGACGCGGAAAAGATACATTCAATAATTTCTGCCAATCCCGATTCTTTCAGTGATACAGCCAAAAACCAGTCCAAGGATAATTATTCCGATAATGGCGGGGATATGGGGCTCGCATATTATTACAGTACAAAAATGGAATTAAAAAATGCTTCTGACGCTGATATTGTTTTTTCCCTCGCTCCCGGAGATATCTCACCAGTGCTTGAAACAAATTCCGGTTGGGTTATATATAAGCTCAAATCGCCTGTAAAAAAGATTAATATTGAGGATGCTGCTTCAGTTTCTATTGTAAAAAACTACATGAGCACTTATGAGTCTGGAAAAATCGAAGACTATTTTACCCAGAAAGCACAATTTGCAAAACTACCAGCAGCTGATCTGAAATCTGATGCTGTAAAAAATGGTTTTTCAATCTACAAAACCTCCTCTTTCCCGATTAATTATGGGAACAGTATACTATTCAAACAGATTCAGGTTGAAAACGGGCCCGCAAACCTCAAAATGCTAAATAATAACGAAGATTTTCTTATTAAAGCATTTTCTCTTAAGGAAAAGGAAATTTCTGAACCTGTAATACTGTCAGATTCTTTGATTCTTTTGTCACTTGACAGTGAAACAAAAAATGATGAATTCTCATCTCTCGTGAATGCTTATTATCCTTATGTCATTCAGCAGATAAACGATCAAACACTGTCAGCATTCCTCTTAAAATCCGACAAGCTTACTGATAATTTTAATACAGTATTTTCAAAGTATTTCATGGCTAATTAGTGGAAAATGATAAGTTATCCCCTCTTTCCCTTATCAAGGCAAAAGAGGGGTATACATTATTATACCGCGGTATTTTTCTTTACGATCAGTTTAATCCCGTAAGCAAGATATCACAAAAAATAAAAAATATTCACATTAAGCCAGATACTCTCATAATAATTCCCTCCCCCCTGCTTTTCTATGGAGTAAGAGATTTGCACAAACAGCTTCCTCCCCGTTGTTATGTTTTATGTATTGAATGTGATAACAATCTTTATAATTTAAAGGATCACCCTGAATCACAATATTCACATGATATTAAGTATATATATGCCAGCAGCCCTGATTATTTTATCAATTTCATTGACACAATAAAAATGCCTTTCAGAAATATTGTTTTTTTACCCATAAACCGAGGTTATCTTTTATACAAAGATTTTTATTTGAACTGCCATGACACAATCAATAAAAGCCTTAAGCATTTTCTGAAAAATACACTTACCCTTTATTCGCTCGGACAGCGATACTATATTAATATTTTTCAGAACATGCCTTCACATGCAAAACATTTTGATATCAAGGACCTTGTCGTTACGGCACCTGTTATTGTAGCAGGTGCTGGCGAGTCACTTGAAGAATCCATACCTTTCTTAAAAAAATACAGATCATATTTTAAGATTCTCGCACTTGATACATCTCTCAGAACACTTACAGATTCAGGCATTGTTCCTGATTTTATAATCGCGGTCGAATCACAGATATATAATATAAGCGATTTCCATGATAACGCATTTAGCAAAATACCACTAATTGCGGACATGACTTCATACCCGCTCACCTCAAGACTTTTTAAAGGCGATATATATTATTTCACTTCAGGTTTCAGCAATTCGCGTTTTCTTGATAAATGCGTTATAACAGGTTTGATTCCATCCATAATTCCGCCTCTTGGATCTGTTGGCATAACAGCTGTTTATATCGCCTTAAAGATTTCTTGTTTCCCGGTTTTTTATACAGGAATTGATTTTTCCTTCACTCCAGGGAAAACCCACGCAAAAAATTGTCCGGCATTATTGAGCTCACTTATCAATCTAACAAGGCTATCAGGTGATAAAAACTATTATCAATCATTTACCAGGGATCTTATCCAGATAAAAAACATGCGAGGGGGAAATGTTTATACAACATCCACCCTTAATTCCTATGCCGGCACATTTTCAGAAATACTAAACAATAATAACAGGGTTTACTCGCTTTTTTCATGCGGGATTGTTTATAATATCAATAACGTTAATGATGAGAATTCTTTTAAAGATCTTCTTGTATCTGCTTCACAGGAAGTTTCAGCTCAGGCATCAACAAAAAATCCTGACGATTTAACCACGTTATCCAATAAAATGGTTTCTTTTCTTGAAACTCAGTTAGAAATCATCAACAGTATAATAACATCTGGAATAAATTCGCTTAACGGCAGAAATGAATCAGAGAATAATGCCATTATAAAGAGACTTATCCATGAATCAGATTACCTTATACCCCAATACCCATTTATCAGCGACAATGAAAATGTCATTGATAATGTTAAAATTAAATATATTCTTCTGTACTGTTTCAGGTTTAAAAAAACAATTGAAAAAACAATAAGGATTATTCTTCATCTGTCCTGAGCACAGAGAGAAAAGCGCTCTGCGGAAGCTCCACATTGCCTACCATTTTCATCCGTTTCTTGCCTTCCTTTTGTTTTTCCAGTAGCTTGCGCTTCCTTGATATATCACCACCGTAGCATTTTGCCGTTACATCCTTTCGGAACGCAGATATTGTCTCACGCGCTATTATCTGATTGCCGACAGAACCCTGAATCGGTATTTTAAACTGGTGTTTTGGTATTTCATCACGCAGTTTTCTGCACACATTTGCAGCTTTCTCCCTAGCGCTTTCCTTGAAAACCAGCATTGATAAGGCATCTACTGATTCCCCGTTTACAAGAATATCAAGTTTTACAAGCTCTGTTTTTTTATATCCCTTAACAGAATAATCAAAAGAAGCATAGCCTCTGCTTACAGATTTCAGCTTATCGTAAAAATCAAAAAGAACTTCAGCAAGCGGCATATCATAAATAACTTCAATTCTTTTTTGGTCGAGATAATTCATTGAAACCTGAACACCACGCTTCCCCATACATAATGTCATGATTGATCCAAGATATTCTGATGGCGTAATTATAGCAGCGTTTATATAAGGCTCTTCTGAAAACTCAATTTTCACAGGGTCGGGGAATTCCAGTGGATTATCAATCATTATCTCACTTCCGTCCTTAAGACCAATTCGATAACGTACGGACGGGGAAGTAAGGACAATTGACAATCCGAATTCCCTTTCAATCCTTTCCTGCACAACCTCCAGATGAAGAAGGCCCAGAAAGCCGCACCTGAATCCGAATCCCAGTGCAGTTGATGAGTCTTTTTCATAAATGAGTGAGGCGTCATTGAGTTTTAGTTTTTCAATAGCTACAGCAAGTTCGTTGTAATCGTTTGAGTCAACCGGATAAATTGATGAAAAAACAACAGGCTTGATTTCCTTGAACCCAGGCAAAGGTTCTTTGGCCGGACGTGCGTTATCTGTTATGGTATCTCCTACCCTGATGTCGGAAATGTTTTTTATTCCTGCGATAATATATCCAACTTCGCCCGCCTCAAGCTTTGCCGTTTTTTCAAGCTTTATCCTGAACCGTCCTGTTTCCTCAACCTTGTAAACAGCCCCTGCGTTCATGAAACGTATCATGTTTCCTTCCTGAACAGTTCCATTGAACATACGGAGATGGACAACAACACCGCGGTAAGGATCATAATGTGAATCAAAAATAAGAGCTTTCATTTCTTCACTGTTCTTTCCTGTCGGGGAAGGAATATTCTTGATAATTGATTCAAGTAAATTTTCAAGCCCAAATCCTGTCTTTGCCGATACCAGAACAGCCATATCAGGATCAAGCCCCAGATCGTGGTTAATCTGGTGTTTTACAGCTTCAATATCAGCACTGGGAAGATCAATCTTGTTAATTACTGGTATTATCTCCAGGTTGTGCTCCATTGCCATATACATATTCGCAAGAGTCTGGGCTTCAACTCCCTGAGTTGCATCAACCAGAAGCAGCGCCCCTTCGCATGAGGATATAGCTCTTGAAACCTCATAAGTAAAATCGACATGCCCTGGAGTATCAACCAGGTTAAGCGTATAATCAATATTGTCGTTGCTCTTATAGGGAATTGTTACAGCCTGAGACTTTATTGTGATTCCCCTCTCCCTTTCAATATCCATTGAATCGAGTATCTGATTTTTGAAATTACGTGATTCAATAATCGCAGCCTTTTCTATAAATCTGTCCGCAAGTGTGGATTTACCGTGATCTATGTGAGCAATAATGCAAAAATTTCTGATATTTTCCATTTTATAAAGATATCTTCTCCATTGATGTTTGAATTATGATGTCAACTATAACAGATTGTTTGAATCGATTGAAGTAATCAGCTGTATATTACTTTCCATAAAACCTGCTTTTCTCTTCTTTACTTCTATTCGTAATAATGCATATCTCTTTTTTAAATCGTATTTCCAGCCTTTAACCACAAGCGGATCATTTACTGACAGCCCTGTATCATGCGCAACAGATCCCTCATATACTTTTTTTATTATAAAGCTTTCCTTGAAAAAGTAATTCCCTGTTGACTCTACTTCCATGCCAAACAGAGGCAGGATAAGGTTTTTCATTGAATCCTTTTTCATAGCCTGATCAAAAGATTTCTCTTTTCTTGTTCCGGTAACAAGCAAGGTCTTTCCATCTTTGCCATTTCTAACATATTCAATTTCGATAACAGTATCATTCCGCACCGACATCATTATCTTCTGTGCTTCCAGAAGATTTGTTATTTTCATGCTGTTAATTGACTTAATTACGTCGCCTTTCTCAAGTCCAGCCCGTTCAGCCGCTTCACCGGGAATGTTATACAGGACCTCAACTATTCCGCCTTTTTCATACAAAATAGAGCCGACAAGTGAATGCGAAACCTCGCCTCCCGCATACAGATCCTGAACAATATCAGCTATCCAGTGCGCTGGAATTGCGAAATTTATACCTTCAAACTGTTCAATTCCCGCGAAAATGACACCAATCAGTTCTCCATTATCATTCAGAAGAGGGCCACCGCTGTTTCCGGGATTGATCGGAACATCAACCTGCATTGCATCCCCTATCTGGAGGAATTTCCTGCTCCTGGATGAGATAATCCCGGATGTAAGAGTATTTTCAAGCCCCCCCGGAGATCCGATAGCGTATATCCTGTCTCCTATCTGGAATTTTCTGTTCTCGCTGAAACTAAAGATATACTCCGGAGTTATCTCTGTCTTAAGAAGAGCTATATCAAAAACAGGGTCCCATCCTATTACTTTTGCCGGTACTCTGGTCCCTACTGAATCAGACAACCTGATATATAGCCTTGAATAACCCTCGTATTCAGGGTTAACTTCACTTTCAATTACATGATAGTTTGTTATAAGATATCCTCTTGGATCTATAAAAAAACCGCTGCCTATTACCCTTTCAGGGCGCCCCACACCTGATTCAACCTTTATACCTTTATTTACCCAGATGGTAACAGTTCCTTTTATCATTTCTGAAGGTTTATCGTTCTTATTGACTGCATCAATGTATTTCTGCTCAATTTTTATATTTCTTTTCTGTATTTCACCAATAATAACGCTTAAATAATAATTATTATTAATCTCAACAGCAAGGTCGGCATATTTTTTTAATAGCTCATCTGAAGGCTTATCGCTTTTCAAATAAAGCATAAAATTTTTCATGGCTGAAAAATAGTTTTTCTTGTCATACTCGCTTTCAATACTTTCAAGAAGGATTTCTTCGGGTCTTTTCCCGGGTATATTCAATTCTGACATATCGAGCTTTTCAAGTGAAGAGAAAACAGAAGAAAAAACTGTATAGTTTTTTTCAATTACTGATTTCTCCTGTGTTTTTCTTATATAATCAAATATTTTGTTCTTTTCGGTTTCAGGATTGTAATCTATCTCTTTTCCACCAGATTTCTCTTCCTGGATAATAAGCTGATAGGCTGCGAACGGTCTGTTGCTTTCCAGCATTTTGTCAATCCTGTTTGCAGCAACTCTCCCCTCTTTTTCATTTACCTCAGTAATATTGTCAGGCGAAGACTTGCATGACCAAACAACAATTACAAGCAGCAATATTAATGATATTTTCTTCAATCAATCACCTCAGCGAAAATATTATCCCCGATTTTCACAATGTAAACAGTCTCAGATCCTACAGAAATAATGCCTTCCTTGGCAATAGTAAGTTTATCCTTTATCTGAATCCTTTTATCACCAATCCAGTAAAGATTATTCTCGCGATCGTAGTATACCTTGATCCATTCTCCATTTTTATTTATATCAGTCAGAGTATTACCTTTATAACGCGCCATGAAATTATACACACCATCAAGGTTTGTTGAAAATTCTGAATAGAGAAAACCTTTTTCCTTTTCCGTCCATTCCCTGGCATCATAAATACCGTCTTCATTTAAATCCCAGTATTTAATCCCCTTTTCCAGTTTAAATTCATACAGGCCGTCATTGTTTCCATCATAATTGATGCTCTCAAGAATTCCATCCCTGTATATTTCTCTTGTCTCAAAAAGCTTATCCTGATTAATATCCCCAGATGCAAAAACAACTTTCTGATCTTTTACTATTCCGCGTCGCACAACTGCAGAAACCGAGTCGTATGACTCATAGTTTTTTATTCTTTCTGATTTAAAATATTCCATAAGGACAGCCAGATTATCGCCGTTTGTGCTTTTCCTGTAATTTTCTGCCTTGCCTTTTATCCTGCTGAACATCTCGTCAGTATCGGGAACCAGGACCGGCGCAAGGAATGGGTTTTTAAATGAAAGTATATCAAACACAGCTTTCCTGTCATTAAAATTGTAAATTTCATTAAAATCATTTCCAAATAAAATTACAGTCTTTACAAGAGGATACTCATAATATGCGGCAAGCATTTTTTCTTCAATATTTATGAAAACAGGTTTCCCCTCCTGAAAACCGACAAAAAGGTCATTAACCTTATCCTGATTATTGTCCTCGCTATACCACTCATGCTGACCTTCTGCCCTGAACATTATTTTCTCATAATTACCATCGTTATTTGTATCATCCTTAATATAACCGCTATACTCATTGTATTTTTCTTTGAGGTAATCCATTATTGTATTCTCGGTTATGAGAGAAAGAATACTTTTTATATTTCTGTAATTTGAAAAACCACCTGATGAAAAAAACACATCTATATCTGATAATTTTACTGCACCGTTTATAGCAGCTTCTTCAATAACCAATTCCGGGGAATTGTATTCCATTTGTTTGAGCCGTTGTACCAGCTCTTTTTTTACACCAACATCATCACTTAGTCTTGATATCTCAAGCAACACATCCGGGTCATATTTATACATTTCATTCGAATCTAGTATTCTCAGAAGAACCCGGTCACGAAACTGCTTATCGATTGCAGCCAGCCGTTTCAGAAAGACTGTGTTCTGCGGATATTTTTCCACTGCATATCCAAGCAGCTCTTTTGACTCATTAAAATAACCCAGGTTTACAAGCGAAAGAGTATAGGAATCAAGGTAATCCTGATTATCAATAAAATCGTCTTTTATAACATACATTGAGGAAAGCGCTCTTTCGTGATCCTTTGTCATGGAATATATCTTGCCAAGTTCAAAAAAGGCGCTGTTTTCACGATAAATATACCAGTTCCTATACGTAATCGCCTTTTTCAGAAAAGCAATCGAATTATTTAATTCAGTGGAGGTGCTTTTGCTGATAAGGGCTTTCAGGAAATAAGTATCGGATAAGCTATCATCATAAAGCATTGATTTATTGAGAAATATCTCAGCTTCATCCAGCTTTTTTTCTTTATAAAAACTGTCAGCGACTGACAAGTACAATCGTGCGATTTCAATGTTTTCATCGGAGAAGATCACTGTTGATGAAAAAATAAAAATTAAAAAAGCAAGATATACAATCTTATGCCTGATTGCCGCCCTCTGTTTCAATGTTTTCATTGTCTTTCCCGTTTTTATCAGGTTCGCCGTCTGAAATATCATTTTCAGCCTGAGAATGATATTCATGCACATCAATCACTATGTTCTTGTTTTTATATGCTATCCCAAGCAGCTCCCTAATTTCATAGTCATCAAGTGTTTCCTTCACAATAAGGACTTCTGTCAGCTTATTGAGCTTTTCACTGTTGGCAGAGAGTATCTCTTTAACCTCTTCGTAACATGCTTTTATTATCAGCTTTATCTCCTCGTCGATAATGCGCGCAGTATCATCAGAGTAGTCCTTGTGCTGTGCTATTTCCTTCCCGATAAAAATAGGTTCATCTTCCTGCCCAAGAGCTACAGGACCTATTTTCTCGCTCATACCCCATTCACAAACCATTTTTCGCGCTATCTGTGTTGCCTGTTTGAGGTCATTCTGGGTACCTGTTGTCGTATTATTGAATACAAGTGTTTCTGCGACATATCCGCCAAGCGCGATCTTTATTCTGTCAAGAAGCCACCCCTTGTTTCTGGAATATATTTCCCTCTCAGGGAGCGACAATGCCATTCCCAGAGCCCTTCCATGCGGAATAACAGTCACCTTGTGAAGTGGATCAGCATTTTCAAGATAATAATGAAGAAGCGCATGGCCTGCTTCATGATATGCTGTTGCTTCCTTCTCTTCCGGAGAAATAACCCGTGATTTTCTCGCAACCCCAAGCAGAACTTTATCCCGTGCTTCTTCAAAATCCTGCATATTTACAACTTTTTTGTCTTTCCTGGCAGCAAAAAGTGCTGCCTCATTTACCAGATTTGCTATATCAGCACCGGATGTTCCTGGTGTAGCCCTTGCTATTCTTTTCAGATCCACATCAGGTCCAACAGGGATTTTTTTTGCGTGTATATTGAGAATATCTTCCCTTTCCTTGATATCCGGCATATCAACTACAACCTGCCTGTCAAACCGGCCCGGTCTTAGCAGCGCCGGGTCAAGAACATCAGGCCTGTTTGTTGCCGCCAGTATAATGACTCCATCTTTTGTATCAAAACCGTCCATTTCAACAAGCATCTGGTTAAGGGTTTGTTCCCTTTCATCATGCCCGCCGCCGAAACCCGCTCCTCTGGTCCTTCCCACAGCATCAAGCTCATCAATAAACAATATACAGGGAGCGTTTTTTCGCCCCTGCTCAAAAAGATCCCTGACCCTGCTTGCCCCAACACCGACAAACATTTCAACAAAATCTGAACCCGACATATGAAAATATGGGACACCAGCTTCTCCGGCTATAGCTTTGGCCATCAATGTTTTCCCGGTACCAGGCATACCAACAAGCAATACCCCCTTGGGAATTTTCGCCCCGATTTTTGTAAATTTGGCAGGGTTTTTCAGGAAATCAACAACTTCCTGAAGCTCATATTTGGCCTCTTTCTGTCCGGCTACATCTTCAAACGTGAATTTTTTATCACTTTCGAGATATCTTTTAGCCCTGCTCTTACCGAAGCTGAGAGCCTTGTTGCCTCCTCCCTGCATCTGCCGGAACATAAACCAGATAAAGCCGAATCCAATTACCCAGGGAATTAGGTCTATCAGCAGCCTGTATGTAGAAACATTTTTTACAGCTCCTGTTACCTTTATCCCTTTTTCCTCAAGTCGTACCAGTAAATTATCATCATAATATGGTATTCTGGTCTTGAACTGAACGAGTTTCCCGTTAACGCTTTTAAGGTTTCCCTGAATTTCCTGATTATCAAATATCTTCAGGCTTTCAATTGTATCTTCTTCCACATATCCGAGAAAGGTTGTATATGGTATCTCTTTTACAGCGCTTGAATCATTGAATACAAACATTACAAGGAAAAGCCCTATGAGGGTAATAAGGAAAAAAAGGGCAAACCGGTTGTTTCCAAAGTTGTATTTTATAGGCCCGCCACCTGTCCCTCCAGGATTCTTTTTTGGTATATTACTGTTTGTTTTATTGCTTTTATCATCTATATCATTATCATCAGCCATTTATTCCTGCCTTGTTTTAAATAATATAACATCTTTATTTTCATTTCTGTCAGAATAATTTATTCGTTCTGCTACCCTGTTTTTAAAACCAAAAACAGATCCCCATACAGCAACAATACCGCTATTGTCACATACAACAGGTATTAAATCACGCATATCTCTTGTTATTCCCAATTCCTGAAAAAGCTTTTTTATGCTTTTCCTTCCATAACGGAATAAAATAGCATCTCCAGGCAGCCTGTTTCGTACATAAATAATACCAGATGCTTTATTAACCGGCAACCACAGGTCATTATCACTGCATTGAGATATTTTTACTATTTCTGAAGAAACATAAATACCTTTTTTACCATGAATACCATTTACAGGTAATTTATACTCCTTACCAGGACTTATATGTAAAAGATAACTATTTTTATTTTTATTTACAATATCACTTTTCCAAAAAAGGAGGTTTCCTTCTTTTTCCAGTCGGCACTTACATCCGTTGAGTATCAGGGGACTTTTTAAAATGATTTCCTGTCTTGCTACCGGCTTGATAAATGAATATGGAAGCCGCTGATCATTATCAACTGTAGAATCAAATGCATTGTATACCGCTTTTATTCTCAAATATAAAGGAAGATTTTTAAAAGCAGTGAAATCAGTCACAAGATAATTACCCTGTTGTTCCCATTTAAGACGCCTTTCAGTCTCATCAGTCATAAACTGATCGGCAAGCGACATCTTTTCAGCCAATTCTGATATTGATTTTTCAAACCCAGGATAAATAGATCTGAGACAGGGAATAAGTTCGTTTCTGACCCTGTTCCGCAGATAATTTTTACTTCCATTTGTTGAATCAAATGAATAAGGGATCTTATTCTCATCAAGATATTCCATCACATCCATTTTTTTTACCCTCAACAAGGGCCTTATAATATTTGAGCTTTTTTCAGAGATCCCCTTAAGTCCTTCAGGCCCGCTGCCGGTAAAAAAACGCATTATGATTGTTTCATAATTATCATCCTGATTATGTGCAACAGCTATGAGACTGAAACTGTTTTTCTCGGCGATATCATTTAAAAAAGCATATCGCGCCTTTCTGGCAGCTGCCTCTGTTCCAAGCTCTGAAGACATTTCACCTATTAAACCTTCAGAATCACAGCCAAGATACAACTCAACATCCCTGCTTTCGCAGTTTTTTTTTGCAATATCAATTTCTTCAGCAATCTCGCTTTTCTTTCGCAGGCAGTGATTGTAATAGGCTGCTGCAAGACGTATATTATTATTTTTCTTTAGCCGGGACAAAACATCCAGCAGAACAGTCGAATCAGGCCCTGCAGAATAAGCAAGAAGTATTGAAGCCTCATTCCCTTTTTTTATATACGAGTATAGTATTTTTTCAACTGATTGTGTTATTCGGATTGTTCTTGATTCTGTTGACTTCATTCATGACCTTTTCAGGGGATGAATTAACCATTTCCAGTACAAACTCTGCAACCTGATTAATACTGCCCAGAAATAACTTCAGTTCCTGTTCTCCCGGTATTCCCAGAACATGTTCTACTACCATCCTGTCGGCAGAGGGTTTTCCAATTCCTATATAAAAGCGTTTAATATTTTCCGTTTCAGAATGTTCGATAATTGATTTTAGTCCATTATGACCGGCATTCCCGCCTCCGGTCTTAAACCTTATAACACCTGGGTATAAATCCATATTATCGCAAACTACAACAATCCCGCTCAGATCAATTTTCAATTTCTTAATAATTGATTTTATCACCAAACCTGACCTGTTCATATAAGTAAGGGGTTTTATCAGGAAAATCTCATTCCCCTCATAAACCCCTTTCCCGCAGCAATAACTGGAAAATATTTTTTTTTTCATTCTGATACCAAGCATCTCTGTCAGGGCATCAATAACCAGAAAACCCGCATTATGCCTTGTGTATCTGTATTCATCCCCGGGATTTCCCAATCCCAGTACAGCTAACCGCAGTTTTATTCTCCCTTTGAAGCACCTGGTGCAGCAGCTTCAGCTGTTTTTTCAGCAGTTTCTTCAGTCACTTCAGCAGGCTTCTCTTCAACAACAGCTTTAACATGGATAACATGAACAATTACGCTGTCATCCTGTCCAAGAAACTTTACACCCTTAATCGGTGCGATATCTTTCAGATGTATTGAATTGCCGATATCAAGATTATCAATGCTCAGTATTATTTTCTCCGGAATATCTTTGGGCAAACACTCGACTTCAAGATCATGAACAAGCTGCTCCATAATACCGCCGGCTTTAACACCAATTGAATTACCAGTAACAACAACCGGAACACGTGTTTTAAGCTTCTTGTCGCGAGCCACTTCAAAGAAATCAATGTGTGTTATTCTCTGTGTTCTTATATCTTCCTGATAGTCTTTCAGAAGAACATCACATATTTCCTTGCTATTCTCGATCAGAGTGATAATTGTGTTTTCAGATACCTTGTGGAACTTTTTTTCAAATTCCCTTTCACTGACAATAATATGTTTCGGACTGCCATTACCATAAACTACGGCAGGTATATTGCCCTGTTTCCTGAGGTTTTTATTGGCAGTTTTTTTAAGTTCAGTTCTGGCCTCTACTGCCAGATTATTACCTTTCATCAGATTCTCCTTCCATATATCAAATATATCTAATATTCCAGGACTGACCTGTATCAGTTATCTGGGACGGCAGGATTCGAACCTGCGGTTGACGGAACCAAAACCCGTTGGCTTACCACTTGCCGACGTCCCAATCCCCGAACATATTACATTATTGTTTATTTTTTTTCTATAGTGTGAGTGTTAGATAATTCTTTTTTTTAAAGGCTGGTTTAAAACCAGCCGATTCATGCTTCCTGTTTACCAAACTCTTCCAGTATTCTGTCCTGCAACTGAGACCTGAAATCAGGGAGTATGGGGTGGGCGACATCCTTATACTCACCAGTCTTTGTTTTCCTGCTCGGCATAGCAATAAATGTTCCCCCTTTTCCATCTATAACCTTCAGGTTGTGAACTACAAAACAATTATCAAAAGTCACTGTTACATAAGCTTTTAATTTTCCACCAGCCTCCACTTTTCGTATCCTGATGTCAGTAATTTCCATTTAAACCCTCCTAAAGTTTCATGGCTAAAAAAGTAAAATGTTCCAGCTAGGGCTTGCCTGCCAGTGTATTTGTAATCCAGGTTTCTGGACAGTATCCCGATATTTCCCCATAAGCATCTTCCAGATTACTTGCATCAGTAAAAATACCAAAAGCAGCTGAACCGCTTCCGGTAATATTAAAATAGTCACAACAGCAGTTCTTAAATATTGAAAATATTTTTTTATAAATATCATATCTTTTCATGAGAGGAGAGGTAAATGAATTAATAAAATTCCATTCGGCAGGGGGTCTTTGAACAATATCCTTTTCAATCATTGCAGCGCGATAGTTTTTTTCTTTCCTGTCAGAATCAACCCATCCATAAGCTTCAGCAGTATTTACCTTAAAACCTGGGTAAACCAGCAATACTTTCAATTCAGGGATTTTCTGGTTCATAAATTCGATTAAATCACCCCTTCCTTTTACAAGCGCGAGGGAGGTCTTTTTGAGAAAAAAAGGCACGTCACTTCCAACTGAAGAAGCAATTTCAAGTAATTTTCTGGAATCTGCTGCTCCAGGATATAAATAATTCATTGCTTCAAGAACTGAAGCTGCATTGCTGGATCCCCCGCCAAGTCCGGCGCCTTCAGGGATAGCCTTCTCAACATGAAATCCCGCCTTAAAACGAACTCCTGTAGCATCCATAAACCTGAAAGCAGCTTTATAAATCAGATTACTTTCTTTGGGACATGAAAATTTACCTTTTATATCTATCAGGTCGCCAATATTTACGGCTTTACTTTCGTTTTTATCAACAACGATATTTATTCTGTCGTGCATCGATAACAGCTGGAAAAGGGAAACAATTTCATGGTAACCATCATCCAGTTTTCTACCAACGTCCAGGTGCAAATTAATTTTTGCATACGAATCAATACTTAAAGTTTCTGGCATTTAAACTCTCTGCTCATTTCATTATGAATTGCCAATCAGCATAACCTTTATTATAGCCCAATATTCCAGAAATTCAATTAATATTTTTTTTCTCCATGCATAAAGTAATTATCATAATAAGTATTATTCATGTAATAACCCTATAGAGTTTTATTGACATTACACGTTTCAAAGATATAGTTTATTGATATACACTTAATGAGGTAATCATGATTCAGGAAAATGGGGATAAGCAGGCACAATTGACTGATAAAACTGATACTATTTACGATTCACTTGAAAATCTCGATGACTCAATTGATAATTCCCAGGATGACAGCGGCAGTTTTGATGATAATTTTGATAACCTGTCTGATGATTTTGACGATTTCTCTGGCGATTTTGATGATTTCGATGAAGAATTCCCAGATGAGGATGAAGACGATGAAGACACTTACAACCTGCTGCCAGACGATGATGAATCAGATTTTACCGATGACATCCTTGATGACGAGTATGATGATTTTGATCCCGATGACGATATTGATTATGACGACTTCAAGGCCTGAAAAAGAATATCGCTGTTAAACCATAATTTTTCAAGTTCATAAAATTCCCGTAGTTCACGATTCATAAAATGGATGACAAAGTATCCACAATCTATCAAGACCCAGTCATCATTCTCTATTTTTTTCTGCCCATAGAGTATTTCAACACACAGTTCATCAAGAACATCCTTAATGTTTTTGTACATTCCTCTTAAATGGGCAGAACTGTTTACTGTTGTAATTATAAAATAATCAGTCCAGATATTCTGTTTAGACAAATCCAGTGCAATTGTATCAATACCTTTCATTTCATCAAGCGCGTGAGCTATTTTTAAAACCTTTTCTTTTCTATTTGCAATATCTTCCATCAAAATCCTTTCCTAAAATTATTGTTACATCTATTTTATGGACAGGTTTATACCCGTCTTCATTTTCCGCCGTTAAAGAGACATCAGCGCCCCTGCTGCCGGACTGAATATTATTACAACGAATTATATTCGCTATTTTTTGCGCAGAAGCAGGATTTTCTTCCCTCGCTATTACAACTGTTTTTTCATAATCATTTTTTTCAGCGTTTTTTGTTGATACTACATCATAACCCAGGTTCGTAAAAAAATGAGCTGTTCTGCCTGCCATTCCGGGAATGCTTGTCCCATTTAGAATCTCAACACCTATATTCAGATCCTCATCGCTTATTATGTCTTCACTTGCAATTGATGAGAGTGTCTGCTTTATTGTCTCTCTCAGAAGATTGCCATTATAATATGGAAATAGAAGTATTTGATCATCAATGGCTTTCCTGTCTCCAAGTATCCTCTGGAGTATCATTCTTTCTGTATCAAGCTTCTTAATCTGTTTTATGAAAGTCCTGAACGCCTCTTCATTCAAGTCTGTCATAAAATATGAATAAAATTTATTAAAAATCACTTCCTGAGAGAGATAATCAGACTGTTCCCCTGCCTTTTTTATGAAACCCTGGATAAATTTATGCCATCGCCCGACAAGATCAGCATCATTCTCGTCTGCTGATTCCGCTGAAAGAAATGTAAGCATTTTTTCTCCATCCAGAGTATTGCTTCCGGAAGGCAGAAGAATAATTTCATTGTCATTAATTACCTCAACCGGATTTGCAATAAACATTTCAAGCCCGGCAAGCATATCGACGGCTTTTACAAGATATTCAGAATCAATATTAATATAATAGTCAACAGTGATGTTTGTAATAGTTTCAATCTTTTTCAGCATTTTTTCTGGTTTCTGGAAATCGAAAAGGATATCAAGCCTTTCAATTCTTGATAATGATTCAATAATTGAACCATAATTACCGGGTATATTAAAAATGGCAGCCTTGTGAGTTACCGGATTAAAGATAAGAAGCTCAGTAAAGAGGAGTTTTGAATCTTTTTGTATATTAAAACATACAGTGATATACTCGTTTTTCTCAAGCTTAAGCATGAAATCATCTGATTTAAGCTGTTTGTATATAAAGACGCCTGTAATTATGAAAATTATGAAAATCAGGGATAAAAAAATTGAATTTCTGTCAAGTATTTTATTTTTCCCTCGCATTTTCAAGTTCCTCCAGCAACTCCAGTGTCTTCTCTGATATTATTTTTTTTTCTTTTTCCAGGTAATCAAGTACTGAATGTAGAACAATTGTTACCATATTGTCCAGTGATATGTCTTCAAGACTTTTAAGATAAGCTGAAGTAATATGCTTTCTGTTCGGTTCTATATAATCTGCGACAAAGACAATCTTCGCGATTGCTCCCATCCCTGCACCACCTGTGGTATGAAGCTTTATCGCCTGAAGTATCTCATTATCCTTTATGCCAAAGAGCTCACAGGAAAGATATGCTCCTGCCCGTCCATGGAGAAGCACTGTATCATCCTTTTCGGCAAGGCTCATTCCAGATCCGTCCAGTAACGATTTATCAAGCATTTCCTTTTTATCAAGTTCTCGCGCTATGTCATGAAGCAGCCCTGCAAGATAGCCTTTCCTGTTGTCATATCCGAATGTTACACACAATTTTTCCGCGGTCTCAGCCGTAGATACACAATGCCTGTACCTTTTAGCGGATAGTGTGTTTTTCAAGTATTTATCTATTTCAGCAATCAAATTATCTGTAATAACCATTCTGAATAATCTTTAATCTCACAGATTCAGGAACAAGTGTTTTTATGGTTTTACCTGATTTTACCCTGTTTCGTATTTCAGTTGAAGATATCGGAAGTATTGTATTATCGATATAATAATCAGGCAACGTCGAATCTGATTTCAGACTATGATTTCGTTTTACAACAACCAGATCAACCAGTTTTTTAAGCTTTTCAACATTTTTCCACCCGGGAAACCCCTCAAGCAGATCATCTCCGATTATAAACCCCGGCTTCCCCGAAAAGGTATACTTGCTGTAGACATATTCAATTGTATCAATTGAATATGATACCCCTCCCCGGTCAATATCGCACGAATCAGAAATAAAGTATTCATAATCCTTAAGTACGGATTCCAGCATTTCAAGTCTGCTGGCAGGCTCAAGCCCTGTAAGATCATCTTTATGTGATGATATATTGGAAGGGACAAATAAAACCCTGTCGTAGCCAAGTTCGGTTCGTGCCTCTTCTGCTATAAACAGGTGCCCGATATGCAGAGGATTAAAACTCCCTCCAAAAACTGCAAGTCTCATTTTTTTTCGCTTAATAACGATGAAAATATTCTTTTGAAATCATCTATTCCTCTGCCTGAAAATACAGATATCCCGTATATTTCTTCCCCGGGGAATCTTTTTTTCAGCTCCTCAAGAGCATTCTCAGTGCCTTCAATATCCATTTTTGTACCGATCAGTATTCTTTTCTTTGACGCAAGCTCTTCAGAAAACACTTTGAGCTCATTTAAAAGTACAGGGAATGATTCAATATAGTCTTCCGCTGACAGATCGATAAGGAATAAAAGCCCTCTTGTTCTGCTTATGTGTTTCAGGAACCTTATTCCAAGCCCAGCTCCATTTGAGGCGCCTTCAATTATCCCCGGTATATCAGCAAGTATTATATCCTGGTCGCCAATCCTGAAAATACCAAGATTAGGTATCTTTGTGGTAAAAGGATAACCAGCAATCTTGGGATGCGCATTTGTCAGCCTGTCAAGGAGGCTTGATTTCCCTGCGTTTGGGAATCCCACAAAACCAACATCAGCTATTATATTTAATTCAACCTTTATTGACCGAGCTGCTCCGGGAAGACCTGACTGTGCATAGAGAGGAGCCTGCTTTCTTGAAGTGGCAAAATGCGAATTGCCAAGCCCGCCTTTACCGCCTGTAAGAAATATCCACTCATCATTATCTTCCAGATCAGTGAGGTCTTTTACTAATTCATCATTATCGGCATTTTTTATCAGAGTACCGGGAGGTACTTCAATCACAGCATCAGCGCCGTCCCTGCCGTGTTTCTTGTTCCCTGCTCCGCTTTTTCCATTCTCGGCATTGAATGCCCTTTTATAGCGAAGAGAGGAAAGTGTTTTAAGGCTGTTACGTACCCTAAAGACTACATTACCACCCTTACCGCCGTCTCCGCCATCAGGTCCGCCTTTGGGTACATATTTTTCACGTCTGAATGAAACACTTCCGGGGCCGCCGTTTCCCGAACTGACTTCAATAATTGTCTCGTCAACAAAGCCGCGCACGGGACTCCTGCTAAACGGTTTCTACAGCAACAACCTTTTTGCCTTTCTTATCCTGGAATACGATCTTTCCGTCTTCCTTGGCAAAAATAGTATGATCTGTACCGAGACCTGTATTAAGTCCGGGATGATATTTTGTTCCGCGCTGCCTTACAATTATTGTTCCTGCTGTAACAACTTCTCCGCCTGATCTTTTAACTCCGAGTCGTTTGGAATTAGAATCTCTGCCGTTTTTGGAACTTCCGCCGCCTTTTTTATGTGCCATTATTGACTCCTTATACTATCATTTTCAGAAAGATCTTTTACAATCCTGACAGAATCAGGGAATTCCGATTCCAGATCTTTCAAACCGGTTATCAGGTAATCAGTTATACCTTTCAGCCATTCAGCATGATCAACCCGGTAGTCTATAATCCTGAAATAAAGCTCACCCTCAATCTCTGCAGTAATATCAGTCTTTATGCCGCTCTTAAGCGATAAAGCCCTGTATGCCGAACGTAATAGAACAGTGGATGCCGCACATATTATATTATTGCCGGCAATTACATTTCCTGCATGCCCTTCAGCTTTCACATATTTCAATATACTGTATGAATCAAGGCAAAAACTTATTTCTAAAATTCACATGCCTCCTGAGGTTGTAAAAGCTCCTCAGGCTCCGGTTATTTCGTTAACCTTAATCATTGTGTAAGGCTGCTTATGCCCTTTGGTTCTTCTGTACTTCTTTCTTTTCTTGTACTTAAAGATCACTACCTTCTTGTCTCTTATATGATCTTCAACTGTTGCCTGTATTTTTACACCTTCAAGATAAGGAGCACCAACTTTTACATCCTTATCACTGCTGAGCATTAATACTTTGTCGAACTCAAGTGAATTCCCTTTTTCAGACTCCACCCTGTCAATCCTGATTACAGATCCTTTTTCAGCCTTGTATTGCTTACCTTTAATTTCTACTAGTGCGTACATTTTTCCCACCATATCCTAAATTTCAGTATACTGATATATCATAATATTCAATACTGGTCAATAGCAGAGCATTTTTAATAATTTCCATAGATAATACTCTTTTCACATAGCTTCAAGGTATGGAATCCCGAGCAGCTCGAAACAGTTTTTAAACACCTGACCCACTATGCCACAGAGGGCAACCCTCGCGTCTGTAAGCTCCTTGTTGTCATTATTGAGAACAGGATTGTCATGGTAATATTTGCTGAATTTTTTTGCGATTTCATAAATATATGAAGTCAGGATTGATGGATTAAGGTTTTTTCCCGCTTCCCCGACTGCTTCAGGGAATTCGCTTATCATCTTGACTATTTCCCATTCATCATCAACTTTCAGCGCTTTATAATTTATCCCGTCCGGGATTATCTCTTTTCCGTACTTTTTCAGTATACTGCTTATTCTCGCGCCCATATATTGCAGATAAGGGCCGGTATTCCCGTTAAAGGACAGAGATTCAGCCGGATTAAAAACCATGTCCTTGGTCGGAGTTGTCGAGAGGAGAAAATAATTCAAAGCCCCAAGCGCTATTTTCTCAGATGTCTCATCTATGTCTCCAACATGCTCTTCCCTTTCCTTGTTCCTGATTTCCACAGCAGCCATCTCCGAAAGCTCCCTCAACAGGTCATCAGCATCAACTACCTTGCCTTCTCTGGATTTCATTTTTCCTTCAGGAAGATTAACCATCCCATACGAAAGATGGTATAGGTTAGATGCCCATGAATGGCCCAGTTTCGCCAAGATATGAAAAAGCACCTTGAAATGATACTGCTGTTCAGAGGCTACAACATACACAAGCGTATCAAACGGCCAGTCATTATGTCTTGCAATTGCAGTTCCTATGTCCTGTGTCAGGTAAAGCGATGTTCCGTCTCCCCTTAAAAGCACTTTCTTGTCAAGGTTTATTTCCCCGAGGTCAACCCACACCGTGTTATTTTCATCCCTGTAAAACACCCCTTTTTCAAGACCTTTAAGTATTTCTTCCTTTCCTGATGTATATGTCCTGCTTTCATAATATACCTTATCAAATTCCACGCCAGTTTTCTTGTAGGTTTCCTCTATTCCGTCTACTGCCCATTTGTTCATTTTCGTCCATAGATCCCTGACTTCAGGGTCCCCGTTTTCCCAGGCAATAAGCATTTCCCGCGCCATGTTCTCCGCTTCAGGATTTGTTTTGAGCCACTTGTCGTATTCAACATAATACTTACCGACAAAATGATCGCTTTTTATCTTTTCAGACTCAGGTGTTGTCCCTTTACCGAATTCTTTATACGCGAGCATTGATTTGCATATATGAATTCCCCTGTCGTTTATAAGATTAACCTTTAAAAGATCAGCGCCGTTATACTTTAGTATCCTGGAAATACTTACGCCGATTGAATCATTTCTAAGGTGTCCAAGGTGAAGGGGTTTATTTGTATTAGGGCAGGAAAATTCGACCATTATCCGTTCACCCGACCGGCTGGAAGTTGATCCATATCTCTCTTTTTCTTTAAGAACCTTCAAAACTGTTTCTTTGATTATCTCATCCCTTGAGGTCTGAACATTTATGTAGGGGCCGAATGCCTTGTATGTGTTTTTTTTATCAGCTTCCGAAAGTATTCCGGCAACCTGAACCGCAATCGCGGCAGGCGCTTTTTTGAGTATTTTAGCATACGGGAACATCGGAAATGCCATATCGCCCATCTCGGGCCTGGGCGGAATTTCCATTATAACATTTTCAGGCAGAATATCAGCTTCGCCAGCAATACTTTTTATAGCGTTGTAAACGTTCTGCTGAAGCTGCTTTTTTATATCTTTCATGAAACTAAATTATCCAAAATAACCGATTAGTGCAAGCATAAGACTGAAATCTTTTGCCCCATCTCTTCTGTATGAAAAATAACCTGTATCGCAGCATGTGCATATTTCAGCATCATATATCTTTTTAATTCCTTCATTTTCAAGCAATATTTTATTTGCCTTTTTAAGATCAAGATAATAAAGTGAATCCTTTTGCGACACTGTTTCACTTCCCCATTCAGATGAAAAGAGCTCAGCCCTTTCCCTGTCGACAGAATAACAGCATTTTCCGATCGAAGGTCCTATTATTACCTCAATATCTGCAGGATCACATCCATAATCACTTCTCATTTTTCTGACAGCTGTCAACGCAATCCCTGTCCCTTTCCATCCTGAATGGACAACCCCATATATCCTTTTTTTATTGTCACACAGGAAAACAGGAAGACAGTCAGCAACTGTAACAGCCAGTATTTCACTGCCTGATGTGATGATACCATCCCCGTGGGTGGTTTCGCCTTCTTTAATCATTTTTGCGTCTGATACAATTTTTGTATGTCCCTGCTGAACAGTCACAATTTTGTTTATTCCCAGCTCACCGCAGATTTTTTTACGGTTTTCAATTACAGGATCACTATTTTTACCCATGCTGCCGGCAGCAGATGTAGTCAAAAAAGCTTTTATGTGCGTTCTGCCTGCGAATTCCATCGGGAACAGCATCCCGCCTTCCGCAGGGGCTTTAAAGTCTTTCTTATTCATACTGGTCGATTTCCAGGTCATCATATTCACGGTATATATTCAATATATCAGAAAGCTGTCTGTAGAGTTTATCAATAGACTGGACTGACATAAAGGTTTTCTCTTCGCATATTATTGAGAGATTTGATAACGTATCATATTTTCCCGCAGCGTTCCCATTAGATATTCCCCCGAGTATATTTTTCACAGAGAGAAACGCATCCAGAAATAGTCTATAGAGCTTATAGCCCTCGCCCGACATACTCTTGACAAGATTTTCAGATTTCTTCTTTTTATGAACAATCGAAATATCTTCATAGCTTAATGAGGTCAGCTCTTTCACTGCATCGTTATTCTTAGTCGCTTTTGCAAGAAATCCGTTGTACGACTCCCTGAAGCTATTAATAAGGTTAAAAGCCTCGTTAAGCTCCTTTCTGTTTGCTTCCTTGTAAAAAATACCGTCAAGCATTATCCTGGCTACTGTTTTTTCGACTTTTTCGATATAATACTTCTCATAAAAAATATTAAGATAATATAGCAGATTGCATCTTTTCAGAGGCAGCTGTTTATCATTCAGCTTCAGTACTATATAGTCTTTTTCACCGAGCGGTATATCAGGAATATATGATTTCAGCCTTATCAGTACTCCCTTTCTTTTCTGCCTGTATATGTATTTCTCAGTTCTTTCGTCAACTTCATCCTTCAGTATTTTTTTATACACCGTGAACCATTCTTCCCCGCCTGAGATGTTACCCGGCTTGTATTCAATGTTTTTATACATATATCTGAGTAATTTTTTCAGCGGTATATTGTTCTGGAAAGCATATATCAGCGCAATACTGTTCATTGCTTTGCGTTTACTCCGGGAAGAGTACTCTTCATCACCAGAAGCCTGTGTCCCTGATGAATCCACTATAATTTCGTTATTCATCAGGTAAAAATCATATAAATAATTGCAGAATTTGTCGAACTGGATCATTTCAGAAGTGATACTTGAAATAAGGGTATCAAGCTGCCCCAGAAGCTTTCTCGCATTGCTGAAAAGGCAAGCCCTGTTGCCGTTAGGCTCAATAATAAACATTTTTTTAAGTGAGTCAAACGGGAATGCCATAAACTGGCTGATATAGAATAATGATCGGGCTATCTCATACACACCCTTTTTCTCATCAGGCTCAACAGAATCAATCATTTCATTGAATTTTTTGTTCACCTCGGTTTTTACATTTTCAATATCCTTTATTTCAGATGATGGGAAAATAGTCTCCGGATCAGTGTTTTTTTTCAGTGCCTCTTCAAATCCTGACATTTCCCTTGAAGCTACATACCGGTAAAACAACGCTGGTTTGTTTTTATTAATGAACATGATAGGCTCTGCCATGACTTCAAGGCTGCCCGCCAGCATGGATATCTCATTATAAAACTGTTCCTTCAGCTTGCTGTTTTTCTGGTCAATCAGGCCGGGATAGTCTGAGTCAATCTGCTTCCCCATTTTTCTCAGAAGATATTCTTCAATAAGCTTTTCAATGCTTTTTCCGCTGAACAGCCTTAAAATTATCATTATGATTTTTTCAAAAACAGGCAGTTCCTTATATACTTTCTCAACATATTTATAATCGCTTAAAGAACCTTCCTGTTCTTCTTCATCCTGTTTTTTAAAATCAGGGAAATCTGCTTCAGGTATTATGTTTTCCTTATTTTCTTCTGAATAAAGGCGAAGGTCATTCTGGATCTCTTTCAGCAGATCGTTTCTCTCTTCTTCAGGAAGGTCACGGGATAACTGTTCAAATCCTTTATTCTCACCCATATAACAATTTTAGTTTTATAAAACGGACATGGTCAAGCAATAATTTCATAAAAGCTTCTGACGCGGTAATAAAATATTTTATCATCATTTTAATGTTAATAACCGGTGTTTTCACACTTTTAATAATGTATTGGCATGTTTTTATCAGAAAAATAATCTTTTATATTGACTTTTTTCAGCTCATGGAATAAAAGTAAAAAAAATGAAGAATTTTAACGTTATTATTATATCTGCAATTATCCTACTCAGCAACATTATCCTAATTAAGGGGTTTAGCATGCAGGAAGGATAACTGTAATTGATACAGGTATTTGGGCCGTCCTTCCCGCCGGGTTGGACGGCTTTTTTTTATTCAAAAGGAGTTTCAAATGGAGCGTATTTTTATTTTTGACACAACACTCAGGGACGGGGAACAATCGCCTGGTGCGGCAATGACTGTAGAGCAGAAATATGAGGTCGCTGTACAGATTGCCCGTCTTGGGGTAGACGCAATCGAAGCAGGTTTTCCTGTATCCTCTCCTCTTCAGTTCAAAGCATGTAAAATGATTTCTGAAAACCTCAAAGGCCCGGTTATCACAGCCCTTGCCAGGGCTGTTGAGAAGGATATTGATTCGGCAGCAGACGCTCTAAACAAGGCTGAAAATTCACGGATTCATACCTTCATAGCAACATCCCCTATTCACATGCAGTATAAACTCAAAAAGAACCCTGATGAAATCATAGAAATGGCTGTTAAAGCAGTAAAATATGCAAAAAACAAAGCCAGGGAAGTTGAATTTTCCCCTGAAGACGCAACCAGAAGCAAGACAGATTTTTTATGTACGATAATTGAAAAGGTGATAAACGCCGGGGCATCCATCATCAATATACCTGATACTGTCGGATACACAACCCCACAGGAGATTTCCAATATTATTTCAAAAATAAAAAACAGTGTTCCAAACATCGACAAGGCAATTATATCAGTACACTGCCACAATGATCTCGGTCTTGCAGTTGCCAATACCATGGCGGCAATAGAAAGCGGAGCAAGGCAGGCCGAGGTAACAATCAACGGGATAGGCGAAAGGGCAGGTAACGCTGCGCTTGAAGAGCTCATAATGGTCATGAAAGTAAGAAATGACAGGTTCCCCTATTCTACAAATATAAACTCAAAACTGATTTATAATTCTTCAAGGCTTATCTCAAATATTACAGGCCTTGAGATAGCAAGGAACAAACCTATTGTGGGAGATAACGCTTTTGCCCATGAATCAGGAATACATCAGGATGGCCTTCTCAAGAACAGGGAAACCTACGAAATAATGACTCCTGTCTCCATCGGCAGGGGCAGCAGCGATATTATACTCGGAAGACATTCAGGATTTCACGGTTTCAAAAACAGGGTTTCCGAACTCGGATTTGAGCTTGATGAAAAAGAGACAAACAGCATCTATGAGAGATTTCTCTATATTGCCGACAGGAAGAAAGAGGTGTTTGACGAGGATCTCATTACCATAATCATAGATGAGCTTGGAATGTCTACATCAACATACAAGCTTGAATATTTCAATATCATTTCGGGTAACACTTCAGTTCCAACTGCTACTGTGAAAATACGGCATAATGATGTCATTCTTGAGGAAGCAGCTACAGGAGACGGCCCGGTTGATGCTATTTTCAAGGCTATTGAGAGGGCGATAGGAACAAGCGCGACACTCAAGGAATACAAGGTCCACGCTGTAACGCCAGGAAAAAAGGCAATGGGAGAGGTTAAGGTCTCTATAGCAGTAAACGGCAACTCGGCAAACGGCAGGGGTTCATCTACTGACATTCTTGAGGCAAGCGCGATTGCCTATGTAAGCGCGCTCAACAAAATACTATTATCCAAGGAAATGAACAATGGAAAAAATTGAATTATACGACACAACACTTCGCGACGGGATGCAGGGGATAGAGATAAATTTCACGCTTAATGACAAGATAAAGATCGCGCATAAGCTGGATGAGATGAAAATTGACTACATAGAGGGAGGTTTTCCTCTTGCCAACAAGAAAGAGGCTTCCTTTTTCAGCCAGATCAATAAAGAAAAACTTTCCCACGCTAAAATTGTGGCTTTTGGTTCAACACGCAAACCTGGAGTTGCAGCAGACAAGGACCTCCATCTCCAGGCTCTTCTGAATGCCGAGGTTGAGCATATTATAATAGTCGGAAAAGCATGGAAAGCGCATGTCGAGAAAGTACTTGGAACCTCAGTCGCGGAAAACCTTGAGATGATCCATGATTCAATTGCTTTTCTCAAAAGCAGGGGCCGAAGGGTTCTTTTTGACCTTGAGCATTTTTTTGACGGTTTCAAGGATGACAGCGAATATGCGATTAAAGTGCTGAAGACTGCCACGGAAGCAGGCGCACAGACACTTGTCCTCTGCGACACTAACGGAGGAATTCTCCCTTCAGAAGTCATAAAAATAATGGATAGTATTCCGTCAGGAAAGCTTGCTCCGCTGGGTGTCCATTTCCACAATGACTGCGGAACAGCTGTCGCTAATTCCCTTATTGCCCTTGATCACAAGGCTGTCCACATTCAGGGGACAGTCAACGGCTGGGGCGAAAGATGCGGGAACGCGAACCTTTGTTCACTTGCGCCCAACATCTGCCTGAAAACCGGATATACTGCAAATGTAAGCACCGAGATAGGCAGGATAACATCACTTTCAAGGTATGTTTATGAAATGGCGAATATTATACCTGAGAAAAGACAGCCATATGTAGGCGAGGCAGCATTCAGCCATAATGCAGGGCATCATGCTGATGTAATAAGCAATGC
>JADHEF010000335.1_pt1 | contig 54034 bp, 45 predicted proteins | sample 8952391 | NCBI WGS metagenome assembly JADHEF01 (sample SAMN16124439, study PRJNA663245) | bioreactor sludge metagenome | isolation source: sludge (nitrite) | place: India:Bengaluru | collected 2019-02-28 | reverse complement strand
CAGCTCGCGATTGCGCCGCGCGGGCGGCGCTCGATCTCACAGGCGCTGCATATCTTCTGACAAACACCTGTCAGCCCTGACGCGATCCCTGTGGGAGCTGGCTTGCCGGCGGTTGAGCTGCAAAGCAGCCCCCAGGGTCAGCCTTCCAACACCCGGCAATAGAACTTCCACTCTTCTTCCAGCGCATGCGCCAGGTTCTGCGCCTTGCGGAACCCATGCCGCTCGCCCGCGTAGAAGTGCCCTTGCGCCTCTATCCCGTTAGCCTGCAACGCTGCAAGCATTGATCGGGTCTGCTCTGGCACCACCACCGCATCCAGCTCGCCCTGGAAGAAGATTACCGGCACCCTGATCTGCCCTGCATGCAGCAGCGGCGTGCGTTGGCGGTAGCGCTCGGCATCCAGGGCGGGGTCGCCAATCAGCCAGTCCAGGTAATCACCCTCGAACTTGTGCGTGGCACGCCCTAGCGCTATCGGGTCGCTGACCCCGTACAGGCTGGCACCGGCACGAAACACGTCATGGAACGCCAAGGCGCAGAGCGTGGTATAGCCCCCCGCGCTGCCGCCGCGGATGAACGCCTTGCGTGGGTCGACCAGGCCCTGTGCTGCCAGGTGCCGGACCGCTGCACAGGCGTCGGCCACATCGCTCTCACCCCAGCGCAGGTGCAGTGCCTGGCGGTACGCCCGGCCATAGCCGGTGCTGCCCCGGTAATTCAGGTCGGCCACGGCAAAGCCGCGCTGGGTCCAGTACTGGATGCGCGGGTCGAGCACCGGGTAGCAGGCCGATGTCGGGCCACCGTGGATGAACACCACCAGCGGTGCGGCCCCCTGCGAACGGGCCGCCGGGTAGAAGAAACCATGCGCCGGCTCACCATCACTGGCGTAGTGGAACGCCTGTGGCAGGCTGACGTGGTCGGCTGGCAGCACTTCGGCCCCACCGGCCAGCACGCGAACCTCGTGGTTGCTGCGGTCGATGACAATCACCGCCGGCGGGCTGATGGGCGAGGCGGCGATGGCATAGAGGTGGTCGCTGTCTATGGCCAGGTTGCGAAAGCGGGTGTAGGCACTGGCGAAGCGCTCGGTGCGGCCATCGGCCCCGCGCATCCCCAGTTGGCCGAAGCCGTTTTCGAACCAGCTGGCCAGGTAGCTATATGGGCCCAATGGCAACCAGGTGCAGGTGCCCAGCTGCCAGGGGGCCGCCGCGTGGTCTGCCTGCTCGGCAGGCATCGCCTGCCACTGGCCATCGACTTCGCCCCAAGGTTGCCAGAACCCATTGCGGTCGGACAGGCAGTACAGCCGGCCTTCGCCATCGAAGCGCGGCTGCTGCAGCGATTCCTCGGCTGCCGCCACGCACTGGGCGGGCAACCAGTGGCCACTGGCATCGCGCATGCGGCACATCAACCGGGTCACGGTCCATGGCTGTGCCGGGCGGTCCCATTCGATCCACGCCAGTCGCTGGCCGTCGCCACTTACCGTCGGTGCAGCATAGAAGTCGGCGCCTTCGGCAAGCACTTCGCAGCCGCCGTCGCGCAGCGCGACCAGGCGATGTTCGACCTGGTCGGCGTGGCGTTCTTCAACCGCCAGCACCTGGCCGTCGTGCCATTGCACATCGCCATAGCGGCAGTTGGCATTCTGCGTCAGGGCCCGCGGTTCCAGGTCGTCCAGCGGCTGGGTATAGACCTGCTGGTCCTGCTCGTTGACGAACACCAGCCCGTCGCCGCCCAGGCAGAAACTGCCACCGCCATACTCGTAGACCCGGCTGCGCACGCTGAAGCCATCCGGGGTCAGGCAGCGAGCCTGGCAGTACAACCAGTGCCAGATGCGGCAAGCCCCATCGGCTGGGCGGAATTCCAGCCAGAACAGCCCGTCGGCACTGACCTTGAGTTCGGCAAAGTCGGTGCCGGCGGCCACGGCCTGGGCCGCGCTGAATTCAGCCGCGGGCGATGACACGGGAGTTACGTTCATTGCGGAAGGTCATCTGTTCAATGGCGAGCTGGGCGCTTTCGGCCTCCTCGCGAGCCTTGAGAATGATGCCGTGGTCGGCCGACTTGGCGCACACCGGGTCGGCGTTGCGGGCGTCGCCGGTCAGCATGAAGGCCTGGCAGCGGCAGCCGCCGAAGTCCTTTTCCTTTTCGTCGCATGAGCGGCACGGTTCGCGCATCCACTCGTAGCCACGGAAGCGGTTGAAGCCGAACGACTCGTACCAGATGTGGTGCAGGTCGTGCTCACGCACATTAGGGAACTGCACCGGCAGCTGGCGGGCGCCATGGCAGGGCAGTGCGGTACCGTCAGGTGTGATGGTGAGGAACAGGTTGCCCCAGCCATTCATGCAGGCCTTGGGGCGCTCTTCGTAGTAGTCCGGGGTGACGAAGATCAGCTTGCACGGGTTGCCTTCGGCCTTGAGTTTTGCGCGGTACTCGTTGGTGATGCGCTCGGCACGCTCCAATTGCGCGCGCGTTGGCAGCAGGCCAAGGCGGTTGAGGTGCGCCCAGCCATAGAACTGGCAGGTGGCAAGCTCGACGAAGTCGGCTTCCAGCGCGATGCACAGCTCGATGATCCGGTCGATCTTGTCGATGTTGTGCCGGTGGGTGACGAAGTTGAGCACCATCGGGTAGCCGTGGGCCTTCACTGCGCGGGCCATTTCCAGCTTTTGCGCAAAGGCCTTCTTCGAGCCGGCCAGCAGGTTGTTGACCTGCTCGTCGCTGGCCTGGAAGCTGATCTGGATATGGTCCAGGCCGGCCTCCTTGAATTCGGCGATGCGCGCCTCGTTCAGGCCAATGCCGGAGGTGATCAGGTTGGTGTAGTAACCCAGCCGACGGGCCTCGCCAATCAGCTCGGCCAGGTCCTGGCGCACCAGCGGCTCACCACCGGAAAAGCCGATTTGCGCGGCGCCCATCTGGCGTGCCTCGGCCATGACCTTGAACCACTGTTCGGTGTTCAGCTCCTGGCCCTGGGCGGCAAAGTCCAGCGGGTTGGAGCAGTACGGGCACTGCAGCGGGCAACGGTAGGTCAGCTCGGCCAGCAGCCACAGCGGCAAGCCCACAGCGGGCGTGGGCGGCAACTCAGGCGAGGACGATCCAGTGTTCGGCACGGGCTACCTCCATGAACTGCTCGATGTCCTCGGCTACCTGGGGCACGCCGGGAAATTGCTGTTCGAGTTCGTTGATGATCGCTGCTACGTCGCGCTGGCCATCGATCAGCCCACCGATCAGGCTGGCGCTGTCATTGAGCTTGATCATGCCTTCAGGGTAGAGCAGCACATGGCCTTTCTGCGCCGGTTCGTACTGGAAGCGGTAGCCGGGGCGCCAGTTCGGCACTTGGTTACGGTCGAAACTCATAGGGTGATCCCCTTGTGCCACACCCGGTCCTGGGTGACGGAGTGATAGGGCGGGCGGTTCAGCTCGTAGGCCATGCTCATGGCGTCGAGCATGCTCCAGAGGATATCCAGCTTGAACTGCAGTATTTCCAGCATACGCTCCTGGCCTGCGCGGGTGGTGTAATGCTGCAGGGTAATGGCCAAGCCGTGCTCCACGTCACGCCGGGCCTGGCCCAGGCGGGTACGGAAGTACTCGTAGCCGGCCGGGTCGATCCACGGGTAGTGTTGCGGCCAGCTGTCCAGGCGCGACTGGTGGATTTGCGGGGCGAACAGTTCGGTCAGCGAGCTGCTGGCCGCTTCCTGCCAGCTGGCGCGGCGGGCGAAGTTGACGTAGGCGTCTACGGCAAAGCGCACGCCGGGCAGTACCAGCTCTTGCGAGCGCAACTGGTCGGGGTCCAGCCCCACCGCCTGGCCCAGGCGCAGCCAGGCCTCGATACCGCCGTCTTCGCCTGGGGCACCGTCGTGGTCGAGCAGGCGCTGTATCCACTCGCGGCGTACTTCGCGGTCAGGGCAGTTGGCCAGGATCGCGGCATCCTTCATGGGGATGTTGACCTGATAGTAGAAGCGGTTCGCGACCCAGCCCTGGATCTGCTCGCGGCTGGCCCGGCCCTGGTACATCGCCACATGATAGGGGTGATGGATATGGTAAAAGGCGCCCTTGGCGCGCAGGGCCTGCTCGAACTCGGCAGGGGACATCGGCAGTGCATCGCTCATTCGGCTGGCTCCTGTAAAACGCTTGACTGGCCTGGCAACTCACCCCTGTGGGAGCGGGCATGCCCGCGAACACCGGCCAAGCCGGTGCCATGAACTGTATTGGCTGCTTCGCGGGCATGCCCGCTCCCACAGGGGTTCAGTGTCGTCTGGCCGTCTGTATTTACAACTCGATACTCATGCCATCGAAGGCCACTTCCACGCCCCGGCGCAGTACTTCGGCGCGTTCGGGCGATGCTTCATCAAGTATCGGGTTGGTGTTGTTGATGTGGATAAGCACTTTGCGCTGGCGCGGGAAGCCATCGAGCACTTCCAGCATGCCGCCGGGGCCGTTCTGCGCCAGGTGGCCCATCTCGCGCCCGGTGCGGGTACCAACGCCACGGCGCTGCATTTCATCGTCTTCCCACAAGGTGCCGTCGACCAGCAGGCAGTCGGCGCCGTGCATCATCGCCAGCAGCTTGTCATCGACCTGGCCCAGGCCAGGGGCGTAGAACAGCTTGCCGCCGGTACGGGTATCTTCGACCAGCAAGCCAAGGTTGTCGCCCGGGTGGGGGTCGAAGCGGTGCGGCGAGTAGGGCGGTGCGGCGCTGCGCAGCGGGAAGGGCGTGAAGCGCAGGTTGGGGCAGGCGTCGATCACAAAGCTGCCTTCGAGCTCGATGCGGTTCCACTGCAGCCCACCGTTCCAGTGGCTGAGCATGTTGAACAGCGGGAAGCCAGTGGTCAGGTCCTGGTGGACCATGTCGGTGCACCACACCTGGTGCGGGCAGCCTTCGCGCAGGCTGAGCAGCCCGGTGGTGTGGTCGATCTGGCTGTCCAGCAGCACGATGGCGTTGATGCCGGTATCGCGCAGGGCCCGGGCTGGCTGCATGGGCGCAAAGGCTTGCAGCTGCGCGCGGATGTCGGGCGAGGCATTGCACAGTACCCAGTGCACGCCGTCGTCGGACAGGGCGATGGACGACTGGGTGCGCGCCGTTGCGCGCAGGGTGCCGTCACGGTAACCCTTGCAGTTGACGCAATTGCAGTTCCACTGCGGGAACCCGCCACCGGCGGCGGAGCCGAGAACCTGGATATACATGGCCACTCTCTATGCTGTGCGAAATCCGTATCTTGAAAACGAAAACGCCCCGGCAGGCCGAGGCGTGGAACCGTAAGCCGGGCTTAGCGGTTAGCGAAGTACATGGTGACTTCGAAGCCGATACGCAGATCAGTGTAAGCAGGTTTGGTCCACATGGAGTTACTCCTTCCGGATGGGTTTTGGTTTGCTCAGCTACTACTTGGGTACCGCCATGCGCAGGAGGTTCCCAGAACTGGGATTGCGCTATCTTACAAGAAAAATTTGTACCGAAAGGTTAATTATTCGAAAAGTGCCATTGCACTTTGCGTAACAATCATGGGCTTCCGCCCTGCCAGGAAGTGTCTGGCGCGGCAGCGTTGGCCAGGCAAAGCCAGACAGCCCCCGTATCGAGCAGGTTGCTGAGCAACTGGTCCAGATCCGTCTGCCGCGTGTTCAGGATAGACCTGCGCAGGCCATCGAGCTGGCCTGGTTGTGTAGCCAGGTGTGTCTGCCATGCCCACTCGGCGACCTCCGCGTTGGCCATGGCCGGCTCGGCAAATTGGTCGGCCAAGGCCTGGCGAACCCCGGCGTCAAGGGTAACGCCCTGGCGCAGCAGGGCCGTCAGGTGGTCAAGGACCTGAACCTGGCCGGTGTGCGGAGACTGCACACCGAACAACAGGCCACCCACGCCCTCGATCTGGCGAAAGGTACTGAATACCGCGTAGCCCAGTTGCAGTTCCACTCGCAGCCTTTGGTAGACCGGGCCTTGCAGTAATTGGGCGAGCAGGCGGCCGCGGGCTTCGTCTGCCGCAGCCAGTGGGCAGAACAGCAGCAGGGCGTGTTCACTGCCTGGTGCGCTAACGTGGTACCAGCGCTTGCTGGCCCAGCTGGGTGCCGGCGTAGGCCGCGCGCCTTGGCCGGGGCACTGCTGCACGGCAACACCCAGTGCGCCCAGCGCCCGGGCGTCGAAACCCGTGGCCAAGCCTTGCCACTGCGATTGCTGCCATAGGCTTGCGAGGTGCTGCTGCCCCAGCGAGCAATCCGGCGTTGTTTCAGGCAGGCCACCGGCTACCGCATCCGGCAGTTGCTGCAGCAACAGGCGGATGGGTATCAATGCCGGAAGCTGCGCGGGGCTGGCTTGCCAGCAGTTGACAGGCGGTTCGCGCAGCAACCCCAAGGCCTGGTGCGTTGTGCGCAGCACCGCTGCTGGCAGCCCGGCGCAGCGCAACTGCCAGTAAGCGTCGGCACTGGTGAATTGCAGTTGCACCGAGGCGCGTTCACAGCGTTCCTGCAACGGCGCCAGGGCCTGCTCGAGCACCCGTTTCAGCGGCTGGCGCAAGGGCGAAGGCACCTGCCAGCGCAGGTACAGCGCCGCGTACTGGCGCGAGGCCGGGAGCTGGCCACTGATGGTCAGCGCCGCCGGCAGCGGCTGAGGGTTGGCATTGGGCAGTTCGGCACTGAGCAACGGGTCGGCTGGCGGCAATTGCCAATGGCCGCACTCGGCGCAGGGCAAATCAGCAAGCAGCGCATCCAGCGCGTGCAGGCCTTGGGCATCCAGTTGGGCGAACGGCCGGCCTGCGCTGTCCCGGCGGGCCAGCTCCAGTGCGCTTGCACTGTGCGCGCGGCTGCGCTGCAACACACCGAACTGCTGGTTCAGCGAACGGCGGTCGGCTTGGCGCATGAAACTGAACCAGCCGTGCAGCAGGTCGCGGGCTTCGTCCGGGCAGGCGTTGGCACTGAGCTTGAGGTCGAGGTGCCACAGCAACTGACCGGCGAATGCATACAGTGTTTCAGCTTTGAAACTGTGCAGCCAGCCACGCTCACGCAGGGTGCCCAGCCAGCTCCCGGGGCGGCTGTCTTCAAGGCCGGTGGTCAGCAGCTCCAGCGCTTGCTCGGCGCCGTTTGGGAGTTGCTGGTGCGTGAACACCAGCGGGTCGGCCGTTGCCGACAGGCAGGGTGGCTGCGCCTTAGCCACAGGCTGCCCCACAGCGAAAAGCCCGGCATGTTGGCGGCCGATTCGCTCCAGTTCAGCCAGCGGTTGTGGGCCGCACAGGCTCAAGGTGATCTGCCCGCCCTGGTAAAAGCGCCGGTGAAAACCGCCGAGCGCTTGCTGGAAGCGCGGATCCTGCAGGGCCAGGGTGTAACGGTTGCCGGCATGGAATGCGCCCAGCGGATGGCCAGGCCCGGCCGCTTGCAGCAAGGCGAACTGCTGCTGGGCCTGCGGGTTGCGGGCCCAGGCGATGAACTCGGCGTGAATCACCTCGCGTTCGCGGCGCTGGCGCTCGCTGCCCAGGTCGGGTTCGGCAAGCATCTGGCACAGGCGCTCAAGGCCGCCGGCCAAAGCACTGGGTGGCACTTCGAAGAAAAAGTCGGTAGTACGTTCGCGGGTGCTGGCGTTGACTTGGCCGCCGAGGGTTTGCACGTAGCGCATCAAGCCATCGTTCAGCGCAAAGCGGGAGGTACCGAGAAAGAACAGGTGTTCGAGAAAGTGCGCCAGGCCGGGCCATTTGGCGGGGGCATCGTGGCTGCCCGCGTGCACCCGCAGTGCGGCCGCCGAGCGCTTCAGGCGCGGGGCGTGGCGCAGGGTCAGCTGCAGGCCGTTGGCGAGGGTCAGGTGGCGGGTGGCGTCAGGCATGGGGGGCTCCGGTTGCTCGGTTTCCATGCTAACCCATTTGTTTCCAGGCCCGACCCCTTCGCGGGCGAGCCCGCTCCCACAGGTACTGCACAGGGCTTTAGATTCACGCGGTCGATGTGAAAGCGGCCCCCGTCAGCCTTGACGCAGGTGCAGCTCCTGGCGCAGATCGCTCAGGTAGGGGAAGGCCGCGCGCCCCTGCACCACCCGCTCATGCTCAAGTTCGGCCAGCAACAGGCATTCATCGTGCCCGGCCATCGCCAGCAGGCTGCCGTCCGGGCCGATGATGCTGCTTTGCCCGCAATACTGAATCTGCCCTTCTGCCCCGCAGTAGTTGGCATACACCAGATAACACTGGTTCTCCTGCGCCCGCGCCCGCACGGTCACCTGGCAGGTGAAATCGTAGGGCGCCATGTTCGCCGTTGGCACCAGAATCAGCTCGGCGCCGTCCAGTGCCAGGCGCCGGGCGTTCTCCGGGAACTCGATGTCGTAGCAGATCAGCAGGCCGACCTTCCAGCCCTCCAGCTGTACCACCGGGAAGTGATCGGGGCCGGGGCTGAACATCGAACGGTCCAGTTCGCCGAACAAGTGGGTCTTGCGGTAGTTGCCCAGGCTGCGCCCATGGGCGTCGATCAACTGCACGCTGTTGTAGATCGCCCCGTCCTCGCCGCGCTCCGGGTAGCCGTAGACAATGGCGATGCGGTACGCCTGGGCGATTTCCACCACCGCCATGGCTGCTGGACCATCGGCCGCCTCGGCCAGGTGCTCCACCTGAGCCAGGCCGATGTTGTAGCCGCTGAGGAACATTTCCGGGCACACCAGCAACTGCGCGCCACGTTCAACTGCCAGCTGCGCCTGCTGGCGCAGCCGTTGCAGGTTGCCGGGTACATCCAGCGGCTGGGGATGGCCCTGGAACAGAGCAATGCGCATGTTGCCTCCTGCGTGTCAGTCGGCCAGGGCGATCGGGCCGATCTCGTCGAACACGTCGCCAGGGCCTGGGTTGTCGGGGTGGGTACGGCCACCGAAGTGGTTCATGATACCCCACACCGCATTCAGTGAAGTTTGCACCGCGCCCTCGACCCAGGCAGGTGTCCACGACACGTCGTCCCCGGCGATGAACATGCCGCGCTGTTCGGCGGGCATGTCCTGCTGCATGAAGTGGGCGTACATGCGCTGGTTGTAGCGGTAGTGGCCCGGCAATGCACCCTTGAAGGCGCCGAGGAAGTACGGGTCGGCTTCCCAGGACACGGTGATCGGGTCGCCGATGATGTGCCCGGCAATGTCGGTTTTCGGGTAGATCTTTTTCAGCGCATCCAGGGCCAGTTGCACGCGCTTTTCCACCGGGTGCGGCAGCATCTTCAGCGCATCGCTCATCCACGCGTAGGACAGGCAGATGACCCCCGGTTTGTGGTCACCGTTATCGAACAGGTATGTGCCGCGGGTGAGGCGGTCGGTGAGGGTCATGCTCATCAGGTCGCGGCCGGTTTGCGGGTCTTTGTCCTTCCAGAACGGCCGGTCGACCATGACGAAGGTCTTCGAGGACTGCATGTAGCGGGTCCGGTCCAGGGCCATCCACATTTTTTGCGAGAACAGCGATTCCTCGCAGTCGATCTGCGTGGTCAGCAGCCAGGTCTGGCAGGTGGTGAGCACTGCACTGTAGTGGCGGGTGTCACCCCAGTTGTCGGTAACCGCCAGGCGCCCGTCGGCTGCGCGGGCGATACGTTTTACACCGGTACGCGGCGCGCCGCCATGCAGCGCGCTAAGGCTGGTGCCCTGTGGCCAGTGCACGCAGCGCTCCGGTACATGGCGCCAGATACCTTGTGGCACCTGCTCAACGCCGCCGACTACCAGGTGCTGATGGTCGTCGCAGTTGGTCATGACCACGCGGAAAATTTCCAGCATCGAGTTGGGGAAGTCCGAGTCCCACCCGCCCGTGCCGAAGCCGACCTGGCCGAACACCTCGCGGTGCTGGAAGCTCAGCTTGGCGAACGAGCGCGAGGTGGCGACGAAGTCATAGAAGGTGCGGTCGTCCCACAGCGGTACCAGCTTGTTCCACAGCGCCTTCAGGCGGGTGACATCACGGTCGCGGATGGCTTGCTGAATGTCGGAGAACTGGGCACCGCTTTCCAGCGCATCGGCCCAGGCGTCGGCCACTTCATGGAACAGTTGCGGCAGGTCGGCAGCCTTCTCGGCGTAGTAGGTCTGGCCCTCCAGGTCGATCACCGTACTGCCCGACGCCGGGGTCAGCGGGTTGGGGAAAGGCTTGGTTTCCAGGCCTAGCTTGTCCACATAGTGGTAGAAGGCAGTGGACGACACCGGGAAGCGCATGCCGCCGAGTTCGGCCACGATCCCGTCGGTGCCGTTGAAGGCTTGCGAGCGCAGCCGGCCGCCAAGCTTGGAGGCCTCGTAGACCACCGGCTTGAGGCCCAGCTTCATCAGTTCGTACGCCGCCACCAGGCCGGCGATGCCCGCACCTACGATGGCCACCTCTTCACCGTGGCGTTCAGCCGGGATACTGCCAAGGCCTGCCGGGTGTTCAAGCCAGTCGTCGAAAGCGAAGGGAAAGTCCGGGCCAAAGATGGTGATCGGCTTCTTGCCGTCGGCGGGGTGGCGGTTTTTCTTGTTCATGAAGTGACCTTGCCAGAGGGGCTGCGCGGTGAGCAGAGCCTGAGTATAGGAGATGCCTGGTGGTCATTTTAGGGACAGCGGGGTTCGTAATTAAGATGCAGAGTGTTGTCTTAATGTCGTTTTCTGAGTCGAAATCTATTTCAAAAAATACATTATGACGAACAATGGCCCGTTGTAGGAGCGGCCTTGTGTCGCGAAAGGGCCGCAAAGCGGCCCCAGCAACATCTGCTGTATGCACAAATCCTGGGGGCGCTTCGCACCCCTTTCGCGACACAAGGCCGCTCCTACAACGGGCTGTGTAGCACTTGCGATCTGGGTGATCAGATACGTCCTACACCCATGCCTTGAGATAAAGAATTACCCTACACCCGCTATAGCCCCGGTCTGGCTGCGCGGAAAATGTCTCAGGGTTAACGTCACCGGGTCGCCGTTCTAAGGGCGACTGGGTGTGAGAACCCATCATTCAACTTCGCACCAAGGCTTGTGTCATGGCAGCCGTGCGCGGGCAGGCTTTGGCCTGGCCGGATTTCCAAGTTGGCCGGTTCTCACCCCGTGCATGGCTGCCACCTATTTCCCGTGAGAAGGAGTTGGTAGGCAGTTTCCTCAAGGCTCAATTTGGGAATTGCATCATGAAACAGACGGATTCTGACCGACCCGAAAAACTCAAACCCACCGCCGAAAAGCCCTTCTGCAACTGCGAAGCCAGCCACCCGCCGCTCTTCGCCATCCGCCCCGGCATTGACGCCGCCGACGCCTTGGTCCACGCCTGCCTGCTAGCCCGTGGCCTCAACCAGATTGCCTCTGACTACGCGCAACACCACGCGCCCGAGCGCAGCCGTGACATTGTCTGGTCGATGCAGCATTCTGCCGAAAGCCTGTCGGCCATCCTCGATGGCCTGCTTGACGGTCAGGAAGCCTGACCGCCAGCCCGCTCACAGCGGCTGACCGCGGTCCACCTTGCTGCTGAGGATGATCGACGTGGTGGTTTTTTCCACCCCGTCGACACTGCCGATCTGGTCAAGCAACTGGTCCAGTTGCTCGGGTGAGTCCGTGCGCAGCCAAGCCACGTAGTCGAATTCGCCACTTACCGCGCACAACTGCTGCACTTGCCCCATCGCACTCAAACGCCGCACCACGTCCTTGCCGGAGCGCGGTTGCACCTTGATCCCCACATACGCTTGCAGCCCGCCACCAATCACACTTTGCCCAAGGCGCACACCGTAACCGGCAATGACCTTGGTCTTCTCCAGCCGCTCCAGGCGTGAGTTGACCGTGGTACGGGCGATACCCAGCTGACGCGCGAGGTTGGCCACGCTTTCACGGGCGTTGATCTGCAGCAGCGCGATCAGCTGGCGATCGATTTCATTCAGGGTGATAAGGCGGGCATCCGACATGGCGAGTCTCTACGGTTGGCCCGCTAGCCTAGCCAGCCAATGCCAATCAGGGCAAGGCCAGCCGCTGCCGACGCGGCCCCTGTAGGAGCGGCCTTGTGTCGCGAAAGGGTGCATAGCGCCCCCAGGATTTGTGCATCAAGCAGATATCGCCGGGGCCAGAGCACGCTCCGAAGCATATTGCCAGGCATGAAAAAGCCGCGCATTCGCGCGGCTTTTCAGTAGCTGGTGGGCCCACACGGACTCGAACCGTGGACCAAAGGATTATGAGTTGTGGCCTAACACCACAACACTAGGTAAATCTAAGCAAATCCAGGGAAATATACAACTGCTACAACTAATTGATTTTCATGGATTTATCAAATTTAGGTAAATCATGAGGCACTTGGCACTGTACCTCTGTTGTACCTTTTTCTACCTCATCCGCGTTAACGCAGTGTGTACCACGGGATGGATGAACTTCCCCCAGGGTGGCCTCTTGCAGGGCAAACGTCGATGCCACGGATGGTGAAGTGCGGAATGGAGGAGCTGCCCTCTGGATGCCCTCTCGCTGGGCAGATGTCACTGCCTCGGATCTGGTAGTGGGGTATGGAGGAGGTGCCATCAGGATGGCCACGAGCTGGGCAAATATCGGTTCCTCGTATTGAGAAATGGGGTATTGATGAGCTTCCTTCCGGATGCCCGCGGGCTGGGCGCAGTTCTGTAGCCATTGCTGATCTCCTTCTCATGGGTTTTGAAAAAGACTAGCCGTAGAGCTCCGTATCGCTAGTGATACGGAGCCTATCCTATGTCTACTTACGTTGCTCTTGAGGATTGCCGGCAAGGGCTCGAGTGTAATCCAGGTCGTTAACCTTCACCGGATCGGCCTTGAGCCAGTAATTCTCAGAATTACAGTTGGTGCACATCAATTTTGTTCCATCTTCGTTCAGGGCGTACTTCGTTGATGAGTCTCTGGAGAGAAGCACCAGTTCATTGCCATCCACTTCGAAATTACGATCCGTCGAGATTAGTTTGTTCGCAGTGCTGTAAGTGAATGCCCAGTGTTTCACGCCTTTCTCAGGGCTTATCGACATAATGAATAGAGAGTCATCTTTATAGTGACGTTTAGCTACCCAGTCACCACTGAACTTTACCAGCTTTGCAGCTTCAGCCCTACGTTTCTCCTCTTCTCTTTCTGCCGCTTGGCGCTTCTCTTCTTGCGCTTTCAGCATCGAGTCCACGTCGTATGGCTCAGAATTGAGTAGTGCCCAGTCGATCGGCAGCCGGATCGAGCGTTCGCTGCAGTTTAGACAGTTCAGTCCGCGCTCATCTTCAGCACGTTTGAACGTCAGATGTACATTCTCTTTAGACGAGTCCAACAGAAGCTTCTCATTCTTATAAGATACTGCGAAATCGGTCAAACCGCTGATTCTGCTGTGGACTTATTTACAATGAAAAATTTGGCATTGTCACCAGTAATATTCAGCACTAGATGTTTGCCGTAAGGGCCATCCGTTCCGTAAGCGCCGCTAAAATCTTCTCCCCCGCATCCTGCCAGACTTCCAACGGCTACGAGTGCGGCTGCAAATTTCATTATGTGGTTCACAGACTAAGTCCTTTCATTGAGAGCTAAACGAATTAGAGTCTGGCCTGCAGGCGTGGCCAGATTGGTAACCCTAATTCCGCACCACGTGTGGCAGAAGCCGACCAGCACGCAGGGCGAGGCAGCTCTTGAAGAGCTTGCGCTGGCATTTTGACATCAAAAAACTGACTAGTGCTAGCCGGTAGAACGAATAGGGATCGGGAGGAAAAGCAGAGGACTGAAGCGAAAAGAGGAGCCTCAGGCTCCTCATTCTTTACTCCCTATGGGGTAGGGAGAGCGGGGCTCTGAGGCCCCTTGCTAAAGGGAGGAGATCGTCTGTATTCAGATCGAACCGCCTCTCAGTACCTGCCACACGCAGCGACTACGCTGGATTTACCCCTCCGCCTCGTACGCTGGACCGGCCAAGCGAATAGAATCATAACGGCTACTTCTCAGGTTTCCAACCCAAATTGTGCAGCCAACTGCCGGCGTTGAATTTCCTGGTCGGTATGCAGGTCTTCTCCCCAGCAGGATTCAGCCAGATGCTGGCGCGCCTCGTCGAGGGGCTCTCCCAGGATGGCCAAAAGGGCAGCCCTAGCGATTTCGTCGGTGCTGAGGAGGGCGATCGCACGCAGTTGGTAACGTTCGGGATCTGTCATTTAGGTATTCTCCGAGAGACGTTCCAGGCGTCTCGCTTCTTGCTGTAGGAATGTCAGCTCCGCTATCTCCGGATCGTTTGTCAGTGGGGGGTAGTGACGTTCGCCGAATAGCCCCTTCTTCGTGTAGGCCTTCATGTGTCCAGCCCAGTCCTCTCTATTTACGGGGGGAAGTCCCAAAGAATCCCTTTTCACTGCAACGTAGTAGCGGAGTTCCTTCAGGGCAAAACGGATTTCGTAATGATTAGGGAGTGAGAAAAATCCAGACAGTCCATAGAACCGCTCTAGTCGGTCTAGGTAGCTCTCCTTTTTGATCCAGCAGTACCAGACGCAAACGCTACCTAGTTTGATGCGAGGATCTGACTTGTAGGTGCCATTTGGCTCTGCTCCTGGTGGGCTACAAGCACAGAGTGCTGCAGCTAAGCAGGTTGCTGATCCTAACTGAATAGCTTTTCTCATAATTATTTCTTTTTCCTTCTTGCTCATGTCTTTATCAAAGAGATCGAAACTCCAATCGGTAGGCCGATCATCACGCATATAAATACCTTTGCTGCCTCACGTTGCCCGATAAGCCAGCAAAACAATGCGAGATATGCTGTATGTACCCAGGACATTGCCGCCCAGAACAAAACTGGTGGATATGGTAGAGGAATGTATGAGTTTGCCATGTTGATCAAAACAATTGTCGGAATGACCAAGCAAAGCCAAGCGGCTACTATCAAGAGCCGAATCTTCATCCTAGGCCCTCCCCAGGTAGTCAACTGTTGGAGCAGGTAGTGAACTCATGCGTCGTTCCAGCTCGCGCTCATGCAATCGCTGAACTTCAATTCCGATTCCTAGGCGCGAATTCACCTCGCCTAGCAGCAACTCAAGTTCCAAGTCGTCCAGCTCCGGAGCTGCAGGGCGAACGCCGGATAGACCTTGGCAGAAATACAGGGAGTAGCCGATTAACTGCGGGCGGAGGTATCTAGGGTCATCGTCCAGGGTCCAGTAGCGATGGCTGAGTCTCAACATGGCATCAAGTAGCCAACGCAAATCTCGCGGCGGGCTGTCTGCCAAGTCATGCTGTTGCTCTAGGAAATCGCTGTAAGTGGTACTCATGGTCAGGCTCCATTGGTTGGGAAACCTGACCATCCCCCTGTTTGCGGTGTGCCAGAAGCTATCAGTCGTCATTTTTTTTCGGACGTCTTTTCTGGCTACGTGGAGTTCTCCCGGTGCTGAAACGACCCTCGTTTGCTGCCACTCCTGGAACCAAAGGGGGGATGGACGAACGTGCAGAAGTGTTGCCTGTTGAGGACCACCCACCGCCGGAACTGACCTCCTGCGCGGTTCGTACTTTCTGTTGTGTCCCCTGGTCAGCTACGGAGCCTCCTCCGCCGTCGCCTCCTCCCGAAGGGCCGCCAGGGTGCTTATTGTCGCTCTCCATTGCTGCGGACCAGCCTCGGGAAATGACGCGCATCGCGATCCCTGCCACTACGGAGGCCGCTTCGGGAATCGTTGTTGCTGCATTCTGGGCGGCAGCGCCCAGAGGCCCGACGACAACGCCTGTGATCTTCATCGCCATGAAGGCGCTCACAGGAAGGATTAGCGCGAATACCAGCAGCAGAGATCCTCGTACTAGATCTTGATCTGCACTGGCCCCTTGCCAACCGGCAACAGCAGCAGCCTGAGTTACAGCCACGCTGCCTATAGAGATCGACGCGGCGACTGTTACCAACTGGGCCATGATCACAAGTAAGACAGGGAACACCAGGAGGGACAGCCAATTGGTTAGGCTGGTAATGCCTCGGATGAGGGCCATCATCAGATAGATCGGCATGGTGGTGAGCACAAGCCATAGGAGGGCTGCACAGCCGGCAACATAAAGAGGTAAGAGCGTGTACAAATCAATGTAACTGGACAGCGATTTGATTAACTGCAGACCGGTTACTGAGCCGGAGACTAAGTCCGACCACAAACTACTTTCTGCTTTTCCATCATTGAGGGATCGGTTTATGGTCCGTTGCAGGGCTCGAGCAGCCCCTACCACACCGCTATTTGTATTTGCTGATTGACCATCGGAAGCTTTGCTTCCAGTCTCGACGAGGGCGTTATACGCCTGCTCGGCACCAAGTTGTGCGACTTGGTATGCCTCATAGCAGTTGCTTGGCGAGAATCCTTGAGCGGTTGCTTTCCCCTCGGATTCTTTCCATGCCTGAGCCTGTTTTTCCATTGCTGATGCTAACGCACCAGGTGCATCGCCAATTGAGAGGTAGTCGGGGGTGGTCCCTTCTTCGCCACGATACGCCCCGAGCCAATACCCTTTTGTTGGCAACTTATATGGCGATTGACTTACGAAAGGGTCATTTTTCTCCTTGAGAGCTGCAATGCCGGCAGCTCGGCGTCTCTGGATCGTGTTCAGATCGAGAACGTCTAACCATTGATAGGGTGTAAATCGGATGTGCCAGGCTTTGGATAGCTGTGCCATCAGTCCGATGTCGGGGTCTGGCATCCCCAGCCCACCACCACCCATGAGGCCAACAGCGTGATATGCCTCAATAGGCACAGCGTCCTGGGCCTTTTTGAACATTTCCGGTGACGGGTTGCACTGCGCATTGTAGTCCCGGATGAGTCTCGCCAGATCAGTATTCGCGAACTGCGATGCGGTCCGCTCAACAGCCGAGTCAGTGACACTTTGCGCCGGCAGAAACTGCCCCGCGTCGCTAAATCGTTCGTCCAGGGCGCGCTGCATGGCAGTGCTGAAAATTTTTTGTATGGAGAATGCCAGCGTTGCGCCGTGGGCGGTTAGGTTGACTGAGTCGACAACTGTTCCTGAGGGTAGTGTCAGCTTCTGAGGCTGCAGCCCCCAGCCAACGGCTAACAGCACTAGAGCACCAGACAGAACGCCTTGTCGCATTGTGTTCTGACCGAGCACTCCAATCATCACCATGATGAGCATAATTGCGGCGCCACTGACGAACAGAGAGGCAGTGGCGTGACCTATGGCGATCATCAGCGGGCTAGTGGCAACGATTAGCTGTTCTACGACGCCGCTGAATGTGGAGAAGATCCAGTCGAAATTTCGGAGTGACTCAGCGTCCATCATAGGGCCCTCCACTGCTCGGGTAGCAGCCAGCAGATCAGCGCCACGCCGAGCACGAAGGGGGCTACGACGCCTACAGTGCCCCAGGCCTCATATCCGAGCAGGGTTCCGGGCGCGAGGCCAAATGTGATCAGGTGTGCGATGCGCGTACGGTTACGCAGCGAGAGCAGGCGGTCGGCATGGATGCCCGGTTTGGTGATAACACGATAAAGACCGAGTGCGATCAGGGGCACCAGGATCAGTATTTGGAAATTGTCCATCGAGAATTCCTGCGAGGTTTTCGCGACCAGAAAAACGCAGGTGGAGGTTGGATTCCAGCCAAAGTGGCTGGCTGGAATTCCGGTTAGTCTCGGCTTGAGCCGAGGTATGAGTTGGTAATACTGATACGGTCATGGCCCAACTCCTCCGTGAGGATCTGTCGGGCCTCCCGATCGCTGAGCCCAGCATGCTGAACGTCTGGAGCAAGGGCGGGGATAGGCCTAATGACTTGACCAAACCATCCTCCCTCGGTGCTGCCGACGAGACGTGCCTGCTCTGCCAGTGTTCGCTGTACTGCAGGGCACTGTTTGCCAGTTAGTTCCAGGTAGCGCTGCTGTGCGTATAGATGGCGCAGTCCATGGTTTTTGCGCAAACCTGCTGCCCTGGTCTGATTGTCATATTTTTTTTGCTGCTGCTTGTATGAGAGGTGGGCTGGGATGAGACTCCCGCTTCCACAATAGGTGTGCAGCTCATCAAGTAGGCTTCGCTGTTCCGGAGTTCTAATAAGCACCTCACGGAAACGTCCGCCTTTGCACCAGGTATCAGTTAGCGCTATTCGGTCGCCCCTGTCGGCCGCGGACACACGAAACTTGATTGCCTCTTCGCGTCGAAGACCGAAATGAGCTTGCAGGCGAAGCGAAAATCGAATGTTCGGATCTGCAATCCTCTCAAGGTTCCCGGTTAGCGCTGTAGCCCGAGACTCCCGAGAGACATATTGTCGGCGTTCAATGCCGAGATCGTCGTTTTTAATGCCCGCGACACCAGGCCTACCGGCCTTCTCACAGGCCCAGCGCAGATGGGCCATCCGATTCTTAATCGTAGCGGGGCTCAGACCGTCGCCTTTCCATTTCCCCACCAGAGCGCGCAAATGCTTTTGAGCGATACGGTCAGCACGCAGGTTCCGATAGCCAAGTTCACGGAGCTGTCGTGCCGAGAGGCTTAGCGTGGCCCGTCGTGCGGCTTGGGTGGAAAACGAACCATCGCGATTGTGTTTCTGGCGTTGGACCCAATCCCATTCGAGTTTGTCCATATTTTCCCCTCGTAGTGTTCAACTGCGAGGAGATCACCACAGTAGTTCGGTCGCTTCCAGCCAAACAGCAGTGCTGAAAACCTAGTCACTAGATGCATCGATAAGCGCGCAAACCAGAGCGCTGAAATTCCGTTCCGGATATCGGAAGCGGACGCAACGTCGAGAGTGGGTGGTAAGTGTTGGTTCCTGTCCCACACCGCTGAGCGGGGGGAGCTGGCCAAAGCCAGGATCGGAACGACGTTGCTAATGACCTAAGGAGGTCGCCGTAACGAGCGGACTCGGAGAGTCGCGGTTACGGAATTGGTGCGCTCAATCCCAGGGGACGAGCTGCAGCCAATTGCACGCTGAGCCGGTGCAATGTCGTGTCCACGACGACGTCCTGACCGAGGTCAGTTGGAGGGGCACCCTACGGTGGACCACGTAGAGGCGGCTCGTCTGAGCCGATGTAGTTTTCGCGCCTACAACGACTCAGTTTTACGTCCAGAGCTGGACGACCCTCAATTTCACGAACAACAGCCGAGGGCTCTGTTGATCGCCTGGCGTGACGCCACCAGGAGTCGGGCGATGAATCATCGCTACCAGGTCGCCAACCCTGGAGCGTTTGCCGCCTCTGACGAGTGAATTCACAGATCAGAGGCGGCGACGATGCAGCACCAGAATTGCTGGCTGGCTGCATCATCCCCCGCAACCGGAATCGGAAATTTTCGACCCGGCTAACGGTGAGAATTAGGGGCCATCACGTGGCCGTCACCAGAAAAACATATCCAATAAATCGAAGCAAGCCAAAAGACTGCTCTGAAAACAGAATTGGCTGCAAGCCTCGCGTAGCGGGGCTTACAGCCTGAAAGGCAAGCCTCAGCGGGTGCATAAATGCACCCGCGCTTGGGCCCGCTTTGCGGGCCTACGCTCTGCGTCACTACCTAATGGTAGTGACGCAGAGCTATCCCCCCTCACTGCCAGATCCAGGCAAAAAGCACTCAAAGCGCCCCAGGAATGCCCAAGAGATTCCCTTTCCTACCCTTTTGCGCCGTTGATCGCCTCAAAAAGGCTCGATGAAAAATCCCCTTCTACGCCTTTTTTCGCCATTTGTTGCCTTAGAAAACACCCAAATATCCCTTTGCCCGCCCTAAGCCGCCCTGAGCCAAGTCGGTGCTCTTAGGCTCTTCAAGGGATTTCAGCTACCGGTTTTGGCTTGGATGTTGACCCATTCCCTTGCAGATTCCCTTTTCGGGCCAACTACTGGGAAGTCAGATTTATGAAACCGCTATGGCTGATGGCCGTATGCACTGTGCTAACCCTCGCAGGATGCATTGACACTCGACCGACAGAAGGCTTGTTCGCGAGTACTCCTGTATGGCGAGCAGGCTACGTTTTACTCGAGCTAGCTAATGGTCATGCCGTTATGCGGTGGTTCGATGACCAAGGACGGGAGAACCGCCGCCAGGAGTTCACAGTTGAGTTGTGGAGTGGGAGAGGAGGGCTCCAATTGGCTGGAGCAGATCAATTTGTGCTGAGATGGGATGGTACTGGAGGTTTTGGTTGTCTGGGATGCGCAAAGCATATCCCTTCGGAGTGGCTTCCGCAGGAGGCTGGTATGTGACTGAGCTGCATCGCTTTAAGCTGGCGAACCCCGGCAGGCGTGCCCGAATCTATAAAGCCTCTGTTTGCGGTTAAGTACTTCTTGGGAATAGTACTTTTGAGATAACGGTATAAGCTCTGCATGCTATGTAAATGATAAAAATGAATCCCAGTAACATAGAAAGTTCTACCGAGAATTTCTGGCTTGCGGAGTTGTAGTTGAATAGGAGGGTGGTTGCCATGCAAGCCAATACTACTATGAGTGCTACAACCTCAAGTAGCACGTATTGATGCTTGTATCTAGACTCTAGAGCCCTGTATTGCGTGTCGAACTGTTCTTTGATGGCGTTGTGTTTTTTCTTGATCAACTCCCATTCGTTGTCAATTTCATTGTATATAGATTGCAGGGTGTTGCGTTGATTCATTATTAGTAAGAGCATGAATATGGTGAAGGCCAAGGCTCCGGATAAGATCAAGAAGTTTTTTAGGGTTATATGGTCGGATGATTCAAATTGGCTCCCTGCTATTATTAGTGCAGCGGGTACGGTAAGCAGCTGGTTTTGAATGTCGGAAAATACTTTGTTTATCTTTGTTATGAATTCGAATTTGCTTTTTTCAATTTCTGCTTTTATTTTTTGAAATGAAAACTCAGAGACGTACAGCTGGTATCCAGAAGATACGCGGCGTTTGAACTCTTCAAATTTCTCATTTAGGAGTCCTATGTCCAGAGTGCGACCTTCAAACTCCTTGGATAGCTCAAGGAGCACGGATTTTATGATTGTTTTCTTTTGGTCGGCATGGATGTCATCTGTTACGTAGCGTTCAGTAAATTCCTGCAGGCCCTGGATCGGTTTTATTTTGTCCGCATCATAATTTATATGAAGTTCAATTTTTTCTTTGTGAAAAAATATGAGTTTTGTTGATGTAGATTCTGTGCCGTGCTCTGCGAGCTTGCTCAAGGACTCAACAATAAATACCGTGTCTAGATAGGCTTGGATAGCCGCAGGTCGAGTCGTGTCAGTCGGGCTATAGAGATAGTCTAGATCCGCAACATAGAACTCTTTTGGACACTTCTTTCTTCTTGAAGCTCCGGTAAGTAGATCAGTCAGTGATTGTGCAAAGTATTCGTTGGTCGCAGAGAGGGCGCTAAAAACTATCACTCCAGTCTCTGGGTTTGACGAAATCAGTAGTCCAGCTTGCTCCAGGTCTCCAGTTATTTTAGAGAAGCTAGGTTCTGTTGCTGTGCCACTTACTCGCCCGCGCGATACTTCTCTGCCGTTGAGAGATCTAAATGATTCTGCTGATATTTCAAGCCTGCTCTTCGGCATCATCTAATTCCCCAAGAGCCTTTTTCATATCCCTGACAAGCTCTGCTGGAGGGCGTTTGATTATGATGGAATCGGCGTCTGGGTCGTAATAAACAGTTTCAGTACGTAGGTCGTTTACATCAAAACTCACGCTAATGGAACCAAAGCGACGGCTTACGCGCATGAGCTTCTTGTAAGTTGCAGGGTTTGGAGAAAAGATCTCACTTACTTCGTAATTGTTTTCTCTGACGTATTGCACAAAGCTTTCTGGGTCTTGTTCGTTTATGTGTGCGGAAAGGGCCGTCAGGTTTACGGGGGCTTCTTCTTGTTTTCGCTCGTTGCAGAAGTTGTAAAGTCTGTCTCGAGTCAGCTGGCAGCGATCCGCATCCCATCCCTGGGCAATGCAATAATCTTCCATGGCTTTTACGGTGATTTCTGTGTTGTGCTTTGCGTCAGTATATTCTGTGCAAGATATGGCGGCTCTGAAATATTGAGTGATCTCAGACTCTCCGGCCCTGCGCTTTATAAATGATAAGTAAGGTTGCTGGTTGTTTTGCCATTTTTCGATATCAACGCGTGCGGCTTCATGTAGGTGGCTGATATCGAACGAGAGGGAGTTATTTAGATCAAGGGTTTCCTCATCAATGCCCACGCCCTCCTTGAGCTTAAGCATTGCAATCAGAAGCCAGTCTCTTCCTTGGTTCGTGTATCGGACAAATAGAGGCCAGCTCGTAGTGGCCATGAACTGGTCTTTCATCCGATCGGCAATGAGATCGCAGGATGTATTGCTGAATGCAATAATGTCAGAGTCTGCGTTGGAATATTCCTGCATGATGTTTGGGAATGGATGAGCGGCGCCCTGTCCAAAAGTCCCATAACCATTGCTCAGCTTTGTGTAGAGAGCCAGAACATCTGTACACAATGTGTTGAGTCGATCATCCAGTGGCAAAACAACAGGCCGGCGGCGCATGGTAATAGAGTCCGCACCGTTTGTTTCTTTAGCCTTTAAAACCCCGTGAATTATCGACTCTCTGATTTCCATCGCTAGAAAAACTCCCTGCTGAATTCCGTGGTTCTGAGGCGTTTGGCGACCTACGGCCGCCCGATCTGGAAGCAAAGCCTACGATCTAGGCCTCCTACAGGCAAGCAAAACGCCACCACATCCGCGACCGTTCGTAAGTCTCTCCGCTTCTCAATCAGTATAGGTATCGACCTGCTGCTCAGTTTCCAGCGCTGCTGAGACGCTTCATCACCTCTTTTGGCGTTAAAGATCTTAATTGTTAAGAAACGCGCGCGCGCGTTAGGGGCGCTCCGGAACCGCCTGAGCCCAATGAAATTGGGGCTTCCGCAAAGCTCAATGCGTGTGAAACGACGAAGCAATCGCGGGTGAAACGACGTGCCTTTTCACAGGATCTCGCGTGTGAAACGACGAGGCGAGTGCGTGTGAAACGACGATACTATCCACAGCCTGTTCCATCTGCTCGGTGCTACGAAGCCTCATGACCTAGCCTGTTTTTGCTGAGGTTGAAGAAGGTCACCTTGTCCTTTTCGGCCAAATCCAATCGGTACCCAGGAAGGCCATTTCCTGCTTGGATGGCACGTAGCTGGCACCGGAAATCTCGTAATTGAGAGTGACTGCCGACCCTTCCCCTTAGCAACTCGAGGCCAATGCTCCATTGTCCCTTGTATCCGCAATGTTTACGTGCAATCTCGTAGAGCCTTCGGGCTAGGGGAGATCGAAGCTCGAAATAGGCTGGATCAAGGGTCAACACTTCTAGCGAGCGAACTGCGCTGAATAGCCATTCGGATAAAGTGATTTCGATTGCGACCATTCGGGTGTCATTAGCGGATTGCTCCACAATTCGCCATCGATCTATGAGCCCGAACCCCTCTCTGAATCGCTGACCACCTGATTGAATATTGGTCATGATTTTCGTGCAGCTAAGCCGTTCCAGCGCCTCTCTCAAGCGTCTATAGCCATCCCCGCTAATTTGGCGGTTGGTGGTCACAAGGAGGTCATATGCTCTGAATCTGACGGTACGATTTCTTGCATCCGCCCTGCCTCGATTGCGCCCTTCTACGAGCTGGCTGATCACAAAAATCAAGATGTCTTTATCGTGCTGTGTAGCCCGCCCTAGAACTGATGGAACCACTTTGATGTACGATTTTTCGTCCTTGCTCCGCCATTCCCAAACGTTTCTATCCGGCTTGGTTGAAAGCGAGAAGATCGGCGCCTGAAGGCTGTGACCGTCACATTTGAGTGGAAGGTCGAACATATCTGCGAGGAAAAATTCGCGATTCTCACAGTTCTTCTCAATCGTCCCCAAAGGAGCTTCGATCGGCGCTTGGGTGGTGAGCCGATCCTTAACATGCGGAATGACTTTTCCACGTCGTAGGCGGCTTTCTTCCAGGCGTGCTAGCGCCTGATCTACTTTCACAGGCACGTTACGAAAGCGCCGCAGCCAAATCGGTTGCCCGGAAGTAGACTTTCCGGCCAATTTTCACTCGCGCAATGTTGAGTTGGTCAGATAGGGGGCCGGGCCGGCTAAGGGCAACAGATAGGCTTTTGGTGGGGCGGTGCAACAGTTCGGCCAACTGCTCCATGGACAGAAGCGGACCGAAGCGAGAAATGAGCTGCTCCTCGAGGGACATGGGGGTATCTCCGTTTTTCTTGATACCCAAATAGTGGAAATGCAGTGCCCCTTTTCTGAGGGCAGGCTGGCGTAGTGAGGAAAGGGGCACAACCCTTGGAGCATTGGCAGGCAGCGAGCCCCCTAAAGGTGGGGGCCTCTAGGGGAAATTTCGACTACTTTCGCATGCTAAACCGGAAATCCAGGCAACTAGTTCTGCTGGATGCGATCCAGCTTAGAAACAAGATCCTCCGCTCGAAGATGCGTGTAACGACGGACCATTTGCATGGACCTATGGCCGGAGATAGCTGAGACCTCCTGGTCAGATAGCCCCCCTTCAACAAGGCGACTAACAGCCTCGTGGCGCAGATCGTGAAAGCGTAGGTCTGCTAGACCGAGACGCTGTTTGATCAGGCCCCACGTCTTTGTGAAAGCATAAGGACGTCGTTTATGGTCCTTGCCAGGCTCACCGAAGAACACCAGGTTACAGTCCGCTGGGCGCAGAGGATTTTCTAGGGCCAGCCTGAAGGCTTCAGTGGCGAGCTTGGTCAGTGGCACTGTGCGTGCGCTGTTGTTTTTGGTATCGGAAAGGCGCGCAACGCGCTTTTTCAGATCGACCTGGTGGCAAAGCAGCCCGGTGATTTCTGATGAACGCATGCCGGTTTCCAGTGCGATGCAAACGATCCAGCCCAGCATAGGGTTGCTGTGATTATTCACCGCAGTCAGAAGGCGTCGTTCCTCATCCTGGGACAAACGCCTGTCCCTACCTTCGCCTGGACTCGGTTTGCGAATGTTCAGCACCGGATTGAATGTCAGGCCAAGCCCCCATTCTTGGATCGCTACTGTGAAGAGGTGGCTGAGCAGAGCCAGTTCAAGTCTGACGGTGTTATTGCTGGTTGGGCGTTTGCGCTTGGTAAGGGAGGCAAGCCTAGTGTCGCGGTAGTCGGCAATGATGTCTGCAGAGAGGGCTGCGAGGGAGTACTTCCCCAAATGTTGAATTAGTTGTTGCGCCTTGGTGGCCTCGGCCTTCTGCGTGGTGGGTTTCTTCGTGGGCGTGACCTCACGAAGATAGCGGCCCAGAGCTTTCTCAAGCGTCATGCGCTCGGAGCCGCTGCGTTGTATGTAGACGCCACGTACCATCTCGTCTTCTGTGCGACGAGCCCAATCCTCGGCGTCGCGTTTGGTTCGGAAGGTCTTGGCGTTCGTTGGCCAGCCGGTTTTGCGGATAACCGCTTTCCAAGTGCCGGCAGTGGTCTTGACGATTGTGGCCATCAGGTTGGAGCTCCAAAGTTAGGCTGGTTTAGCAACTGCGCTGAATAGCGGTGGAGTCGACGTTTCCATCAACCGTGGTGCAGTGCTGTGTTTCCTAACAGTGGAAAGGGAGTGCCCCCTAATGAGGCTCCTCCGATCCTGAGGGGATCGGATGGACGCTTTGGAATAAGTCCCAACCAGGGTGAGTCAATATGGCTGGGCTGGATGAAGATGCTCCATGCGATACAGCCTTCGGCTTGGCATGCCTGGTTCTCGGCTTTGCCCTTGGTTGGGAAGGTCTTGGGGGAAGTCGGGCAGCCAGCTTCACTGAGAAGGGCATTCCCAATACAGGAGAGTGTTTTGACGTTCGTGGTCATCTGAGAGGACTCCAAAGGTAGGCTGGCGTGCCAGCGCTGTACCGTTTTCGTACCTTTGGACCATAGGACTGATCCGGGTGCCACGACCGTAGAAAGCACAAAGCCGCGCAGGACGCGGCTTTGAAGGTGGTGGGCCCACACGGACTCGAACCGTGGACCAAAGGATTATGAGTCCTCTGCTCTAACCGACTGAGCTATAGGCCCTCAGTAAGTGGCCGGATTATAACGAGGGTTTCGCACCTGTGCCATCTGAAAGATCCGATAGTGCTATGCGAAGGAACGAAGCAGCGAATTCCTCTGGCGGCAGTGGCAGGCTGACGATGTAGCCCTGGATCTGCTCGCAGCCTTCCGCTGCCAGGAAACGCTGCTGCGCCTGGTTTTCCACCCCTTCGGCAATGATGGTCAATTGCATGCTGCGGCCCAGCGCGATGATCGCCCGGGCGATGGCTGCATCGTGGGGGTCGTCAGGCAGGCCGCGGATGAACGACTTGTCGATCTTGAGGATATCCAGCGGCAGGCGCTTGAGGTAACTCAGCGATGAATAGCCCGTGCCGAAGTCGTCAATGGCCAACTGCACGCCCAGTTTCTTCAGCTGGTGGAGCACGACCAAGGCTTCTTCGGCCTGGCTCATGATGAAGTTCTCGGTAATTTCCAACTGCAGGTCGCCCGCCTTCAGGCCGTAGGTCTTGAGTAATTGCTCGATGCGCTTGGCCAGGCCGTGATGGCGCAATTGGGCGCCAGCCAGGTTGATCGAAAGCGGGCCGAACGCTTCATAGTCCCGCTTCCAGCGATGCATCTGCCGGCAGGCCTGCTCCAGTACCCAGTCACCCAACTGCAGGATGGTGCCGTTCTCTTCCGCCAGGTGGATGAAGTGCTCAGGCGGCACCTCACCGAAGGTCGGGTGGCTCCAGCGGATCAGCGCTTCGGCGCCGACCAGGCTCTGGGTCTTGAGGCTGAGCTTGGGCTGGAAGCACAGGCTCATTTCATTGCGCTCCACGGCGCGGCGCAGCTCATGCTCCAGGGCAATGCGTTCGCTGGCCTGGGCGGTGAGGTCGCGGGTGTAGGCTTCGACGCGGTTGCGGCCCTTGGCCTTGGAGCGGTACATGGCGGCATCGGCGTTGCGGATCAGCGTGGCGACGTCGCTGCCGTCTTGTGGATACAGGCTGATGCCAATGCTGGCGCTGGTGAAGAACTCGTGTTCGCCAGCCTGGAACGATGCGTTGAAGCAAGCCAGCAATTTGTTGGCGATGGAGCTGGCGTCGCTGGGCTTGTGCAGGCCGGGCAGCAGGATGATGAACTCGTCGCCGCCCAGGCGGGCCACGGTGTCGACGTCACGTACCTGCTCTTTCAGGCGCTGGGCGATACCTTTGAGCAGCAGGTCGCCGACCGGGTGGCCGAGGCTGTCGTTGATGTGCTTGAAGCGGTCAAGGTCAAGGAACAGCACCGCACCCTGGCGGTTGGACACCTGCGCACAGGCCAGTGCAGCCTGTAGGCGGTTCTCGAACAGGGCGCGGTTGGGCAGGCCGGTCAGTGGGTCGTGATGGGCCTGGTAGTCGAGCTTGGCCTGGGCATGCTTGAGGCTGGAAATATCAGCGAACACCGCGACGAAATGGGTGATTTCGCGCTCGGTGTTGCGCACAGCGCTGATGGTCAGCCAGCTGGGGTAAAGCTCCCCGCTCTTGCGTTTGTTGAAGATCTCGCCCTGCCAGTGGCCTTCAGCGGTCAACTGGTGCCACATGGCGGCGTAGAAGGCACTGTCGTGCTGGCCGGAGGCGAGCAGGCGCGGGGTTTGGCCGAGGGCTTCGATTTCGCTGTAGCCGGTAATTTCGCTGAACGCACGGTTGACCGCGCTGATGCGCTGGTCGATGTCGGTAATCAGTACGCCCTCGGCAGTGTTCTCGAATACCGTGGCGGCCAGTTGCAGTTTTTCCTGCATGAGGTGGCGTTCGGTAATGTCGCGGGCGATGGTCAGCATGCAGTCGATCCCGGCAATCGGCAGTGGCCTTGCCGAGAGTTCGCACAAGCGGATCTGCCCGTCGCTGCGGCGAATGTGGCAGGTGAAATCACGCACGAAGCCGTCGCGGTTCAACTGGTCGACCAGGCGTTTGCGCTCGTTGAGGTCGACCCAGATGCCAAGGTCCAGCGACGTCTGGTCGATGGTCGGGTTCAGATCGTAGCCGGTCAGGCGGCAGAAGCCTTCGTTCACCTCCAGCAGCAAGCCGTCACTCTGGCGCGACAGCAGCAGCCCGTCGGGTGAGGCGTGGAAGGCCTTGGCGAATTTTTCTTCAGAGGTTTGCAGTTGCTGCTGGGTTTCCTTGAGCTGGCTGATGTCGCGTACCGCCACTACCAACGCGGGGGTGCCGTCGAGCTCGAAGGTTTCCGCCGAGGTCAGGCCGGTAAACAATTGGCCATTGCTGCGGCGGAAGGTCATCTCCAGGTTGCGGATACCGCCTTGGTGCAGGCGCTCCAGCACCCGTGGCCCGCTGCCTTCTACGCCCCACAGGTTGAGCTCGGTAGCGGTACGGCCGATCACCTGGTCCGGCGCCAGGCCGATCTGTTCCTCGAACGCCTCGTTCACCTCCAGCAGGCAGCCATCGCTGTGGCGGGCGATAAGCAGGATGTCGGGGCATTGCTGGAACACCGAGGCGAATTTTTGCTCGGACAACCGCAGGGCGTCCTCGGTGCGCTTGGTTTCGCTGATGTCGATCATCAGGCCGCGCATCACGGGGTGGTGGCCATGTTCGATCATGCTGACGATGTTGCGTACCCAAAGCGCTTGGCCGTCGGCGCGGATGACTCGGTAATCGAGGCTGTGGTCGCGCCCGGCAGCGGTTTCGCTGTCGCAGTACGCCTGGGCCCAGAGGGCATCTTCCGGGTGCAGTATGCTGCGCCAGAAGCCCGGTTTCAGCCAGTCGGTCAGCGGGTAGCCGAGCAGGCCCTCGGCGTGGGGTGACACATAGCTGTAGGTATAGTCATTGGCGTCGGCTTCCCAGGCAATGGCTGACAGGCTTTCGACCAGCCCACGGTAGTGGTATTCGCTGCTGCGCAGCTCCTGCTCCAGGGCAATGCGGCGGGAAATTTCCGAGCTGAGCCGGCGGTTGATGCGGATGACAATGGCCAGTACGCCCATCAGGAACAGCACGGTTGGCAGGCCGTACACCAGCAAGTCGGACCAGAACATCCGCTGATCGACCACATTGCCCACCCAGCGCTGCTGGATCTCGCTGATTTCGCCGCTGCTCATGTCGGCCATCACTTTGTCGAGAATGCCGACCAGGACTGGATTGTTGCGCGGCACGGCCATGGCCAGTTGATAGCGATAGGGTGTTTCACCGCTGACATACAGGCCATCGAGCTTCAGCTGGCGCAGGCTCCAGATACTCGATGCCAAGTCCCCGACCACAGCATCCACCTGGTCGGTGGCCAGGGCCTGCAGCGCCGAGCTGACGTTAGGCAGTGCCACCAGGTTGAGGTCTGGGTGGTGGGTGCGCAGCAACTCATGTGGCGCATAATTTTCGACCACGGCAATTTTCAGCCCATACAGGTCTTTCAGGTCGCGCGGTTGAGCGCCGCCCTTGTGGGCGAGGATCACGATGGGAAAGTCCAGGTATGGCCGGGTGAAGGACAGGTAGGCCTGGCGTTCTGGCGTCGACATGATGCCGGGCAGTAAGTCGATTCGGTTTTCGCGTGCCTGTGCCAATACCTCGGTCCAGTTACTGGGCTCGACCGGTTTCAGTGTCACGCCCAGGCGTTGCTGGATCTTGGCGATGTAATCGGCGGCCAATCCCTGGTAGCGGCCCTCCTGGTCGCGAAACTCGAACGGCGGCCAGGAGGCATCTACGCCCAGGCTCAGCTGCGGGTGGGCAGCCAGCCAGGCTTGCTCCTCGTCTGTCAGGGTAAGGGCGCCGGCCGTTGTGCTCCAGACAATCAGGATCAGCAACAGGATGGCCGGCTTCAGGGGCATGACGGCCTCGCTTTCAGGTGGTCTGAAGTCGAGTGTAGACGGGCATTGCTGCTGGTGTGCGGAAGAACAAGAGGCCTTTTGTCAGATACAACAGTGCCTTGAGAAAAACCCCGGCCTGGGCTTAATGCGAGTCAGTTGAGAAATTTGGGGTCGCTTTGCGACCCTTCGCGGGCACGCCCGCTCCCACAGGGGATCGCGCATTTCTTGAGTTCAGCGCCAAACGTGTGGGAGCGGGCGTGCCCGCGAAGGGCTGCAAAGCAGCCCCAGTAACGCTTAACTAACAGGCATTAGGCCTGGGCCGGGGTTCGTTCGTCACTCGTCGAGGAAGGAGCGCAGGTGCTCGCTGCGCGTCGGGTGGCGCAATTTGCGCAACGCCTTGGCTTCGATCTGACGGATCCGCTCACGGGTCACGTCAAACTGCTTGCCTACCTCTTCGAGGGTATGGTCGGTGTTCATGTCTATACCGAAACGCATGCGCAGCACCTTGGCTTCGCGTGCTGTCAGGCCCGAGAGCACGTCACGGGTGGCTTCTTTCAGGCTCTCGACCGTGGCTACATCGATCGGGGACTGCATGGTCGAGTCCTCGATGAAGTCGCCCAGGTGTGAGTCTTCGTCGTCACCGATCGGGGTTTCCATGGAAATCGGCTCTTTGGCGATTTTCAACACCTTGCGGATCTTGTCCTCAGGCATTTCCATGCGCTCACCCAGCTCTTCCGGGGTCGGTTCGCGGCCCATTTCCTGCAGCATCTGCCGGGAAATACGGTTGAGCTTGTTGATCGTCTCGATCATGTGCACCGGAATACGAATGGTGCGAGCCTGGTCAGCGATCGAGCGGGTGATTGCCTGGCGAATCCACCAGGTGGCGTAGGTCGAGAACTTGTAACCACGACGGTATTCGAACTTGTCTACCGCCTTCATCAAGCCGATGTTGCCTTCCTGGATCAGGTCGAGGAACTGCAGGCCACGGTTGGTGTACTTCTTGGCGATGGAGATAACCAGACGCAGGTTTGCCTCGACCATTTCTTTCTTGGCGCGGCGGGCCTTGGCTTCACCGATCGACATGCGACGGTTGATTTCCTTGATCTCGGCAACGGTCAGGCCGGTTTCGGTCTCAAGGTCGATCAGCTTTTGCTGGCAAGCAACGATGGCGGCGTCCTTTTCACCCAGGGCGGCTGCCCATTTGGTGTTGCGCTTGGCCAGGTCACCGCTCCAGGTCTGGTCGGTTTCGTTGCTGGGGAACAGGCGCAGGAAGTCGGCGCGCGGCATGCGGGCGTCACGCACGCACAGTTGCATGATGGCGCGTTCTTGCTGGCGCAGACGGCTCAAGGCGTCACGCACGCGCTCGACCAGTATCTCGAACTGCTTCGGTACCAGTTTGATCGGCATGAACAGGTCAGCCAGGGCCTGCAGGGCCTCGATGCTTTCCTTGTGGTTGCGACCGTGTTTCTTCAGAACCTTGTTGGTGACCTGAAGCTGGTCGTTGACCGCACCGAAACGCTGTGCGGCGACAACGGGGTCGGGACCGCTTTCGGTCTCTTCTTCGTCGTCACTGCCTTCGCTTTCTTCGTCTTCGTCGTCCGACTCTTCCTTGGCCGCTGGGGCCTTGGCGCCGATGACCGGCACCTCGTCGGTGGGCGCTGCGATATTGTCGTCAGGGTCGATGTAACCGCTGAGAACATCGGACAGGCGGCCACCTTCCGCGGTGACACGGTCATATTCGCCGAGAATGTAATCGACAGTGCCCGGGAAGTGGGCGATGGCGCCCATGACTTCACGAATGCCTTCCTCGATACGCTTGGCGATTTCGATCTCGCCTTCGCGGGTCAGCAGCTCGACCGTACCCATTTCGCGCATGTACATGCGCACCGGGTCGGTCGTGCGGCCGATATCGGTTTCAACTGCCGCCAACGCAGCAGCGGCTTCTTCGGCCGCGGCTTCGTCGGTGTCGGCTTCCGCCAACAGAAGGGCATCCGCATCCGGAGCACTCTCGAATACGTTGATCCCCATGTCGTTGATCATGCGGATGATGTCTTCCACCTGTTCCGGATCTGAAATATCCTCAGGCAGGTGGTCGTTGACCTCCGCGTAAGTCAGGTAGCCCTGCTCACGACCGCGGGTGATCAACTCTTTGATACGAGACTGCTGTTGCGCTTTTCCGGACATAACACCCTATCCACTGAAGGTCTTGGCGGGCAAAAAACAAGCCGAGGATTATACCCGAGCATGGGCCTCACGCGCCAGATGAGGTCGGCGTTTGTGCGGGAACATTCCGGCTCAGCAAGGCGAGGAGCTGGGTTTTTTCCTCGCTGGTCAATTCGCTTTGACGTGATTTCCTGAGCAGTTGTTCCAGGCTGCGCTCGCGTTGGCGGGCGGACAAGCTAGTAATGGTGTCGAAAAACTGTTGTTCAAGGTTGTCGGCCACGATCAGCCATTCCTTTTCTGCCAAGGCCCGCAGCAGGCGGCCCTGTTCGGTGCCATGCCAGCGTGCAATCAACTGCATTGAGCTTAGCCCAGGATTTTTCTGTGCGGCTTCGATCAATGCCACCAGCAGCTGGCTGTACAGGTGCTCTTCGTCGGCGAAGTGGCTGGCATCTTCCACCTTGCCCGCCAGCAGCGGGTGGTGCAGCAAGGTACGCAGGGCCGCCAGGGTAGGTGGTTCGACCGGCGCCGGCACCCGTGGCGGCGCTTCATCGCGCTGCCAGTTTTTCCCGCCCTTGCGGTTCTTGTCCCATGGTTTGTCGCCCCACGGCTTCTTGCCGCCGCCCTTGTTGGGCTTCCAGGCCTGCTCCTGCTGGAACGGCGCCGGCTCGAACTGCGGCATGTCACCATAGTCGGGGGTGTAGCTGGCCATGGCGTCGTAATCGTAGCCAGGGTCGTAGTCCGGCATGCTGGTGGGCGCGGCTGCCTGCTGGGCCAGTTGCTCGACCTGTTGAGGGTCGAGGCCGGTGATTTCTTTCAGGCGGTTGCGCATCAGCTGGCGCAGGTTGGCGCCGGGAATCTTTTCGATCAACGGTGCGGCCAGGGTCGCCATGTGGGCCTTGCCTTCCAGCGAGCGCGGGTCGGCTTCGACGCCCAGTTGCTCGAAGAAGTAGTCGGCCAGCGGCTGGGCGTGCTGGTTGATGCGGGCCATGAAGGCGTCGGTGCCTTCGGCGCGTACCAGGCTGTCTGGGTCTTCGCCTTCAGGCAGGAACAGGAAGCGCGCCCGACGGCCGTCCTGCAGGTTGGGCAGCGCCGACTCCAGCGCGCGCCATGCCGCTTTGCGCCCGGCCTGGTCGCCGTCGAAGCAGAACAGCACGCTGGGCACCACGCGGAACAGGCGCTTGAGGTGTTCTTCGCTGGTGGCCGTGCCAAGGGTGGCCACGGCATTGCGCAAGCCTTGCTGGGCGAGGGCGATGACATCCATGTAGCCCTCGACAACGATGATTTCGTCGAGGTTGCGGTTGTGCTTGCGCGCCTCGTACAACCCGTACAGTTCCTGGCCCTTGTGGAATACCGGGGTTTCCGGGGAGTTCAGGTACTTGGGTTTGTCGTCGCCGAGCACCCGGCCACCAAAGGCGATGATGCGCCCGCGGCTGTCACGGATGGGGAACATTACCCGGTCGCGGAAGCGATCGTAGCGCTTGCCGCTTTCGGCGTTCTCGATCAGCAGGCCGGCATCGATCATCACCTTCTGCTGCAGGGCGTCGGCGCCCAGGTGCTTGAGCAGGTTGTCCCAGCCGGGTGGGGCGAAGCCCAGGCAGAAGTCGCGGGCAATTTCCCCGGACAGGCCGCGGCCTTTGAGGTAATCCACCGCCGCCTTGCGGGTCGGGTGGCTGCGCAACGCCTGGCGGTAGAATTCGGAGGCTGCATCCAGCAGTGGGTATAGCGGCGAATCGGTGGGCTGACGTGGCTTGTTGTCACGGCGCCCTTGTTCGCGGGGTACTTCCATGCCGGCGGCGCGGGCCAGCTCCTCGACGGCCTGGGGGAAATCCAGGTTGTCGTGGTCCATGACAAAGCCCAGGGCGTTGCCACCGGCGCCGCAGCCGAAGCAGTAGTAGAACTGCTTGTCGGGGCTGACCGTAAAGGAAGGGGTTTTTTCCTTGTGGAACGGGCAGCAGGCGGAGTAGTTCTTGCCGGTTTTTTTCAGCTGGACGCGCGAACTCACCACATCGACGATGTCGAGGCGGTTGATCAGGTCGTCAATGAAGCTCTGGGGAATCAGCCCGGCCATGGCAGTCTCGTCATCTGGCAACTGGCAAGTCTAATCGCTCGCGCGCCGAATGGGGCGGGTGCCGCTTGATATGGTGCGAGGGAATGTGTGCTCGCCGCCGGCCACTAGGGGCCCGTCAGTCTGACGTGCACGTCTGGTCATGGAACAGCGAAGACCAGCTCTGACGTTTCAGGCAGGTTGCCCGTATGCAGTTCGCGTGAAGCTTGTGCGGGGCCTTGGGCTGGCTGCCCAAGTGTAAAACGACCACTGCCATCGCCCGGCGTTAGCCGGGCAGGGCAGAAGCTTTGCGTTGAACGCCTGTATTAGTACAGACGAACGGCGCGGCGCTGTTCGCGCTGAACTTTCTTGGCGTGACGCTTAACAGCAGCAGCTGCTTTGCGCTTACGCTCTGCGGTCGGTTTCTCGTAAAACTCGCGGCTACGAACTTCAGCCAGTACACCGGCTTTTTCGCAGGAGCGCTTGAAACGACGCAGAGCTACGTCGAAGGGTTCGTTCTCTTTAACTTTGACGGCTGGCATCCAGGGCTACCTTAATTCATTACCGGGGTAGACGTGCTCCTGGCAAAACAAAGGTGTGCTGGAGAACGTCGGTTTTCAAGGGTTGCGGATGTTAACCCTTAGCAAGCCGGAATGCAAAGCCTCTGATCGAAAACCGCTGGTCGGCACTCGGCACGGGGACTATCATGCGCGGCTTCGAATTCAGCCCCCACAAGGGACGAGCCCATGCTAGTACTGGGATTGGAAACATCCTGCGACGAAACTGGCGTCGCATTATACGACAGCGAACGCGGTTTGTTGGCCGACGCGCTGTTCAGCCAGATCGACCTGCACCGCGTGTTTGGCGGTGTGGTGCCCGAGCTTGCCTCGCGTGACCACGTCAAGCGCATGCTGCCCCTCATCCGCCAGGTGCTGGACGAGGCGGGCTGTGTCGCCACCGAAATCGACGCCATCGCCTATACCGCCGGCCCTGGCCTGGTCGGGGCCTTGCTGGTGGGGGCGTCGTGCGCCCAGGCCCTGGCATTTGCCTGGGACATTCCGGCAATTGGCGTACACCACATGGAAGGCCACCTGCTGGCGCCCATGCTGGAAGAAAACCCGCCCGAGTTTCCGTTCGTCGCTTTGTTGGTGTCCGGCGGCCATACCCAGCTGGTTCGGGTGGATGGCATCGGCCGATACGAGCTGCTGGGCGAGAGCCTGGACGATGCCGCTGGCGAAGCTTTCGACAAGACCGCCAAGCTGATTGGCCTGAATTACCCGGGTGGCCCGGAAATCGCGCGCCTGGCCGAGCAGGGCGTGCCGGGGCGCTTTGTGTTCCCCAGGCCGATGACCGATCGCCCTGGCCTGGAATTCAGCTTCAGTGGCCTGAAGACGTTCGCCCTGAACACCTGGCAGCAGTGCAAGAATGCTGGCGACGACGGCGAGCAAACCCGTTGCGACGTGTCGCTGGCATTCCAGCAGGCCGTGGTAGAGACTTTGACCATCAAGTGCAAGCGGGCCCTCAAGCAGACGGGCCTCAAGCGCCTGGTCATCGCCGGGGGCGTAAGTGCCAACAAGGCCTTGCGCGCCTCGCTGGAAGAGATGCTGGCTGGCATGAAGGGCAACGTATATTACGCGCGGCCGCAGTTCTGCACCGACAACGGCGCGATGATCGCCTATGCCGGCTGCCAGCGGCTGCTGGCCGGGCAGCAGCAGGGCCTGGGGATCAGCGTGCAGGCACGCTGGCCGATGGAGCAATTGCCACCGCTGTAACGGTGGGCGGCAAGGTTCAGAAGTGGCGCTCGCGCCCGGCAAACAGATCGCGCAGGTTGCTGCGGTGGCTCCAGACGATCAAGGCGGTGAGCACCGTGATCGGCAGCAGGGCTTCCGGCTCGCGCCAGGCCAGCAATGGCAAGGTCAGCGGGGTGGCGATCAGCGCGGCCAGCGAGCTGGTACGGGTGAGGTAGAAAATCAGCAGCCAGGCGCCAACCGCCAGCAGCGCGGCGGGGAAATACAGGCCCATGAGCATGCCGGCAGCCGTCGCCACGCCTTTGCCACCCTGGAAGTGGAAGTACACTGGAAACAGGTGGCCCAGCACTGCATACACGCCTACCCAGGCCTGTTCTTGCAGGTCCAGCCCGGCGAGGCGGGCGAGCAATACTGGCAGCAGGCCCTTGCACAGGTCGCCAAGCAGGGTCAGGATCGCCATTTTACGGCCTGCCAGGCGTAGCATGTTGGTAGCGCCGGCATTGCCTGAACCACTGGAACGCGGGTCCGGGCTGCCTGAGAGGCGGCTGAGAACAATGGCGAAGGACAGCGAGCCGAGCAGGTAGGCGAGCAACGCCAGTAACCAAAACATGCTAACTATTCCGGGCGAGGACGCCCTGATTCTAACGGCGCCAGTCGCCCTTGTCGTGCTGTGGAGAGAAGTGCTTGGACAGAGTGTTCATCGAAGGCCTGGAAGTCGATACCGTTATCGGTGCCTATGACTGGGAGCGGGATATTCGCCAGTGCTTGCGCCTGGACTTGAGCTTTGCCTGGGACAACCGCCCCGCGGCGGCCGGCGACGACCTGAACCTGGCCCTGGATTACGCCAGCGTTTCGGCGCGTATCCAGGCATTCGCCGAGCAGGCCCGTTTCGAGCTGGTGGAAACTTTTGCCGAGCGCCTGGTGGCTGCCTTGATGGAAGAGTTCCACATCCCGTGGGTGCGGTTGAAGCTGACCAAGCCTGGCGCGGTGCCGGCGGCCCGTGGCGGTGTTGGCGTGGAGATCGAGCGCGGATGTCTCTGAGCACGGTTTACCTGGGCCTTGGCAGCAATGTCGACCGTGAGGCGCATTTGTGTGCCGGGCTTGATGCGTTGGCCGCGATTCTCACCGACATGCGCTGCTCTCCGGCTTTCGAAAGCCAGGCGGTGGGGATCAAGAGCGGGCCATTCATCAATTTCGTGGTCAGCGGGCAAACCGCGCTGCCGTTGATCGAACTGGACCGCCGGCTGAAGTTCATCGAGGCCGACAATGGCCGTTATGCGCCTGACCGCAAAGGGTTGCCGCTGGATATCGACGTGCTGATGTATGACGACCTGCATGGCAACTTCGATGGGCTGGTACTGCCCCGGGCAGAGATCTTGAAGAACGCCTTCGTGTTATGGCCGCTGTCGCTGCTGGCGCCGGAACTGGTGCATCCGGGGGCGGGCAAGACCATGGCGCAGTTGTGGCAGGACGCGCAGATCGACCAGGTGCTGGCCCCGGTGGCCTTTGAGTGGCGTGGGTTGCAGTTGACGCCGGCGTAAGCCTGTTCCGGCCTTTTCGCGGGCTTGCCCGCTCCCACAGGTGAATCGCGCAGGCTTCAAATTTTGAGAAAGACAGTTGCTCCTGCAAGTCCGGCGGCAACTCCAAGCCAGCGCAGGCCCCCTGTGGGAGCGGGCATGCCCGCGAACACCGGCGAAGCCGGTGCCAGGCACCGCGTCGCCTGCTTCGCGGGCTTGCCCGCTCCCACAGGGGCTGTGTTGCCTTCACGTTGGCGCGCTACCTATGGGAGCGGCTTTGGTCGCGAAAGGGCCGGTAGCACTAGCAGTGCCGGTAAGCCTCAAGCGCTTTCAGCCGCTGCGCTTTGAGCGCTTCGCCCAGTGCCTGGCCAGTCAGCCCAGCCTGCACAAGCGGCTTCACATCCACCGCCCGCGCCGCTGCCGCAGCGCCACGCAAGTACTCGCCCTGTGGATAACCCGCTTTGCAATTCCCCAGTGCCACCATCTCGCAGGCAGCCAGGAAATCCTCAAACCGCTGCGGGCGCCGGTACACATCGAACTTCTGCAACAGCGCCAGCAGTGACATGGCAGGCAGCTGCAGCGCCTGATCAGCCTGCACCAGGCACTCCCCCGTCAGCAGGGCCAGCTCCTGGCATTCCCGCGGCGCCTTGAGGCGTTGGTTGACGGTCTTGATCGAGGCGGGGGGCAACTGGTGCAACAGGCAGGCCCAGCGCACGTGCAGGGGCTGGAGATGCGCAGCTGCTTGTTCCAGCGCAGCCAGGGCTTGGGGGGCGCTATCAAGCTCAGGCAACAGTTCCCGGAGGGCGGCGCACGCATGCAGGACCTGGAAGAACACCTGCGGCTGCGCCTCCATCAGCGCGCGCTCGATCTCCTTCCAGCTGCGTTCTGCAGTCAATGCCTGCAATTCACCCGAGGCACTGATCTGGCGCATCAGCTCCAAGGTTTCATCGGCCACCCGAAAGCCCAAGGGTGCATAGCGCGCAGCAAAGCGCGCCACCCGCAGCACACGCAGGGGGTCTTCAGCGAACGCTGGGGAAACGTGGCGTAACAGGCGTTGGTCCAGATCCCGCGCGCCCTGGTAAGGGTCATGAACCTGCCCGGCCTCATCCTCGGCCATGGCATTGATGGTCAGGTCGCGGCGGATCAGGTCTTCTTCCAGAGTTACGTCGGGGCTGGCATGGAAGGTGAAGCCACCGTAGCCGCGCCCGCTTTTGCGTTCGGTACGGGCCAGGGCGTATTCCTCGCCGGTTTTCGGGTGCAGGAATACCGGGAAGTCGGCGCCGACCGGGCGGTAACCCTTGGCCAGCATTTCCTCGACGCTGGCACCGACCACCAGCCAGTCGATATCGCTGACCGGTCGGCCGAGCAGGCGGTCACGTACGGCACCGCCAACCTTGTAAATGTGCATGAGCAACTCTCCATAACTGCCGACAGCATAACCCGCCGGCAGTCATGGCGTGGCTTCAGAGATGGTGAATCACCGCCAGGTCCATGCGGCCGTATTCGCCGCCGTCGCCGTGCTCGCCGCGTGGCGGCATGTGGTGGGTCTTGACCACCTGCTCGCCTTGCACGGTCTCCAGGTGGATATCGAAGCCCCACAGCCGATGCAGGTGCTTGAGGACTTCGTCGGTCGAGTCGCCAAGCGGTTTGCGGTTGTGCTGTTGGTGACGCAGGGTGAGGGAGCGGTCCCCACGGCGGTCGACACTCCAGATCTGCACGTTCGGCTCACGGTTGCCCAGGTTGTACTGGGCTGCCAGCTGCTCGCGAATGAGCCGGTAACCCGACTCGTCGTGAATGGCCGGTACCAGCAGATCGTCCCGTTGGTCATCATCGAGAATGCTGAACAGCTTGAGGTCGCGCATGACCTTGGGCGACAGGTATTGCAGTATGAAACTCTCGTCCTTGAAGCTGCTCATGGCGAACTTGATGGTAGAAAGCCAATCACTGCCGGCAATGTCGGGGAACCAGTGGCGATCCTCTTCGGTTGGGTTCTCGCACATGCGGCGGATGTCGGTGTACATCGCAAAGCCCAGCGCGTAAGGGTTGATGCCGCTGTAGTACGGGCTGTCGAAACCAGGCTGGAACACCACACTGGTATGCGACTGCAGAAACTCCATCATGAAGCCTTCGGTTATCAGCCCCTCGTCGTACAAGTCGTTCATCAGGGTGTAGTGCCAGAAGGTTGCCCAGCCTTCGTTCATCACCTGGGTCTGGCGCTGCGGGTAGAAATACTGGGCTATCTTGCGCACGATGCGCACCACTTCCCGTTGCCAGGGTTCCAGCAGCGGGGCGTTCTTTTCGATGAAGTACAGGATGTTTTCCTGCGGCTCGGCGGGGAAGCGCCCTTCATCGCGGTCATTGCCCTTGTTGGCGCTTTTCGGGATGGTCCGCCACAGGTCGTTGATCTGCCGCTGCAAGTGTTCCTCGCGCTCCTGTTGCCGGCGCCGCTCCTCTTCGGCAGAAATAGGGTAGGGCCGCTTGTAGCGGTCTACGCCGTAGTTCATCAGGGCATGGCAGGAGTCGATCAGGTCTTCCACGGCGTCAATGCCGTGGCGTTCCTCGCACTGCGCGATGTACTGCTTGGCGAACACCAGGTAGTCGATGATCGAGCTGGCATCCGTCCAGGTGCGGAACAGGTAGTTGCCTTTAAAGAAGCTGTTATGCCCATAGCAGGCATGGGCGATCACCAGTGCCTGCATGCACATGGTGTTCTCTTCCATCAGGTAAGCGATGCAGGGGTCGGAGTTGATCACGATCTCGTAGGCCAGGCCCATCTGGCCACGGCTATAGGACTTTTCCGTGCTGAGGAACTGCTTGCCGTAAGACCAGTGGTGATAGCCCAGCGGCATGCCGACGGAAGCGTAGGCGTCCATCATCTGCTCGGCCGTGATCACCTCGATCTGGTTGGGGTAGGTGTCCAGGGCGTAGCGCTCGGCCAGGCGGCTGATTTCCCGGTCGTAGGTCTGGATCAGTTCGAACGTCCATTCGGACCCGGTGGAAATGGGTTGGCGTCTCTGTGCTCTGGCGGTCATGTGGCTAACCTGCGCTGGAAGAGTTCACGGAAGACCGGGTAGATGTCGCCGGCCGATACCAGCTGCTGTTGGGCAAACGTGTCGGGGAAGGCCTCGCCGATGCGTTCGTATTCGTACCACAGCGCCTGGTGCTCACGGGGGGTGATTTCGACGTAAGTGTAGTACTGCACGTGCGGCATGATCTGCTTGGCCAGGATATCGCGACAGATTGGCGAGTCGTCGTTCCAGTTGTCGCCGTCGGACGCCTGGGCAGCATAGATGTTCCAGTCACTGGCCGGGTAGCGTTCAGCCATGATCTCCTGCATTAGCTTGAGTGCGCTGGAAACGATGGTGCCCCCGGTTTCCCGCGAGTAGAAAAATTCTTCCTCGTCCACTTCGCGGGCACTGGTGTGGTGGCGAATGAACACGACTTCGATGCGGTCGTAATTACGCTTGAGGAACAGATACAGCAGGATGAAGAAGCGCTTGGCGATGTCTTTGGTCGCCTGGGTCATCGAACCGGACACGTCCATCAGGCAGAACATCACCGCCTTTGAACTGGGGTTGGGTTGCTTGACCAGCAGGTTGTACTTGAGGTCGAAGGTGTCGAGAAACGGCAGGCGGTTGATGCGTGCCTTGAGGCGCTCGATTTCCTGTTCGATTTCCTGGATATCGGTGAAATTGTCCGGTTCCTCTGCGCGCAGGCGCGCCAGCTCTTTCTGTGCTTCGCGCAGCAGGGCACGGCTGCTGCCGGTCAGGGCGATACGTCGGGCGTGGGCCGAGCGCAGGGTGCGCACGATGTTGATGCGCGACGGGTTGCCTTCGTTGGCGATACCGGCGCGCACAGTTTTGAAGGTGTCGGCACCGGTCAGGTGGCGTTTGACCAGGTTGGGCAATTCGAGGTCTTCGAACATGAATTCGAGGAACTCTTCCTGGGTGATCTGGAAGACGAATTCGTCCATGCCTTCGCCGGAGTTGCCGGCCTTGCCACGGCCGCCGCCACCCCCGCCGCCGCCTTGCGGCCTGGGTATGTGTTCACCGGCAGTGAACTCCTTGTTGCCGGGGTGCACGATGGTCTGTTTGCCCCCGCGGCCATGGTGCAGCACCGGTTCGTCGATATCACGCCCGGGAATGCTGATCTGCTCGCCGTGTTCCATGTCCATGATGGAGCGGCGGCTCACCGCCTCTTCGACGGCCTTCTTGATGTGTTCGCGGTACCGCCGCAGGAAGCGCTGGCGGTTGACCGTGCTCTTGTTCTTGCCGTTCAGGCGGCGGTCTATAACGTAGCTCATGGTCCCTCCGGTAGCTGGAGCAGCTGCAAGCCACAAGCCCTCGACGCCAAGCGGTAAGCTTCAAGCTGCAAGTAAAAGCAGCCATCGCTGCCGCAGATGCTGGCGCCTGGCATGCGCCGGCGCCAGCCAGCTTGTGGCTTGCAGCTTGTAGCTTGGCACTAGGCGGCTTGCCGCTTTATTGCGATTTCCTGACCCGCAGGTACCACTCCGACAGCAGGCGCACCTGCTTGTCGGTATAACCACGCTCCACCATTCGGGTGACGAAGTCGTTGTGTTTCTTCTGGTCCTCTTTGCTGGCTTTGGCATTGAAGCTGATGACCGGCAGCAGGTCTTCGGTGTTGGAGAACATTTTCTTCTCGATCACCACCCGCAGTTTTTCGTAGCTCAGCCAGCTTGGGTTCTTGCCATTGTTGTTGGCGCGTGCGCGCAGTACGAAGTTGACGATCTCGTTGCGGAAGTCTTTCGGGTTGCTGATGCCGGCCGGCTTCTCGATTTTCTCCAGCTCTTCGTTGAGCGCGATGCGGTTGAGGATCTCGCCGGTTTCCGGGTCGCGGTATTCCTGGTCCTGGATCCAGAAGTCGGCGTACAGCACATAGCGGTCGAAGATGTTCTGGCCGTATTCGCTGTAGGACTCCAGGTACGCTGTCTGGATTTCCTTGCCGATGAACTCGATGTAGCGCGGTGCCAGGTACTCCTTCAGGTAGCGCAGGTAGCGTTCGCGCACTTCTGCAGGGAACTGTTCCTGTTCGATCTGCTGCTCCAGCACATACAACAGGTGCACGGGGTTGGCGGCAATTTCGTGTGGGTCGAAGTTGAACACCTTGGACAGGATCTTGAAGGCGAAGCGGGTCGACAGGCCATTCATGCCCTCGTCGACGCCGGCCGAGTCGCGGTATTCCTGGATCGACTTGGCCTTCGGATCGGTGTCCTTGAGGTTTTCACCGTCGTACACGCGCATTTTCGAATAGATATTGGAGTTTTCAGGCTCTTTGAGCCGCGACAGCACCGTGAATTGCGCCAGCATTTTCAGCGTGTCCGGAGCGCAATGGGCCTTCGACAGCGAACTGTTGACCAGCAATTTGTCGTAGATCCTGATTTCGTCGCTGACGCGCAGGCAGTACGGCACTTTGACAATGTAGATCCGGTCGATGAACGCTTCGTTGTTCTTGTTGTTCCGGAAGGTGTGCCACTCCGATTCGTTGGAGTGGGCCAGCAGGATGCCGGTGTACGGGATGGCCCCGAGGCCTTCGGTACTGTTGTAGTTACCTTCCTGGGTGGCGGTGAGCAAGGGGTGCAGGACCTTGATCGGCGCCTTGAACATTTCCACGAATTCCATCAGGCCCTGGTTGGCCCGGCACAGTGCCCCCGAGTAGCTGTAGGCGTCGGCGTCGTTCTGTGGGTATTCCTCGAGCTTGCGAATGTCGACCTTGCCGACCAGGGCAGAGATGTCCTGGTTGTTTTCATCGCCCGGTTCGGTCTTGGCGATGGCGATCTGGTTGAGGATGGAAGGGTAGAGCTTGACCACTTTGAATTTGGAAATATCGCCGCCGAACTCCTGCAGCCGCTTGGTTGCCCAGGGCGACATGATGGTGTTGAGGTAGCGCCGCGGGATGCCGAACTCTTCCTCGAGAATGGCCCCGTCTTCGGTGGCGTTGAACAGGCCCAATGGTGATTCGAACACCGGTGAGCCCTTGATGGCGTAGAACGGTACGCGCTCCATCAGCTGCTTGAGTTTTTCCGCCAGCGACGATTTGCCGCCACCTACCGGGCCCAGCAGGTAGAGGATCTGTTTCTTTTCCTCCAGGCCTTGGGCGGCGTGGCGGAAGTAGGACACGATCTGGTCGATGCACTCTTCCATGCCATGGAAGTCGGCAAAGGCTGGATAGCGGCGGATCACCTTGTTGGAAAAAATGCGCGACAGCCTGGAGTTGGTAGAGGTGTCGATCAGCTCTGGCTCACCGATGGCCAGCAACAGCCGTTCGGCCGCCGATGCGTAGGCACTGCGATCCTCTTTGCACAGCTCGAGGTACTCCTGCAGCGAGAGTTCTTCCTGGCGCGTTGACTCGAAACGTTGTTGGAAGTGGCTAAAAATACTCATGACGTCACCTCGCTCGATACGTGGAGACGACGCCGGATCAGTCAGCTGATGCTGGCAAGCAACCGGGTTCGCCAGTTGCTGTATACCCCCCAGAACACCCTGTTACGCTACCGATGACCCGCACGCCGGTGTACCGGCTCTCCCCTTTTTTGGATGGCCTGAGCTTAAGCGTAGTTGGTTATCTGCAAGGTCAAGGGGCGAGGAGTGCAGAAGTTACGAACGACCGTTCGTCAGGTAAGCCGCAAGCCCGCGCAGGGCGCGGGCTGCAGTAAAAATGAAAATATTTATTCGGCAGCGCCTTGGGCTGTCTCGGCCGGGTAGGTGGTGCGCCACAGTTCAAACCCACCGTCGACGCTGTACACGTCCGAGAAGCCCTGGCCTACCAGGTAGGCGGCAGCGCTCTGGCTGGAGTTGCCGTGGTAGCAGACCACCAGGGTGGGGGCGTCGAGGTCGGCATTGCGGATGAACTCGGCAACCGAATGGTTATCCAGATGCCGGGCGCCGGTAATGTGGCCGGCAGCAAAGGCTTGCGAGTCACGGATATCGACCACGACCGCACCTTCTTGCTTGCGAAGCTCCAAGGCCTGCTCGGGAGGGATGCGCTTGAATTCGCTCATGGGTACTACTTCCTTCAGGTGTGGTCATTGAGTGTAGTGGGTTGTGCCGGCTGGCGCAGGGTGCCGTCGGCGGCGCAGTCGCAGCGGTGGTATTGGCCGCTGTCGAGGTTGTACAGGGTCATGGCGCCGCCCCACACGCAGCCGGTGTCCAGGGCGATGACGTCAGGCTGGTCGACGCGCCCTTCAAGGGCGGCCCAGTGGCCGAAGATGATCTTCACGTGCCGCGAGCGGCGGTCCTTGTGGGCAAACCAGGGTTTGTAGCCTTTGGGCGCGGTGCCCAGGCCTTCCTTGCTTTTGAGGTCGAGTTTGCCTTCTGCGGTGCAGAAGCGCATGCGCGTGAAGTAGTTGGTGATGACCCGCAGGCGCTCGATACCGGTGAGGTTCTTGCTCCACTTGTTCGGCTCGTTGCCGTACATGCCATCCAAGTACAACTTCAGGCGAGTGTCATCGCGCAGCACCTGTTCCACCTCGTCAGCCAGCTTCAGGGCTTGCCCGAGCGTCCACTGCGGCGGGATGCCGGCATGAACCATGGCAACGCCCCGCGCCTCATCGTAGTGCAGCAGCTTTTCCTGGCGCAGCCAGTCGAACAACTGATCCGCATCTGGCGCTTCGATGATCTCGCGCAAGGTGTCGCTTTTCTTCAGGCGCTCGACGTTGTGCCAGGCGGCCAGCAGGTGCAGGTCGTGGTTGCCCAGCACGCAGACCAGGGACTGGCGCATGGAGTACAGAAAGCGCAGCGTTTGCAGTGACTCGGGGCCGCGGTTGACCAGGTCGCCCACCAGCCACAGGCGGTCCACGGCGGGATCGAAGCGTACGCGTTCGAGCAGGCATTTGAGTGGCTGCAGGCAGCCCTGCAGGTCGCCGACGGCGTAAGTGGCCATCAGTGCAGGGCCCCGGGCACCGCCAGGCGAAACGGGGCGATCTCGGCATCGAAACGTTTACCGTCTTCGGCAAACATCTGGTAGCTGCCCTGCATGGTGCCTACGCGGGTGCTGATGACAGCCCCACTGCTGTAGGTGTGGCTCTGGCCCGGCTCGATATTGGGCTGCTGGCCGACCACCCCGGCGCCGCGCACTTCTTCGACCTTGCCGTCACCGTTGGTGATCAGCCAGTGGCGCGACAGCAGTTTGGCTTTCAGCGAGCCGTTGTTCTGCACAGTGATGGTGTAGGCGAAAGCGAAACGACTGTTTTCCGGGTCGGATTGCTCTTTGAGGTAGCGGGTCACGACGCTGACGTCGATTTGATAGCGGGGGTCGGACATGCAAGGGCCTTGGGCGAACTGACGCAATAATGCAGTCTAGGCCATTGGCGGGGGGGAGGGCCAGCGGTGGAAGGGCTGGGGGTTTTGTGTTGCCTGGGCTGGCCTCTTCGCGGGCACGCCCGCTCCCACAGGATTCCACCGCATTTGAGGGGTGATTTACCTGTGGGAGCGGGCATGCCCGCGAAGAGGCCGGATCAGGTTGAATCAGGCTTTGGGCTGATCGGCCAACTGATCGGCCAGGCGCACGAAGGCGGCCAGGTCCAGTTGCTCCGGGCGCAGGCTGCCATCCACGCCGGCAGCTTCGATGGCCGCGCTGTCGAGCAGGCCCTTCATGGTGTTGCGCAGTGTTTTGCGGCGCTGGTTGAACGCGTCACGCACCACCCGCTCCAGCAGTTGTGCATCTTTGGCCGGGTGAGGCAGCACTTCGTGCGGCACCAGCCGCACGATGGCCGAATCCACTTTCGGTGGCGGGTTGAACGCCCCAGGGCCAACGTTGAACAGGTGTTCCACGCGGCAGTGGTACTGCACCATGATCGACAACCGCCCCCAATCACCACCGCCAGGGCCGGCGGCCATGCGCTCGACCACTTCCTTCTGCAGCATGAAGTGCATGTCGCGGATCAGCCCGGCATGGCTGAGCAGGTGGAAGATCAGCGGCGTGGAGATGTTATAGGGCAGGTTACCCACCACCTTGAGGCTGCGCGGCGGGACGCCCAGCTGGTTGAAGTCGAACTTCAGGGCGTCGCCCTGGTGCAGGCGGAAATTGCTGCGGTCGGCGAACTTGTGCTGCAGGATCGGCACCAGGTCCTTGTCCAGCTCGACCACGTCCAGTTGCGCGCCGCTGCCCAGCAGGCCCTCGGTCAGGGCGCCCTGGCCCGGGCCGATTTCCAGCAGGTGTTCGCCAGGCTTGGCGTGGATAGCGCGCAGGATACGGTCGATGATGCCGGCGTCGTGCAGGAAGTTCTGGCCGAAGCGCTTGCGCGCCCGGTGTTGGTATTGCTCGTTCATGGTCGGTTCTCGGCCATCTGGTAGGCGGTTTCCAGCGCGACGCGCAGGCTGCCGGTGTCGACCTTGCCGCTGCCGGCCAGGTCCAGGGCGGTGCCGTGGTCAACTGAGGTACGGATGATCGGCAGGCCCAAGGTCACGTTCACGGCCGCACCAAAACCCTTGTACTTGAGTACGGGCAGGCCTTGGTCGTGGTACATCGCCAGCACCGCGTCGCAGTGCTCCAGATATTTGGGGGTAAACAGGGTATCGGCCGGCAGCGGCCCGCGCAGGTCCATGCCTTCGGCGCGCAGGCGGGCCAGGGTCGGCTCGATGATGTCGATTTCTTCGCGGCCCAGGTGGCCGCCTTCACCGGCATGCGGGTTGAGGCCGCACACCAGGATGCGTGGGGCGGTGATGCCGAACTTGTCGCGCATGTCTGCATGCAGGATGCGGGTAACCCGCTCGACGCGCTCGGCAGTGATGGCGTCGGCGATGTCCCGCAGCGGCAGGTGGGTGGTAACCAGGGCCACGCGCAGGCCGCGGGTCGCCAGCATCATCACCACTTGTGCGGTTTGGGTCAGTTCGGCGAGGAATTCGGTGTGCCCGGAAAAGGCGATGCCGCTCTCGTTGATCACACCCTTGTGCACGGGGGCGGTGATCATCCCGGCGAAGTGCCCGTCCAGGCAGCCCTGGCCAGCACGGGTCAGGGTTTGCAGCACGAACGCGGCGTTGGCCGTGTCGAGCTGGCCCGGTGTTACCGGGGCCGCCAGCGGGGTATCCCAAACATACAGGCTGCCTGCTGGCGCTGGCTGCTCGGGCCATTGGCCCGGGGCAACCGGCAACAGGTCGACAGCCAGCCCCAGCTGGGTGGCCCGCTCGGCGAGCAGGTCACGGCTGGTGATGGCAATCAGGGGGTGGGGCTGGGCGTCTGCGGCGAGCAGCAGGCACAGGTCAGGACCTATGCCGGCCGGCTCGCCGGGGGTGACGGCGAAGCGCAGGGGCTTCACTGGGCGGCCTGGTCGGCGCCAGGCAGCTTGATTTCAACGTAGGCTTCGTCGCGGATCTGGCGCAGCCAGGTTTGCAGCTCTTCGTCGTATTTGCGGTTACGCAGCACGTTCAGGGCCTGTTGCTCACGCGCCTGCTCGGTGCTGTCGGTGGCCCGACGGCCCAGTACTTCCAGCACGTGCCAGCCATACTGGGTTTTGAACGGCTTGGTCACGACGCCTTGCTGGGCGTTGGCCATCTGCTCGCGGAACTCGGGCACCAGGCTGTTCGGGTCGACCCAGTTGAGGTCACCGCCGTTGAGCGCTGAGCCCGGGTCTTCCGAGTAGCTTTTCGCCAGTTCGGCGAAGTCTTCGCCGTTCTTGATGCGTTCGTACAGGCGCTCGGCCAGTTGCTCGGTGGCCGCGTCGCTGCGGATCTCGCTTGGCTTGATCAGGATGTGGCGCACGTGCACTTCGTCGCGCAGCACGTTCTCGCTGCCACCACGCTTCTCTTCCAGCTTGAGGATGATGAAGCCGTTGGGGATGCGGATCGGCTGGGTGATTTCACCCACGGGCATGCTGCTGAGCATCTTGGCGAAGTCTGGTGGCAGCTGGGCCGCTTTACGCCAACCCATCTCGCCGCCTTCCAGGGCGTTTTCGCTGGCGGAGCGGGCGATGGCCAGTTGGCCGAAGTCCGCGCCTTGCTTGAGCTGCTGGTACACCTCGCCCACCTGGCGTGCAGCCTTCTGGATGTCTGCCGAGTTGGCCGCCTCCGGGGTGGGGATCAGGATGTTGGCCAGGCGGTACTCTTCCGACATCTGCATTTTGCCCATGTCGGAGTTGAGGAAGTTCTTCACTTCCTGCTCCGACACCTGGATGCGCTCGGCCACGCGGCGTTGGCGCACGCGGCTGATGATCATCTCGCGCTTGACCTGGTCGCGGGCGTCGTCGAACGACAGGCCGTCATGGGCCAACGCTGCGCGGAACTGGTCCAGCGACATGCCGTTGCGCTGGGCAATGGTGCCGATAGCCTGGTTCAGTTCTTCGTCGGTGATGCGAATGCCGGAGCGTTCGCCAATCTGCAGTTGCAGGTTTTCGACGATCAGGCGTTCCAGTACCTGCTGTTCCAGGGCGCCGGCGGGCGGCACGCTGCCGCCGCGCTTGGCGATGGTTTGCTGAACCTCATGCACGCGCTGGTCCAGCTGGCTTTGCATGACCACGTCGTTGTCGACGATGGCCACCACGCGATCAAGCGGCTGTACCGCGGCATGCACCGCGCCACTCAGCAAAGCAACGCCCAGCAGCACTGGGCGCAGTCGATCAATAAGCTTGGTCTTCACGTTCACGGTAACCTTGAATGCCTTGGTCGAGGAAAGATTCGACCTTGTTGCCAACTACACCACCGAGGCCTTTCAGGACGATCTGAAGGAAGACACCGTGGTCGCCTTTTTCGTTCTGCGGAAGGGCCTGGCTGAAATCGTCGTAGTCGATCCAGTACCGGTTGACCAGACGCAGCTTCCAGCAGCAGTTGTCGTATTCGAAACCACCCATGGCTTCCAGGGTGCGGTTGCGGTTGTAGTCATGCTGCCAGCGGGCAATCACGCTCCACTGTGGCACGATCGGCCAGATGACCGAGAAATCGTGCTGCTGGATCTTGTAGTAATCCTTGATGTAGTTCGGATCGCCTGGGGTGCCATAGTCACCGCCGCCCACCTTCCAGGTACCCGTTGTCGAGTCGTAGGCGATGGTGTCGTTACGGTAGCGGTAGCCGAGGTTGACGATCTTGTTCGGGTTGTCTTCAGGCTGGTAGTGGAACATCGCGCTGCCCGAGCGGGTGCTGTGGCTGTCCGGGTCCCAGTTGAAGTCCGAATTGAAGCGCCAGTCGCGGTTGAAGTAGTAGTTGTACACCAGGGCGTATGGCGACACGTCGGACTGCGAGTCTTTGCGGGTGCGGTAGTCGATACCCGGCAACTGTACCTTGCGGTCTTTGAAGTAGTAGGCCTGGCCGATGCTGAAGTTCTGGCGCTCGAAGCCGTTGTCTTCGATCCAGCGGGTGGTGACACCCAGCGACAGCTTGTTCTCGTCGCCGATGCGGTCGGTGCCGCTGAAGCGGTTGTCGCGGAACAGCGAATCGTAGCTGAACAGGGTTTCGCCAGTATCGAACAGCGGGATGTCCTTCTGGTCCTTGTACGGGACGTACAGGTAGAACATGCGCGGTTCGAGGGTTTGACGGTAGTTGTTGCCAAACAGCGAGGTATTGCGGTCAAAGTACAGGCCGCTGTCGACGCTGAAGATCGGTACATCGCGGCTTACGGAGCTGTCGTAGCTGCCGTAGGCGGTTGGATTTCGAGCTTCCAGGGCGATTGCATCGGCCTTGCCTTTGCTGTCGAGGTCCAGGTCGTACTGGGTGTAGGCATATTTCAGCTTGGGCGTCAGGAACCCGTAGCTGGCCGTCATCGGGTAGCTGATGGACGGCGCCACATTCAGGCGCGTGCCGTTGGCTCGCTCGATGCCTTGAATGTTCTGATCCAGGCGACGACCGTCTGGCCCGGCTGTGAGGTCGAGGTTGCCATCCTTGTCGAACACGGTGTCGTTCTTCAAGTCACGCTCGAAGCGTACCGCTTCGGTCTCGTAACCCAGGTTCAGGCCGCCTGGCTGGAATGGCAGGGTACCGTTGAGGGTCAGCTGCGGCAGGCGGTCATAAGGCGTGATCTGCGAAATGGTCGCCATTTCGTAGGCATGCACGTTCAGGCGCGCGGTGTAGCTGTCGCCACGGTAGGTCAGCGCGCCCTGCTGGTTCAGCACGTCGCGGCTTTCCACGCCGATCTGGTCGGACTCCAGGTCCTGGAAGTAGAACGGGTCGCTGATGTCGGTGTAGTCCACCTCGGTCATCAGGCGTTCGTCCAGGCCACCCTTGTGCTGCCAGTTGACCATCCAGCGCTGGTCTTTGTAGTCCGTCTGGTCTTTGCGGTCGTCGTTCTTGTCGTTCAGGTACGCGCCGCCGAACTGGCCTTCGCTGGACTTGGTCAGGTAGCGGAATTCGCCTTCCATCAGCAAGCCGCGCTTGGTCATGTAGCGCGGGTACAACGTGGCGTCGTAGTTCGGCGCCAGGTTGAAGTAGTACGGCGTGACCAGCATGAAGCCGGTGTCGCTGCTGCTGCTGAACGAAGGTGGCAGGAAGCCGGACTGGCGACGATCGTCGATCGGGAAGTAGATGTACGGTGTGTAGAACACCGGGAAATCCTTGACCCGCAGGGTGACGTTGGTCGCGGTGCCGAAGCCGGTGGCCGGGTTCAGGGTGATGTTGTTGCCCTTCAGCTGCCAGGCGTTGCTGCCCGGTTCGCAGGTGGTGTACGTACCGTCCTTGAGGCGGATGATGGCGTTTTCGCCACGCTTGGCGTACAGGGCGCTGCCGCGGATATGCGACTTGTGCATCACGTATTCGGCGTTGTCGACCTGGGCTTCGCCCGTGTCGAGCTGAATCTGTGCCTGGTCACCGACTACCAGCGAGCCGTTGTCACGGATCTTGACGTTGCCTTTGAGCTCGCCACGGTTTTCGGCCTGGTACAGGTTGGCCTCGTCCGCTTCGGCCTGCATGCTGCCCTGGCGCATGACCACGTCACCGGCGAGGGTAGCGATCTGCTGCTCCTGCTGGTACTTGGACACCTTGGCATTGATGTAGGTCGGCGACTCGTCCTTGGGCGTGGTGTCGGCCATGCCTGGGCGAGTCGGCTCGATGTAGGCGCCACCGCAGTACGGGCCGGTTTCGGCCAGCTGTGCTGCAGTGAGCTTTTCACGCGGCACCCAGTCGAGGTGGCTGTAGTCTTCGCTGCGCGACTTCAGGCCGCGGCCTTTGGCCTCGGTGACCAGCATCGGCCGGTCCGCGGTTTCGCCTTCGCTCGCGGCTTCGGTGCCGCCGCTGACGGCGGCACCTTCGTGCACTGGGCGTGGCGGCAGGTTGCTGGCTGGGGTCTTGGGCTTGCAGTCCCAGCCGCCGGCGGCGGACACTTGGCAGTCAAACTGCTCGGCTGCCACCACGTACGATGTGGCCAGAGGTTGCAGGGCCAGCAGACCGCCGGTGACCAGCAACGGAAACTTTCTACGAAACGCGGGGGATTTCAATGCCATCTTATTAGTCCGGGCTTCCTGCGTGCCATCTGCCCGCGTGTGGGGCCGCACGCCTCTCGATGGTCTGAAAAAGATGCTGGATAATAAAGCATGACCCGCTTGACGGCTAGGGCCGTCGGAGACCCTTGTAATGCCTGAACACGATGTACGCCTGCAACAGCTGACGGTCTGGCTCGCCGAGCAGCTCGATGAACTTTTCCGCAGCAAGGCTTGGGGCGAGGTGCCCGAAGGCCGCCTGACCGCGGCCAGCAGCGATGCCAGCTTCCGCCGCTACTTCCGCTGGCAGGGGGCTGGGCACAGCTTCGTGGTCATGGACGCGCCCCCGCCGCAGGAGAACTGCCGACCGTTCGTCGCCATCGACCACCTGCTGGCCAGCGCCGGTGTGAATGTGCCGCAGATCCACGCCCAGGACCTGGAGCGCGGGTTCCTGCTGCTGGGTGACCTGGGTCACCAGACATACCTGGATATCATTGCTGCCGACAATGCCGACAGCCTGTTCGCCGACGCCATCGAGGCGTTGCTGAAGTTCCAGCGCCTGCCAATGGACGCCCAGTTGCCCAGCTACGACGACGCCCTGCTGCGCCGCGAGGTTGAACTGTTCCCCGAATGGTACGTAGGGCGCGAGCTTGGCCTGGCCCTCAACGATAGCCAGAAAGCTGCCTGGCAGCGCGTCAGCCAACTGTTGATCGACAGCGCCCTGGCCCAGCCGAAAGTGCTGGTGCACCGCGACTACATGCCGCGCAACCTGATGCAGAGCACCCCGAACCCTGGCGTGCTGGACTTCCAGGATGCGGTGTACGGCCCGGTCACCTACGACATTACCTGCCTGTTCAAGGATGCCTTCCTCAGCTGGCCACAGGCGCGCGTCGAAGGCTGGTTGCGTGCCTATTGGGAGCGGGCAGTGGCGGCCGGAATCCCGGTTCATGCTGAGTTCGAGGCGTTCCAGCGTGCCAGCGACCTGATGGGCGTGCAGCGCCATTTGAAGGTGATCGGCATTTTTGCCCGTATCTGCCACCGCGACGGCAAGCCGCGCTACCTAGGGGACGTGCCGCGTTTCTTCGCCTATATAGAAGAAGTGATCGGTCGCCGGCCCGAATTGGCGGAGCTGGGTGAGCTGATTGCCGAGCTGCAAGCCGGAGCGCGTGCATGAAGGCAATGATCCTGGCGGCGGGGAAGGGTGAACGCATGCGCCCGCTGACGCTGCATACCCCCAAACCGTTGGTTCCGGTCGCCGGCCAGCCGCTGATCGAGTACCACCTGCGTGCGCTGGCGGCTGCGGGTGTCCGCGAAGTGGTGATCAACCATGCCTGGCTCGGCCAGCAGATCGAAGAGCACCTGGGCGATGGCGGCCGCTTCGGCCTGCGCATTTGCTACTCGCCGGAGGGTGAGCCGCTGGAAACTGGCGGCGGCATCTTCAAGGCGCTGCCTTTGCTGGGCGACGATCCGTTCCTGCTGGTGAACGGCGATGTCTGGACCGACTACGACTTCACCCGCCTGCAGGCCCCCCTGCAAGGCCTGGCGCACCTGGTGCTGGTCGATAACCCTGGCCACCATGGCCGTGGCGACTTCCGCCTGGCGGACGGGCAGGTGGTCGATGGCGACGACGCGCCGGGTACGCTGACGTTCAGTGGTATCTCGGTCCTGCACCCGGCGCTGTTCGCGGGTTGCCAGGCTGGTGCCTTCAAACTGGCGCCGTTGTTGCGCCAGGCCATGGCGGCTGGCCGGGTCACGGGCGAGCACTACCGCGGGCACTGGGTGGACGTCGGCACGCTCGAGCGCCTGGCCGAGGCCGAGCGGCTGATCGGCGAGCGCGCCTGACATGTGGTGGCCAGGCACACTGATTGGCGCTGGCGCGGGCTTTGCCGTGGCCAATATCCCCGGGGCGCTGTTGGGGCTGCTGCTCGGCCAGGCCCTCGACCGCCGCTTGCGCCTGCAGGGCTGGGATGACATGCGCGACCGCCTCAGCGGGCGCCCGGCGCTGGCTGACGATGAGTTGCTGTTCGTGATGCTGGGGCGCCTGGCCAAGAGCGATGGCCGGGTGGCCGAGCAGCATATCCAGCAGGCGCGTCAGGAAATGTCGCGGCTGGACCTGGCGGAGCCGGCCCGCTTGCGCGCCATCAAGGCGTTCAACCGTGGCAAGGCCGGCAAGGACCGGCTAGGCGGCCACTTGCGGCGGATTCGCGAACAGCCGCATGCGGCCGAAGGCACCTTGCGCGCCTGTTGGCGCATGGTCTGGGCCGACGGCAAGATGGGCAACAAGGAGCGTGAGCTGCTGCTGGACTGGGGGCAGAAGCTGGGCCTGAGCCGGCGCCAGGTACAGGCCATGTCGGTGGAATACGAGCCGCGCAGGGCTGCCCGGCCGGAAGGGCTGGCCATGACCTATGCGGCGGCGTTGCGCTTGCTGGCGGTAGAGGCGGACACCGAAGCTGACAAGGTCAAGCAGGCGTATCGCCGGCTGGTCAGCCGGCACCACCCGGACAAGCTGGCAGGCACCGGCGCCAGCGAGGCACAGGTGCGTGAAGCGACCGAGCGCACGCGGGAGTTGCACCAGGCCTATGCCATGATCCGCAAGCGGCGGGGCCTTTGAGGGGCTCATCGCCGGCAAGCCAGCCCCAGGGATCGCAGCAGGGCTGGCAGGTGTTTGTCAGAAGAGATGCAGCGCCTGAGACATCGAGCGCCGCCCGCGCGGCGCATCGCGAGCTGCGCTCGCTCCTACGTTTGTTT
>JADHEF010000334.1_pt1 | contig 54133 bp, 42 predicted proteins | sample 8952391 | NCBI WGS metagenome assembly JADHEF01 (sample SAMN16124439, study PRJNA663245) | bioreactor sludge metagenome | isolation source: sludge (nitrite) | place: India:Bengaluru | collected 2019-02-28 | reverse complement strand
AAATGGCTAAAGAATATGGATTTGAAGGCAACTATGTAGTTGGAGCTAATATTGCGGGATTTCTTAAAGTTGCAAAGGCAATGATGGCTCAGGGGGTTGTCTAAGAACGTATATTTGGTTAAGATACTTAAAATTCATATTACGTTATTAGGTTGCAGATCTTATCCAATAAAAGTATTGAAACTTCAACAATGAACCCAATCCATATCTCTTTTTTCTCTACTTTTACTAATTTATCCATTCTTATAATCAGGAAAAGTGTGAATACCAGATACTTGTAACCAGTGAACATCCCGGAATTCTCGGGTTAGACCCACACGAAGGTAAACACGTTTCTTGTTTAAGTTACCGAGAAGCTTCCAACGGATGGATTGTATATTACCTTCTTGTATATCCTTCAAATTATTGCAATAATTTCTGAATGCACAATCTGTAATAGGCAAGTTATATGTAAACCCAGAAGCGTCATTAAAGGTGATTCGATACTCATATTTACCATTATTCTTTAATCCATAATCAAAAAACAATATTCGATCAGCTTTAATAGTTCCCAGAGATCTTTTGCCTTCTCCCTGCCTTAGATAACGGTATTCATGGATAGGGGCTCCGAATATCTCATCAACAGCTGAGTAAAGATTCTCATTAAGGAAACTTTCACTTTCCTCTGGGGTTAAATTGCGAACCAACATTGGTTTCATACGGGGATTGATAATATAATCTTCACTATGAGGATATTGGGGGCGATTCCTCAATAAATTGAACTTAATTTGGGCGAATGGTTTAATAATAACATTGTTGTTTCCATCGAACAGGTGACGTTCTCTGATACCTGATGGTAGTGTAGGGCGAATAGGAGTTCCTTTATAATCTAAACCAAATATACACACCCGATCACCACCCATACGGCTTAGATCAGTGATGGTTATAATTTTTTCCCCAATTTTATCTTTCTTAATTGGGGGATGTGTTTTATCTTTAATTGATTCATGCACTTGAGGAGGATGTTTTATTTCAGAATGAGATGTTGAAGTAGATAGTCTGTTGAGTGGAATGGTTTCCGGGGTGATTTTTTGGGTATAAGTATACCATGTTTGCGTAGTTGTTCCGGCATTTTTGATTAAAGATTCATCAACCATTTTTTTATCTAATAAATCTTTAATTTTACTGTTGTCCACTGAAAGAACTGATTCCCATAATCCTAAAGGTTTTAAAATTAATTTCAGAATTTTTTCATCCCATTGAACCCTTTCACGGCTGACACGGTAAACCTTAACATTTCCAGCCTGGATTTCATTGGTTTCATCTTCTTCAAATAACTTAAATAATGATTCCCTGAGTAATTGTCTTTTTTTCTCCAACTGGTTAATTTTCTCTTTAACTTCATAATATTCCCTGGCCATATCCTCTGGATCTTCAGGGATAACGTCCAGAATATCTTTACTCATAGGTGAACCACCTCCACATTAGGCCAGTTTTCCTGGATGTAGTTGGCTAGAATTCCACGATGACATTGGCTGGCCAGTTTTTCGCTACATAAGAATACAGTTCGTTTTTTGAAAAAATCAGGGTCTAGTCTGTCTAAAACATTCCTGTTTTCAAGTAATTTCAGATATTCATATGTGTAAATTTCCCATTGTTCAACTATTTTCCTTAATTCTTTGGTTGGAGCTAGATAATCAAAATAATAGTAGTCAATATTAGCTATTTTTTTTAAAAAATATTTCAGGTCTTTCATTTTGGTGAAACCTGCAAGTTGGGATTTGTTGTTAAGCCTAATGTCCACTAACTGTTCAATCTGGTTATCTTGGAGGATGTTGAAGAACTCCTCTGCACTTTTTTGGGTGAAACCAATGGTGTATATCTTCATTTTAATCAGATTAAGGTGGATTGTCTGTCCTGAACTTCTTCTGTTGTTCCATCCCCTCTAATATGGGTGACATCATATCTTTTTTTAATCAGGGTAGGGGTAATAAGTTTGTGGCGGTGGCATCGATGAGGGTTTTCTTCACTACACATCAAAACGGTTCTTTTATCTTCAAGAATATCTTCTAAATTCTTAATTCCCTCTTTATATTTTTCATCCATCTCCACTAAGTGGTAAATTACCTGGCCGTCTTTATAGTAAGATTTATTTGAGGGTCGTCCACCTATCTTATTACCTAAATAAAAATAACTTATTCCTTTAGATTCTAGACTTTTTTTGATATCATTCTTGTTGAAATGGGGTGAATATTTGCTATAAGGTGCACTTCTAACATCCACTAATTTTTTTATACCATTAACTTCTAAGAGCTTCAGGAAATCCTTTAATGAGTGATTGCTGTGACCAATTGTGTATAATTTTGATTTAGATTTTTTTGGCATCAGTCTCACCAAGACGTTAATTACCACTTTTCATTACAGTCCTTAATACCAACAATATTGTCGATAACTTAATATGTTTATGGTGATATATGAACTGGTATGATCTTATGCACGTGTAATGACACGAATTGATTTTGTTATATTTTAAAGAGGGATAAATCAAGTAAATAATGGGGGTATTATACTGGAAAACAGAATATTTCCTACATGGGATGAAATGGAGAAGTTTGATGAACCTTTAAGTGAAGGTGAACGTACATTTGCACGATATTTGGATGAAAACTTACCTGATTATTGGAAAATTTATTTACGTCCTTTTTTTAATGGATCTCATCCAGATATTGTTCTTTTAAACCCGGAAGGAGGACTAATGATCTATAAGATCATTGATGGATCCCACCATAGTAGCACTCCTGAGGCCAATAAAAAGCAATTGGATTACTATCGGAACAAAATAATACAGGAACTGGTACCTCAAATTAGTGAAAAATTAGATGAAAACTCTGGGAGCTTTGTAATCTTTAAAACTGGAATATATATACACCATTTAGAAAGTTATGATGCACAGTTTCTGTATGAAGATTATCCTTATCTCACTGTTGTAGGATATAATGATCTAGAAAAAGATAATCTCTATATGGTTGTTCCAGGTGTGGATTTCCAGAAGAGTAAGTTCATGTATCCAGAATGGGGAAAAACATTAGAAGAATGGTTACATCCAAATAAGCATCAAGATAAAAGGACAGGTTTGGACCTAACTGAACAACAGAAACAACGCGCCGAACCGAAACCTGGCCATAGACGACTTAGAGGAGCTGCAGGTAGTGGGAAAACTCTCGTAATAGCTTACAGAGCAGCTAAACTTGCATCGCAAAATCAAAAAGTGCTGGTAATTACATATAATCGTAATTTATGGTATTTCATTAAAGAAATGGTTAATAACACTCCTTTTAACTTTAATTGGTCAAATATAACCTTCAGACATTTTCATGGATTCTGTAATGACTTATTAAACGAGTTTTTAATTCCCAGACCATCCAATATTGATGATATTGTAACTGTATTAGATACGGCATTAGAAAACAAAAATCTAGATAAATTCAAATTTGATGCCATACTCATTGATGAAGGTCAAGATTACAGTTGGGAATGGTATAACTTTCTATCAAAGTTTTTAACTGAAAGGAACGAACTGTTTTTAGTATGTGATGAAAAACAGAATATATATGACCGAGAATTAAGCTGGATTGACGGAAAAATGGAAAATGTCCAGTTTAGGGGCCGATGGGCTGAACTTAGCACCATACACAGATTACCACGTAAAATAGCCGATATTGCCAACGATTTCAGTGAAGAATTTGAATTATCACAATCAGTAGAATTTGATTATGCTCAGACCACTCTTTTCAATGATAATGAATCATTCTTTAGTTGGGAGAATATAGAAGATGAAAACTGGCTTTTTGATATATTTGATGCATATCAAACCTTTAACCAACAACAGATTGATCATCAACGAGTCAGGCCATCTGAAATAGCCATATTACTTCCGAAAAAACAGATGGGAACAGAAGTTGTTGAATTCTTTGCAGAAAAAGGAATCCCCTGCGATCATGTATTCATCACGAAAAATAGTCGAAACTGGCGTAACAAAAAAATATCTGTTTTAGGCGATGAACGTCTTAAAATAAGCACCATACATCAATTTAAAGGATGGGAATCTCCTAATGTTATTTTAGTAATACCCGAACATTGGAGTGGTGGTGACAACAATTTGGATTCAGTGGTATACACTGCCATAACTCGAACACTTCAAAATCTAATTGTCCTAAACTGCAATCAAAGATATAATGAATTCGGAGAAGCTGTGGATAGGAATGTAGTTGAGGGAGGAGTAGCTCCTGATCCGATTGAACCTGTGGACGAATTCGAGATTGAACAGTGGATCGAAACACTTCCTTTTCCTTTAGCATCTATTTTATGGGCTAGTTACAGTAATTACAGTTATGAACATAAGGTTGATTATTTACTAGACTTCTTCGAAGCCTTATCTGAGTTCGTTTTCACTTTCCTTTTAAGTGGATTATCTTCTAATAAGATCACACTACAACAGGAATTAGCACCTATCTTTAAGAAAGAAGAAGAATTTGCCAGAGACTGGTATGAAAAACCATCCTTTGGTACATGGAACAGTTTAGGTTATGATTTAGCTCGATTAGTCAAAAATCTCTTAAATAATAGTTATGATAAAAATCAAGTCATTAAAAGCTTCAAAAAAGCAGACCCTGAGCTATTGGAAAGTCTATCAAATATTGAAATGCAAATGGTACTTAGAAAGGTTTCCAATTACAGAAACGATTGGAAGCATTCAGTAAGTCATGTGTCAGAAGAAGAATACAATAAACGATTCCAAACCCTCCAAAATCACTTATATGATATTTATGGCATAATAGGAGACTCTTTTAATAAATGCAATTTGGTTCTACCAATTGAAAACAGGACCATAGACGGAGTTAATCACTACACTGTTTGGAGGTATATGACCAGCAGACCTCCTTTCCGCCAGATAGAAATCGAAAGCAACACCACTATGGATAATACTCGAATTTATTTGACTAATAAAAATAAAAAAACCCATTTAGAGATTCTTCCACTCTTAATAGATGTAGATAATTCCTGCTACTTCTACAATGGTAAAGACTTTAAGACAGGAATGGCCAGGTACTGTTCTTACCATAACAGTAAGGAGCCTGAAATGTTGTTGCCCATGGATCGTTTGTCTCCCTTTTTAGCTTTGATATCGGGGGGAGTTTAAATGGATAATAATAAAATTAAACCAATGATGGTTAGTAAGGAATTAAAACTTAAATATGGTGATGGTATTTTAAATACTGTTTTCAATGAATTGAGTATTCAGGTGAACTTCAAAGATATGGATACCGCACGAAGAATATTTGATGATCTTTATAACGAGGGATGTAGTGATTTACAGCTTAATTATTATAATAAAACCCCTAATGTTTATGTAAAAAAAGATTTTTTGGTTGATTCCCTTTTTAAACCAGATCAAGGCCAATTAACATTTTAAACAAATGGTGAATGTTTATGTGTTTTCAGCCTTTGCTGAGATATTAGGTTCTGCAGTTGGAATTTTCATTATTGCAATTATAGGAGTCTTTATTTTAATTTTTGCTGGTGTCTTAATATTCGATTTATTCATGTTTCTAATATCTATTTTAATATGGATACTGATTAATCCCTTTGTTTGGGTGGTAATTATTATATTAGTTGTTGGATTTTTTGTTTTAATCAAATAGAATCTTTTTTTGGTCCATGTAACATATTAAAGATAGTTATACATTCAATGATTCTAATTCAAAAACTGCCTTATCCATTAATTCCAAGTCTGTTACTTTTGTCTGATTAAGGATATATTTGGGGACAGTTTTTGGAAGTAAAACCTTGTATGTTTTGGGTGTTTCTTGGACTCTGAAATCTGGGCAGATGAATGCAACTAGGGAAGTTATCCATATCTTTTTAGTGGAATGACCTCTCTGATTCAAGAAATTAATAAGATCCATGGTGTTTCTCCGGGCTTGAAGTCCAGGGTCCTTTTTGAGTTTAATATATCTTCCATTTTTAATGTAAAACCAGTCTTCATCTTTTATTCGGTATTTTCCACTATAGTTTTTGGTTTCTATAACGAATATGCCCGTGGGTCCAATGGTGATGTGGTCAATATTTCCACCTTTTCCAGGTAATTTCACATCGTTAAATACACGATAATCTGAAGGTAGGCTGTTCAAGTGATTTTCAACTATATATTCACCTTCGAGTCCTTTTTCCCATTTGTACCCTTCCACTTCTGCATTTTCGTTCATTGAGTTACCATAGACTGCCAGAAATCCTCCTAAAAATACCAGAATGAAGAATATATAATTAAAAAATAGGCCAGTGATCAACCCTAGAACTAATACACCCATACCGGTATAGATGAGTTGAGTTCCTTTTTCACTTTCACTTCGATATTGAATTACTTTTTCCTCGGTGAAGGTTAGACTATTGTCCACATATTCTTCTGTTGTAGGTTCGTAAGCTTCATCTACTTCGGTCGTTTGTTCCTCATTGATGTAATCTGACGTTTCAGGGTATGCATCTTCAAGATTTTCAAAGTAGACAAGTTCCCTCCCACATTCACAGTGGGTTAATTCCATATCTGCTGCATCGTCTAAACTCTCTACTTCATAGTACTGGTTGCATTCAAAACACACTAAATATGACATTTTCCCACATCTTTATTACATTTAGGAGACAATAATCATAACATTAATGAATATTTTTATTAGGGAGCAACTTATTAATAAAATTTAAGATTAATATTATCTTAGAGGGGATTTAATTGGGAGAAAATGATGAAATTTCTGAAGCTCCTGCTTCCATATTAGACCAGATTCTTGGTGAAACATTCCAGAAACTGGAAAATATAGAAGATTTTGATTCTGAATTAATATCTGAGCTGAAAAAGGTTAAACTACCGGGAAATACTTCAACCGAACGAAAATTAATTTCTATTTTACGGGGTGAATCCCCATGAGGATACAGGAACTTGAGATCTGTAACTTCAGAGGGATAAAAGAATTAAAACTTGAACCCAAGGGGAATAACTTCCTAATTTCTGGTCCGAATGGTTCTGGTAAAAGTGCCATTGTGGATGCAGTGGACTTTCTTTTAACTGGTGATGTCTCCCGGATGAAAGGACCCGGAACCAAGGATATCAAACTAAAAGAACACGCACCCCATGTGACTAAAGATGTGAAGGATTGCTGGGTTAAGGCAGTAATTGAACTTTCAGGTATTGATGAACCTGTCAAAATAAAACGTGAGATGAGCAATCCTCGAAATCTCATATGTGATGAGGAATATGTTGAAGTTTTAAAACCTGTCCAGGAATTAGCTTCCCGGGGGCAGCATGTATTAACCAGGCGTGAGATTCTTAACTTCGTTACTGCTGATGCCAATAGAAGAGGAAAACAGATACAGAACCTGCTTAAGATTAATGAAGTTGATCTTACCCGTCAAAGACTGGTCAAGGTTCGAAACCAATTAAGAAATGAATTTAAAAATGCCCAGGGAAATCTGGAAACCTCAAAGACTCATATAAATAGTTCAGTTGATACTGATACATTTGATGAGGATGTAATTCTCAATTTTGTAAATGAAAATAGGGAAATATTGGGTGGTGAACGAGTTAAGGTGCTTGATTCATCCACAGTTAAGTATGATCTTCAGTCACCGGATATTGGTACTGATGAGAGAATCAATCTGGAGTTACTGGAAAAAGACTTAGAAAACCTTCCAGATAGTGATTTTCTGGATGAATTTGTATTGTTGCAATCAGAATTTAAAGATTTGTATAATAAAATCAGATCTGATGACACCCAACCACAAGATAGGCTGCTTTTAATGGAGTTGGGTTTGAAGTTAACTGGAGATGTGTGTCCCTTATGTGATACTCCCTGGGACCCGGATGAACTCGAGAGTCATCTATCCCAGAAACTGGATAATCTTACAGAAACCAAAAAAGACTTGGAAAGGATTGAAAAATTGTCTAGTGAGCTATCTTATCACGTTAAAGATAAGCTTTCAAGTATTGGGGAAGTGATTAAAGCAAGTAAGATGTTAGGATTAGACACAGAAACCTATCATATTGTGGTTTGGGAGGAGAATCTTTTAAGGATTGATAAGTCACTGGACAGTTGTGATTATGGTGGTGAAGGATTACCTCAAGTTAAAGATCTAGATGAAATAGGTAACATGATCTTCACCATGGCAGAAGAACGCTACCAGAGCACTTCCCCGGAGCAAACTGCTTGGGATAAACTCAGCCGACTGGAAGAGAACCTGAAATATTATGAAGAAAACCTTGTAAAAAAGGAAGAAGCTGAATATGCACTGGAGAATGCTGAGGCACTTTTAAATGCTTTTATTGAAAGTCGGGATCAGATTCTTGATGACTTGTACAATGAGATTAAGGACCGTTTTGTGGAACTTTACAGACAGCTTCACGGTAGTGATGAGGAAGACTTTGAAGCATTACTTGCATCTTCTGGTGCTGGAGTAGACTTCAAAGTGAATTTCCATGGCCAAGGAAACCACCCTCCACATGCACTACACAGCGAAGGACATCAGGATAGTATGGGTATTTGTCTGTACCTCGCGCTTGCAGAAGAGTTGACTGAAGGGTATATTGACCTCATAATATTAGATGATGTTATGATGAGTATTGATGCCCCACACCGACGAAAGATATGTAAGTTATTGGGTAATTTTTACGATGGAAAGCAGTTTTTTATTACAACTCATGATCGAACTTGGGCAAAACAATTAGAAGTCGAGCACGTAGTTGAACCTCAAGATGTAATAGAACTTTCCAATTGGACTATAGATAGTGGTCCGAGCATTAATTATATGGATGCCAGTATGTGGGAAACCATCGAAAAAGATTTAAATAATAATGATGTTTCAAATGCCGCTGCTAAACTAAGAAGAGGTTCTAAAGAGTATTTCACACGTGTATGTTCAGCAATCGAAGCACCAGTCCGCTATGATATGACTGGTAGATATGATTTAAACGATCTGTTAAGCGGAGCTTTTTCAAAATATAAAGAAATTCTCAAACAAGCTAAAAAATCTGCAAATAGTTGGGAAAATAAGGAAAAAGTAGCCGAATTGGAAGTTACCCAAACACATTTCAACGAAGTTAAAAGTAAGTTATATATTGATCGTTGGGCTGTGAATCCTGCTGTGCACTATAACTCTTGGGCTGATTTTACGAAAGAAGATTTTATACCTGTAGTAAACTCATTTAAGGATCTTTTTGCTGTATTTGAATGTGAAAAATGTAAAACAATTATACATATTTCAAAAAGTGGGATGGAACCGGAAGTATTAAAGTGTAGTTGTGGGGCTCTAAATTGGAATTTAAAGAAAAAAGGTTCTGAAGAAAAAGTTAGAAAGAAAGGTTTTTCATGATAAAATAGAATGGATTTGATAATATGAATTCATCGAAAACAGTCGAAGATACTATTAAATCATTGAGTGAAAATTTTAAAGAATCTCCAGATTATTTTTTCAACGAACATGATTTTCATCATAAATTCTTCTGTATTTTATATTCTAAATTTGAAAATGTTTTACACCCTGAATATCCTACCCGGAAAAGATTTGTTAAGGAAAAAGGAGATTATGAAACTTATGTTAAGGGAGTGCACTGTTTTGAACCTAATGCAACTAATAAAGGTCGCAGAGGACATTATGATTTCGTAATTTTTAAGGAAACATTTTATAACAAGTACAAAGATTCCTTTGAAATACTTTCTAATAAAAAAGTCGAGACTAATCTTAAAATGGAAGATAAATATCTCGATTATGCCTTCGAATTCAAATACATTACTAGTGGAAGTAAATCAGTTATTGGAGAGATAGAATTTGATATTTTCAAACTCAAACAAGCTGAAGAAGCAGAAAAAAAGTATTTAATAATCTTTATTAGAAAAGAAAGAATGAGTAAAAAGGGTTTTAGAGAAATAATTGAGCCTTTAACTGAATTTCAGAAATCAAGAAAAGATGTTGATATTTTAATAGAATATGGGGATTCAAAAAACTAGATTTTTAAATTTTTTATTCGACTTAAATCCTATTTTAAACTCATTAATAGTACAAGTCTTTAGCAAAAAATTAATTCATAAAATATTATTTAATGATTATTAAAATTATCATCATGTAACCAGGGGGTGTTATTTTATGGATATTGAAAAATGCATTAACATGTTTTTAGAGGGCCAAGGCAAAAACAAAGGTAGGAAACCACATGAAAGATATGCTTCTTTCGATTATTGCTACAATTATTTTTACTCATTTTATAATGAGGAAAAGATCAGGGAATTAACTTCAGATGATAATATTCAGATGAGTTGCCTCCAAATTGGTTTTTATTTGGCTAGTTGGGGGATGATGAGAGGTTCATCCTTTCTTCTTGAAAAAAGTTTACTTCATTACAGCAAGTTGATTTATGCCATATCCAAGATGGATCCAATATTATGGGTAATCGATGTGGACAATTACAGTCAAGAAAACATAACAAAATTACTTGAATGTAAAGAAGATATTAGAGAAGCATTGAGGACGAAAGATAAAACACCTACAGACACTTTGATTACCAAAGTAATGCTTGGGGTGTTTGCAAATACACCTGCATTTGATACTTTTTTTAATAAGAGTTTTAGGGTCAATAGATTCAATGAAAAATCATTAATTAAAATTAGAGATTTTTATGAAGAAAATAAAGAGTTAATTGATTCATTTGAAATATTTACCTATGAATTTTCACCTTTTGGAAAAAATAATGTAAAGGAAACAGATATTGTTTATAGTAAAGCAAAATTGATTGATATGTACGGATTTATCAAAGGCCAATAAGTTTTTGGGGAGATGGGATTCGTGGAAAGATGGTTATGGGTAACTAAAGATGTCATTTGTTGGGAAAAACTCTACGATACACAAAAAGATGATGAATTTGAATTATGTGCTAATCAACCTTTTAAACAGGGAGATAAAATAATTGTATACAGATCCGGTAATCATAGAGATTTACCTTACATTTTCGAAGTTAAAAAGGATTCTGAATCCACTTATGGTAAGTTTAAAACTATTTTATCGGATAAAGTAAAAATTATAAAACCAATCACACTGGCAGATTTAAAAAAGAACCCTAACATTAAAAAATGGAAAACAAAATTTTCTAAAGATTTTCACAACATTCCTTTTACGCAGTGGAACATTATAATAGAATTAATTTCTAACAATAATCCAGATTTGTTTAAAAAACATAAACCTAAGTGTTGTTCTGGTCCTGATTCTAATGGATTTCCGGTTAACTATAAAGAAGCACTTGATGAATTACTTGAAAAGATTCGCAGATTAAAAAATAAAGATTTCTTTAATGAAGAAACTACTAAACAACTGATCATTCTACCCCTACTCCAAAAAATGGGTTGGAATACTTTTGATATTTGTGAGGTACATCCAGAACATGGAGTGCATCATAGATCCACCCGAGTTGACTATATTCTGAAAGATCATGAATCCAAACAAATATGTTTAGAAGCTAAAAGTGTGAGTGAAACTGATTTTGATTTCCATGAAAAACAATTATTGCGATATTGTGCCTTCAAACATTCTGATATGGGAATCTTAACTAATGGTCTAATCTGGAGATTCTATCGAATACATTACCATTCCAAAGATTTGGGTGCGATAAAAAAGACAGATACTGCTGAAATAGATTTAATAAATGATGAAAACCAGGAGATAATTGATAGTTTTATTAAATTTTTATGGAAAGGAAAAATAAGTGAGAATAAAAGGCCAAATATAAAAATTCCCTCAATAGATGAGATTATGGATGTTATCAAGTCTATGAATCCTAAAGATAGAAATAAATTTAATGAGGAAGCCATGAAGCAAGGTATCATAATTCCCTTGCTCAATAATTTTGGATGGAATACATACGATCCATCACAAATTCTTTTCGAAAAATCGTTAAAAATCCCTTATAGAAAAAAACATCAAAAAGTTGATTATATCTTAGGAGATGGTTCTAATAAAATCGTACTAGAAGTTAAGGGACTGGCCAGTGATATCTCTGATCAAAATGTAATTGTAAACGATGAAGGGCATCTTTTAAACTATATAAAGGCTGGGAAGTATGACTTTGGGATTTTAACCAATGGTATTATATGGGAATTTTATTTGTTTAAAAATGGGCGTTATTGGGGTAATTATGAAATAAATATTAAAGATGAAAATTTAAATGATGATGATTTCACCTATTTACTTTCAAAAAGGAATGTATCAGACGGAAAACATCTTAAATATCTGGAAAAATTGGTTTAAATTATTTATTAACACCTATGAGAACATTGTATTCAGTTTCAGGTACACTATGAGTGCCCATAACATATGTTCCTCAACTTTTTGATAAACCTAATTTTATTCGCGCTTCTCGAAGATTCACTGGAAATTCAACTTCTTTCACATTAATTAAATCAATTTCAGTGTCATAATAATCATAAATACCATCGACATCATTAATAGACCATTCTTCAGGAGGTTCACCAGGCTTGGGATGGCCTGAGACAATTCCATGCAAAAACACACTTTTCATAGAAGGAACATAAAAACAGATTTTATCTCCGGGTTTTAATTTAGTCAATACTTGAGCCCCATAACCAAAACCATATTTATTAACCTTTTTAATGTACTCAATTCGCTGTTTACTACTTGCAGTGGGTAAATTTTTCACAATTGTGATGCAGCATATGTTTTGGCCATTATATCACCTATTTTTTGCTAATTATGAAAGCTTTAGGATTTGATTCTAAAACTTTACGAGCTAATTCATCAATATCGTCTTTCATTGGTTTTACATCATCATGCTTGGATATTTCCTTATTAGATATTGGAGTGCCTTTATTCCAGTATTCTTGTAATTCATGAGTTAATCCTGTAATTGTTGATGTTTGTCCTATTATGGTCAATTCTAAAGATTCATTAAGGCTATACCAATACCAATTAGTACTACCAAGATAAAATGTCTCATTATCAATCAAAATTACTTTGGAATGAAGACTGGGGAGGGTTCTCGCTTCGTAATTTTCGATATTTTTTTGGGCTAAATTAAGAGCTGATAGAGTTTTATCATCTATTTCTTCCATCCCATCAATACGAACAATAAATTTAACTTTGATTTTTTTATTAGGCAAAGAATCAATGATTTCTTGCACAAAATAACCATCAATCCAAGGACCAACAATCAAAATACTCTTCTTTGCATTTGATATATGGCCACGTAGGTATCGGAGGACTTTACCCTTGCCAATAACTTTGAAGTTGCTTGATGATTGAATTGAGTTCCTCTGGTTCATGCATAACTTCCCCCTCGCATAATTCGAAAATATAATTTTTAAACTTACGCTTCATTTCCGGTTGCTGATAAAAATCAAGAGTTTTTAAGCAGTTTTTTAGTGCTTTATTCACGTTATCTTGTTTTAATAAAGCTTCTGAGAGCCCATTCCCCGCAGGTGTAGTGTCAAGAACTGTGAGTTTAGCACTAGGCAATGACAGATAAGTTTGTATATCTGTAGGTTTTGATTGAACCGCATCGGCAAAGAAAGCGTTTAAAATAGATGCTATTATAGGACTCATTTCTTTTAATTTTTCATCATCATTAAAAATTCCCTTAAACTCCCATGACCACCCATAGGTCCGGTAAGATAATGGAAATAAAAAAGGAGCCTTAATACCCTTGTCGATAAGGGCTTTGAATCTATCTGAAACTTCTTTAAGTGTTACCTGAACTTTTTCTTTAGTATCAAGATTGTATTCTATATAGCCATCGAATTTTTTAGTGTATTCCCATACCCCATACTCTAATATTCCACCTGCTGGGGGAAGAGTGTCCTCTGGTAATTCTGGTAATATTTGATACTCTTCCATTAAGTCATCCCAAGAACCTCGAGTGGTGATATTAGAATTTTCTTTTTCCACAAATACAACACTAATACTTTTAAGATATTTTCCTAATTTAACAGAGCTTTCTGGATGAGTCCATTCAGCTATTTTCCAATCACCCTCATAATATTTAACACGCCAATGAGATCCCTTATCATCTAAATAAACAGCCTCAGGATGACCATCTCTAAAGATATTCACATCTTCGATCCATGCAACATCTTCTTCTGAACCCAAAATTCTTAGAGGGATTTTTCTTTCACTAGCAGACACTCTGAAACCTTTGAATACCCACTGATTTCCATTTGTATCTATCAAATCACCATAATTCTTATTTATCATATCTTTAATTTCTTTACTATCTAAAAACTCTTCAAAGTATTTTTTAAAGACTTTTTGATAATATGACCAATTTTTGCCCGCGTATTTTGTATAACACCCTTCATAGTGGATGGCTTCCATATTTTTGAGTTTATTAAGCCTAAGATTAATGGGCAATGGAATGGTAACTGCAGAATCAAAACTAAATGTTTTTTCAGGATCATCTACAATTGATCTGTCTAATGGTGCAGCTGAAAGTTTTAAAATTGTTACACCGGGCATACCCACTCTTCTACCTACTCGACCCACACGCTGAATTAAATCAACCCTTTTAGGAGGTATAGTATTTAATAAACATAATTCAAGATTTTCAATGTCAACGCCTAATTCTAGAGCATTAGTTGCAAGTAAAGTGCTTCCTTTTAATTTATTGAATAATTTTTCAACATGGCGGCGTCTTTCAGGAGGTAAATCTCCATCATAGATTTCTATGCTTCTCTTTGAAAATTTATTAGTTTTCTTTTTTAATATTCTACTTTCATATTTACTATTGGAAAAATATAGAAGATTCAATGAGTCTCCAACAATCTTAGTATTGTCTATTAACTCGGCTAAATCATAATTTTTCTCCAAAGAATCAATAAGTAGATTAATTCGCAATAATCCGTTTATCGGTGGATTTTCCAGAAGTCCATAAACATCTTTTAATGGTATGGTGTTGATTTGAGGGTTAACCAAATCAGTAATATGTTGGATTTCATTTTCAGGATATGAGATTAGTCTTGATGCAAATGATTTAGCATCAGATAATGTTGCTGATGCAAGAAAAACATTAGGTAGTTCCCTTTTTGAAGATTCTTTGGCTATGTAAACTCTTTTCAAGAAATAATGAACATTAGCTCCAAATAAACCATCGTACTGATGAGACTCATCTAATACGATACATTCAAGATTTTTAGTGAAATTCTCATGCCCCCGAATCAGACTCCAATGTGCTTTATCAAGTGTAGCAAGTCTGATTCTTGATCTTTTAAAGTCTTCAGTACCCTCATGTTCCGTCATTGCTTTATCTTTAGTCCATCTAGAACCCACACCTTTCCATATTGTCCATCCAATCTTTTTATTATTTAAATTAATATTTCCACTAAAAGCGTTCTCTTTTTTCTTATTATAGTAAGTTTTATCAGTAGATATCCTAGCTAATCTATCAGCTTGTCCCCACATCAAAGCCTGAGTAGGAAAACAGACAATAGCTGTGGCATTAGGATTCATTGATAATTTATCAATGATCCAGGTCCAAAAACAAAGACTTTTACCAGAACCTGTAGAACTAGTTAAAATAAAGTTATCTGCACCTTTAGAGTATGCATCTAAAAGGTTGAATTGATGGAAAAACAGACCACTTTCTTCAGCTTTGGGTTCATACTGTTTTATAAATTCAATTGCATCTTTAGATAGCTGAAGATCGGATAATGGTTTTTTATCAGGAAATGGTGTAAAAATTGTAACTGCCTTATCCAAAAGACCTTTATGATATCTCTTCTGGATTCTATTAACAACTGTTGATAATTCAGTGCCCTCCCCCATAAAACCACCTAAATCTTGGATAGAAGAGATTTGAATTGTTTATCTGATAAGACAGGTTTCATACCCTCTAATGATGATCCTTTTTTTAGATTAGCAAAAAGCATTCCATTATTTCTTTCTGCAAAGAATGGTTTTTTTAATTTATAAACTCTTAAAGCCCAGATGAATGCTTTTTTATTTTTAAGATAATCTTTGACATGGTCTTTACTCCAGATATGCATTTTATCTGTAGAACCAATTCTTGCAGGAGATCTTCCTATAATCTCTTCAATTCTGGCAAAATATTTAATTTCCACTTGATCATCTTTTTTTAAGGGTAAAGCGTGTTCTTCCACAAATTTCTGGTCATTTTTTTTGAACATGGTCAAATAATCATCTTTATTAGCATAACTAAAAGTAGGATATAACAAAAATTCTTTGTTTGTTGTAGAGTATGCCCTTATTAAAATACTCTGTTTTCCCTGACCTAATGCTTCCACTACTGCATTCCATTCTTTAAACCCTTTTTTACAATCCATTTTAACCCCTCATTTAGTTCTTTTATATTTATTAGTAATAATAACTTTTTTTGTATCAACCCTCTTTTGATAGGCCCATTCTTTGCCATTGTATTCCATTAGAACATTTTCTAGATTAGATAAATCAAATAATGAAAAAGCAACATCTTCAGATATTCTTAAAACATCAATTTCATATCGATCATTGATATGTGAATAAAGAATCAACATTTCCTTTAGGATATGATCAGGCACCTTTAATTGTCGGTTTTTCCACGAATAACTGTTTTTATGTTTTTCTAAAATATCGAAATAACTTAAAATTGTGAGATAATAACCAACAGCATAAGTAACTACTTTACGATCCCCATAAATCTTTTTAGCATGTTTATGGAGAACTTTAGATTCTACGAATTCCTGATCAATGAAAAGAAGATTTATTTTAGATTGCAAAAACTGAGCTATAGGACATTCATTAATTAATACAAATAGTAAAACCGGTTTTAAGGAATTGTATGAATAATTTAAGGATAAATTGTGTAAATAATTATCTCCAAAGTATTCTTTTCCGCCTTTCTTAACTATTTGAATATAATATCGCCTAATGACAGTTAGAACATTTATTTTGGACTTAGAACCACTGTATTCGATAAGATCTAAAAATTGGGGCTCTACTTTTTTAAATTCCAAACCAGGTTCGGCTAATTGGAGCATTTTATAGACCCATTTTGGTTTGAATGAACGGTCTAGTCCTACTATCATTTTATAATCACCAGTGGAACCACCCACTCTTCAGGCATAATTCCGCCATGGGTAATGGAATAGCCTTCTTTGTTGGAGAAAAATTCTGTAGAAGATGCGAATACTAAAGTCAATTCATTTCCAATCACATTATATTTGTATTTAAAACATTTTGCAGGGTTTTTATTAACTAAAACATCAGCAAATGTTTCATTATCAAATATTATGCATCGATTAGATTTCCTTTTTTCAAATTCTAGATTTTTATTTGGTTTTATTAAATTGCTTCTACAGAATATATTGCCATGATCTGAAGTTAGAACTATTTTATAACCATAATGGTGTAGTTTTTCCAATAGTTCAGTTATTTTTGATGATTTAATGCCACTTTGGATATTTTTATAAAAATTAGTTTTCATATCCCCGTATACTACCATATGATGGCTGGTATCATCAAATAAGTTACATATTAATCCTAAAAAACGATAATCATCTAAATATTCAAATTCAATATTTTCATTTTTGGTTTTTATGAGATTGTTGTTTAAATCAATTCTTCCATAAATAATATCCTTTTGTGAATATCCTTTTTGTTCTAAAAAGTTGTAGAACTCATCTCTTTCAGTATTTTGAGGAATTTTATTTTGTTTCATAAAAGATATGGGTTTTTTCCCTGAAAATATTGATGTACGCGAAAAAGAGGTGATGGTTGGTAGAACAGCAAACACTCCCTTCTCATCAAAGTCAAAATTCTTTAAATTACTCTTTAAAACAAACCATTCATCATAGGACATTCCATCCATTACAATTAAAGCAACTTTTTCATCTTTAAACTGATGCATAATGTAATGGAGGATTTTATCTACTGTGTAAGGTTGTTGATGGTAAGGATAATTAAATAATAATTGAAATCTATCTTCCTCTAGAAGTTTTTTGAAGATTTTTTCTAGATTCTTATAACATTTTTCAACATCCGTGAAATCATCTAAAGGCCAATCATTGATTTGAATGTGATATATGGCTTTGGAGAATGTTTTGGACAGTTGAATAAGCATATTGATTTCGTTAAGATCAAATTCATCATCTAAAAGATTATTCATTATTTGCTTAACACCTTCAAGTTCAGATGTGATTTTAAATTTAATTTCATCATTGGAAGGTTCTTTTTTGAAGTTAGCTAACCAAGGTTCAATTTCAATAATGTTATTATCAAATAATTTAGGGTCAATGTTGAGATTGTAATCAATTTTGCCTAAATAAAACTGGATCAAAGGATTAGAAAGCTCAAACTCGTGTTTTTTATCAGTTTTTAACTCATCGATATATCCTAGAATAATATTTTCTAACCATTTAAGGGTTAAACTATTATCTTCTTTGAGATTCAGTAAATTAACACCTAAATTGTTGGATATGGATTCAATTAAGGAGCCTGGAAGATCCTTACAATCAATTAAGTAAGATAATGAAACCTTAAGATTATTTGTTGATGAATATAATTCTCCTAGATCTATATCCCACACACTTTTGAGAATGAGTTGTTCAGTGTCCAATGATTTTCCATGAGATTTTAATTCCATATAGTAGTTGTAAATTTCTTGATAGAAACTTACATCTACTTGATTAAGTAATTCAAGATTTAAATCGGGAAAAACTGGTTTTAAGGTTAATTCAATGTTATTAAAGTTTTTAGATATGAAATCGCGAATGATTTTTTCCCTAGAATAAACCAGGATTTTTGAATTGGAATTTGCATTAAAAAATAAGTACAAATCTCCATCACTAACATGCTTATGAATCAGGAACTCATTAGAAAGCTCAGCATGAAAATTAAGGTCTTCTAACAATCCATGAGGATCATGGACGAATATCCTCTCCCCAGAATGTTTTATTTCCCTTAAAAGATTTTCATACCATTTGTTCATGTTTCACCGTTAGTTGTACATTGCCCAGTCTATTATTGCAGATATATCATCATCAGAGTCTATTATTTTTTTACTTAATCTTTCTCCTAATGTTTTAATCGTATTAACATCTTTAATTTGATAAAGTTTCATTAATCCATAAAGTAGTGCTTCCTTCCGAACTTCTGAAACTTTTCTTTTTCCTTTACATTGTTCTAATATTTCGTTAAATTCCTTCATTAAGCGTTTATGCCGAATAGAATCTTTTTCTTGCCTTTCTAATTCAGAAGGAAGCCTATACTTATTATTTTCTGTGATGAAATTTTCTTCTAAAATTGTTTTAAGTTCTGGCATTTTATCCTGGGATGTCATTAAATTTTTTGAGAATCGAATAAAAATTTCATCATAATCTTTAGGAGTTCTAAGAAATTGTGATAGCCAAATTATGGCACTTTTTTCATCATATATCCCTAAAACTGTTTGATTTAAGTCGGTTTTTCCTAATTTATTTTTTAATTGTACTTTTTTTTCATATTCATTGATTTGATCATGTGTAAACCAATAACCATCTCTTTCTTCAAAATTATCTCTAATCAAATTAAAAAACTCAGAAACATCAAGCCTTACTTCGAAATTATTTTGTATATACTGTGATATCATTCTTGAATGTAATCGCTCTCGTGTGCGTTCTATATTTGGTTCAATTGGCAGTTTACGTAAGTGCATTTCAAGGAATTCTATTTCCATATTTAATCCAGAACTCTTAATGAAAGATGACATAAATGATTTAGATGGTTTGTATGCATTTATGACTAGATCATTCTTAACTGAGTCAATTTTTCGATCTTGATAAATTGTTCCATGTTTTTTGTCTAATATAGCAACTTGTGCAATAATAAAACCTGATTGGATAATTGCTTTTTGAATTGACTTCCATACATTCATCCGTGAGTTATGGAATTCTACGGTAATCCAGCGATTAGGTTTCAATACTCTAAAAAACTCAGAAAAACATGCTGTGATTAAATCCGTGTAATCATCAAGATTTTTATTTTGAATAGGATTAATAATTGCTTCGTTATCATTGTTAGTAAATATTTTTATCCAACTCTCCCACAAGAAATTCATTTCGGAATACATTATATTTTGTCCAAAAGGAGGGTCTAAAAATAAATAATCTATTGAATTTGAGGGGATATTTGATAAATCTGAAGAACTTTGTGTAGAAATAATAGATTTATGCTTTGACCATAAGTCTTCCACTTTTTTGACTTTATTAATAGCTTTTTTAAATGAGTTAAAAATATTTACCTCACTCTGAAGGTTAGGAAAATAAAATGTATTACTAAGAGGACCGCATGTCGTTCCTTTAGGATGATTTTTGTCTATAAGCCATCGATTTCTTCTATTAGGATGATTATGTAAGAAGGAAAAAAATATGAACTTTAAAAATGGTTCATCCTCTCTGATAATTTTGTCATAAATTACAGATAGAACGTATAAGTTTCTTTTAGTATAAAATTGGTCAATATATTTTATACCATGAGATTCACGTGGTTGATTTGTGTTATACCCCTCAGGAGTTTTGTAAATTGGAAACCAAAAAGGAATATTAAGTTTTTCGATTTCACTAAGTAATTGAAAATCCTTCAGATCAGGTTTTTTCCTAAATTTCTTTTTCTTAAGAGTATAATCAATCATAACTGGTTTATTTTCAACATCACCCAATTCTCTGTTTTTGTCAAAGTAAGAAGTTTTCACCCGCTCAATATTGTTATTAGTTAGTTTTGCATTACAATTAGGACATTCATATTCTTTAATTATTTTTCTATTTTCAAAATCAACCCCTACTTTCCAAAAGTCAAATAAATCACCGCAGAAAGGACATTTATATACATCACTCCATACTACATAATTGATTATTGCCACTTCTCCGGTTTCAGGATGATGTGTTTCATAAAGCCAATTTAACTCATTTAAAGTATCTAAATAGATCTTTTCGATCTTTTTAATGGCTAAATTAATATTCACTGGCCTATTATAGTTATATGAAATAAAAGAGGCAATTGGTGATATGTCTGATAATATACTTATTCTATTAGTTTGTTGGCATGCAATTCCAGTCATACCACTTCCACAAAATCCATCAAAGACTAGATCTCCTTTTTTAGTGTAATGCTCTATATAATGCATTATTGCTTTGGGCGGAACTTTAGTGTGATAAGAATGTACATTGTATAATGGATCATCTTTTCCTTCAGTTACATCATAGACATAGGGTTCAACTGTATACTCATCAACATCTTCATTGTATGGAGATCCATACAATTCAACGAACTTCTTAATGTAGGGATTTGGATAACTAGTATAATATGGTGAATCAGACAGGTCTAAAATATCTTCAACCTCCCCTTTAGGAAATCCATCGACATCTCGCATCTTCTCCAAATCTTTTCTAATCTTCTCCTGAGTCAAACCCAATGATTCAACGAATTCATCCTTTTTTTCTGTAAATTCATCTTGATGAGACATTTATTTCCCTCTCATGGTTTTAAAGTAACTTCAGCCACTGCAAACAAATTAATAATTGGTACTAAATTCTTTTTCTTGTTAAGATCTAAACGCTCTTGGTTGCGTTGTTTTTCAAGTTCATTAAGACGATATTCTCGAATGTTATCTATAGAAATATTATGTATTGCCATTTCTTTATCCTGGAAGTATCTTTCGAACTTTTCTTGTTCTTTTTCAATTTTCTCCATTAACTCTAATTTAGTAGTAACCATTAACTCCTTTATTTTAGTATTCCGCACTGATTCAGCTTTTTCTTTTAGAATTTCTATTCTTTCACCCATGTCATTGACATGATCTACATCAAATTTAAAATCATAATTGTTTTCAAACCATACTGTCGCTCGGGGATCATAGGTTCCCCTCTGGTTGATGAAAATAGGGATTAAATGTCTTCTATGGAATCCTTCATTATTGGTTAATTCTAATCTGTAAAAGAATAGTGTCCCTTTAACATTCTGATTATATCCTTCGATTTCAAGATCAAAAGATAAAGAATCATTATCTAACATTTCATTTGTTATTTCCTTCACTAGGGGGTGGTTGAGGTTTATGTATTCATATTTTTCGTCTTTAATTGCCAAATCTCGTTCAAATACTATGTTACGAAGTCTCATATCGTTTATAGAATGTTCAAAGTAGTAAACATTTCTCTGCTTACTGTATTCTTTCAATTCAACATTTTTAAAGTTGGCATAGATTTCAACTAATCGTTTAACCATGGTTTTCTCATCTTCAACCATGCAACTTACGATACTGCGTGGATCTTCTTCTTCAGTAAATGGAACTAGTAAATCCTGTTTTTCAAGTATTTCCTTAGCTTTGATATACATCTCGGAACCAGTTCTTTCCAGTTCTCGTTCCCTTAGTTCACGGTCCCTGATAGCTTCGATGAAAATCTTTTCGAAATTGTATTCATCCTGTAAGAAGCTCAAAACATCTTTTTTCTTATCGTCCCCAAATTCAGCAGCGATTAAGTCTAATTTATGGTCTAGTATTTCTCGGACTCTTTCTTCCACTGTATTTTCCAATAAGAAATTAAATATCAGAACATCTTTTTCTTGACCAATACGGTCCACTCGACCTATTCTTTGTTCGATTTTCATGGGGTTCCAGGGTAGATCATAGTTGATCATCACGTGACAGAATTGAAGGTTTATACCTTCTCCACCTGAATCCGTGGAGATTAAAAACTGATAATCCTTGCTAAATCTGGATTTTGATTCAATTTTTTCCTCTAAACTCATTCGACCATTAAAAAAGGTTACCTTATATCCTAAACTTTCCAATATTTCTCCTATGTAATATTGGGTGTCTATAAATTCTGTGAAAATGATGAATTTAGTTTGAGGATTCCGTTCACGTTGAATGGTATCCTGGATAATTTCAAGAAGTTTTCTTACCTTAAAATCTTGCCTACCATAAGCTGCTTTTTTAGCTACTGATACACAGTCTTCTAAAATTCCTATCTCTTCTTTTAACTGTTTTGTGAGACGATAATTACCTTTTCCACCTTGTTCAACAAATTGACTTTGGTATTCTATTATCTCATCGTAAACTTCCTGGCCATCCACATCTCTCAAATCATCAATGTCCATTTTTCCCAAAGCCTTAGCAGAACGGAAATCACTACGCAACAAATTCAGTCTTTTTTCAAGTGAATTGTGAATTGCTCTTGAACTACTAGAGACCATTCTTTGATAAAGTATTAATAGAAACATGAATGGGAAATTACCTTCTCTCGATGCGAGATTATAATATTTAGAAACATAATTACTTACCTTATCATATAATTCTGCTTCAATATCATTATCATCCCTTGGTATCTTAACCATGGACACTATTCTTGATTTGAAAATGAGATTTCCATCAAAATCTGTAACAGCACGTTTCTGATTTTTTATAGTCACTGATTTAACATTATCAGAATTTAAAGAATCTACTGCATAAAATTTGTATTCATCGATTAATCTCAAAAGGTGTCTGAACCTTTCACTGTCACCCTGGTGCGGTGTGGCTGTTAACAATAATAAAATTGGGGTTTTTTCGGAAAGTTCCTTACCTATCTTGTACCTGGCAGTTTCCTGTCCATCGGAACTTTTACTTAATTTATGTGCTTCGTCAAATATCACCATGTCCCACTGAGCAAAGGCGCAGTCTTCACTAACATGGGTATTGTGCCAATCTATGCTTTCATTCATCTTCACTGATTTGTAATCACGGGTAATTTTCGGTTTTACAAAATCTATAGAAGTAATTACGCGATCATATTCCATCCAGACATTGCTATCTCCATGGACCTCTTTAAGAGCTTTTAAAGAGCTTCTATCAATTAGAATGAATTCTTCGTTGAATTTAGTTTGTAATTCATCCTTCCATTGTTTGGCTAATCCTGATGGAACTACTATTAAAACTCTTTCCACCATTTTTCTCATCTTCAGTTCTTCGAAGATGAGGGCTGCTTCAATGGTTTTACCTAAACCCACTTCGTCTGCTATGAGACAACGGGGTTTGAATTGTTCTAAAACATGGTTTACAGTTAAAACCTGATGAGGTAATGGGATTATGTTAAAGTTATTAGCTGAAATTATCTTATCTTGATAAGCCAGAGAATCTAACTTTTCTGATAATATCCTAAGTGGAAAGAGCAAATGATGGTCATGTTTTCTTTGCGTTATTCTTTCAGTTGGAGATAATACTTTTTTAACATCTTTATCTTCAAGGATTATGGATTCGTTCGTTTTTCCAAAGTATACTTTGTAGTATTTAGTACTATCTATGGAGTTTATTTCAACAATGCTTCCCTCTTTTTTTTCAGGATAAATAGTACTGATTACTTTATCCCCTATTTTCATTATTAATCCCCATTTATTTTTTTAATTGTACATTGCCCAATCAATTATTGCAGATATATCATCATCTGAATCAATTATCATTCGATCTAAACGTTCTCCTAAAAATTTGATTTGCTCAACATCTTTTTCTTTGTAAAGTTTCATTAAACCATGTAGGAGAGCTTCTTTTCTAACCTCTTTGATTTTTCGTTTAGATTGAGCTTCTTGTAATATTTCATTAAATTCTTTCATTAAACGTTTATCTCGAACATCTTCTTTTTCAATACGTTCTATATCTGATGGTAGACGGTATTTACCCATTTCAGTTCCAAAGTTCTCTTCTAATATAGTTTTAAGTTCTGGGATTTTGTCATCAGAAGTTAAAAGATTTTTTGAGAATTCAACGAAAATTTCATCATAAGTTTTTGGTTCTTGTAAATATTGAGCTAACCATATTATAGCACTTTTTTCGTCAGAAATACCTAAAACTGTCTGACGCAGATCTTCTCCAGCTAATTTATCTTGTAATTTCAATTTTTGCTCATATTTATCTATTTGATCTGAATTGAACCAGTAACCATCTCTTTCTTCGAAATTTTCACGTAATAAGTTATAAAAATCAGAAGCATCTAATCGAACTTCAAAACCGTTTTGAATATATTGTGCTAAAAGCTTAGAATATAACATTTGTTGTGTACGTTCAACATTAGGTTCTATAGGTAGCTTATTTACGTGCATTTCTATGAAGTCTTTTTCCATATTTAGTCCCGCTTTTTTGAAAAAAGATTCACAGAATGATTTAGAAGGTTTATATGCGTTTATTACTAAATCATTTTTTACTGCACCAGCTAATGATACTTGATTGAATGTTCCTTGTTTTTTGTCGAGTATGGCTACTTGGGCTATAACAAAACCTGCTTTAATAATTGACTCTTGAATTGCTTTCCAAACAGAAGCTTTAGAATTATGGAATTCAACAGTCATCCAACGATTTGGTTTTATAATTCTAAAAAACTCTTTAAAATTTTCTATCATCAAATTTCTATAGTCTTCTAAATCTTTATTTTGTACCTTATTTTCAATAGTTTCCTTTTGTTTATTTGTAAAAACTTTAATCCAAGCCTCTGAAAAGAAATTCAGTTCAGAATATGAAATATTTTTTCCAAAAGGAGGATCTAAAAAAATGTAATCTATTGAATTAGATGGAATATTAGATAAATCTGTTGATGATTGATTTGATAATATATTTTTATAATCACTAAATTTTTTTATTTGCTTTTCGGATTTTATAATCTGTTTAAATTTACTTTGTAAAGGATTTAGTGGATTTTGTTCTACATATAAAGACGGGAGATATAAAGCATTACTAATAGTTCCCCCCTTACCATTAATACGAAATCTGTACATTTTATTGACAATTGATAAGATACTAGTAAAAATGAATCTTTTTTCAATTTGATATTCATTAACTAATTTCAATAAAAAGGAGAGCAAATACGAAGTTCTTTTTGAAGTTAACAGATGCACAAATGTCATACCATTATTAATTAGCCTATTTGTTTCAACTCCAGTAGGTAAATAGTCTATAGGATGCCAATAAGGAATAGGAGTGTTATCAATTTTTTTTAGCAAATTTAAATCATTGGAGTCAGGTTTTTTTGAAAATCGTTTACCGAGATAATTGTAATGAATTTCAACAGGGACCTGTTTAGCAATTTGAATTGTTTGATCTAAACTGGTATCAAAATACTCAAAAAATACTTTTTTACATTCTCTTTTCTTAAATTCACTACCACATTGACAGCTTAGATCATTAGAAATTTTTCCCCCACTAACAGCCAAATCCCAAAAAACAAATTCTCGATTACAATGAGGGCAGTAAAACATATCGCTCCATATAGTTGAATTAATTATTGCTTTTTTACCATTGGTATGTTTAGTTTCATACATCCAATAAACTTCATTTTCTAATTTATTAATAATATTAGTCATATCCTCTTTAAAATCATCAATATCCATTTTTTTATTATAATTAGAAGATATGAATAACGCTAAAGTGGATAAATCATTCAGAATTGCGCGTCTGTCAGTTGACATAGCTGCTACACCAGTCATACCAGTACCACAGAAACCATCGAAAACAATATCACCAGGATTTGTATAATGTTCAATAAACTTTTTTATAGCTTTGTAAGGGACCTTAGTTGAATATGCATGGGTCATATAAATTACATCATTTTTCCCTTCACTTACATCTCCAACAAATGGTTTTACATTATATTCATCAGTTTCTTCATCGTAGGGAGTCCCGTACATTTCAATAAAGTCTTTAATATATGGATTAGGATAAGCTGTGTAGTAGGGGGGATCTGAAAGTTCGAGAATATCCTCCACATCACCTATAGGAAATCCTTCAATGTCCCTCATCTTTTCAAGATCTTCTCTAATCTTTTCTGGAGTTAGTTCTAATGATTCAACAAACTCATCTTTATCATCAACTAATTTATCTTGAAATGCCACTTTATTCCCCCAAATTACTCTAATTTCCGTGAAATCCTGATTCTGACATTATCACTTTCATGACCTTCGATTTTCTCATTTACATAAGTTTTTACTATCTCAATGAACTCATCTGGTTTGAGACTATCTTTTCCAGAGGTTAATCTTTCCAGTAAATCATCAAAATCCACATTTTCTATGGGAATATCCTCGATGAGGTCATTTATAGCCATTATGGTGGTAAAATTAATATTATCCGGAATTTTATCGCTAGAAATAATATCATCAATTAAAGCCTGCTCTTCTGGATCTAGTTGGTCTAATTTATTCTGGTTATCAATAATTTCATCAAGTATCTGTTTTTCCCAGGATCCAAGAAGATCATTAACATCTTTATCCATTTTTTCGATAGTTTGATTTATATTAGGGTCATAATTACCCTTAGGGAACATACAATGCGTGCAATGGTAACTAGTATCTAATTCATCAACTCTAAAATCAAGGCATCGAATGTCCTTAAGTTCTTTTATTTTCAGTTGCAGGCTTTGAAAACTAAATGGATTGACTAAGTTAACATCTTTAAGAACTTTCAACTTCTGATAGGCTAATGATTGTTCCAATTCGTCGAGTAATATCCATTCAACACCTTCACCAACGAATTCCTTGTGAGTTTGATAGTAAATCTGTTTATATTTTTCTTTAAAGAGATCTATTTTCCCTTTAATAGGTTTTCTTTCATCTTCTTTCAGGAGTTTCCTAGTGTTAGATATAATGGCTTTAGAATCATCAGAGATTTTAAGTAGTTCTCCTTTATCAGTTTCTTTGAAAAACTCGCTATCAATCCAACCATCAACATTTTTCATATACTGCATTCCATCTAAAATGAAATCAAAAATATCCTTAAAGAGATTTTCCAATGTTCCTACTAATTCATAACCTGCTTTTATTTCATCTAATCTTTCTGGAGAATAATCGATTTTATTTAATTCATATATATTGTTAATTTTAAGTGATGTGAAGTTTACTGATTCTATTTTTTCAATTTCTTTTTTAATGTCTTCTAAAGGTAATCCAATATCTGAATCCTGAATTCTATTGAAATCATTTCTTAGTTTACCCAAATCACTTCCAATTTTTTCTATTCTATCCATGTAGCTCCTATAAGCTACAGGATAATCTTTTTGGAATTGTAGTAATCCCCTATTTAAATCAAGATTATCAAATAGGATTTTCGCTTCTGGACGTAAAACACCTTCTTTTTTGATGTATTTAAGTTCATCAAAAGCAGACAGACCTGATCTAAATAGAGCTGAAAATTCACTAGAAGTGTAGGTTTTACCACTTTTTGAACTTAACATTATGTCCCCATTTCGAAGTAAAACTGCTATAATCAAATATACAATCTCTTTTTGAAGCCCATATGGTTTATTTTTTAATTGTTCTGTTAAATCCTCAATGGGATAGTTCATAGCACCATCAGCTTGTTCCAATATTATTTTGGCATAGGAACTCTGTGTACTATCTAACATTCCATCCCGGTACAATCCTAGAGGAATTAATATATTGGTGGATTGATTTTGAAGATCTTTCACAACACCTTCTCTTATGCTTATATCCCTTAAAACACTATCAAAGGTTCCTTCAATATTTTCATAAGATATTTTAGATTTGAATCTTGGATATTCTGTATATTCCTGGGCTAGGTCTTCTCCAAGGAGATTTGACTTAATTTGAGTGAATATTTCCGCATTTATGTCTGAATTTACACCAATTTCCTCTAAACTATAACTTTTCCCTTTATAAACTACTTTAGAATTATTGATAGCCTTTTTAAAGCCATTTTTAAGTTCTTCATCAATTATTAGCCGTTTTTGACTTTGCATCTCTTGCAGATGTCTTCGGGTACGGATGAATTCTTCTGCTGCTGCCAATCGTTTCATGCTCCAAACTAAATCATCATGATAACCTGGTTTAATAGTAATTTGGTTAGGATGTTGATTTTCTACATCATTAGCACGAAAACCTAAGATAACTGATAAAAAGTCTTCATCAGAATTAATTTTAACTTTGTATCCTATTTCTATAGCTAATTTTCCTTTTCTAAATGAATTTCTCTCTTTCCATTCAAATGAATCATTTATTAAGTATTTTTTCGATGAATCTAAATAAGATATATTTTTGATTGGTTCAATATCCAGTTCATCCAATAAGAAGCTTTCCACAAACTTTGAATTAACAAAAGGTAGATCATCCATAGATTCTGCTTTATCATTAATTAACTGATTATAATCAACTATCTTTTTCAAATCAAGATAATAAACATCCTTTTTTTCATCTCTTACAATGAATTGACCTTCAGATTTTTCCCGAATCTTCTTGAGGATGGTATTGACTTCATGTCCAGGTTCAATGATCTGGCTTTTAGGTATAATAAAAAGGTTTTCTGCTAATTTATCTGGAGTATCTCCAAGTTTTTTGTCACCGGAAGATGTGAGATTAAGTATTGCTAAGCTTTTAATTAATCGTAAACCTCCATCTTTATATTTGGAGTCTATCCTGTTTACAATACCTTTCAATGATGAAACTGCACCGTCTACAGGTTTTACATCGGGATTGTTTCTCACTCCAAAGTCAGATTCGATCATTAGGTCATAAATCATGTCAAATGTTACAAATGCTGGAAATTCATTATCCATTATCTTTCTTATTGCCTGAGATACAAATTGTAATATAGATCTGTTTTCAAAAAAGGTTAATTTAGAGAAAACATCTATTACATAAGGATGAACTGGAAAAAGTTCTATGTAACGATCTTCTTCTAGTGCAATATTGGAAAATCGATTATTAATTGTAGAAAATAATTTTTTCAATTCTTGTACTTGGTTTTGATTTTTGGAAACCATTCTTTTGGCAATGATGTCTTCCACATTTTCACTGGTAATGTTTATTTTTAAAAATCGTTTCTCAATCTTAGATATCAATTCTGCTTTGTCTCGGAATTCTGGATTGCTAAATATATGCTCCTGCATGGATATCATTAAAATGAAATCTTGGGTTTTGGAACTTTCCGCTAATTGCCTTGTGAATTGAAGATCATGGTTTTGATCTGCAGATAATTTGGATTTAATAAAATCTGAGTATTCATCAAAAATAACTATTAAACCACTAGTTGGGTATTTCTCCTTAATTTTTGCCATTATTTCTTCAACTAGTTCTTTAGTATCTTTTTCATCAGTTTCAACATCCATGGGCCTTATATTAATCCCATAATTTTCTTTTAACTGTTTTTTCACTCGATAAAAGAAAATTGATGCTAAAGATTTTTTTTGAACAGCTGGTAGTTCATATTTGACAACCAAGAAATTCCTGGTAAGACTATTAAATCCTTCACGCAATCTCTCATTTTGAATGTGATTTACGAGTTCTGGTTTTGATAAAATTAGGGATATGAATGCTAATAAATGAGATTTACCTGTACCATAATTCCCTATAACATTAATAGAGGTGTTATTCTCAGGTTTGTTACCTTTGAGATATTCTAAAAATTCTAATAAATCGTTTTCAAGGTTGGGTGATATTACAAATTTATCCACTATTTCATTGGGATCTGGAATTTTTCCTATTTCTATAACTTGAGCTACATCTTCAAAATCAAATAATTCTTTTATCTTCATTCTTCCCACCCTAATACAAACTCATTCATGGAAATTCCCATTTCATTGTAATCAGGTTTCCCTTCCTTAGAATAAAATAACATATTTCCTCTTTTTTTAGCATCAATGAAAAGTATAATGATTTGAGGTGTATGCCGAGAATAATAGTTAAAATTTTTAATAGGATCAAGATTCCCTACTTCTGGTGAAAACATGTAATCAATATTATTAAGGGCAATTATTTCTTTATCTTTTAAAGATTTTAACCATTCTTTGAGAATATCCCATGCTTCATGTTCTCTTTCTTCTTTAGAAAGGGGTGATAATAGTTGTGAAAGTTTTAAAGAAAGATCAACCAGTTCAATGTTGTTTTGGTTACAAAATTCCTTATATTTTTTCGAATTTTGTTCATTAATTATAATTACTTTGTTTCTGTGGGTCTTTACTTTATCTAAGATTTCCCCCATATCTATCATTTGATTCACCCTTTTAATTTCTCCATTGAAGATTTAATAGCTTAGCATTGAATATTAAGAATTATATTTAGGTACATAATATCAATTAATGTTCACATCTATTTTATTTTATGGTATTAAACTTTTCTTATGGAAGCATTATTGTTAAACAGAAGTAATATTATCAAGTAAGAGGGAATTATTTTTTATATCCCTCTATCTTCTATTTGATTAAGAGCATCTGCAGCAGCATTTCTAACTGCATCATATGGGTCATTCAATGCGTTAATCAATGGTTCTTTAGCACGCATATCACCAATTTTTCCCAAAGATATTGATGAAACTTCCCTAACTCCTCCTTCTTCATCGTTTAGCGTATTTATTAAGGGTTCTACAGCACGGGTATCTCCTATGTTTCCTAAAGCTGAAGCAGAAGCAAACCGTATATGGGGATTTTGATCATTCAAATAGTTGAGAAATATTTCCGTAGCATCAGTAGTATCTATTTCAATTAGACCTAATACTGCAGAAGATATCATGCCTTCCAGAGGATCTGTTTTTATTATATTCACTAATGGTCCAATAGCTTCTACATCATTCATTCTTCCAAGGCCCAGTGTGGCACAAAATCGAACTTTTTCACTAAGATCATTTAATGCATTAATTAGAGTTTTTATTTCACTTTTAACGCGCATATTCCCCAAAGCTAGAATAACCCTACTTCGAATTTCTTCATCTTCATCATTAACATAATTGATTATAGAATTAACTGCAATTGGGTTGCCAATTAATCCCAGTGCTTGAATACAGGCACATTTAACACTGTTATCAGGGTCATTTTCTAATAATTTGATTAATGGATCAATACCTCTTTCATCTCCAATATTTCCTAAAGCTTCAGCAGCTGTAGCCCTGAAATTGCCTATATCATCATTCAATATACCAATAATATGCCAAACTGCTTTTTTGTCTCCAATCATACCTAATGATATTAATGCTCTTAATCGAACGTAAGGCAATGGATCATTTAATGCAGTAATTAAGGACTCTACAGCACGATTATCCCCTAACTTTCCTAAAGAAAGTGCAGAAGCCCCTCTGATATCTTCATAAAAATCACCCTGCAAACTTAAATTATCAATCAATGGTTGAAATGCACGAACATCACCAATATCACCCAGGGCCTCTGCCGCAGCAGCATGAACTTCAGGTTCTATGTCGTTTAATGCATTAATCAATGCATCTACTGCACGACTATCCGGAATTTTTCCCAATGCTAAAGCTGATGAAGCACGAACTAAGGGCGATAGATCATTTAGAGATGTTATTAATGGTTTTACAGCACTCAAATCACCTATGTTACCTAAACCTGTCGCAGCAGAAGATCGAATACTTTCATCAATATCATCCAGAAAAATAAGTAGAGTATCTTTCAAAACTGGATCTCCAATTTCACATAAAGCATTTACAGCCAAAAATCGAGTAAAATCATCAGGATCTGATAATAATATATCAAGAATCCCAGATATATCACCTTCTTCTTTCATACTTGTTATTAAATCGTACATATTGAATCCTCCAATAGAATGTAAATGACTTAATTTAAAAACTTAAATTTTCGATTAAATTATTTAATAAAAAATAATTTAACTATATTTTTATTTTTGATCTTCTATTTTTAATGATAAAATAATTTTACATATGAATTTTTCTTAAAAAGATTAAATAAATAAAAAAAGATTTTTTCATAAATAATCTATCTCATTTGGAACGACAACTAAGCCAACAATATTTAAAACCCTTTAGTATTTACTATAATGATTGAAATATTAGTTTTAATGGAAATAATTAGCTTTAAATAATAATATTACTTATCATAGAATGGGGATGGTAATATTATTAGTTCACAACAAGATATCAATACTAAATTCGATAAACTTCGTGAAAAACTTTTAGACTTAACTATGCGTAATCAACTTCTGAATTTCAGACCTAGAACAGGAGTTATTAAAGTTGTGGACGAAATCACGACAGAGATTTATGATATACTAGTTTTACAAGAGAAAAAAATGCAGTTTCTTCCCAAGGAGGAAGATAAACAGGAAAATGTCGATGAAGAGTCAGAAGAGGAGGATAACGTAGAAACTGACGACGAAGAGTCCGATATCCTCTGGGAATTACCACCACCAGATTTGGCGGTAGATGACCGACACAAGGATCTTTTCCTGCAAACCCGACTGGAACCAAAGGAACTGCAAAAACGTTCTTTTAACATATTCCAAAGGGCAAAAACTGTCTTCGATGAACAGGGGTACAATATTCTTTACCTGGCCCTTGGTCTCCTGGAATGGACGGAAGCAGAACATTCCCATGACACTAAAAAAGCCCCATTAATTCTCATACCCATCCAAATGGAACGTAAGGGAGTTAAACGTTCCTTCAAATTATCTTGGACTGGTGATGATATTATCACCAACATATCCCTACAGGCCAAACTAAAGGAACAGGGAATCGATTTACCTGATTTTGTAATGCCCGAGGATAAGGATGATGTTTACAATTACTTCAAACTGGTTGAATCAGCCATATCCAGAATGAATAACTGGGATGTTAAGCACGAGATTTACCTTGGATTCTTCAGTTTCACCAAATTTGTAATGTACCAGGATCTTAATCCTGAAAACTGGCCTTCAGGATATTCCTTTGATCAAAACCCCATAGTTGACGCCCTGTTCAACCCCACAGATTACACCACTGAACCACCATCATTTGATGAATCTGAAGTTGATATTAAACTTCCCTCTAAAAAGATATACACGGTTCTGGATGCAGATTCCTCCCAGATTGCAGTAATTGAAGATGTGAAAAATGGGAAAAACTTGGTGGTGGAAGGACCACCAGGCACCGGGAAGTCTCAAACCATTGTAAACCTCATAGCCGAACTCATAGCCTCCGGAAAGACTGTTCTATTTATCAGTGAAAAGATGGCAGCATTGGAAGTGGTTAAAAGTCGGCTGGACACTATAAAACTGGGTGATTTTTGCCTGGAATTACACAGTAACAAATCCAACAAAAAAGAAGTTCTAAAAGAACTGGAACGAACACTACAAAGCTCCACACAGAAAGTACTAATCGAAGAGGAGAAGTTCCAGGAACTGGACAAGATACGATTCGAACTCAATGATTACAAAGATTTAATGCACTCACCTTATGGGGGTATGGGATTCACACCATTTCAGCTCATAGGATTCAAAGAAAATGCATTAATGCACTTCGAAAATGCCGGTAAAGAATTTCCAGTTATAATCATTGATGATACCTTAATTTATAATCATGAAACATGGCAGGAATCACTGCATAAACTTAGTAACATTGGAGAACTTCTAAAATTTCTTGAACCATTATCTGAACATCCCTGGCATGATTGTTATCCTGATCTTATACTACCCGCGGATCATCAGGAGATTAAAAACATCCTGGAAAAATTGCTAACCTCACTGTGCACTATCCAGTCAGAAACAGTTAAAATCACCGACATTACCGGGGTAAAACCTGCCAAGAGTTTCGGTGAAATAGAAACAACACAGGAATATGTTTCAAAAGTACTCAACAGTGAAGTGATAGAAGAAGAATTATTGAAGAGCAGTGAATGGGATCAGGAAAATTTCACTGCCCAGGAATTAATTCAACAGGTAAAAAATTATCAAGAGAAAATGAAACCTTTCCAGGAAGATGTACTGGAAAGAGATGTTGAATCAGATATTAATAACTTAAAACAGGTTTCAGAAGATTTATTTGTTGTTTCCAGCTCAGTATCCGTGGCCCATGAAATGGATATAAAGAATACTCTAACCAAGAGTGTTCAATTAGTGGATGAATTACTCACTGCCCAAAACGCTCTTCAGAGAAACTGTGGAGTAAAAATAGCTAATAACTGGCTTGAACTTGATGAAACTTTGAAAAATGCCCAGAAAATCGCATCTTCCCCCCAAATAGATTTTGAAGTCATGCAGAATCCAGAGTGGGATATCTATAGTCAAAGAGCTCAACAACTCATTATTGAAATCGAGAATTTCCAGCGAAATAATTCTTATCTGTCAAATTTTAAGGATGATGTTCTGGATAAAGATCTGAAAGGCCTCCATAAGAAACTCATTGAATTATCGGGTAAAATGCTCAAATTCATCAGTGGAGAGTATAAAAATACCAGAAATCGTATAATGTCTTTTTATAAGGAAAATGCACCGGATGATAATGAAATATTAATAGAAGACCTGGAAAAACTGATTAGAATTCAGGAGCTTCGTGAGATTGTAAGAAATCAGGATGTGCCTGGTCGAACACTCTTTGGTTCAAAATGGAAATCAGAAAAGAGTGATCCTGAAAAACTTAGATCATTAGGGCTCTGGTTGGTGGAACTGCGCACTTTGCTCCGTGATGATAAAATACATCCAGATACCCTGAGGATTATCAACACTGATTCCAACACCGAAGAAATCAATAAGATTGTAAATCGAATAATAGGCATTATCGGTGAAATCTCAGATGTTAATAGCAAATTAGAACAATATTTCAACCGAGAACGGGTAAAACAGGGAATTAATTTTGAAGAGCTTAAACTAGAAAATAATAACTTATACTCTAAAACATTCCACTATTTTGAAGTTAGAGGAATACTCCAAAATTATTTCACCAGTCAAGTTCCAGAAAATGATGAAACCTTGATAAAATCTCTGAACGATTTAGTTTACTGTCAAAATCTGAAAAATAAGATAGATAACTCTGAATTACGTGGAAAATCTCTTTTTGGTTCAAAATGGCAGGGTAGCCTTAGTAACTGTGAAGAACTTGAATCATTAGGTTCATGGTTACAGGAATTCCGTAGATTATTGAAAGAAGAAAAGCTTGAAAACAAAAGTATTTCCATAATAATCAATCCTAATCGACCAGATGACGAACCCCTCTTCGACTCCCTGATAAAAGAGAGAGAACAATTTTTCAATAGTTTAAAAGAATTAAATAAGTATATTCACATGGATTGCAATGCAATCTTTGATAATGACGTTTCTGGAACTGAATTCACTTATCTGGAAACTCTGTTTACAAAATATCAACAAGAATTAGGATCTTTAGTTACATGGGCGCAATATAACTCTGAAACGAAAGAATTACCCCCTATTGCAAAACCATTGGTTGAATTTATTGATAGTGGAATTATAGAGTCGGAAGATATAATTCCTGCATTCAAAGGGAATATTGCGGATAATATATTAAAAGTACTCTTTTCTAACAACGAATCTCTGAGAAACTTTGTGGGTGACCTCCATGAAAATAAAATCCGTAAATTTAACCGTTTAGATCAGCACCTGCTCCGGCTTAACCAAAGAAGAATAGCACAGGAAATTAAAGAAAAACAACCCCGTTTTTCAGCAAATTTATCACGAAATTCAGAGTTGGGAATATTAAGGAATGAATTCAGTCGTAAACGGGGACATATGCCCATAAGAAAACTTTTATACTCTGCGGGCAGCTTGATTCAAACTATCAAACCATGCTTTATGATGAGTCCCCTCTCAGTGGCACAATTCCTTGATCCAGACAGTATAGGCCACCTAAGATTTGATGTGGTCATATTTGACGAAGCCAGTCAGGTTAAACCTGAAGATGCTCTGGGAGCTTTTTTGAGAGGCCAACAATTGGTGGTGATGGGAGACACCAAACAGCTCCCACCAACAGCCTTTTTTGATAACATAGTAGAAACAGACTCTGATGAAGATTACGAAGTGTCATCTTTAATGGACATGGAAAGTATTTTACACTTTTGTAAGAGCAATTTCCCCACCAGAATGTTAAACTGGCATTACCGTAGCCGACATGAATCATTAATTGCAGTATCTAACCAGGAATTCTACGATAACCAGCTGTTAATATATCCATCCCCTGAACACCAATCTGAAAACTTGGGATTACAGTATGTTAACCTGGATTGGAAAACAGCATTCTATGATAGGGGCCACTGTTCAGTAAATCGAGGAGAAGCCAAAACTGTGGTTAAAGCTGCCATTGAACACTTTAAAACATTTGGTGATTCCAAGAGTTTAGGTATTGGAACGTTTAACACCAACCAAAAGAAGGCCATTCTGGAAGAACTGGAAATGGCCCTTAGATTACTACCTAAAAATGAACGTGAAACCCTTGAAAAACACTTTAACCGAGAACATGAAGAAAAATTCTTTGTTAAAAACCTAGAAACTATTCAGGGAGACGAACGGGATGTTATATTGGTCAGTGTAGGGTTCGGATTTGAATCCACCCAGAAATTCAGTTACAACTTTGGACCCCTGAATCGTGAAGGGGGTGAACGCCGACTTAATGTATTATTCACCAGGGCCCGTGAAAAATGCATAATCTTTTCCAACTTCACTCATTCCCAATTGGAAATTAAACCTAACTCTCCCTTTGGTTTAAAAGCCCTGAAGATGTTCCTGGCATATGCACAAAACAAGGAACTATTACAAATTGATGCACCACTTGAAGATTGTGATTCACCATTTGAAGAATCTGTCTATGAGTTCCTTAGAAGCCATGGATATCAGGTACATAAACAAGTTGGTTGTGCTGGCTACAGAATAGATCTGGCAGTAGTTGACCCACAATCACCAGGAAGATATCTTCTGGGTATTGAATGTGATGGAGCAATGTACCACAGCTCCCCGGTAGCCAGGGATCGTGACAGACTTCGCCAACAGGTCCTTGAGGGTTTAGGATGGAATATCTATAGAATCTGGTCCACTGATTGGTATAAAAAACGGGAAGATAGTATTGGACGATTATTAGAGGCAATCCAAAATTCGAAAACTCAATTTAGAAGTCCTGAAGTAGAAACAGAAGATGAAATATTTGATATCATAGAAATAGAAGATGATGAAACTGAAAATTCTCCTTCAATTGAAACGGTTAGTCCAAAAGATTCAATTCTCGAATATGAGATTTGTCAATCCATAGGAATAGACAGGAATTGTGAAATACATGAAAAACATCCTGATGAGCTTGCACTGGCAATTAACAGAATAGTTGAAGTAGAAGGTCCCATCCATTTCAATGAAGTAGTCCGGAGACTTAGAAATTATTGGGAGCTTAAAAGAGCAGGTAAACGAATACAAAATGCAATTGCCAATGCAATTGTCTTATCTGCAAATAGAAATGATTTGATTGTCAAAGACGACTTCTTATACCATAAAAATGCCCCAATTAAAGTTCGCAAACGTGTTAATGATCCTCCTGCAAAAATTGAATTAATATGTGTTGAAGAAATAGGCCAGGCCATTAGAATAGTGCTTGAAACACAACATGCAACTTCACCCGATGATCTGGTTACCCAAGTCGCCCATTTATTAGGATTTAAGGTAACACGTGCCGCAACAGCTCAACGAATCAACGAAGTAATTGAGAATTGGATAAAGATTGGTGAACTTGAGAAAATGCCCAATGGAATGTTAAATTTCACAACTCATCCTGGCAATTAAACAAGGATAGGATTAATAATGGCATACTGTCCTGAATGCGGTGTTGAGAATCCTAATGATTCTCTTTTTTGTCTAAACTGTGGTAAACCACTTCCCACTATAAAAAGATCTGATAAATCTCCAAATAAGTTAAGTAGTTTTTGGAATGAACAAACACGCAACGGGAAGATTATCATATGCTTGGTACTAACTTGTTTATTTACATCAATTGTTGTTCTTTCAATAATATACATTGGAACAACCAGTTCAAGTCATTACGAAGATGAAAATGTAGATTTTCAATATATTAGCGGATGGACGTTAGTAAAAACACCGGAGAATACAAATAAAATTGTTGAAGGTACTTATGACTATGCCGGGAAAATAGAGTTCTTTGCTTCAAAAAATACCTCTAACTTATCGTTAGAACATTTAAAAGAAAACTATAAAAAAGAAATCATCAGTAATGGTGGAAATATTATCTCTGAACAACAAATTAATGTGGATGGAGTCCCTGCATATGAAATAGACTCAATTCTAACTGAAAATAATGAATCATTACAGCAGAAAAAGATCTTGTTAAAAAAAGGCAACAATTCTTTTGAGATTATCTTTACCACGGAATCTGACCTAATTTCATATAGAAGAAGTATGGACACCATTATTAAAAGTATTCATTTTAAAGATACTTTTTAATTTAAATTACTATAGGCTAGGAAAGATGAACTAACTGATATGGGGAAAAATGACAATATACATTCTATCATGGAACGTAAACTGGCTTAGAGCACGTTAAGAGATTTAAACCATCTGAAATCATCGGATCTAACCATTGTCCATTATGGACATTGCTTCTGAAATGGGTTTAGAACCCTAGGAACTGGGAGAAATTCTTATTAAAATGAGTATCAATTTGTATAATGAAATGGGGAAAGATCAAAGTTTAAATTTAGATAAAAATCACACAGAGTTTGCAGAGGTTCAGGAAATGTTCAAAAAAGGGAACCTCTGCTACAAGATTGACATTTATTTTTTTAAAGCATAAAATTGTAAATTATCAGTGTTTAGTTTAAATGCACTCAATGAAGGTTAAAAAGTGAATGGGAAAATTTACAAATTAAAAGACAATGAAGAACTACTGGAAATTCATGAGGAAAAGCATAAAAGCGAATACAACTTCCAAACATTACTAACAAAATATCCAGACCTCATCCCCGGCGATCAGATCGATCCAGAAAATCCTCGCAAATGGTTCGTTATAGGTCGTGAAATTGACAATATCGACATCTTCTTATTAGATCAAGACGGTATTCCCACTATTGTAGAAGTTAAAAAAAGCAATAATATTGAAATTCACCGTGAAGTAGTAGGTCAAATGTTAGATTATGGTTCAAAACTAGTTTTCTCCCAATCTGTGGAAACAATCATCCCCCAAATAGAAGCTAACAATCCTCAAAGTGTACAGGACTTTTTAGATAATGGAATAAGTGAAGAAGAATTTTGGGATAAAGTAGATAAGAATCTAAAAGAAGAAAAAATGAGACTCATAGTGGTATCTGATGAAATACCCCGGAATCTACAAAATATTATTGAGTTTTTAAATAATAAAATCGAATCAACTGAAGTTCTAGCACTGGAAATAAAACAATTCACTGATAATTCAACAGGGACAAAGACTTTAGTACCTCGATTAATGGGTCAGACAAGAATTATAACACCGACTGAACCGGAATTGATAGAAACTACCTTTTTCGAAAACTTGGATGATGTTGGCGTAGAGTTCTTCCAGGAATTAATCACTTTTGCCAATGAAAATAATCTAACCAAAAAATGGACCAAGAAAGGATTCTTTTTAACAGTTCCCCTTGAAAATCAGGAAGTAAAGATCTTACAATGCTATTCCCAGTTATATTCTTACGGACAAAGTGTCTTCTCCACTCACTTTAACCTAATTAATGAAGTTAAAGATGGAAATAAAATCTTCAAGAAATCTTTAGAGGATATAATGGAATTAGAAGATTTTTATAGTGTAGGCAATGATTTTGGATTTAAAGTCGTAAAGAATTTAGATGAATATCAGTGGAAAGAGTTTAAAAGAATTTTACTTGAAATAAAAGAAGCAATTGAAGAAAATGGGTTGATTGGAAAAAGTTAGAGGCAGTCATTATTTAATTCTTTTCCCGATATAAAACACATACCCATAATATGCTTTGTATTTACGATATAAATCCGCTTCATATCGCTGATAGGCTATAAATTCTTCTGCGGATTTATTGCCCTTGTATTTTTCTTTTTCCAGTAAAGATTCTTGCATTTGGGGGTGCTGAACTTCATAATAATAAGTCCAACAAGCTTCGGGAACCACAAAGGTAGCAATGGGAAGATAACCTGCTTTTTCCATTTGAGCAACCTTGTTGGATATGGTGTCTATTTCAGGATAGGCTTCCTGCCAGAAGTCCTGAATTTCGTCGGGTCTCTCTTCGCTAAACCAGGTATTTTCGGTAACTGCGATATATCCCCCTTTTTTAAGATATTTTCGCCATTCGCGTAATCCACGTTCAAATCCAATGTTATAAATCGCACCTTCCGACCAGATCAGGTCCAATTCTTCTTCTTGAAACGGAAGATCTTCCATATTGCCGACGAGACCTTTCACTCTGTCTTGAAGATTTTGTTTTTGGATGTTTTGGTTAAATTGTTTGATAAACTCCGGAAATAAGTCAACACCGATAATTTCGCTGGCTGTGTTTTGTGCCAACACCATTGTTTGACCGCCGGTTCCGCAACCAATATCGGCAATTTTGGATTTTGCGGTAAGACCATCTATAAAACTCAAAGCTTTAAGTGTTATTTCCGGACTTCCTGGTCCTTGCCGCTCTGTATTTCCAAAATAATCATAAATAATATTCAGGTCAAATTCGTGAATCGTTTGATTTTCGTTGCTCATAAACTAATCCCCTTTAAACTAATCTTCTTTAAAATAATCCACTTTAATTTATTATTTGTCAACATTCCGTACTCCTCACCATGTTTGCCTCTAACGGTCACGGTTCTGCGTTTTTTTTGTTGGTAATACATCTCCTGCTCATTCCCTATAAATCCTTTTTAAGATAAATCATATCCACCAGTTGTATGTCGCCCTCGAACATGGGATGGTCGTAATTGTCGGTAAAAAAATTCTTTACCCGGTGTGACTTTTCAAATCCACAACTTTCATAAAACGACAAGATGGCCGGTGTTTCGCCGGTCCCCACCAGCATTGTTTGGTATTCGTTTTTGTAGAAATTGAAAATGAAATTTATCAATGCTCTACCGTACCCTTGGCCTTGATATTTCTCGTAGGTTGCTATGTTTTTCAACTCGCAGATTTCGTTATTTACAGGTACTACAACGCAAACACTTTTCAAATCATCGTCATATAAAGCAAACAAGTCTCCACCCGGCAAATACCTGTCAATCATATCTTCCTGCTCGTCGGCCAACAACAATAAGTCCAGGAACTGTTTCTTATTTTCAATAATTTTTTCTATTTTTATCATGTCTCTTTTGTTTCCTAATTTGTCAAGTTTTCCGTCATATCCCCCCCATTACTGCTAAAGGTGGCGTTATGGCGAGTAGGATTAATAAGGTGAGTTAGTTCCAAGTTACACAAAAGATGAAGCGGGCAACAAACCTTGAATTGATTACTGTCCCTGCAATTTTTTATACTGTATGTAATAACAATTATTTATTAGCAAATTATTATTAAATTCCCCGGTACATGTATAGGTGCATCTATCTGGTAATGGAATCGAATCCCTCGACTAATGAAATGTATTTTAAGTATAATATTACCAGTATTTCAGCCTACTATGACCAAGATTAAGATAGGATTATTAAAAAAGCATTAATAATTAAATCTGCCTGATTTTCCCCTCAATAGCCGCCTTCATTATAAGCCCAGTGAAGGGCACAGTGTGCGATCTTCCGTTGATAGTGAAGTTGAGAGTATGATGATCTATCCCGGTAAAGTACTCAGTTTTTTGTTTATTTTCCCTCTGGGATGCAATACCATCTTTATAGGCGGTTATGGATATTATCTTCCCTAAATCTATGTTGGTGGTCCTCTTGGATCCAATGAATATTAATCTTTTATTGGTTAAAACCAGGGTTCCCTGGTCAATATTTCGAAGTTCTTCATGGGATTCGCTTCTGGCGGCCACACTACCCATACGGAAGGAAACACCCTTAGCCACCCGGATGGTAGGCCCAGCATAACCTCCCCGTGTTTGCCTGACTGCCCGGGGCTCCATGAGGGTGATACCACTGAAAACTACACAGGCCTCTTCATTCTTCTTCAAAATAACAGGTGGATTTGATACCGGAGTCAAATTAAGAGTTCCCTGATTCAATGCATTGACGAAGTTTACCAAGTCATCCTGGGATGTTTTTTCTTCTAAGAGGCACTGTTCCTCATTGGATATTCCCCCGTGTGCTATTCTAGTCCATTCCTCTTCACTCAGGGTTTTTCTACCATATTTTTTCCAGAAATCAGAAGTAATATCGTATATGGCCTTAAACTTAAACTTTTTAGAATGCTCTTCAAACACTGCCCCACAGTAATCACATTCTAAAATATTCTTGGAGGATAAAATTCCCTTGTAAGTCTTGGGAGTTAAGGAGCTCATGTTACAAGCAGGGCAAAGTTCACGCCAGGTTTCAGAACCCTTGGGAGGAATGTACTCAACTTTAGGAGTTTTAATTGGAGTTTCATCAGGAGTTTTTGGTGCAGTATGTTCTTCCTCAGTTGGCTCCTCTGAAGGTGCTTCTGAATATTCAACATCCGGATCTCCTCCTGATTTCATTCGCGCCCCACACTCTAAACAGAACTTGGCATGAGGTGGATTCAAATTACCACAAGATGAACAGATTTCTCCCTTCTCTTCCAAGACATAACCGCATTCCATACAAAATCGAGCTTCTTCCGGATTTTCAGTATTACAATGTGGACATTTCATCTAAGACAACCTTCTATACCCTATTAATCCATTAATTATAGCAACTAAATAATTGCTAAATTCTATTTATTTCAGTGAATTGGTCCTTTCATTAGATATTGATTCCTGAAATAACCCCAATAAAAATCTTCGATTGTTGAATAACCTTGTTGAGATGTAGTAGATGCCCAGTTACTACGTCCAGACGCTTTAGGATCAACTGTAATGAGAACTGAACCCGGTTCATTCATACTTAAAGTTCCAGTTTGTTTAAGATTATTCTGAACTTCATTGCTAAATGTGCTGTAAATAACCAAGTTATACTCTGTATTTTTATATGTTTTCCATTCAAATTTAAAATTCCCATAAATTTCACTATTACCGGTTATACTGTTGGAATCAATAATTTCAGGACCATTATTTGAAGTATTTTGGGTGGCTGATTGAATATTTTGATTTTCATTAGTAACATTTGTATTGTTAACAACCGGAGCTTTACTAATCAACATCATGCCCGCAATAACACTAATACCCAAGATCAACACTACCACGGCAACCATCAAAATCTTATTGGTTTTTCTCCGGCCCGAAGAACTAGGAGAATTAATGGAACTTAAATTAGTCCCACAATTCTCACAGTAGAGTGCATCGTCGTCATTTTCATAACCACATTTCTTGCAAAACACCAGATTCCCCCAGTTAATAGTAGTCATAAACGGTTACTGTCCAGCTCTGCAAGTCTTTGGTGGTTACCTGGGAATAATAGCTTCCTGGAGGTCCAGTAAATTCAACGGTTTTTTCTTTACTGCTTAAAGCATCATCTGGTCCCCAATTCAGATTCCCAGTGCCAATGATTCCACTGGTTCCACTTACATCCACGTTCATGAAGTTAGTATTGTAATTCAAGGTGGGTGTAGCCGACATTACCACTTTAAAGCGTTGCCCTTTTATCTGGAATGAACGGTAATCATCACTCACCCCAGAGAAACTGGTGACCTGATGCCAATCAGCTTGATAGGTAACTTTCTCCGAGGACTCATTAACTGAGACTGGAGTGTTAGCCGGTGTTTTACTAGGGTTCATCACCCACGCCCCGGCAAAAACTCCCAATATTGCCACCAGTGCTATGACCGCAACGATAAGTAACTTGGTAGAGGTGCTCATCCCAGTCTTTTCAACATCCCCTGGTTGTCTTCCGTAATGGGAGTACCTATCCAACCGGGATCCACATTTTTCACAAAAGGTAGCATCCATATCATTATCATAACCACAGTTTTGACATCTCATACCTATCTACTCCTATCAGTTAGAAACACTTTTTAGGGCTTTTTTTATGAAAACTCCAAAGGAACCGCCTACAGCACCAAAGACAAAGATCAATATCATGATTACAATGCCCTTGAAAATAGTGAGGAAGAAGTCCCCTGAACCCGCACTGGAACTAGTACTACTTCCCAGTGACGAAGATGTGGCTGCTGAGGAGTAAGATGAAAATGCACTGGAAAGGGCAGCGGTGATACCCATGGCAATGAATAGGAACAGTCCAACGATAAAACCTAAAATTACTAGAGCCACTAAACTCATGAAGAAACCATTAATAGCCCCATCTTTAAAGTCATGGCCACCCACAATACCAGTGGTGGTCCCTCCACATAATGCCATGAACACCAGAACCACACCTATATAAATGGATATATCTAAACTGGCCGAGGCCACAATTGCCCCAAATAAAAGTGAACCAATAATTAAGACAATACAGGAAACACCAAGCCCAATAAAAACTGCAAACAAATTTATTTCATCATTAATTTGGGAAATTAAATTTTTTTCTAATTTTTTACCACACTGTTTACAGAATTTAGCATTTGATTTATTTTTATAATCACAATAGGGACAGGGAACACCAGGATTATTAATATTAGAAAGTATCTTTGTTCGATGAATTCTATCGGAACTGGTAACATATTTTAATTTTCCCCCACACTCACAGGTTTCATCAAAATCTTCCGGCGATTCATTTTCTTCAAGTTGGTACTGTCCACCACATTTATCACATTCTAAATAAGCCATTAGATTACCTCCATATTTTTACAAATAACATCAAATTTTCAGTCTTCACTGTGCACCAGTGTGTTTTCACCATCAGAAACAGCTACAGTCTTACCATCTTCACTAACCGCATATCCATAACCATCTTCCGTTGTACCGTAAGTTACACCGCTACTGGGATCATAATTAGCCGTTTGTATACTGTCCGAACTAGAACTACTACTACTTGAAGAACTATAATCCGATGAACTGTAACTACTGCTGGAGCCTGAATTGGAACCTCCACTCAGTGCACCCAGGGCAATTAAAATTACTATAATTCCCAAACAGCATCCCGCCCCGATACAGATATTCTGATTTTTCTTATCATCTGCCATCTAATACCTCCCTAAAAGAATCAATTTAAAACTAATAACCAGAATCAAAAGTCCAACTCCCCCAATCAAACCTGAAAAAAATCTTAAATAATTATTGCTCTCTCTTAGACCAAATAATTGTGTAAAACCATCAATAGTTGTGGGTATGACCATTAAAAAACCGAGAATGGTAACACTAACAGAATAATGTACGAAATTAAAGCAGGCGAAAATGAAAAATGAAAACATTCCCAGGTACAGGCCTGTACACCGAGAACAAACTGGCAAATAATGTCCTTTTAATTTAAATGTTCTCTCGGGAAGGCGATGGCAAAAAAACTGTGATGAAATTTTCAGATAATTAAATAAGGTTGTTTTCATCTTTAACGGAGTTAATTCATTCAATCAAGCCCTCCCCCTATCCATTGTTATCAAATAGGAATAGTATAATACAATAACAAAATTAAGTTTCAATCATACACTTAATAAACTTTGTTGTGAAAAACTGTAAAAATTTTTTTAAAAGTATTATCTTAATTTTATTAATCTCGCTTAAAAACTCTAAATCTATAAATAACAAGTGGATATTTCTTTTCTTAATTTGGAGTATCCATTTTGAATAGTAAGTAAGTAATAACAATATTATTCACCATTAAGTATATAATTTATTACTAACAACGGATGATTACAATAACATCATTTTAGTATGATGTTAAAATTAGAGGGGGATAAAATGGGCTACCTTGTTTGCAATAAATGTGGGGGAACCTACGAACTACAGGAAGGAGAATCACCTGATGACTTTGAAAATTGTGAATGCGGGGGAAAACTTAATTACGTTGAAGATATTAAGCCTACTCCTGATTCTGTTAGCGACAAAATAAGTTTAAAATGTCCTAAGTGTGGACATGAGAATCTTGCCCATGTTAAATTCTGTGGTTCATGTGGAAAAAATCTTGTAAAAGAAAAAAAAGGTTTAAAATCATTATTCAAAACATTAAACTTTAATATTATCCTAATTGGATCAACACTGACTATTCTGGCGTTAATATTGTCTAAAGTATTATTTTTTGATATTGTTACAGGTCAAGAGCCGGTTACTGATTCTGAACACTCCCTATATGCCCTGATTTATTTCATTATTCTCATGATGGGCAGTTTCATCCCTGGAACATTGAAAAAACTGGATTATAAAATAGCAGCCCTCCATGGGGGCATTATAATGATTTTTCCTGCTATATTTTTCTGGATATCAGTGTTAGGAGGTTTCTATGACGAGCTTTCAAACTATGTATCGAGTTCATTAGAAGGAATCTCACTTAATTTAATCTTTATTTTAGCTATAGGAATTCTAGTAATTGTTTATACAATAGTGGGTTCATTTGGGACTATTATTGGAACATTCCTTAATAAAAAGCTTAACTTATCTGAAAAAAACCTTTGGATTAAATCTGAGAACTACATTAACAAAATAACCGTTGAACAATGGAAATTCGCCTACCTGTCCTTTCTGATTACAATCATATTGCTGTCAATAATGATTTTCATTTAAGATTATTGATTTAAACCTAATTACTGGGGGAAGTATTTGCATGGAAGAAGAAGATCAATCATTAAAACAAATTACATGTCCTAAATGTAATGCCGCAGTAGGATATGGATTAAAATTCTGTACAGAATGTGGTGGTGAAATTAAACAAACTGTTAGTTCGGATCAGGCTACTACTTGTCCGAAGTGTTTCGCAGATGTGGGACCTGGTTTGAAGTTTTGTACGGAATGTGGTACTGCTATTAAACGTACTGTTAGTTCGGATCAGGCTACTACTTGTCCAAAATGTTTCGCAGATGTAGAGCCTGGATTAAAATTCTGTACTGAATGTGGTACTGAGATAAAAAGAACTGTTAGCTTGGATCAGGCTACTACTTGTCCAAAATGTTTCGCAGATGTAGATCCGGGTTTGAAGTTTTGTACAGAATGTGGTACTGCTATTAAACGTGCTGTTAGTTCGGATCAGGCTACTACCTGTCCAAAATGTTTCGCAGATGTGCAACCTGGATTAAAATTCTGCACAGAATGCGGCACTTCAACAATGACTCAAGATATTTCTAGTTCTAGTATTAGTGAGAAATTAAGGCAGCGTCGTGAAGCAGAAGCTAGAAGTGTTCCAGCTCGTGATGAGACATTAGATACTGTTGTGGAATCTGGAAAGGGATTAATGAAAGGTTTGGGAGGATTCCTTAACAAAACTGCAAAAAGCATTGACCAAACCATCGAAAATAACCGTCAATCCTCAGCCAGCAAAGAAATCCTTCCCCAAAACAGGAAAGAAGATGAAAATTTAGGATATCTTGTCTGTGATGCTTGTGGTGGTTATTACCAACTAGAACAAGGTGAATCTGCAAACGATTTTGACACGGAATGTGATTGTGGTGGTAAATTACAATATAGACTAGAATTATGATTAGGGGGAAAACATTATGGAAAGGAAACAACTACTATTACTAAACCCAGTTGAATATGAACACCAATTTGATAAAAAAGCTCTTAAAACTTTAGAAGGAACACCAGGGCTGGAAAAGGCTGTGAAATATATTCACAAACATGGTGTAGAAAGAGTTATGCGGTTAGTTAACACTGGTAGTCATATTCGAGTTACTCCTGACAATTTTCCTGATATTTATAAGTTATTAGAAGAAGCTTGTGCCAATATTTTTCTTAAAGATATTCCAGAATTGTATATTAGATGGAGTTATGATGTAAATGCCTGTGCTATAGGTTCGCAAAACCCGATTATTATTTTAGATTCAGGTGCTATTGATTTATTATCGGATGATGAATTGTTATGGTTAATAGGACACGAAGCAGGACATATAAAAAGTGGCCATATGTTGTATCATGATATGTCTTTGATAATTCCTATTTTAGGAGATATTATAGGTTCTGCAACTTTAGGTATCGGGGGATTAGTTTCATCAGGTTTAGAATTAGCTTTATTATATTGGTATAGGATGTCCGAACTCACTGCTGATAGGGCAGGCCTTTTAGCATGCCAGGATCAGAAATCTGTTTTCAGTACTTTAATGAAGGCCGGTGGTGTTCCCAAAAGTTTCTATGATAAAATGAAAACAGAAGACTTCATCAAACAGGCGGAAGATTTTAAGAGTTTTGATTTTGATACTTCGGATAAAGTTACCAAAACTGTAATGATAAGCATATCAGATCATCCCTGGACAGTATTAAGAGCCTCTGAAATATTAAAATGGGTTAATTCAGGCAAATATGATGAAATCATTGAAATGCATGGTAAAGGCAGTTTAGAAGATATTGAAATCACTTGCCAAAAGTGTGGGAAAAAATTAAGTGGTAATGAAACATTCTGTGGGGTGTGTGGATCTAAAGTGTGGAAAAGATAATTATGCATTATTTTTAAATCAAGGAGGTGTAAACTTCTAGAAACTCGTTAAAGGAAATTTAATGATGAATAAGTTTTCTAAAAAGGAAAATAATTATTTTTATGCTGAATAATATTGATGATTCACTAAATGTAAATAATTAATTTAAGCAGGATGTGATTTAAATGGATGGAATGGAACCTTGGGCTTGGGTTGGAATAATAGCTGTTGCTATAGTTGCTGCTGTTTGTATTTTAGCTTTCTGTTAGTTGAACATAGGATTATCGATTATACTCGACAGCAGTGTGTTAAATGTTACATGTGATGCAAAAATGCTATAGATTTGAAAATCTGATGATTTTCACTATCAGCATTTTGATGTATGTTTTAAATACGCTGATCTTTTCTAAAATAACCAGTTTTAAATTAAACTATTTTTTTAATTGTTATTTCAATGATCTACTGGCCCCTATCCTACTTTTGTCTTATATTAATCTATTATTGTCAATTCTTAAAGAAAAAATATACTCTCTAAAATATCTGATTTTAATCATCTTGTTGTGTTCAATTGTATGGGAGTATCTAATTATTTATTTCAAACCTAACAGCGTTTCAGACCCATTAGATGTACTTTTTTATTTATTAGGGACATTAATTTACTGGTTTTTAGCTAAAACATGGATAAATAGAATTATGTTATGACAAGATTTTATATGGCACGTCATCACTCCAATGTAAAAAAATCCATTTCCAAACTAGGTGTCAGATTCTAAAGATGAGGATAAGGAATTTGCCTTAAGAACTGATAAAGCCCTTAAAAGAATTGAGGATGGTAAAGGTAAAAAGATAATGCTAAAAAGTTTCTCAAAGAATTGGAGAAATGGTAGAACCTGAACTCACTGTTGTTTTTGACCTTACCTTTGAAAAAACTCTTAAATAGTTGAATAATCCTTTAAAAGAGCAGGTTAAGTAAAAAATTAGAAAGATCTTAGATAGGCCAACCATTGGCAAACCAATGAAATACACCTGGAAGGGAACCCGTGAAGTTTACATTGGTTCGTTTCGAATGTCTTATATTTACCTTAAAAATGAAAATACAATCTATTTTTTAGATTTTTATCATAAAAATCAACAATAAAGATTATTTATAAAAATCATTACTTTATTTATAAGCCTTTTTTTTAAAGTTGAATCTTTTTTTACTTCTCAGATACTCTCCAGGACAAACTATCAAACTTTTAATGATCATAGTAAACTACACAACCCTAATCATCAGATAAAAACTAAAGACAGGGATAACTAGTAAAAGTTATAAACAATTCATGGGGGTTTGTTTTATGCAAAACTGGAGTAAATATTTTTAGGGTTGAGATCTATGGCCAAAGATCAAAAATTAGAAAAAAATAATATAATTCTTTACAAGGGCGATGAAGGAGCGGCAACCATTGAAGTTCTTTTAAAAGACGACACCATGTGGTCCACCCAAAAAACAATGGCAGAACTCTTTGATGTGACCGCACCAACCATAAATGAACACTTAAAAAATATCTTTCAAACAGGGGAATTAAATGAAATGTCAACTATTAGGAATTTCCTAATAGTTCAAAAAGAGGGTAATAGAGAAGTTACTAGAAAGATAAATTTTTATAATTTAGACGCAATTATTGCAGTAGGTTATCGTGTAAACTCTAAACAAGCTACACAATTCAGAATATGGGCTACTAATGTCCTAAATGAATTGATAACCAAAGGTTTCGTCTTAGATGATGATCTTTTAAAAAACGGTACCCGCTTTGGTAAGGATTACTTTGACGAATTACTGGAAAAGATCCGTGAAATCCGGGCCAGTGAACGTAGATTCTACCAGAAAATAACCGACATCTATGCACAGTGCAGTTTCGATTATAATAAAGACGCGGAGATTACCCGAACCTTCTATGCAACCGTTCAAAATAAGCTTCATTGGGCCATCACCCACCACACTGCAGCTGAAATCATATCAGAACAAGCTGATAGCACCCTAAAGAATATGGGCCTCACCACTTGGAAGAATGCACCAGAAGGTAAAATCCTAAAAACAGACATTGGTGTTGCTAAAAACTATTTATCCCCCGAAGAGATTACGGAATTAAATCGTATCGTTAACATGTACCTGGACTATGCCGAAAATCAGGCAGAAAGACATAAACTCATGTCCATGGAGGACTGGGCATCAAGGTTAGATGCATTCCTTAAATTCAATGAATATGATGTCCTTGAAAATCCTGGAAAAGTTTCCCATGCCGTGGCTAAGGAAATTGCCAATAAAGAATTTGAAAAGTATCGAAAGATCCAGGATAAAGATTATATTTCTGATTTTGATAAAGAGGTAGCTAAGAAATATTTGGATAAAAAAGGGAATGGAAACACTTAAATTCTTTTAACAAATGAATCTCCAAATAACCTACAGGTACAGTGTGGTTATATGGGCTTGAATGACAAAGCCACAACTTATTATTCATTTAATAAAAAAAAAATTAAAAAAAGAAATAAAGGTTTATTTTTTAATCTTAGGTGCTATTAATCCACTTACCACCATCAAAACAGCCAGTACCAGGTAATTCACAGGTGTTCCTGTACTCTCCATGGGTACGGTTTTAATGGTGCTGGCGGCGTTTATCACCGTGCCCTTAGAACCATTGCCCTGCACATTAAACGAGAATATTCCAGTAGGGTCCAGGTTAGCGTTGAAAGTACCGGAACTTATCACGGGTCTAATGGTAAAACTTCCCCCTGCCGTTGATATCACGGTTAAGTTCAGGTAGGGATCTCCCATAGGTACTGAGTCCAGTATCCAGGTTAACGTCCGGTTGTTAGCATTGTAACTAATACTTCCCGTGTCTACCTGGGCACCTACGTAGTTCAGGCCTTCTGGTAATGGGATGTATATGACCACGTTTTGGGCAGTATTAGGTCCCTTGTTTCCCAGTTTATACTTCAAGGTGAAGGGTTGACCAGCTACAGGATTGACTGGATCAGAAACCCCATCCAGGTAAAGATAACAGGCCGGGTTAACCGACAGGTTAAAGGAAACTGTCTGGTTATCGGTAGTGGCGTTAACTGAACCAGGACCCGTGGCAGTGGGCGTGAAGATCGTGCTCACCACACCATTAACCGTGGATAAATTAACCGGGTTTAAACTTCCAATATCACTCTGGAAGTTAACCGGGGTTCCATCGGGAATATGGCCATTAACCGGGTCTATTGGTGTTAGGATGGTTCCATTGTAGGCATGGTTGAAGCTTACTGTAACGTTACTGGTACCGCTAGAATATATGGGTGAATCAGCGGTGATGGTCATGTACAACCAGGTACTAACATCCACTATACTGGATTCTGTGCCCACAAGTCGGGTAAAATCCGGATTGTTGGTCCCCCACCAGTTCAATGTAGCATTGACAAAACTGGAACCTGATGGTTGAATAAAAGCACTGTAAATAGCAGCACCATTACTAGCGGTGTTGTTAACCAATCGGTTGAAGGTAACTATCATATCTCCACCGAAGTTACAGATAGCACCTCCATAGTCGGCAGTGTTCAGGGTGAAGGTACAACCCGTCACCTTACTGAGTACGCCTTCCTCATCGTTATGGATAGCACCACCATCACCAGCAGTGTTGGCCGTGAAAATGGAGTCCATTACACCATCGATAGTGCCACCCATATTGGCAATGGCACCCCCATAACCAACCAGCTCACCAATGGCGTTGTTGTTGGTGAAGGTACAGTTGGTGAGATTACCCATAGTTATACAATTACTGATGGCTCCTCCATTTTCTGCGGTGTTACCGGTGAAAATACAGTCAGTCAAGGTATTCATGGTACCCTTGTTCTGGATGGCACCACCATCATCATTATAGGCCGTGTTCCCCGTGAAAGTACAACCCTCTATATTATCAATGGTAGCCATGGCGTAATTGTCGATAGCTCCTCCAGGACCATCCTGTGCAGTGTTTTCCACGAAAATACAGCCACTCAGATTACCAAGGGTGGCATCGTAGGAATTGCTGATGGCTCCACCACCGAAACCTGCGGTGTTATGGGTGAAAACACAATCAGTCACATTATTAATAGTGCCCTGGTTGTTGAGTGCTCCCCCATAATAGGCTGAGTTTTCCTGGAAAGTGCAGGTGGATATATCACTGATAGTACCATCGTTAAAGATTCCACCACCATAGAACCATACGCAATCACTGTTAACTTCTGCGACGTTACCAATGAAGGTGCAACCAGTTATCTTACCAATAGTATCGGTGTTATAGACAGCCCCGCCCTGGTAAGTTTCTTGAACTTCAGGATCATCGCTTTTAACGGTGTTGTTGGCAAAAATACAGCCGGTTATATTACTGATAGTACCGTGGTTATCAATGGCACCACCGTCACCATTATTGGCCGTGTTTTCCCGGAAGGTGCAACGAAGGAGATCATCAATGATACCACCATTGTAAATGGCTCCACCACCACTAATCACCGTAGAAGTCACGTTATTTCCAGTGAAGGTACAATCAGTTATACTAAGGGTACCGGTACTGTAAATAGCACCACCAATATCTGCAGTTGCGTTGGCAAAAGTCAGGTTAAAAAAAGCCACGGTAGCCTCTGGCCGGATTTTGAATATCCAGCTGGTTCCTTCACCATTGATTATGGTGTTGTCTTGACTTTCACCGGTAATGGTCATGCTTCTGGTGACGGTGAGGTTGGTGTTCCCGGTCCCGGTGTATATTCCGTGGGCAATGTTCACTGTTCCGTTTTCATCAACACTGCTAATTCCTTTAGGGTCTTAGATTTTTCTTGTTGAAAAAAGGATTTTCCTTCTTGTTTTTC
>JADHEF010000332.1_pt1 | contig 54160 bp, 51 predicted proteins | sample 8952391 | NCBI WGS metagenome assembly JADHEF01 (sample SAMN16124439, study PRJNA663245) | bioreactor sludge metagenome | isolation source: sludge (nitrite) | place: India:Bengaluru | collected 2019-02-28 | reverse complement strand
AATACCGGCCTGTCACGCCGGGGGTCGCGGGTTCGAGCCCCGTCCGCTGCGCCATCCTAAGATGAGAGGCTTGGATTCCTGAGATCTGAGTTTTCAAGATACCAAGACTACATTCCTTGTCGGTCTTGCGTCATTTAAAACAACACTGTTGTTTTCTCAGGGCGCTTAGCTCAGTTGGTAGAGCGTCTGCCTTACAAGCAGAATGTCGGCGGTTCGATCCCGTCAGCGCCCACCATATCTTCTTGCTTCAACTCTATTTATTCCTTAGAATCTGATTCTATTATAATAATATTAAGATTTCACGACCATGAGAAATCCCTATCAGCGCAAAGCCGCGACCAAATCCCAAAAAACTGCTTTCGATCCTCAACAGCTTTATAAGCAATATATTGAAGCCATTGTTGCCAATGCTGGCATTTTTGCACTCTACCAAGATGGCTGGGCCTTATGTGCCACGCCTACCGGACAACGCGCATTTGCCTGCTGGCAAAGTAAAGGTCTGGCTCGACTGCTGATTAAAGACAATTGGGCAAATTACGAGATTCAGGAAATTGGTCTTAAGGATTTTGTAGAGAAAGTCATTCCCTTTTTACGTCAGGAAAGTACCATTGTTTCGCTTGATCTGACCCCGGAAGGACAGAATATTCTGGTGGCACCGGAAAAATTATTACTCGATATTAAAAATTATCTGTATCAGATTTATGTGCAAAAACCTGAACTGTTTAAAAATCCGGATATGCCTTTGCCTAGGCAGATCCGTTTAAATTAAATTACTTTTCTTTAAAACAGCCTGTTTATTGGAACAATGAATATTCATTCAGCAGCCAACCACTAATCAAAGCAAAATATTCGCGTAACCATGAATTATAACGATCATTCTGAGGTGTGCTGGCACTCAGACTAATCACTTGATGGTAGCCTTGATGTCTGGCAATGGCACGGGCACGAGGGCTGTGAAAATCGCTGGTGACAATCGCGATGGGCTCATTTCGATCAATATGTTGCTGTTTTAGGATTGCCTGAGAATATTGCAGGTTCTGTTGGGTACTTCTGCTTTGATCTTCTAAGCTAATGGGGTTTTTGAGCTGCGGATAGTTCGTGTAGATATAACTTTGCATGACTTCAGCTTCGCTCTGTCTCTCCCGGAAATTTCGTCCACCGGTCATAATGATTAAAGTATTTGGATATCGTTCTGCATATTTTGCTGCGGTATCCAGACGATTTTTTAAGATGGGTGAGGGCTGACCCTGATTAATGCCACTGCCTAATACTAAAATCGCTGCAGCAGGTCGTGCCGGAATATTCGGGTTGATTGACATCTGGATATAAACAAAGAAAGCCGCGACACTGATTATCCAGAATAAAAATCCGCTCCAGAGACTGTTCCAGAACAAGGTTCTGAATCGGGAATTCTGTTTCCAGCGCTGAATAGATGAAAAAAATAAGGCGTACAGGATGAGTGCCACCCCAATGAAGATCGACAGGGCAATAGCAAAATGCCTCTGACCTTGGCTCAGTAACCAGACGCTATTGATACATAGGATCAAGCCAGAGATCAGGCTAAGACTTCGTTTAAGTTGATTGAGCATCCAGGGTTCCTTTTTTCTTATTCATATTCTTATTATTGCTTTTGTATATTCAATAAAAACCGGGCCATTGAGCCCGGTTTTTAGCATATCAGGTTATCTTAATATACATCACGGCGATAACGTCCATCCAGACGTAATTGATCTAGCATTGTTTCACCGAGAATCTCGGTCAGGGCCTGATCCACATCGCTGGCCATACCATTGATGCTACCACAAACATAAATCACCGCACCTTGTGCAATCCAGGCTTTTAGTTCTTCAGCCTGTTCACGCAGTTTATGGTGTACATAAACTTTTTCCTGCTGGTCGCGCGAGAATGCAAGATCGAGACGTTTCAGGGTTCCCATTTGCAGCCAGGCCTGAATGGTTTCTTCAAAGAAGAAGTCGTGTTCACGCTGACGTTCACCGAAGATCAGCCAGTTCTGGCTATAGTCCTGACGGTTACGCGCACTGAGCAGACTTAATAGTCCGGCAATGCCGGTACCATTACCAATACAGATAATCGGGCGGTTGTCATCAATCAGGTGGAAAGATTCATTGCTGCGAATACGCAGTGCAATGGGCGCATTGAGAGCCGCATGCTGGGTCAGCCAGCCTGAACCCAATCCCAGATTACCACTAGCATCGGTTTGCTGACGTACCACCAGACGTAAAACCTGCTGGCTTGGAATACTGGCAATGGAGTATTCACGTGTTGCCAAAACCGGTAATTGCGTGAGGAGCTGATCCAGAGAATCAAAAGGTTCAGCCTGAGTCAGATCACGATCCCAGAGTGCCTGTTCAATATTCTGTTGCATAGAAGGTACTTGTGTACCCGCTGCTATCTGGTGCTTTTGCATAAATGCATCGATACGTTCTTGGCTATTCCCTGGCTGAACCTCGGCAATATCACCTGCTTGCCAGACGGCTTCATGCTCAGGGGTCAGTTCGATATTGAAGGCAGGCGCACCCAGACTACCCGGATTGAGGACTTCACGTTTACTCAAACTCCAGTGATCAAAGGTCTTATCGATACTCATCGCTTGTAGCTCAAGTCGAGTGACTTGTTCCAGCGCACTATTCCATTGCTGGATATGCTCGTTATTGGCATTGTCGACTTCAATCGTATTGAATAGCTGCTGGGCACCATTCTGTTTTAACCACTGATCGATACGGTGGCCAAAACTGCAATAACTGTCTGGATATTCCTGAGAACCCAAGGCCAAAACTGCATAACTTAAATGGCTGAGATCAGCTTGAGCAGACAGGATTTTTTTCTCAAAAGAAGAGGCCAGATCTGGTGCTTCGCCCGTGCCATAGGTACTAGCAACAAATAATACCTGTTCGGTTTGCTGTAAATCGGCAAGCGTCAGTTGCTGTACCGGCTTGACGGTTACCGGTTGACGTGCTTCCTGCAGGGCAGTTGCTGTACGCCAAGCCAGCTGCTCAGAAACCCCTGTTTGTGAGGCATAAGCAATGAGCCATGGTTTAGCATTTTCATCCAGGTTCACTGCAGTCGCACCCTGACGTGCTGCCAGTGTTAAGCGTTTCTGCTTGCGACGTTTTAGATAGAGCATCCAGCCGGTTACGAAGAATAACGGCATCAACAAGGCTGCGACCATGGCAAAGAACTGGTAGATCGGGCCGAAGAAGCTGCCACGATGTACCGGTAACATGCTACTCATGATCTTTTCATTGAGCTTTTTGTCTTCATACAGCTCGACTTCGGTAAATTCAGCTGTCCGGTAATTATAAGTGGCACTGTTTCGTGCACGTTCATGTTGAGCGATCGGATCGACGAAGTTCAGTTGCATTTCGCCATCCGGTTTTTTCGGAAGGTTAAACGTTACGGTAGAATACTTATCTGAAAATTCATTGTTAAAGCCAATCCAGCTCTGGTCTAGCGCACGGGCAGTAGCTTCAGGGCTGAGACCTTCACGGCCTTCACCACCAGCACCGCGTTCGCCACCTTGGCGGCCTTCGCCTCGTACTTCACCTTCGGCACGCGGACCACGTTCACCGCCTGGACGTCCTTCACCACGGTTATTGCCGGCATTGGCCTGCATTTCCGGTTGCGGGCGTTCCACACCCAGCACTTTAAACATGCCATTGCGCCACCAGTCATAAGACCAGTACAGACCGGTACAGGCCAGAATCAGGTAGAAAATCACCACCCAGGTTCCCACAACAGCGTGCAGATCCCAGATAAAATTACGGCCTTTCAGTTGAGGTTTTACAAAGAACCATTGCTTGATCGAATGACGTTTCGGCCAGCGCAGGTACAGACCTGACAAGACAAAAAAGATCAGCATCAGGGTACAGGCACCGGTAATCTGCTTACCCACCGGACCAACCGTCAAATTACGATGCAGTTGCTGAACAAACTGGAAAAATTCCCGACCCTTAATCTCTGGCAAGACTTCCGCAGTATACGGGTTGATCATGATGTTCTGACCACGTCGTGCGCCTTCTTTGGCAACATTCACGGTACTTGAAGCACTTGGATCTTGTGCTACGGTAATACTGTTGATCTTCATGTCAGGCGCAGTACGGTTAAAGTGCTGATACAGCTCGGCAGGCGTGAGTTTGTCACGTTGCTGAACCTGAACCGTATAACTGTCGCTATTCATCCATTTTAATATTTGTTGTTCATAGGAATAGATTGCGCCAGTGACCCCCATTATCGAGAGGATTAAACCTGCTGTAATCCCCAGAAACCAGTGGATTTGGAAAAATGTCTTTTTAAACATGGTCGTCAGATTAAGGGTGAGATCTATAAAAGTGGCAAAATTATAACTGAAGTTTAAGCCTGAATTATAGGTGTTGAGGATAATATTTATTCTCATTATCATTTATTGTTTTAAGATTAAAAAAACCTCCATGCCGGGGCAGGAGGTTTTTCACTGAAGAAAGAACAGTTTAGATTTGTTTTGCTGCGCCCACTTCCGCTTCCAGGTGCTTGCGAATCGTGGCGAAAGAGAAGTTTTTGCTGTCCAGACGTTTCGGTAGGATATACGCACCTTGCTGGCCTTTTACTTTAAAATTGACCAACATGAATTCTGGTGTGTTGTACCATTCATAGATGTCTTTCCAGCTAATCGCGCCAACACCTTCCTGCATGCCCATTTTCTGGCGCATCACGATGCCGTGCGGTTGCACGCCCAGGCGAACACCTTTGATTTCCTGTACCGGAAATTCATTCATCTTGCGTTTAACATACCATTCCAGACCAAAGGTACGGATCAGGTAATACAACACCACACAGACAATGGCCACCCAGCAGAACACGGTAGAATAGTTCTTCAGGAGCAGAATGCCCAGAATAGAAAGTGCAACAACAGCACCCATGATCAGCCATGCTTTCATGCCAATTTTATTGGTACTACGCCAGATCACCAGCTGAGCATGACGCTGCTCGGCTTCTGAAATTTCATAGTTCACAGGCTGTAGGGTATAAGCGTATAAATTTTTCGCGGTCATAATGAAATTAGCAGATTTTAAACTGTAAAAAGTTTAGCACTAATTGTACCAATTCAGTGAGTATATTGTTCCAAAATCAGCCAAATTATAATGAACCTAATTCAGTTGCCTGTTCATCACGCTCATGGCTCAAACTTTGTTTCAGTTGGCTCAACTGCTTTAAAATGCTGAACATTAAAGACAGTTGCTGCAAAATGATCAGGGATTTCTGATCTTGCTCCTGATCTTGAGCCAGGCGCTGGCGAATATGGGCAATCATATTTTGTGCACTTAAATCGGGCATTTCATCTCTTAGCAATGCACCACGAATGTTCTCAAGCGCTTTGTCCAGTAAATTCAGAATGTCCTGATCTTCAATTTTTTCCCGGTGTGCACCCAGCGCAGCAATATAACTGATAAAAGTATGATTCAGACACAGGAACTCAAAGGCCAGCGATTTTTGTACTGGATCAATATCCGGTTCAGTGGCCAGTGTCGAAATCAGTGAAGCCACCTCGGCATCGGTATTATGGGCCGCACGGCGCACAATCCGATATTTCAGGCCATTATTACGTCCCGATTTATACTGCTCGATTACTTCACTCAAATAATCTGCTTCTGCCTGCAAGCTGCGTTTGATACTGCGCGGCAAACGTCGGAACTTCCAGTCTGGAAAAATAAAGCTGACGCCGAACCAGGCAATCGCACAGCCAATCAAGGTGTCGATCATACGCGGGATGGCCGCGGCATAGCCCATACCGTCCAGATTGAAGTTGATTAGGGCTAAAATCGTGATAAAGGCGGTGGCCTGTGCATACTGTTTACTGCGCAATTCAAAGAACAGAATTCCACTTAGTACCAGAAGCAATAATTGTCCTTCGATGGAAGGCACAAAATACAAAATGGCATAACCTAGAATAATACCGACCAACGTACCGACAATACGCAGACGTAAACGGCGTTTGGTGGCGTTAAAGTTGGGCTGGCTGACAAAGAGTGCGGTCAATAAAATCCAGTAACCATATTCAATATTGCTGACCTGTACGAAGATATAGCTGATCAGCAGCACAATCGACAGGCGAATGGCATGCCGGAACAGCACCGACTCGGGTGTCAAATGCTGTTTAATCCGAATCTTGATGTCATCCCAGCCTTTCAGGTCATCATCTCTGAGCTGGTTTTCGATATGTTTGAAACGCTCGGACTTGATACTTTGCTCGGTTTCCAGATTGCGTAACTGGGCATCAATCGATTTCAGGTTTTGAAACAGCGCAAACAGGGCACTGATCCAGACCTGATCATAATGCTGCTCCTGACGTAACTTATCCAGAGACTGTCTCAGGTTATCAAAGGCATGCTTGAAGCGCTGGTTATGCACATAGGGTTTGCGCATCAGTAAACTTTCACTCAGGTCCTTACAGGCTTTGCCCTGAATTGACATGATGCGCTGGAAGCGGAACAGGATATCGCTATGCTGGAAAATCTTGGCCAATTTCTGATAATCAATATGTGCTGAATCGGCACGTTCATGAATATCCTGCGCCACAAAATAATATTGCAGACTGCGACGGGTATCTTTTTGCCCACGGTCACCTTTCAGACGAGTTAAAAGGGCAGTTTTCATCTCATTGAAAATCGCAATCAGTTTGCCGTTTTCAAGCGAGAGTTCAATCATGCTCTGCTGATAGCTTTTCGGCGTCATGTCCACATCAAACAGATTGGACTTGGCATATAAAAAATCACCGAGCGCAGAATAGGAAATGGCAAGCTTGTCTTGCGCCAGCCGGGCAGGGAAAGTCAGGAAACTGATGGTCGACAGCAGACCGTACCACATCGCGCCGATGACCAATAAACCAGCCTGTTTATACCATTCATCAAACAGCTCCACCCCAAGCATGGAATAAACGGAAATCACCAGACAGCCGTAGGAAATCGTGGCATATCGTCGCCCTAGTGAACCCAGCAAAATCAGGGCAATACAGGACACAATTAAGGCCAAGGCAAACAGCAAGGGATAAGGAAAAAGCAGATATACGCCCACTGCCGTAATAAAGAAGCCAATGTAGGTGTAGAGCAGATTTAAAATCCGCACCGAAAAGCGGTCATCAATATCGCTTAAACCGGCTGCGACCACGCCTAAAGTCAGTGGAATCGTCATCAATTGTTGTCCCATAAAATAGGGAACAAAGGCGGTACCTGCAAATGCCGTCATCATGCGCAGGTTATACATCAAGGTCGTATTATAGGTGGTTTGCTTGAGACGAGTGAGCCAAGATTTCAAAGGTCGTCCTTTATACTGCAGTCTTAGAGCTGAATCTGAATAGGCTAATGAAAATAGTATATTTATAAATCTTCATTTCAGGCTAAATCATACTATGCACTGTGTTAATTTGTCTGCATATTAGCGCTTTAAATCTTCATGCTTATGACATCGAATAAAATAGTACAACAACCTTATGCCATGTCCTGGATTATTTTGCTGGCAACACTGAGTGCACTCGGGCCTTTATCCATTGATATGTATCTTTCGGCCTTGCCGGCCATGGCAGCAGATTTTGGTGTCAGCACCCAGATGGTTTCTAACAGCCTGCCGGCTTATTTCTTCGGTCTGGCGATCGGGCAACTGATTTATGGTCCGATCAGTGACCGGATTGGGCGTAAACCGCCACTGTATTTTGGGCTGTGTTTATACATTGTGGCAAGTTTGCTGTGTGTCTTTGCGCAGGATGAATGGAGTCTGATCGCTGCACGGATTCTGCAAGCCTTAGGTGGCTGTGTCGGGGTGGTCATGGCACGTGCTGCAATTCGTGATCGCCTGGATATGCATTCAGCAGCTCAGGCCTTTGCCAGCATGATGATTGTGACTGCGATTGCACCAATCATCGCTCCGAGTCTGGGGGCCTGGGTATTGATGTTTTATGAATGGAATGTGATCTTCTTGGTGCTGATGGGCTGCGGTCTGTTGAGTCTGGCCTGTGTACATTTTCTATTTAAAGAAACCCTGGAGCCAGAACGTCGTCTCAAGCTGAACTTCCAGCAGGTATTAAGTTTGTACCGTACTATTTTTCAGGATCCAAGCTTTCGACGCCCGCTCTATGCTGGCTGTTTTTCCGGTGCAGTGATGTTCTGTTATATCAGTGCTTCTTCTACCATTCTGATGGATCGTTATCAGCTGACTGAGCAGCAGTTTGCTTATGCCTTTGGTGCCAATGCCTTCGGGATCATGCTGTTTTCGACCTTGAATAAACGTCTGGCTGGGCGATTCTCGATATTACAGCGCTTGAAAATCGGCACCTGTCTGCAGTTTACCGGTGTATTAGGGTTAATCTTGCTGGGCTGTCTGGACGTCGATTCTGTGTTCTGGGTGTTGTTAGGCATGTTTATTGTGGTGGCATCTATCGGGTTTACTGGTCCGAATGCCATGGCTCTGGCAATGGCTGAACAGGGCGAGCGGGCGGGAACCGCCAGTGCGATTATGGGCAGTATGCAATTTGTCTGTGGCTTATTGGGCGGTGTATTACTGAATTTTCTGATCTGGCATGCCTTATTAAATATGACATTGATCATGCTGGTTTTTGTAGGTATTTCCGCTTGGGCGATTTTTAAAATCAAGATGCCAATCTTGAAAAATGCATAGATGCTGGGCGTTCTCTAATACATTAAAAATGCTGGATTGAGCAGAGGGCTAAGCAAGTTGGCTTAGCCCTGCTTGCATCACTCATCGATAAATACGGCAAATTCCTCTACGGGAACACGCGGGGTAATAAAGCTGTTAATAATCTGCTCTGGGTCGGCATAACCCAGTGCCATACCGCAGACCAGCTCTTCATCATCAGGTGCGCCGACCAGATCAAGCACGATCGGATGAAAATGATTCCAGGCAGCCTGCGGACAGGTGTCCAGACCGCGGGCTTTTGCTGCCAGCATGACATTCTGGATCATCATGGAAACATCCATTTTGGAACCAATCGCCAAAGAACGATGGACGGTAAAGAACAGGCCGACAGGCGCATCAAATAATTCAAAATTACGCAGCTGCTGACGCGCCATTTTTTCCTTTTCGCCTTTCTGAATATTCAGCAAGCCATATAAACCCCAGCCATTTTCACGACGACGTTCAATAAATGGCGAGATCCATTGTTCAGGATAATAGGCAAAAGTTTCCTGATACTGCTGTGACAATTCTGGATTTGCATAGATTTGCATTTGTGCCTGACAGACACGTTGCACGAGTTCATCGCGCTTTTTGCCTGTTACCACATATACCCTCCAGGGTTGGGTATTGGTTCCTGAGGGTGCGCGGCTGGCCACCGTCAAAATCTCTTTTAAGATGTCTGTACTAACGGGGGTATTTAAAAAAGCACGCACTGAATGGCGAGAGGTGATGGTGTGATCTATAGCATGAACAAGATTTTGATCCATTATGGGGTCCAGTCGAATATCCTTATTGAGTTTGCAATGACTATAAACTAAACAAACAGAAGGGAGGATAGGAAAATTTCATTGTTTACCGGATGATAAAAATGATTTATCCAAAAAATGGCCAAAGAGTACTTATTTGGCCTTCTAAAATACGAGTTTAGTCCTCTAAATGATCAGAATAAATATTGTTATGAAAATTGTCTTTAAGTGAAAAAAATAGCTTAAATCCCAAGTGCTTGAACCATTCAACAATAACAATTTCACACAGAGAACTGGTTTATTTTGACTGAAAATCAAGATAATTTAATTTCAAGATGCCTGTTTTATTACGTGTTGAGTAAAAGATTAATATTTTTTTTGAATTAAAATATAGATTAATCTTCATATAAAAATGAGAATTTATAATTATTTTTTATAGGTAAATTAACTATTGCTAATAAAAAGAAATAAAACTTGATACAAAGAAACAGCATAATGTACGACTTTTCATCTTAATTCATGCATTTTGTGATTAAGATCTGTTTTAAATAACGCGATTCCAGATGGCTTGAATGAAGTCTTTAGGTTGAAAGCACTCATCAAGCACTGAATGTTTTTTTGAGCTTAAAACACAGTTTTTTTACCAGCATGCGCGTCTGTTGGAAAATTGTCTGCAATTTTCCAACAGACTGAGTATCTGAATAGAAAAGGTGTTGCTTTTATAAATCTCTCATTTGTTGAATATGATCGTGATGATGATATTCATAAGTTTGAAAGAGATGATAAATCGGTTTGTTTTTCTAAAGGTGATAGATCAAATCAGGATATTTCCAGATGAACATCTAATGAGCGAGCTAGAAATCTAGCGCACTCCATAACTTTTAGAAAAATAAAAAATTCAAAATCATCTTGGGCAAAAAATTATGGATTTTACTTTTAACGCATTTTATACCTTGATTGCCGCAGTCATTGTTTTGTTACTCGGCCGATTCCTGGTTAATAAAATCGATTTTTTAAAGCGCTACAATATTCCTGAGCCGGTTGCAGGCGGTTTGGTTGCTGCGATTATCTCATTACTGGTGCATTCACTGTGGGGATACAGCATCACCACCAGTTCAGAGCTACAAACCAGTTTTATGCTGATCTTCTTTGCCTCGATCGGTCTGAGTGCCAACTTTTCCAAGTTGCGTGAAGGCGGTGTCGGTCTGGTAATTTTCCTGTTTGCTATATCGATTTTTATTGTTTTGCAAAATGCAGTCGGTATGAGTCTGGCAACACTGCTTGGTATTGACCCACTGATTGGCCTGATTGCAGGTTCAGTTACCTTAACCGGCGGTCATGGTACTGCGGGTGCATGGGGGGAGATTTTTGAAGTTGAACATGGCATTCAGGGTGCTTTGGCACTGGGTATGGCCAGTGCGACTTTCGGTCTGATCATCGGCGGGATCATTGGTGGACCTTTGGCCAAATTACTGATCAATCGTCATAACCTGGCTACTGCACGTACCGATCAGCAGATCGAAAAGCGTGACAATACACCAATGGATAGCACGACCAACGAATATGTACCGTTTGAATATCCGCATCAGGTGCGTTTAATTACCGCTGATAATGCAATCACGACCTTGGGCCTGTTCGCAGGTTGTTTGGCTTTTGCAGAGTTTATGACGGGTTTCAGTAAAGGTACTGCGTTTGAACTGCCAACATTTGTCTGGGCATTGGCGGGTGGTGTCATTCTGCGTAATGTACTGGAAGGTATTTTCAAAGTTCAGATTTTCGATCGCGCGATTGATGTGTTCGGTAATGCTTCGTTGTCGCTGTACTTGGCGATGGCATTGTTATCATTGAAATTATGGCAATTAGCTGACCTTGCAGGACCACTCATGGTGATTCTGGGTGCGCAAACCATCACCATGGCTTTGTATGCAGCTTTCGTCACTTTCCGCATCATGGGCAAAAACTACGATGCTGCGGTACTTGCAGCAGGTCATTGTGGTTTCGGTATGGGCGCAACGCCAACAGCGGTTGCCAATATGCAGGCGATTACCAATATGTATGGTGCGTCGCATAAGGCCTTCCTGATTGTTCCATTATGTGGTGCGTTCTTCGTTGACTTAATCAATGCTACTGTTATTCAGATGATTTTGAAGTTTTTTGCATAATTTTTATGCCTGATACGATGAGTCATAGGCTCATAAGGATGTGACATGAATGATCAGTTAAATGAAACCTTACTCGGCTGGATTAATGCCCTGAATGGCCCTTTATGGGATTTTCTGGTGGTGTTTCTGGTCGCAGTCGGTATTTTCTACACGATCATGACGGGTGCAGTACAAATTCGTTTGTTCTGGCACAGCATGAAAGTCATGAAAAATAGCCGTGGCAAGGTTCAGGATACGCACGGCATTACCCCGTTTCAGGCCTTTGTCACTGGACTGGCAAGCCGGGTCGGGGTGGGCAATGTCGCGGGTGTCGCCATTGCGATTGCGATTGGTGGCCCCGGTGCCGTGTTCTGGATGTGGTTTACTGCCTTTTTGGGCATGAGTTCTGCTTTTGTTGAATCCTCTTTGGCACAGTTGTTTAAGGTGCGAGATAACAAAAACCAGCAATTCCGTGGTGGTCCAGCTTATTACATTACTCAAGGCCTGAAACAGAAATGGCTCGGGATTGTCTTTGCGATTGCATTGATCACGACTTATGGTTTTGTCTTCAATGCAGTTCAGGCCAATGCCATTACCGGAGCAACCTCTCATGCCTGGGGCTGGGATCAGGCGAACCTGATTCTGCCATTAGGCGGCCTGAATCTGGAAATTTCCTGGGTCGGATTGTTTCTGGTCTTGATGACTGCGGTGATCATTTTTGGCGGAATTAAACGGATTGCGAAAGTTGCGGAAAGCTTTGTGCCGTTTATGGCTGTGCTTTATCTGGCTGTGGCTTTGTATATTGCGGTCATCAATTACGATCTGCTCCCATCCATCTTCCAGCTCATTTTCAGTAAAGCCTTTGAATTTGAAGCCGCCGCTGGTGGATTCTTTGGCGCCATGGTATCTATGGCGATGATGATGGGCATCAAGCGTGGTCTGTTCTCTAACGAGGCAGGGATGGGTTCGGCACCGAATGCTGCTGCAGCTTCCGATGTCAAACATCCGGTCAACCAGGGTCTGGTACAGATGCTCGGAGTATTTGTAGATACCTTTGTGGTGTGTTCATGTACCGCGATTATTATTCTGGTTTCGGGTCTGTATGAAAATGCAGGATTTGAAGGCGTGACCTTGACCCAGATGGCGCTTGAAAGCCAGATTGGTGCTTGGGGTGATGACTTCCTGGCTTTGATTCTGTTCCTGTTTGCCTATTCTTCGATTATTGGTAACTATGCCTATGCCGAAGGAAACGTCCAGTTCATCAATAACAATAGCCGGGTGATGTTGATTTTCCGCTTATTTGTATTGGTCATGGTGTATTTCGGTTCTATCGCCAGTGTGCCATTGATCTGGAATATGGCAGATCTGTTCATGGGTGTCATGGCAAGCATCAACCTGATCGCAATCCTGTTGCTGATGCCATTCTTGCTGATGCTACTCAAAGACTATACTGGTCAGTTGAAGCGTGGTGTGAAAGAGCCTGAATTTAAACTGGATAACCATCCTAAATTTAAAGACAAGGTCAAATCAGATATCTGGTAAGACTTGAAGCAAAAAGCCCCGATCATTCGGGGCTTTTTTTGTGCCAAAGTTTTATTTAAAAGAAATTTAAATAACTTTGATAAAGCACAAAGCCTAAAATCAGGCTGAACCAGACCGGTAGTTTTGAGCGTAGCAGAGCAATCATCACCGCGACAAAGACCAGGTCGGAGCCATAACTAAAATAACGTTGTGAAAGATCCAGCAATAAATACAGTAACAGTCCTACTACCGCAGCATTGATGCCCATCACCGCCTGATGAATATGGCGCTGCTGCATCAACCATGACCAGTAAGGCAAGGTGGCAAAAATCAGAAAAAATGAAGGTAAAAATATTGTGCAGGTCGCTAGCACTGCATTCAGCCAGACATAAGGCGTCCAAGGCAGTAAAGCACCGATATAACTGGCAAAACTGAATAAAGGTCCCGGCATCAGTTGGGCAAATGCATAGCCAAGATCAAAAGATTGCGCACTCACCAAACCGGTTGTGACAAAGTCCTGATGTAACAAAGGCAGAATCACATGACCGCCACCAAACACCAGCGAGCCAGTCTGATAAAAATTGGAAAAAAATTGCAGCTCCGATTCACCCCATAATTTTCCAGCTAAGGGCAGCAGCAAAAATGGCAGGATAAATGCCAGTAACCAATAAGGTGCAGCGGCAGATCGAATATAAGGCGAGCTGATTGCCGTTTTGTTAATTTCTTTGGGTTTCGAATCTGATTGGGAAAAATATCCAGCCAAGAGTCCACAGATTGCGCCCAGTATAATGACCAGAATCTGGTTAAAACTTACTGAAACGACTATCAGTAATGCGACAGAGAGGATTAAGACAGCGTATTGCCAAACCGTTTTACAGAAGCTTCTCAGCATTTGCCAGAATGCCCAGGCGATTACAGAAAATACAATTAACTGGATGGTATGAAAGCTGTTTGAGTTTAAAATATGAAAATAGCTTTGACCCAAGAGCGCCACCAAGGTCATCAGAATCATTGAGGGCAGGGTAAAACCCAACCATGCGATCACGGCACCAGTATAGCCCCGTTGCAGATAACCGATCGACAGCCCCACCTGACTGCTGCTCGGCCCGGGTAAAAGTTGCGCCAAAGCGACCAGTTGACTGTACTGGGTGTCATTCAACCATTGCAGTTGGGTCACAAATTTTCGGTGAAAAAACACCAGATGCGCCGCTGGACCACCAAATGAAATGCAGCCCAGTTGCAGGAAAATCAGGAAAATCCGATACAGTGAGATTGAAGACATACAGTTATGGGGAAAAATGAAGGTAAAGTAGCTGAACTGTATGACAGTTTTACGAAATTCTACAGACTATTTATGCATGTGTTTATACACTATGCTGCTTTAGATTAATGAGGACATTCTCTGCATGCAGAAATATGTGTTGAGTATGGTGATACTGGGTACATTTGGCCTAAGTGCTTGCCAAACGACCCCAATGACAGCCCAAGCGGCGACCAGTCATCTACAACCTGCTGCACAACGCGGAGAAGCTCAGGCACGTCCAAATCAAATTGATTTTCAAAAGATCAAGCAAACCCAACAGCGTCCGGTAGTTGCTTTAGTCCTAGGCAGTGGCGGTGCGCGTGGTTATGCGCATATTGGTGCGCTGGAAGTACTGGAACAGGCGGGTATTCAACCAGATTTTATTGTTGGAACTAGTGCGGGCAGTATTGTGGGCTCCATTTATGCAAGTGGCAAACCGGCGATTGAACTGCGCAATATTGCTCTCAGCATGCGACCGAATGATGTCCGTGATATCAAACTGGCCAGAAAAGGCTTTTTTGATGGCAAAAAAGTTGAGGACTATGTCAATTTGCAGGTCGATCAAACCCCGCTTGAAGCCATGAAAATCCCGATGTTTGTGGTAGCAACCGCGCTGAAAGAAGGCAAGAAAGTCGTCTTTAACTATGGCAATACCGGACAGGCGGTACGTGCTTCAGTCTCGATTCCGAGTATGTTCATTCCGACCATCATTCAAGGTAAAGAATATGTAGATGGTGGTCTAGTCAGTCCGGTGCCGGTCGATGTGGCACGTGAGTTGGGAGCCGACATTGTGATTGCGGTAGATATTCTGGCACAACCCATTCACACGGAAACCAGCAATGTCTGGGGACTGTTTAACCAGAACATCAATATTATGCAGCAACATCTGGCGCATGAAGAATTAAAGCATGCAGATGTGGTGATTCAGCCGGATTTACGCGAAAAAGGCCATATCTTTGATGTCCGTGGCAGGGAACTCACCATGCAGGCTGGTGCCGAGGCGACCCAGTTAAAGTTGATGGAAATTTCACAAGCCTACCAAAAACATGATTATGCTCAAGGACATCGCATTCCACAGTTTGTGGTACATGAACATCAAGCTCAATAAATCTTTTTTTTGAAATTTCTGTTTATCCCTATATCGCAGTATAGGGATATTCACTCAAAAGGATAACGGATCATCGGCTGTAACGCTTAACTGATTGTTATAAAAGATAAGATGATTGCCTATGTGTATCAGTCAGTCGGAATTATCGCAAAAGATAAAATTAATTTTAAATATAACAAATTGAATTATAAGTATATTGTTTTAAATAATAAGCCTTATTCGTCTTAAATTAAAATTTTAATATTATTATTCGTATACTTAAGTTGATCAAATATTCAAAAGCATCGATGTTCATGCCAGAATGCAGTTTGAAAAGATCACTACACAGATGTAGACATCATGATGCATATTAAAATTGGACAGCAGGTCAAACTGGCACAATTCGAACACTATATTTTTACAGTGACCGCGACCCATCAGGATGGTTCTTTTACCGTTGAAACGACCTTGGATGGTCAACAAATTTTAAGTTATCAGAACCTGGCGCAGGAAATGCTCAGGCCAGTGATGCTTTAAATCACGCAGAGCCTTTTTATTTTCCTGAATTATTTTTGTTCAGCGCTTAAAACAGTGAAAAATTCTCAGTTGCTGTGTGATCAACCCCAGATAAATAAGTGTTGATTTATTGGCACTTAACTTTCTAACTGAGATTTTAAGCAATTAAATATATTTTTTTCTGTATGAATACATTTTCTATATCAATAATTGTGATGCTTCATTTGCCGAATTGAACATTTTATTCATGTTAAAAACGCTATAATAATAAACGATAACCTTGTCATTCAAAGAGTTCAAAGAAAACGATGGCCCCTTTAGATCAAATTGCAGCAGTGTCGGATGACCAGTCAGAGTTAACGATGTCAGTTCTCATGACGCCAGATATGGCAAATTTTTCAGGAAATGTTCATGGTGGAACCATTCTGAAATTATTGGATCAGGTGGCGTATGCGTGTGCAAGTCGCTATTCGGGTAGTTATGTCGTGACCTTATCTGTAGACAAGGTGAATTTTAAAGAGCCGATTCACGTTGGTGAGCTGGTTACCTTTCTGGCCAGTGTGAATCATGTTGGCCGTACTTCAATGGAAATCGGGATTCGTGTAGAAGCCCAGAATATTCAAAAGAGAACGGTACGTCATACCAATAGCTGTTATTTCACCATGGTTGCGGTGGATGAAAATGGTAAACCAAAACAGATTCCAGCTTTGAACCTGGACAATGACTGGAAACGTTGCCGTTTTGAAGCAGCAGAACAGCGTAAAGTCGCGCGTTTGCAAGAAAATCATCATCCTTCATGCAGCATTTATAAAAAGACTGCACAGAGTTAAGTTAAATCGTGATTGAGAAAAGACCTTCATATGAAGGTCTTTTTTTTGCATCAATTTCAGTTTTTCACTGGAGCTTTGTTATTTTTTACCCTAATATAAAACGATACGTATCGTTTCGATTTTTAGATCTTAAAAGTTAAGTAGAAAAATATGAGCAGTGACGAAAAAAGTTCCCGACGACAGCAGTGCATTTTACAGGCGGTCGCAGATGCGCTGGCAGAATGTGAATATCATCAGCTGACGATTGAAGATGTAGCGGCACGTGCCGGTGTTGGCAAGTCCACGATTTATCGATGGTGGAAACATAAATCGGAACTGGTGCTGTACACTTTCAAACAGCATACAGCTTCGGTATTTGAGCTGGATACCTCTAAAAGCCTGAAAAGCAATCTCATTCAACAACTCAATTCTTTATCCCAGGCGCTGAATCATCCAGTGGGGCGGGCTTTGCTGGTGGTGATTGCCAATCACCGCGAACTGGCAGGTGAGTTCTTTCAGCAATATCTGTTGCCACGTCGGCAACAGACCCATCAACTGATTCAGCAAGCGATTGAACGGGGAGAAATACGCCCGGATTATCCTTTTGATTTGATGCTGGATACCTTATACGGCCCGATTCATTACCAGATTATTTTTTTCAACCGGATTCCAGATCAACACTATATCCAGAATCTGGTCGAGTTGGCCTTGTATCCTGTCGCTATTCAAGCCTGAGTTTGTGCTATTTCCCTACAAATTTTAAGAGTTGGTGATTATGTCAGTTAGCGCTGAGCGGTTATGGAATCGCTCATTTATCTTGTGCTTATTCAATAATTTTTTCCTGTTTGTTTATTATTTTGCCTTACTGACCATCTTGCCGATTTACATCATGAAAGATCTGGGCGGTTCGGTAAAAGAAGCGGGTCTGGCGCTGACGCTATTTCTGGCCTCTTCGATTGCGATTCGGCCATTTTCCGGCATGATCATCGAAAAGCTTGGCAAGAAAATCTCGATGCGCGGCGCAGGCATAATTTTTGCCTTATTTGCCTTTAGTTATTTGCTGGTGGATAGCATGGGGTCGCTGTTGCTGGTGCGTTTTTTACATGGCATCTGGTTCAGTATTTTGACCACGGTGGCAGTACCCGTCGCCAATGAATTTATTCCTGAACAGCGCAAAGGTGAGGGCATGGGTTATTTTGTCATGTCGACCAATCTGGGTGTGGTGTTTGGCCCCTTGCTGGCGTTGACCGTAATTCAGTTCACCAGCTTCAAAGTCTTATTTGGCATTCTTGCCATTATCATTTCTTTGGGACTCATTTTCTGCTGGATGCTCAAAATCACAGAGTTACCAAAACCTAAAGCCATAAGCACAGAAAAAACCAGTTTGAGCTTGCAGGATATTCTGGAAGTCAAAGTTCTGGCGGTAAGTTTTGTGGCTTTATTAACCGCTTTTGCCTACTCGGGCATCATGAGCTTTATTACTGCATTTAGTGAAACCAAGCAGCTTTTGGGCTATACCAGCGTATTCTTTATTGTCTTCGCTGCATCCATGTTGCTGGTCAGACCTTGGGTCGGGAAAATTTATGACTGTAAGGGACCAAGTGCGGTTATTTATCCTTCCTTTGTTTTCTTTGCCATGGGTCTGGTGATTGTCAGCCTGATTTCCAATCAATGGATATTATGGTTGTCGGCGGTGTTTATTGGCATCGGTTATGGTTCACTGTTCCCATGTCTGCAGACCTTGGCCATTCAGTCAGTCGACAAGCAGCGTATGGGACATGCGATTTCAACCTTCTTTACCCTGTTTGATCTGGGTTTAGCGATCGGTTCCGTGGCAATGGGAGTATTGATTGCCTATTGGGGCTTTGAAACTACTTATGTTTTGAGTGCCGCACTCGTCATTGTGACGATATTGGTTTATCGTCAGTATGTTGCCAAAAAGCAAAATAAGCGCCCGGCAAGTTTGGAGTTATAAAATGGAATTAAGACATTTACGTTATTTCGTTACAGTGGCGCAGGAACTGAACTTTACCCGTGCCGCGGAAAAATTAAATACAGTACAGCCATCACTGAGCCAACAAATCAAGGATTTGGAACGTGAGGTTGGCGTACAGTTGCTGGAGCGGAATAACCGTAAGGTCGGGCTCACTGAGCTGGACAGGCGTTTTTAAAAGAAGCTTTGCTGAGTCTTGAGCATGCAGAGCGCGCCATTCAGTCTGCCAGACAGATCGCCAATGCACAGCAGGATCAGCTGAATATCGGATTCGTGCCGGTCGCGGAAATGAAAGTCTTTCCTTATATCATGCCGAATATCCGCGCGCATTTTCCTGAACTGAAAGCACAGTTTCATAGTCTGACCGATGCAGAGCAGTTTAGTGCCTTAAGAAATGGACAGATCGACATTGCCTTTACCCGTTATCCGGGGCAGTTAAGTGAGTTTGATTCGATCCGCATTTTTGATGAGCCTTTAACCTTGATTGTGCCCAAAGATTCCCCGGCTGCGGCCTTGCCCTATGTCAGTATCAAGAGTTTTGAAAATCAGGACTTTGTAATTAGTGATGAGCAGTCCTCACCGCAACTACATAAGCTGATTCAGGATTTTTTTAAGCAGTCCAAATTAAAGGTAAATGTGGTGCAGTATTCCACCAATATTCTGCTCAATGTCAATCTGGTAGGGATGGGGGTGGGCTGGAGTCTGGTGCCGGCCTACGTGATTCCATTGCTCGGCGATAATATTGTGGTGAAAAAGACTCTGGAACCTTTGCCGATGATTGGACTGTATGCCAATTATCGCAAGGATCAAAAACATGTGGTGATTGATCTGATTTTGAAAGTATTAAAAGAAAAGTTTTGTGTGGATCTTTTTTAATATTTAAACCTTCAATCTGCCCATCTAAAAAGCCGTGCGACAGAAATGATCTGTAGCACATCCTTTTAAATCGGGACTGCAAATCACTTTATACTGAACCTCTAACAATAAAAACCGGTTGAAGCAGGATGATGAAGCTCTATAACAACCCACAATCACGTAGCTTGACCTTGTTGCCTTTGCTGAAAGAATTGCAGATTGAAGATCAGATTGAGCAGGTGGAAGTTGCCTATGAGCATATGCATCAGCAGGCGTATACACGGATCAATCCGATGGGAAAAGTTCCCTGTCTGGTGGATCAAGGCGTCATTATTTCAGAAATGGCCGCCATTTTTATCTATCTGGCAGATAAGTATCGTGACAAAGGATTGGCACCTGCTTTGGATGATCCGAAGCGTGGGGCGTATTTGAAATGGATGTTTTTCTGTCATGGGCCCCTCACCGAATATATCGATATAAAAAATTTGCAGGTACCGCCAGAAAATATTGAAAAGAACCGAAGAAGTCTAAGTTTTGGGAATGAAGCAGCCGTATTTGATTTCCTGAAACAGGGCATCGGGCAGGCCAGTCCCTATCTGCTGGGCGAAAAAGTCTCGGCGGCGGATCTCTATGTGGCTTACTGTTTGATCTTCGCGATCTCTGCGAAAATTTTACCGGCATTTGATGAGTTCAGACCTTTTTTGCAGCAGATGGCTCGTCGTGATTCCCTGAAAGATATCCCGTGGTTTCAGGAATACCGAGTCTAATTCCTCGGTCTATATATTGTCCGGAATATATAAAAATAATAAAAAAAACCACGCCGAAGCGTGGTGAAAGGTAACTCTAATATTATTTCAGGTAAAGCTTTTTAAACAGTTGCTGGCTGGTGCTTTCCATCGATTGAGGAATGGCCAGCGCAGCCACGAAACGGTCAGGACGCAAGATCACAACTGAATCAGACGTGTTGCCAAACCATGAACGGATATCTGTGCCGATATCACCAATGGTGATGACATCTTCATACTGTTTACGCTGGCTATTTTGCAATTGCACCGCAGGAATTACCTGAATGAATTTCACGCCCAGCGATTTCCACTGTTGCAACGTCTCCGAACTAAGACCCCATTTCGGATCGACACCCCAGGCAATAATCGCAAAATCATTGCCGATCACTTCATCCAGTAATACGGTTTCACCCGAAGCCAGTTGAACCTGAGGCTGGATAAACATCTTGCCGACTGGAGAGTTTTTGGCTCCGTTACTCAAAAGTGCGCCGTCATGATATTTCGGCATTGGTTTGAAGCGCATTTCCAGCAGGTATTGTTTGATCGGCTTGATATAGTTCAGGGCATAGGCAATGCCGTCACGAACAAAACCTTGCCATTTTTTCGGTGGTGCCAATACGTGACCTGCCATCACCGACAGGTCAATCATCGCCTTGGCATGGTCTTTACGTTCGATCTGATAAGAATCTAAAAGTGCTGGGCCAGCTTTGCCTTGAACAACCAGCGCCATTTTCCAAGCCAGATTAAAGGCATCACGCATACCGCTGTTATAACCCTGACCTTGCCATACCGGCATAATGTGCGCTGCATCACCGGCAAGTAAAATACGGTCGACACGGAACTTGTCGGCAATACGAGCATTATGGGTATAGACACGCTGACGGATCACTTCGATACCATCTGTGCTTGGTAAAACCTTAGAAAGAAGTTTGGCAATATTTTCCGGTTTGCTCAGTTCTTCCTGCGTTTCACCCGGCATGACCATAAATTCAAAACGGTGAATACCATGTGGTAATGCGGCTGATACATAAGGACGAACCGGATCACAACATAAGTAAATATGCGGTGTAGCCAGCGGGTCGTTTTCAAGGTCGATCACGATCCACTGATTTGGTGCAGTTTCGCCTTCAAAGGCAATGCCCAGGTTGCGGCGCACATAGGAATTACCGCCATCACAGGCAACCAGATATTGAGCGCGGATAGTTTCTGCATCGCCCTCTTTATTTTGCAGGTTAAGCGTTACGCCGTCAGCATCCTGACTAAACTGGGTCAATTGACGAGAAAATAGCACTTGGGTATTTTTATATTGTTTTAAGCCTTGCAGTAGGACGTTATCGACTTGTGGCTGAATAAAGGCATTACGGCGCGAGAAACCAAACTAACGTGTTAAAGGCTGAATATCTGCAAAACAGCGACCTTTAGGCGTCAAGAAGCGCATCGCATGATTCGGAGTGGTATGCGGTAAGACTTGATCGACTAAACCCAAAGATTGAATGGTACGTAAGGATTCATCATCGATTCCAATCGCACGTGGGTAATCAATCAAACTATCCAGTTGCTCGACAATCGTGACAGCTACGCCTTGCTTGCTCAGATAGTTGGCAATGGTTAAGCCTACAGGGCCGGCGCCAAGGATTGCCACTTCAGTAGTGTAATTAGTATTGCTCATAGCGAATGTCCACTCAATCGACTTGCATTTGATGCTATTAAGGGACATTTAGAAGCCAGAAACAAGTTAGGCGATAGTAGCTTAAGTATATGGATAATATTGGATTGAAATAGGTGGTTTTTAAATAAATAATTGATTTTAATTATAAAAATAATAAAAATTTGATAGCCTGTATTAATTCTATGATCAGTTTTGACTATGGTGATAAATAGATTTTGTGCAATAAAAATGCTGAACCAGCATCAAGCATGATTCAGCATCGAATAATATCGGGGGCAGTATAGGACAAAGCCTACTGGAGAATTACTGTCCCTGATATTTTCATTGAAGGATTAAACGAGTCGTTCAATTAATTAACGTGCAGCAGGTTTTGCAGGGGGCGTGCTTTCTATAGCAGTTTCAGAGGCAGCAGGCTGCTCTGCAGATGCACCTGCAACAGGAGCATTCGATTCAGGTAATTCTTGTGTAGTCACAATCACTTTTTCTTCTGCAGTGGTGGTTTTCGCATCTGTGGTTTTGCTGTCAGCAAAACTGGTGGCTGCAGCAGCAGTAAGCGTAGTGGCAAGTAAGATTTGTGCATATTTCATTTTTGGCATCCTTTTATTCATGTCATGTAATCTGCCGAGCTGACCATCACATCAATTCGACAGATGCCCATCCTAAGCACTGAAAATTTACTGAGCAAATCAATTAACAAAAGCGACACGCAGGGAATAACCTTGTAGATACAAAACTGAGAAAGTTGTTTTATTTCTGTTAATTATGCAGAGTTTTATTTAATGAAAGTGTGTATGAATATTTCAAAAATCAAATTTGAAATAAAAGTTAACATAGAAAATTGGTAATTTTGGATCATTCCATTAATTTTTATCTCTGTGATTTTCACGCCGTGTTTGCGAAGAACACGCATTTTAAAGTCACACTGTGCTTTATAATGCAGGGCATTGCTATTTCCATTCAATCTTTTGAGAGCCGATTTTGAAAATTCTGTCAGCGTCGCAGGCTATTCCTGTCCATATCATTTCCGGATTTTTGGGGGCAGGTAAAACCACACTACTCAAACATTTATTACAGCAAAAACCGGAACAGGAAATCTGGGCGGTACTGATGAATGAATTTGGCCAGATTGGGGTAGACCAGCAGTTATTGCCACAAGACCAGGGCTTTGCGGTCAAAGAGCTGTTGGGTGGTTGTCTATGTTGTAGTAGTCAGTTACCCATGCAGATCGCCTTGTCACGGCTGCTGTCAGAGGTGAAACCGGATCGTCTGTTTATCGAACCTACTGGGCTGGGGCACCCGGGACAATTACTGGAACAGCTGACCGAACCGCACTGGCACAGCCATTTAAACATGCAGGCTTTAGTCACTGTGGTAGATGGTTCGCGTTTGCATGACCGGGACTGGACTCAGCAAAACCTGTATGCGGACCAACTCAAGGCAGCGCATATTGTAGTGATTTCACATACTGACTTGATGACAGCCGCCGATCACGCAGCGCTCACGCAGCTTCAGGCAGAATATCAACCTTATGCGCAACAGTGGCTGTTCACCGAGCATGGACAGCTCGATATCGAACAGATCAAGCAGGACTATCGGGGTTCTGCCCGTCAGATTCAGCCTTTGTTAAAACAGCAACAGATCACCCGTTCAGCGGATACGCCCGTAGTGATTCAGCAGATGCCTTATCATTATGTAGAAAGTGCGCAGGGTTATCAGGTCGCTGGCTGGAAATTTCCAAAACGCTGGCAATTTAATTTTTATGATCTGCTGGATCTGCTCTGTGAACAAAAAGACTGGCTCAGAATAAAGGGAATTTTTAATACGGATCAAGGCTGGAAAAGCTTTAATTTTAATCCGGAGCAGTTTAATTATCAGTCGGCAGATGAAGGCATTGATAACCGGGTGGAAGTGATTTATCAACAGTCACGCGATTGGCTGGCCTTTGAAACTACCCTGATGCAATGTCGTATGGATCCAGAGAAATAATGGTACTGTTTCTAGTGCGCTGAATGAATTATTGGCCTAAATCTGTTCAGCAAAATAGCGCTAAATCTTATATGCTAGGCGCCAAATTTGAGGATTATGTGATGGCGTTAAAAGCGACGATTTATAAGGTTGATTTGAATATTGCGGACATGGATACGCATCGTTATGCAGACTATCAGCTGACGATGGCGCTGCATCCTTCAGAAACCATTGAACGCTTGATGGTGCGTATTCTGGCCTATGCACGCTATGCCGATGAAGCGCTGGAATTTACCAAGGATCTTTTTGAAACCGATGAACCGGCACTCTGGGAAAAAGATCTGACTGGTCAACTGGTCAAATGGATTGAAGTCGGTAGCCCGGATGAAGATAAAGTCAAAAAGGCCAGTGCGCGTTGCAAGCAGGTCGCAGTTGTCACCTATGGTTCTGCGGTGGATGAATGGTATAAGCGCAGCAGCAAATTAAAAACCTTAAAAAATGTGGAAGTGTGGAAGTTATCTACCGCAACCACCGACGCATTGCCACAGTTATGCGAACGCACCATGCAGTTACAGCTCAATGTGATGGATGGTGAATGGACCTTGATTGGCGATCAGGGCCAGGTGCTGGTGGAGTGGGAACAGTTACAATAAGGCCAAATAAGGATGCAAGTCTGGACTTGTATCCTGTAGCTCAAATTGCGTATATCTGAGGAATAAGAATACGCAGGGTTGCACCATGTACCATGAACTTTATGATTTACTGCTAGCTGTCGCGATTGGCGCAATTATTGGTGCAGAGCGTGAGTATCACAGTAAATCTGCTGGATTGCGTACCATGATTATGGTCAGTCTGAGTTCCTGTTTATTTACCATTATCTCCCTGAAAATAGGCGTGGCCAATCCTGACCGGCTGGCCGCCAATGTCTTGACTGGGCTGGGTTTTCTGGGCGCTGGTGTTATCCTGAAAGATGATAACCGTATTTCTGGAATTACCACCGCGACTACCATCTGGATGACGGCAGCACTCGGCATGGCAGTCGGTGCTGGCTATGAACTCTTAAGTATTTGGGCTACTTTTATTGTCATGGCGGTGCTGGTTCTATTGATGTATGTCCAGCGCGGCATTGAATCTCTGAATCAGGAACGCAGCTATGAAATCGTCTGCCCATTCGATCAGAATGATTCCGATCACTACGAAATGTTATTTAAACGTTATCAGTTAAAAGTGGTGCATTCCTCACAAAAAAAAATTGATCAACAGATTGTCGGACGCTGGATTCTGATGGGATCGGCCAAGAATCATCAAGAATTAACCCAGTATTTACTCAATGATAAGAATATTCAGGAACTCAGCTTTTAACCCATCAATGTCCCAAGCTTAAAAAAACAGAGCAATCCAGTTTATACTGAGCTTTGAATTTTATGCTCCTCTCAGGTAAATAACCATGATCAACGAACTTGAAATTATTGATTTAAAAGTAGGCGAAGGTAAAGAAGCGGTGAAAGGTGCCCTAATTACCACGCACTATACCGGCTGGCTGGAAGATGGAACCAAGTTTGATTCCTCTCTTGACCGCGGTAATTATTTTGAAACCGTCATTGGCACAGGCCGTGTAATCAAAGGTTGGGATCAGGGTATTCTGGGAATGAAAGTTGGCGGTAAGCGTAAACTGATGGTGCCTGCACATTTGGCCTATGGCGAACGTAAAATGGGTAAAGTCATTCCAGCCAATTCCAACCTGATTTTTGAAATTGAACTGTTTGATGTAAAAACACGTGATTAAAATGATTTAACTTGCTGAATATAAGTTATATTTTTTATTCAAAGATATACGCTGGTTCCGGTGCAGTTGCTTCAAAATAGGCTGTGCCGGATAAGCTACAAAAAACATCTAAAAAGATTTGAAATCAAAAATATTCCTTGTAAATTATAAGAATAATAAAGAATTATCTTGAGATAGAACGTATTTGCATAACTCGATAAGGAATGTCTGTTTTTTTGTATTTATCTGGGCCTTTAGCTGCATGACTTGGATCACAAGTTCAGCAATCGCCCAGGATGAACTCCCTTCGCCGTCATTTCAGCAGCAATCTCACGACCATATTACTGAAGTTCATTTTACCGAACATAGCACTAGTGCCTTACAGGGAAAATGGCTGTTTTATCCGAGTCAGTTTATTGTTCAGCCCAGCCCCGTACTCCAGTCAAAAACAGTTGAATTGCCAGCCTCTTTTAAAACTCTAGCGGGTTCAAACTCTGGCTACGGTACCTTTATTGGTTATTTTAAAATTCCGAAAGAATTTCTCGGGCGACGCATCGCGATTCGGATTCCAACCCAATACGGCGCCTATCGGGTATATGTCAATGGACAGTTTATTGTCCGTCTCGGGGAAATCAGTACCACACCTGACAAACAGGTGACTGAGAAAGCACCGCGTATTGGCTATTTTGTTCCAGACACTGAGTATATTACCTTAAGCATTCAGGCTTCCAATTATACCCACTTGCATGGCGGTCTCGAACGACCAATGCAGATCGGCGTTGCAGCTACCATCAATCGCCAATTCCAGCAGCTCATGATGAGTATCGCCATGGTGTGCGGCGCGGTACTTGGGGTGGGGGTGTTTACCATTCTATTTTCGGTATTCAGGGGATCACGAGAACGTAACAGTAAAAGTATCTTTGTTTTTGGCTGGTTTATTGTCTTTTTGGCCCTGCATAACCTGTTTTCTGCACCTTATGCCTATTCGGTATTTACCAATATCAACTGGCTGTGGGGAACCCGCTTAGAGTATCTGTTTACTTTTATTGCTGCCTTCTTTTTTCTCAGTTATATGCATCTGTTTAACCGGCGCTATTTAAATCCGGTGATTTATTATATCGCGGTGGCATTACTTGTCTTTAACATTATTTTTACCCTATTTTCACCTCCTGAGATATTCGAACGTCTGGCCCTATTTAGTGCAATTTTTGCCTTGGTCATCATCGGTAATTTTATTTACGGCTTTTATCAGACCTTACGTTATAAAGAGCATTATTCGCGTTTAAATCTGATTGCGATTATTTTCCTTTGTGTCACCTTTTTGAATGATTATCTGTTGCTGATCAATGTAATTAAAACCACGCATCTGTTCTTTATCTCAACCAGTATCTATGCCTTACTAATTATGTTTCAGCAGTCCAGACATTATGCACATCAAACTTATGAGACTGAACAGCTAAACCTGAACCTGATCGCGCTCAATAATTCGCTTGATCAAAAAGTCAAAGAACGCACTCAGCAGCTGCGTGAAGTGAATGCCAAACTGGAACAGCGGATGAATATTGATGCATTGACCGGGGCTTTTAACCGGCGTGCCTTAAATCATGAAATCCAGCAGCAGTTTTTACAAACCCAACAACAGCCGCAACATACCTTGATTTTTGCCATGCTCGATGTCGATTTTTTTAAAAACTATAATGACTACTATGGTCACTTAAAAGGCGATGAAATCCTGAAAAATCTGGTGAGGATTATTCAAGCTGCTTTGCCACCATCTGGCTATCTGGCACGTTATGGTGGTGAAGAGTTTGCGATTCTGCTCACTGGAATGCCGGTGCAAACTGCCCTGAAAAATCTGGAAAATGTGTTAAACCAGATTCGGGAACAGCGTATGCAACATCTGAATCGGCCAGATGCAAAAGATTATGTTACGGTTAGTATGGGCGCGGCCTGGGTTGAACAAAACCATGGCTATGCAGATATTCATGAATTGATGAAAGCGGCAGATGTGCAGCTCTACGCCGCTAAACAGGCAGGACGTGATCAGTTAAAAATTGAAAAAGAGGTCGATTAAAAAACATATTTATACAGATAGCGCGATTCATCTTCTGACTCGGCAGAATGTGGATGAAAGCCGCAGTGCTGATAATAACTTAAGGCAGTTTGGGTAGATTGTATTTCAATCTGATGAATTTTTTTCTTTAATAAAGTGCGATGCATTTGTTGAAATAACTCGGTGCCGAACCCCAGTCTTTGGCAGTGTTGGGCCACATAATGCATCCGGATTTCTCCAGCATCACTGACCAATAAGAATCCGACGACCTTGTCATATATGAGATAAACCCAGCAATCGTTATACAGCATATCGACAATCAGGCTGGCATGATCAAACTTTTCTAGCCAGGTTTGAATTTTGCTTTCTTCACGCTGATGATCCAGTACACAGGACTGAATGCTGTCATGAATGACCTGAATAATTTGAGGTATATCTTCGACCCTCCCTTCACGAATCATAATATTATTCATTTTCTCGAACATTTATAGGGAAGGTTTATTTGATAAAAAAGAAGAGGGTAAAAAACAGAACAATATTGTAGTTTTTTGAGAATATTTTCCGTGATTTATCCATGTGAAGATCTGTTCTGTTGCTGATTTGTCCTGTTTGTTTATCTCAAGTTCTTGAATCTCATTAGGGAGTTAAAAATAAAAAATCAAAGTAAATCAATTTTTAAATAAATCGAAGTTCGAATCTGGGTAAAATGAGCAAGCAGAGAAGATAAATAGTAAAAATAAGCCTCAAGTTTGCACTGTATAAAAAATAGACGTATGCTGGGTCAAAAGGGACTATTCAAATGAATCTTGATCCTATAACCATAAAAATAAAATTAGTCACATGAGATCATCCACCATGCTGAAATTACTGCTGTTGTTATGTGTTTTATTCATGTTGAATGCTGCCTGGATCGTCGGCAGAAAGATCTATAAAGCTCAGCGCCATCTGGCGCGTCAGCGTCCAGAAAAACCGGCACAGATTTCCAGCATGACAGAGCAAGAGATCATCGAGCAAGAGCAGCAAGTACATCTGGTGGATGCTTATGAACTGGAACTGTTTGACGATGTGGCACAGCTATTCTTTCAACGGCAGGTGCATATTGAGAATCGAGCACAGGCCGAACAGTTACAGCAAGAACTATTACAAAAAATGCCGATGCATAGTGGCACCCAGATTCGTCAGATGGATTTAGGCGAATGGTCTATTTTCTGGAATTTTTATGATCAGTCACTGGAATATTATGTCGGTCGCTATGGCGTATTCTATGCACATGTCGACCGTTTTGGAGAAGAGCACCGGCATGAAATTCGCAGGGAACTTTTGCATTCTGACTGTGCTTAGAACACAACTTTCAGTCATTTTCTACGATTGAAGATCTCAGGCTACGTACTTAAGCCATTATAATTCAGAAAAGGTATCTCATGCCTTAGCTCAGATTTTTTCTGCCTCTTGGCGGAAATAGCCCATATAATTTATCTCCTTTAAGCCATAATCTTGCGCTAGAAAAACCTCAAGACTCGCGAGTCCTATTCTTGAAATAGTCGTTTAGAATGTACGGAGTCTGGCGAGCAATGATCCGGACTAAAAAGGCAGGAGCGCTATGATCATTGATTTTCATCAAGCAAAATTACAGAAGTTTATTGCTCTGGCGATGAAGATCGAAGCTGAGCCTGAACTGTATTTGCAGTTTGATTCGGTCTCGGATTTTTATAAGGCTGACTGGTTGCAGGCTTTCCCGGCTGGTACAGAATACTATGTTTCCGGTCTGGACGATGGTGCCGATGAGTTTCATGCTGTGATCTATTATGGCGAAGCACAGCTACAGATCAGCTGTGGACAGGCACAGCTTTCAGTAAAACTATGTTGCAAACATTGACCGGACTGCCGGCATTTCCCGATAAAAGAATAATGACATCCGCTATAAAGTTGATATAAATTGCAGAGTCATCTCTGTATCTGATTTTTATTCGCATTGGTCAGGATTGGCATAGGCGAATATCGTAATAAAAATAAGGAAAAATTAGCATGGCACATCAATTCACCGTGAAAGCAATTATCAATGGCGTGTCTATTGATGAATTTAAGCGTTTGGCCAATGATATTCGTTTGCATGAGGCAGTTTGCCATCGAATTCCTACGCAAAACTTGGAAATCCTGGTTTCGGAAAAGCAGGGGCATATGTATACCCTGAAACGCGCTTATAATCTAGATGTTAATATTCCGGATATCGCAAAAAAATTACTCAAAGATGCATTTCGTTTGCAACGTACCGATGTCAGCGATCTGAATGAAATGACTTCGACGGTACAACTCGGTGCGAACTTGCCGATCGAGGCCATCTGTCAGCGTGCAGTCACTGGAGATGAGGACCAGATCCAGTTTCAGTTAAACTGGACAGTCAAAGTCAAAGTGCCTTTGCTGGGTGGCATGTTAGAAAAGCATGCTGAAGGTGAAATTCGTAAATTTAGTGAAATTGAACTCAGCATCGTCGAAGATGAATTGCGTAAAGGTCTCACCGCTTGAAGCAATCAAATAGTGTGATCGACCTAATTTAAAAACTGATCAGGTAGACGCCGGGTAGTGGTAGTTGATTGGGTGGTAGATCGCCATTTTCAGGGCACTATCACTATCCAAAAAACTTTTTTAAGTGCTGATAAAGTTTGCCGTCACGTTAATGCTGATGGCCAGAATGGTGGTATTGAATCCGTAGGCCAAAAGCAAATGTAGGGTATTTAAAACCCGCATGGATTGGCAAGTAATGGATACATCTGCAGTTTGCGCAGAAGTCCCGATGATATAACTAAAATATAGAAAGTCTGGATAAGTCGGTCTGGTGGTATTGGGGAAATCCAGTCCACCTTGTTGCTGTTTGTCGAGCGCCAAATAAAAGTCATGCGCATAATGAATTGCAAAAACCGTATGCATCAAGAACCAGGCTGAAATAATGGTCAGAATTGACAAGATTAAATGGCCGGTCCGGATGGTGGTATCTTTGGGTAAATGATTAATTTCAATAATAATCGCAATGAAACACATGATCAGGGTGATGATCACCAGAAACAGAATGATCCATTTACTGGCATCCTGTTGCATGGCGCGTTGCAGAATATGTGCATGATCAATGCGCCAGAGTTTTTTTATGGTCAATAATAAATAAGCGTAAATCGCGATATTCCAGCTGATCAATAGGCAGCTTGACCAGCTCAAAGGGGTGACTGTTTGTAAAACCAGATAAAATCCAATGATGGCTGGGAAAATAATAAAGAAATACAGACGGGATTGAAGCGCCGTTTTTATAGACTGAAGAAACTGCATCATGCCATTTATATTTGTTTTACTGACTTCTCAAGATCCTAGCACAGAACCGTTTGCAATAAAGAAGATTGCACCGGCCTGAGTATCAGCCTCAGTTATTTCCTCTACGACATTTCATCCTAAAGGTGTCGAACTGATTCGAGTTGAGTCATTTGACTGCGCGGATCGCGCAGCAGGCGTGATCATCTCAATAAATTTTTTTCTGAACCGAGGTTTAGATCGATTGAGCAGGTTGTTGGATTGCAGTGCCATAAGCAAAGACTTCCACCATGCCACCTTGCATACCGAGTTCAGTGGTGCTGAGCCGAATACCCATAATCTGAGTCGCCCCGATTTTTTCGGCTTCGAGTTTTAAACGTACAATCGCTTCACGTCTTGCACGTTCTACTACACTTTCATAGCTGGTCAGACGACCACCAAGTATATTCTGCACATTGGCAATCGCATATTTAAAATAATCATGGGAAATGACCACATTGCTGCTGATCATCTGTCCGGAATATTCAGACACAGCGAAGCGGCTATTGTTCACCCGGATATAGGCCAGACGTTGTTCCTGTTCATCCAGATAACGAAAATGTTTACCTTCGTTATAACGTCCAAAACCGAAACCGACACAAAACAGAATGGCAAAAATGATGATCTGGAGAATTAAACCATCCATGCTTTAATCTGCCTGCGGAAAAGGGTCGGGCAATTTCGGCATGATCGGATCAACGACTACGGCTGTCCCATAAACAAAGAGTTCAGAAGCACCTTGGGCGATATTAGAGGTCGAGAAACGAATGCCGACAATCGCATTGGCACCCCTACTACGGGCTTTTTCAATCATGCGGTTCATGGCTTCCTGACGGGATTCTTCCAGTAGTTCGGTATAGGCGGTAAGCTCACCACCGACAATATTTTTCAGGCCGGCCAATAAGTCACGTCCGACATGTTTGCTGCGTACGGTACTGCCGTACACCACATCAATTTGCTGGCGAATGGTATGTCCCGGTACAGATTCCAGATTGCTAAGTAACATGTGCATGTTTTCTAAATAAATCGCTGGTCTATGACAATAGGAAAACTGCCTCGAAAATGCAATAAAAAAAAGCCCACCGAAGTGAGCTTTTCTTGATCTGTCTGGAATTTATTGCGCTGGTTGTTCTGTCGCACGGCGCTGTTCAGATACAGACGGTGTATTCGGTAGAGTATCCGTGGTGTTGACTTTCAAGCCGCCCCCCAGGGTTTTGTAGACTTCAACCTGATTGTTCAGATTGGCCTGTTCAAGCAATAACAAACCTTGTTCTGCTGCATAAGACGCACGCTGTGCGTCCAGTACAGTCAGATAGCTGTCAATTCCGGCGCGGAAACGTGCCTGTGACAAGCGATAGGTGGTGTTGGTTGCTTCGACCAGACGGCGCTGAGCTGCAAGACGGTCACCAATGTTCTGACGTACTGCCAAGGCATCATTTACTTCACGGAAAGCAGTCTGAATCGACTTTTCGTAATCTGACAAGGCAATTTGCTGATCGGTTTCAGAAATACGGATATTGGCCTGACGGGTACCCCAATCAAAAATTGGAATATCCAGACTCGGACCAAATGACCAGGCAAAACTACCTGATTTAAACAGGTCGCCTAAATCAGTAGAGGCATAACCTGCTGAACCGGTCAAACTAATTGTCGGGAACAGACGTGCACGTGCTGCCGCAATATTGGCACCTGCCGCAGACAGGCGGTATTCTGCTGCACGAACATCTGGACGATTAATCAGTAGATCACTTGGCAAGCCTGAACCCAATGCAGTATTTGAGGTGATGCGGGTTACGCGTTGTGCTGGTAATAAATTCGCAGGCACTTGCTGACCGACCAGCAGGTTTAACAGGTTTTGTGCCTGTGCCACCTGAGTGCGGTAATTCGCAACATCATTACGTGCAGTTTCAACCGAGATCTGTGCCTGACGTACTGGAAGCTCGCTGTCGATCCCGACATCAAAACGTTTCTTGTTCAGATTGAAAGATTCAAGCTGGGCTTTCAGCGTTTGTTCAGCCAAAGCCAGATTGGCATTGGCAAACGAGTAGCTGAGCCAAGCCTGAGACACCTGACCAATCAAGGCAATTTGCGTCGCATCTCGCGCACTTTGGGTCGCCAGGAAACTATCCAGCGCATTGTCACGCAAGCTGCGGACACGCCCCCAGAAATCCAGTTCATACGCAGTTACACCCAGTCCGACATTATAAGTCGTCACTGCACCACGATTCTGGGAATTTATGGTGTCCTGGCGCAATACGCTACCACTGGCACCAATCGTGGGTAACTGGTTGTTTTCAGTAATCTGATATTGTTGCTGAGCTCGTTGAATATTGAGGGCAGCAATACGCAAATCACGGTTATTGTTTAATGCCAGGTCCAGCACCTGTAACAGGCGCTGATCGGCAAAAAAGTTTTTATAACCCTGTTCTGCTACAGAAGTACCAGACGCATTGGTATAGCTGCTCGGGATATCTGCCTGCGCAACCGGCTCTGGACTGCGCATGCTTTGACAGGCCGTCAAAGCAAGCGCAAGGGCAGATACCGCAATGCTACGACCTGTAATAGACCATACATTTTGCATTACGACTTATACTCCTGATTTTGTTGTTTTGGTTTGTATTTAAAGACACTTCGAATCCACACATAGAATACCGGGATAAAGAAGATACCTAACAAGGTCGAGCTGATCACGCCGCCGAGTACACCATAACCGACTGAGTGCTGGCTACCTGCACCTGCACCTGAAGCCAGAGCAAGCGGTAATACACCAAAACCAAAGGCCAATGTGGTCATGATAATTGGACGTAAACGCATTTTTGCCGCATGCAAAGTTGCTTCAAATAACTCTTCACCTTGTTCCTGCAATTCTTTCGCAAACTCGACAATCAAGATCGCGTTTTTCGCAGAAAGACCAATCACGGCAATAATCGCCACCTGGAAGTAAATGTTATTCGACAGGTTCGGATTTTGCAGTAATACCATTCCACCAAAGGTGAGTAATAATGCACCGACAATACCCAATGGGACCACCAGTAGAACCGAGAATGGAATCGACCAGCTTTCATACAGGGCTGCCAGACACAGGAAGACTATCAGCAGTGACAAGGCGTACAGGAACGGCGCTTGTGCACCAGATTCACGCTCTTCCAAAGACAGACCTGTCCATTCGAAGTCGAAACCTTGCAAGCCCATTTCTGGTAACTTCGCCACGATTTCTTCCATGGCCACCATCGCATCACCTGAGCTGATACCCGGAGCAGGTGTACCCTGAATGTTCATGGACGATACGCCGTTATAACGCTCAAGACGTGGTGAACCGTAGGTCCATTCGCCTGTAGCAAACGCCGAGAATGGCACCATTTCACCGCGGTTATTACGTACATACCATTGGTCCAGATCTTCCGGCATCATCCGCGAGCCAGCTTCACCCTGAACATAGACTTTCTTGACACGACCGCGATCAATGAAGTCATTGATATACGAACCGCCCCAAGCTATACCCATGGTACTGTTAATTTCAGCAACACTCACGCCCAATGCACCGGCTTGTGCATGATCGACAATGACACGGTACTGTGGAGTATCTTCCTGACCATTCGGACGCACACCAGCCAGACGCGAGTCTTGTGCTGCTAGACCGAGGATCGTATTACGTGCTGCCAGGAGCTGGTCATGACTTTGACCACTTGCAGCTTTGAGCTGTAAGTTAAAGCCAGCCGACACACCCAGTTCAGGCATTGCAGGTAATTGTAGCGGCATGATGTAAGACGCATCTTTGACAATCATGTTTAGCGCCATACCACGTTGAATAATGGCACCGACTTGAGATTCCGGACTGTGACGCTCTGACCAGTCTTTCAACTTAATGAAAGCCAGACCTGCATTTTGTCCCACACCCGTGAAGGAGAAACCTGCCACACTAAAGACGGATTCTACATGCTCTTTCTCGTTTTCCAAGAAATAGTTGGTCATGGTGCTGACCACTTTGTCGGTACGTTCCAAGGTTGCATTTGGCGGTAACTGAACCAGCGTCATGACCACGCCCTGGTCTTCATCCGGTAGGAACGAAGAAGGCAGTTTCTGGAACAACAGCACAATAATACCCAGTACCACGGCATACACCACACCTGAGAAAATCTTGCTGTGGGTCATGCGGTTGACGCCGCCCTGATATTTCACAGAGACCTTGTCAAAACTGCTATTAAACCAGCGGAAGAAACGCGCAAAAATACCATTACTTTCCGGCTTGTTCGGATCATGCTGTTTCAGCAGGGTCGCACACAGGGCAGGAGTAAAGGTTAAGGCAACCACCAGTGACAAGACCATCGCTGTGACCAGCGTAATCGAGAACTGGCGATAAATGACCCCGGTGGTTCCACCGAAGAAAGCCATTGGAACGAATACTGCCGACAGCACCGAGGTAATACCAATCAATGCGCCAGAAATCTGTTTCATCGATTTTTCAGTTGCAGCAACCGGATCCAGATGTTCTTCCACCATGACCCGTTCGACGTTCTCGACCACAACAATCGCGTCATCGACCAGAAGACCAATCGCCAATACCATGGCAAACATGGTCAGGGTATTAATCGAGAAGCCAAAGATGTTAATGACGGCAAATGTACCCAATACTACGACTGGAACTGCCATGGTTGGAATGATGGTGGCACGCCAGTTCTGCAAGAACAGGAACATCACCAGGAATACTAGAATAATCGCTTCGATCAGAGTTTTAACTACACTCTTAATCGACAGTTCAATAAATGGTGTTGTATCAAACGCCAGTTGGTCGACCATGCCTTGCGGATAGTTCGGACGTAACTGTTTTAAGCGTTCTTCAACCGCTTGGGCGGTATCCAGGGCATTGGCGCCAGTCGCAAGCTTGATTGCTACACCACCAGCAGGTTTGCCATTAAATTTAGAATCAAACTGATAGTTATCTGCACCGAGTTCAACTCGTGCAACATCACCTAAGCGAACCTGCGCACCAGAAGTGGCATTTTTCAGGAAGATATTGCTGAACTGTTCCGGCGTTTGTAACAGACTTTGAGCCGTTACCGTCGCATTTAATACTTGTCCTTGTACTGCAGGCGCACCACCCAACTGACCTACAGCAACCTGGGCGTTTTGGGTACGGATTGCAGTGGCAATATCACTTGGCGTTACTTGCAGGCTGGCCATCTTGGCTGGATCCAGCCAGATGCGCATCGCATAAGAACCACCAAAGACCTGAACTTCACCGACCCCGGCCACACGGCTTAAAGGTTCAGAAATATTCGAGTTAACATAGTCTTTGATGTCATCTGCAGTCAGGCTGCTATCAGGTGAATAGAATGCCAAAACTTGCAGGAAGCTGGCACCTGATTTGGTCACTCGCACACCCTGACGTTGTACATCTTCAGGTAGCAGGGCAGTCGCAGACTGTAATTTGTTTTGAACCTGAACCTGTGCGATATCAGGATCGACACCCTGGTCAAAGTTCAAGGAAATAGAAGAAGAACCATTACCCGCACTGTTAGACGAGATATAGCGCAAGCCATCCATACCATTCATCTGCTGCTCGATGATCTGGGTCACTGTATTTTCAACAGTTTCAGCAGATGCACCTGGATAAGTTGCAGAAATGGTGACGGTCGGTGGTGCGATGGTTGGATATTGTGCAATCGGCATTTTGCTGATGGTTAAAATACCCGCCAGCATAATGACCAATGCAATCACCCAAGCGAAAATCGGGCGATGAATAAAGAATTGAGCCATGAACCATTACTCCTTATGCATTTGCAGCAGGTTTTTGTTCAGGTTTCTCTTTAGCATCATCTGCCTTTTTCTCGCTCGTTGCAGGCTGTTGTGGTGCAGCACCTTGTGGCGCAGCAGCTTGAGGTTGATAAGGTTTTGGTACAACTTGCTGTTCAGGTTTTACTTTCGCAATACCATCTACAATCACTTTATCGCCTGGATTCAAACCTTCAGTCACAATCCAGTTGCTGCCTTGAGAACCAACGGTAGTCACTGGACGTGGCGTCACTTTATTGTCAGCACCGACCAGCATCGCCATTGCCTGACCTGTTGGGGTACGAGTCAAAGCTGCTTGCGGAATCAGGAAAGCATTCGGTACTTCACCCTGTACGATTTGCGCAGTGGCAAACATACCTGGAAGAAGCAGATGATTTTTGTTCGGGAATACCGCACGTAAAGTCACGGTACCTGTTTCCGGGTTCACGCTAGCATCAGAGAATGCAAGACGGCCTTCAACCGGGTAGATACTGCCATCTTCAAGCTTTAACTTGACTTTGGTATTGTTAGAGCTGTTCAAGCTGCCTTGATTAAGCTGTTGACGTAAACGTAAAAGCTCGGCACTTGACTGGTTGATATCTACATAGATGGGATCTAGACGCTGAATCGTTACCAATGGCTCTGGCTGATTCGCTGTTACCAAAGCACCCGCCGTCACAGACGAACGGTTGGTCTGGCCTGAAATCGGCGCGCGTACAGTCGAATAGCCCAAGTTGATTTCTGCATTACGCAAAGTTGCGCGATTGGCATTCAAATCAGCTTCAGCCAATTTGACCTGTGCCGCGATATCATCATATTCCTGTTTGGAAATGGCATTGGTACCGACCAGTTGACGGTAACGGCCTTCCTTCACACGCAATACGCCCAGATTGGCTTCAGCACGGGCAATCGCTGCACGAGCATTGTCTACTGTAGTGCGGTTGGTGCTTGAATCGATTTCATATAAGGCCTGACCTTCACGCACATAGCTGCCTTCCGTGAACAAGCGTTTAAGCACCACGCCACTGGCTTGTGGACGTACGTCTGAAATTTCAAATGCTGTTGTACGACCTGAGAGCTCTACAGACTGCTCTACACTTTGCGGTTGTGCAACAAGAACACCGACTTCAGTCGGTGGCATTTGTTGTTGAGCACCAGCTTGCTGGCCCTCTTTAGGATCTTTGCTACAACCAACAAGTGCAAGACTTGTTGCCAATGCGCAAGCAGTCAGGGCAGGTGCCCAAAGCTTTGCAGACATCATTATTCCACCTCTAATTAGATTTATATCTAAATTTTCTTATTTGTGAGCCGCGTAATATCTGATCCAGACCATATACCACAACGAAATCCAAATAAAACTGATACTCCAGCCGGATATGACATCTGAAGGAAAATGTACGCCCAGATAAACTCTTGAAATCCCCATCATCAGCATCCATACCACTGCACCGATCACGATGAGGGTATAACGGGAATGTTGCCGATGGATGTAAATTGCCAGACAAGCCAGACAGGCCGCATATAGACTATGGGCACTTGGAAAGGAACTTCCAAAGCTTTCAACCAGATGCAAGGATTCTGGTGGTCGGGGTCGGGCAATTGCAAATTTCAACAGCCAAGCTAGGAGAATTCCTCCGATAATTCCGATACATATAAAAATTGCGTTTGTATACTTTTTATACCACAGCAATGCAATACACCATAGCGTGGATAAAAATAATACAAATGGCATGCCACCTATTAAGGATAAGGACTGAGTAATTTGATTCCAAAACTCGGTGCGATACAGACTCATCCATTCCACAGCTTGCAAGTCGAGCTCGTTTAAAGCGGGAATATTCAGGATGAACACACTGAAAATTAAAAATAAAATACCGACAAAAAGTAACAAGTAATGCATGCCAAAAATCCTTGTCCTTTTAACCGTTCGCAGATCGGCCAATTGTCTGAACCAAAGTGTACTTGTCAGTACACTTTTTTTCAAGTGTGCGTATTTTATGCGAATTCCATTTTTTTCGTAAGGAATTTGTTGCTAAATATAGTGTAATTATCTCAGTTTTGAGTTTTTGTCGATGTATGATTTTCGTCAATTTCAATGCTTTGCTTGGGTGGCCAGAAGAAATCACTAGGTCGGGTCAGGAAGTGCGTCATGACCAGTTTTGCCAAAGGTTTCCACTGTTCAAAACGCACCCGGCGTGCGCGTAAGGCTACAATAATCGTCAGAGTGAAACTGACAAACAAGTTGGTCAGGCCAATGAGTAACACACCCAGAAAAGACACTACGATCAAGCCGATATCGGGACCATTGATCGTAATTAGACCCTGAATAAAGTTGGCAGAGGCAAAGGCGATATGGCGAATATCCAGTGGCAGACCGAGAATAAAACCAATGGTGCCCATACTGCCGAGCATGATCCCGAAAATAAAATTACCCGCCAGTGCACCCAGATTACGTTCAATATAGTCAGCAAAACGGTAAAGACGCTCTTGCCCCATCAGCTGCGATAAACGCACATGGGCTTTCAGTCGCGGGCCGACTTTGCGATAAACGGCCATATTGTCAAAATAACCGGCCAATAATCCGGACAGGAATAAACATACTCCGGCAATCGCTGCATGTGGAATCGCCAATGAAGTAAACGGATTCAGGTCATGCAGGGTTTTGGCAGCCTTGGCATGATTCATTAAAGGTTCATGCAGCGCAAAATCCCACAGCAGGGTAATCAATGCTGCTACGGGAATTGCAATAGAAATATTGCCCAAAATGGCGACAAACTGGGTGCGGATGATATTTACAATCAGCGCGGCCAGCTCGGCAATCTGAGCCATTTTCGAGCCTTTACGCTGCTGTACGGTAGCCGCCAGTGCGGCAGCAGTCATCGCCGGCTGTTTGGTCGCTACGGTAAAATGCAGGACATGAATCAGCATAAAACCTAGCGAATAGTTCATGCTATAGCTAAAGGCCTGCATCAAAGGGGCCATGGTGAGGCGTGTCATCAGAACTTTTAAGGTGGCCATCGTCGCGATGATGGCACCAGCACCTGCAGCCGATTTATACATGGCCAGAAAGCCTTGTTTGTCGGTACTCACATAATGCTCACCGGTCTTGCTGGCATTTTCAGTTACCTGTAAAGCCAAAAGTTCACTATTGGTGGTCAGCAGAGCCCGTACACTGCGTTCGCTATAAATTGCTTCAGTAATGTCCGCCATAAATAGGCCAATGGATTGATAACGCAGATCATCGTCATCCATGACCATATTGAGCAGGATTTCGACCCGTTCCAGACATTGTTCTAGCAGTGCCAGCATATAAGTCAGGCTGACACTGACGCCAGTCCGCTTGGTAGAACGGCGAATCTTGGCCACGACATCATGACATTGTTCCAGCATCACCAGCGCTTGTGAGGCATCGGGGGGCGTGATCGAATCGACCAGGGTGACTGTGTTATAGCGCTTTTTATATTCCTGAATAAACTCGTTAATCTCACGATTCTGCACCAGAAAAGGAGATTCATATTCCATCAGTTCAGGCTGGGCATTAATAAATTCAGGGTGCAGACCAATACCACTGATCCGGTAAGACAAAATGGTCAATGCCTTGATCAGTTGGTCTTTAATTCGGGTTTTTTCAGGCTGATTGGAATGTCCCTGATTCAGGACTGAAAATAAACGTTGCCAGTCATCTTCATCAAAATAATCCAGCCAGTATTTATCGGTACGCTGATAAAAAACCTTGCGGAATAATTCCTGGAGTTGCTGATGGTCGGGAATCAGCGGTAAGACATGCGCGCCAAGGCGCTGATTCAGCTGGTTCCAGAACCCATCCAGAGACAAAATACCGGTATCGGAAAACAGACCGGTTTGTTTATAGCGGTTAATGATCCGCAGGGTAAAGGTTTGAAGCGTGGCAACCGCATTCGGGGTGAGTAATAAAGCCCGGATAAATGCATTGAATTTCGCTTCGATCTCTTCGGTATTTCTGCTGTCTTCTGGTCTGATTCTTTCAACCAGTTCAATCAGAAGATTTTCATCCAGCACCGCCCGAGGTTGTTCAAGCTGGTGCTGCATGTTTTGGAAAAGATCTAGAAAATTAATATGCATAGGCGAGTTTAAAAGTTACTGAATTCGATGTAGGGCCAGTTTGGCCAGATTAATCAGGGCCTGACGATATTCGGAGTCAGGTAATGCCTGCAAGGCATCAATTGCAATTTCAGTTTCTTCAGTGGCACGTTGACGGCAATAATCCAGCGCACCAGATTCATTGACAATCTGAATGACCTGTTCCAGATGTTCCGTACCGCCAGTCGCAATACTGCGACGGATGATTTCATGTTGCTCACCGGTGGTGTTTTTCAGTGCTGCAATCAATGGCAGGGTCGGTTTGCCTTCCATGAGATCATCACCGATATTTTTGCCGAGCGTGTCCGCATCGGAGGTGTAATCTAAAATGTCATCAATAATCTGGAAAGCATTGCCGAAATGTCCGGCAAAGGTTTTTAAAGGCTGACGGAATTCATCTTTATCCGACAAAATGGCAGCACCTTCGGTCGCCAGTTCAAACAGGCGCGAGGTCTTGCCATGAATAATATTCAAGTAAGTCGCTTCAGTGGTTTCCGGCTGATGCTGGGATTGCAGTTGCAGCACTTCACCTTCAGCAATTTCACAGGTGCCGGTCGAAAAATCTTTGAGCAACACCATGTTATTCAGGTCGACCAGCAAATCAAAAGCACGTGAAATCAGAAAGTCACCGACCAAAACCGCAGTCTGGTTATTCCAGGTGGCATTGGCCGTCGGGCGGCCGCGACGCAGACCGGATTCATCTACCACATCATCATGCACCAGTGTTGCGGTATGCAGCATTTCAATGATTGCAGCCAGTTTACGGTGCGGCTCTAAATTTTCAGCACCACACGCCTTGGCGGCCAGAAGGCACATAATCGGGCGCATACGTTTGCCACCCGCTTCCACCACGTGTTTACTGACGGCCATCACTAATGCAACTTTTGAGGTAATTCCTTCATTAATGAATGTGTCCATCGCAGCAAAGTCGTTAGCAACAGGAGCGAGAATGTCTTGCTTAAAGTCGATGGTCATGTGAAAGAAAACCTCTAGTCTGGTAAATCGCTGGGCGTAGTTTAACAATTTATAACATGAGTGAAACCTAAGAAATGCATAAACTCCACTAAAAATCAGCTTTTTATAGATCTTATGTAGATTCGATCCATATTTCGAGCCATAAAAATCAGGAAAGGTCAGGGGGCGTGGCCCTATTCGTCAGGCTGAGTATATTAATCAAACTAGCCGGATTTCTGCTGTATTATTTTGTTGCTGAATATATCTTGAGTATTTGATTTGATAGAAATTATTTAATAGTTAAATAATTAGCGCATCCTGCTCATTATTATTTCAGTAAAATGGCTTGTTGTTTTTTTGAATATCCCTTAAAATCCTCGCCCTTAGATATCCCCCCAGTGGCGTACGTCTTAAGTTCGATATATTCCTTTATCGGCACGACGACACGGGCTTGTTTGGAGTACATTATGTACGCAGTAATCCAAAGCGGTGGTAAACAGCACCGTGTAGTTGAGGGTGAAACCCTTAAAGTAGAATTATTGAAAGCTGAAACTGGCGCGACTATTACGTTTGATGACGTATTGATGCTTGTTAACGGTGAAAGCATTCAAATCGGTGCTCCAGTTGTTGCTGGTGCTACTGTAACTGCTGAAGTAGTTAGCCATGGTCGTCACGACAAAATCCGCATCATCAAAATGCGTCGTCGTAAACACTACCGTAAACAACAAGGTCACCGTCAATGGTTCACTGAGTTGAAAATTACAGCTATTTCAGGCTAATTACGAGGAGTAAATAGACATGGCAACTAAAAAAGCCGGTGGTTCGACTAAGAACGGTCGTGATTCGAATCCTAAGATGTTAGGTGTTAAAGTTTACGGTGGTCAAACTGTAACTGCAGGTAACATCATCGTTCGTCAACGTGGTACTGAATTCCACGCTGGTCAAAACGTTGGTATGGGTCGTGACCATACATTATTTGCTACTGCTGATGGCGTAGTAAAATTCGAAGTGAAAGGTCAATTTGGCCGTCGCTACGTATCTGTTGACGCGTAATCCGCTGAGATAGAAAAAAAGCCCACAGTTATTGTGGGTTTTTTTATGCCTGAAAATTAATGTTCAGATTAAGCGACATTCCATAATGTAAAAATTGTCCTGAAATCTTCATGATGATGAACAAAAAAACCAGTTTCGAATTAATAACAATACAAAAGTTCTTATTTTCTATCATTTTAGCTTTTAATTTTCGTTTAAGATGAGCTATCAAATAAATTGCGATCAAGCAAAATATAAGGGTGAAATTATGAATATGCTTCGTAAAACCGTCTGTGCTATGGCTCTGGGTGCAGTGACTTTAGCACCGGTGATGAGTACAACCGTGTTTGCTGCACCTGTGGCAGCTTCGGAGCAACAGGCAACAGCCAGTCTGGTCAAACAGCTCAATCATGTGCGTAGCATGACGGCAAATTTCGAACAAAGTACCAAGGTAACCAATCCAAGAGCGACCCAGAAAAAAGGTTTGACCGCACAACATATGAATCAAACCTTTAAAGGGGTGATGAAAGTCGCGCGTCCGGGTAAATTCTATTGGGAAACGACCGCACCGTCGAAGCAAGTCATTGCAACCACGGGTAAAACCGTATGGATTTATGATCCGGACTTGCAGCAAGCCGTTCGTCAAAGCTTAGATGAACAGGTTGCCAATACGCCGGCCTTATTGCTGTCAGGAAACACCAGCCAGATTATGCAGTCTTACCGGGTGACTCAGCCAAATAAAGGCAAAACCTATTACACGCTGTATCCTAAAAATACCGATGGTGTGTTTGAAAGCCTGACTATTAGCTTTGGCGCGAATAAAGCACCAAGCTTGATGATCTTGCAGGATTCATTGGGACAAACCACCAATATCAAATTCAGTAATGTAAAAGTAAATAGCAGTATTCCAGCCTCTACCTTTAACTTTACTCCACCAAAAGGTACGGACATTATTGATCAATAAGCATCAATATGAACCAAATAAAAAAGCAACCTTTCGAGGTTGCTTTTTTATTGCCGATCATCAGGATTATTTGGACAGGCTACAAGGTTCAGCTATATCTAAACACGAGAGCATCTTAGAATAAATAAAAGTCGAGTCAATGAAATTGCAAAATTTTGGGAGCTCAGGATGAAGATTAATCTATTTAAAACTGCTGAAATTTACGCTGTTTTATTACTCACTGTAGGTATGATGGGTTGTCAACCTCAATCTAGCTCAGTGGCAACGCTCGCGCAAACAGATCGGGTTGTGCAAATTGAAGCCAAAACCGTTCCAATTAAAGGGGCAGCCAAAGTGGTGTGTGAAATAGAAGGTTGTGTACGCTTTGATCTACAGACGGTGGACAGCAATATTGACTGGATTAATCAATATTTTATTGAGCGCATTCAGCATACCGAACCTGTTGCATTCACCAAAGTTACCCAGAAAAATCCTAAAAAAGTCGATGAGCTGCATTATCTGGATCAGCGCTTTATCAAAGCGGAATTTGTCGGTCAGCGTGCCCATCTGGCGACTTTTGCTTTAAAAAGTTCCAATCTGGCAAGGAATAAAAATGCTTCTCTGAAACATGTGGAATATATCAATTTTGATCTAAAACAGAACAAACGTTTGGCTTTATCTCAACTGTTATTAAATGGCGGTGAGCCGAAACTGCTGAATGCGATGTATCGAACCAATACTCAATGGCTGAATACGCAGGGTATTCAACAACAGCAGTTAAAATTGAGTGATAACTATTATTTTGATACAACAGGTCTGGTGATGGTGTATCCAGCAGGCGAATTAGCTCCCGCAGCAACAGGAATGCCTGAATTAAAAGTGTCCTATGTGGATTTAAAGGAAGTGATTCAGCCTGAATATTTAGCCATTTTGCAGTAAGAAGCTTCCTAAATATTGTGCTAATAGGACGCAGCCAGGGTCATGGTCACTGTATTTTTTGACGTTAAGAGCTTACACTATAGCCAGTTTTTTTCTTCTGCAAAGATTGATTATGATCGACCCGAAATTACTCAGAAATAATATTGAGGCTGTAAATGTAGCCTTGGCAAAACGTGGTGTTCAACTCAATGTTGAAGAGTGGGCATCCCTAGAAGCACGCCGTAAAGAGATTCAGTCCAAGACAGAAACACTGCAAGCTGAACGTAATGCCGGTGCCAAACAAGTCGGTCAAATTAAAAAAGCAGGTGGCGACGCATCTGAAATCATGACACGCATGTCTGCGATTGGTGATGAAATCAAAGCAGCTGAAGCAGCACTGGCTGAACTGCAAGCTGAGCTTGAAGAAAAATTATTATCTATTCCAAACTTGCCAGATGAAGCTGTGCCTGAAGGTAAAGACGAAAGCGATAATGTGGAAATCCTGAAATGGGGTACACCGCGTGAATTTGATTTCGAAATCAAAGACCATACGGATCTGGGCGAAATGATGGGCGGTCTTGAATTTGAAACGGCGACCAAATTAACTGGTTCACGCTTCAGTGTATTGAAAGGTCCATTGGCGCGTTTACAACGTGCCATTACCCAGTTCATGCTAAATACGCATACTGATCAAAATGGTTATACCGAAGCCTATGTGCCTTATCTGGTCAATGCAGATTCATTGCGCGGGACTGGTCAGCTGCCTAAATTTGAAGAAGATCTGTTTAAGCTGCAGGGTGAAAAAGAATTTTATCTGATTCCGACGGCTGAAGTGCCAGTGACGAATTTCGTACGTGATGAAATTATTGATGCAGACCGTCTGCCACTGAAATATGCAGCGCATACGCCATGTTTCCGTAGTGAAGCAGGTTCTTATGGTCGTGATACTCGCGGTTTAATCCGTCAGCACCAATTCGACAAAGTGGAAATGGTTCAGATTGTGAAGCCTGAAACTTCGATGCAAGTACTTGAAGAATTGACTGGCCATGCTGAAGGCATCTTGCAAGCACTCGGACTTCCATATCGTAAAATTTTACTCTGCGGTGGTGACATGGGCTTTGGTGCGACCAAGACTTATGACTTGGAAGTTTGGGTACCAAGCCAAAATACTTACCGTGAAATTTCATCTTGTTCAAACATGGGTGATTTCCAGGCGCGTCGTATGAAAGCGCGTTACCGTGCTGATCAGAAGAAAATTGAATTTGTACATACCTTGAATGGTTCAGGTCTGGCAGTGGGTCGTACTTTACTTGCAGTGATGGAAAACTATCAGCGCGCCGATGGCTCGATTGAGATTCCTGAAGTATTACGTCCATATATGGGTGGTGCGACTTATATCGACTAATTGTCGATCTCAGCATCCCTAAATGTGCATGAAAATTGCATAGACAGTCAGATTTAAAATTTTGAGGTAGTTCGTGGATATTTTTCCAATCTCGTTAAAGTTGCAACAGCAACCTTGTCTGATTGTCGGTGGTGGACATATTGCATACCGTAAAGCACTTTTACTTCAAAAAGCAGGTGCAGTCATTCATGTGATTGCGCCTGAAATTGAAGAAAGTCTGCTGCGAATTGTGCAAAATAGCCAAGGACACTATGTGCAGGCAGCTTTTCATCCTGAAGTTGCATTACGTCCATATCGACTGGTAATTGCGGCAACTGACGATGCAGAGACCAATCGTCAGGTCTTTGAACTGTGTGAAGCGGAAAATGTCCTGGTCAATAGCGTCGATGATCCACCGCATTGCCGCTTTATGGTTCCTGCGATTATTGACCGTTCACCGTTAGTTATTTCTGTAGCCAGTAACGGTACTTCACCGGTGCTATCCCGCCAGATTCGTACCCAGCTAGAAACCACTATTCCGCATGGAATGGGCAAGCTGGCTGAGTTTTCAGGAAAATGGCGCAGTGCGGTTAAGGCTAAAATAGTCAATCCGGATGAACGCCGTATTTTCTGGGAAGATTTATATGCCAGTCCGTTAAAAGAACAGGTGTTCAACGACAATATCGCGGAAGCAGATCGCCTGATCGAGCAAGCATTACAAGAGTGGCAAAAGCCAAAAGGTGAAGTCTACTTGGTCGGTGCGGGTCCGGGTGATCCAGAATTGTTGACCTTAAAAGCCTTACGTTTGATGCAGCAAGCCGATGTGGTGATTTACGACCGACTGGTATCTGCACCAATTATGGAGCTATGCCGCCGTGATGCGGAAAAGATCTATGTGGGTAAGGCACGTTCCAATCATGCGGTTCCGCAAGATGGGATTAATGCTCTATTGGTCAAATATGCCAGTGAAGGAAAGCGGGTTTGTCGTCTGAAAGGCGGAGATCCATTTATCTTCGGGCGTGGCGGTGAAGAGATTGAAGAGCTATTTGCTGCTGGGATTACTTTCCAGGTGGTTCCAGGGATTACCGCAGCTTCAGGATGTTCAGCCTATGCCGGTATTCCATTAACCCATCGTGATTATGCGCAAAGTGTGCGTTTCCTGACCGGTCACTTAAAAGAAGGTTCGCCAGAATTGCCTTGGAGTGAGTTGGTCTATGAAAACCAGACCTTAGTGCTTTATATGGGGTTGGTGGGACTGGAGAAAATCTGTGCAGAATTAATCGCTCATGGTCAGCGAGCCGACATGCCAGTGGCCTTGGTTTCTAAAGGTACGACGCCTGAACAGAAAGTTGTAGTAGGAACGCTTGCTGATATTACATCCAAAGTGTCCGAACATCAGATTCAAGCCCCGACTTTGACCATTATTGGTGAAGTTGTACGCTTACGTGAACAATTGCAATGGCATGAGCGAGGATAAGCAAAGCACTGCTTTGTCCGAGCGCAAGACGAAGGCTGTGCCTGAAGTAAGAGGATAAGCAAAGCGCTGCTTTGTCCGAGCGCAAGACGAAGGCTGTGCCTGAAGTAAGAGGATAAGCAAAGCGCTGCTTTGTCCGAGCGCAAGACGAAGGCTGTGCCTGAAGTAAGAGGATAAGCAAAGCGCTGCTTTGCCCCGAGCGCAAGACGAAGGCTAGGCCTGAAGTAAGAGGATAAGCAAAGCACTGCTTTGCCCGAGCGCAAGACGAAGGCTGTGCCTGAAGGGAGCACAGTTGCATCTGGTCAAGCCGCTGGGTTTTGAACTGGATGACAAAAAACTGAAACGTGCCGGTCTGGATTATCACGAATATGCCAATATGCAGATTTGGGAAAATATCGAAGACTGTCTGGCCGATCTGGCAAGGAAAGGGATTGGTCTGGATGCAATCTATCCATTGACCACCAAAGGTTCTGAAACACCGCATACTTCGGATTTAAACCGTCCTGTGGCCTTGTTAATGGGGCCGGAAACTCGTGGTCTGCCTGAACATGTTCGTCTAATGTTTCCGCAAAAGCACTGGATTCGTTTACCGATGGCAGAGAACTCCCGAAGTTTGAACCTATCGAATGCCACAGCAGTGATTGTGTATGAAGCTTGGCGTCAGCAGGGTTTTAAAACGCTTTAAGCTGATATTTGTAGTAATTCCAAAAGCTGCCTTTGGGTGGCTTTTTTATTTTGTGTAATAAATAGATAAACTGCTTTTCACTTCATTGTATGCTTGAGTTTATAACTTCATCAAATATAACAAAAGGTGCAGTCTTGAAGCCTCTATTAAAACTTATCATCGCATGTTGCCTTGGATCTATTGCGGCTTCCGTGAGTGCGGAAGAGGACAGAGCCGCCATATCGGCAAAAAAGGAAGTTCAACCCATTACTCAAGCGGAAATACAGCAGGGTTTGCTCAACATGCAGAAACGCTTAGATACGCGTATTGAAAAATGGGGGCAGAGCCTGAATTCAGATGATTTTCAATGGACTTGGCGGGGGCGTAAATTAAAGCCTGCCAAGCGTGAGGAAGTCTGTGATATTTTTCAAGATGTCGTGGATGAAATGTATCAACTGGCCGTCAAGAATAAAGCCCGTTTAGGTCCGGAAGAGCAAAAGTTATTGTCTAATCGGAGTCTGTTTATTGAGAAACTGGGTTATGAAAATAATCGGGTCAATACCCAGATGGGTTTTGATTGTTATTTACATTAGTAAAATCAAAACATGACAGACATAAAAAAGGCGCATGAAGCGCCTTTTTTATTTGAATTGAAACGATATTATTTATCGTCAAATTCATTGTGCTGAGGAGCTGGGTGCTTGAAGCCTTTGGTTTTATAGCCCAAGTACAAGATACCGCCAAATGCCCAGATCAGACCGTATTTAAGCGAAGCTTCATCGACTTCTAGCCACAATGCAAATACTGAAATGAAGCCAAGTAAAGGAACAACGACAAAGTTCATGATCTCTTTAGCACTCTTGGTACGACCATCACGTAATGCATAACGTGAAATCACTGACAAGTTGACGAAACTGAATGCAGTTAAGGCACCAAAGCTGATCAAAGACACCACGAAGTCAAGATCCATAAAGCCAGCAGTTAAAGCCACTGCACCAGCGATTAAGATGTTGTATGAAGGTGTATAGTTTTTCGGGCTAATATGACCGAAGATCTTCTTGTTGATCACGCCATCACGACCCATCACGTACATCAGACGTGATACACCCGCATGTGCTGAAATACCAGAAGCCATGACTGTCACAATTGCGAAGTAAAGTACGACTGTCTTAAACGCCACGCCACCTACAGCTTGTAAAATATCCGGCTGTGTTGCAGCGATATCTTCAAAGTAAGTTTTTGGATCATTCGGGAAGAAGATCTGCATAAAGTAAGTACTGATGATGAAGATGATACCTGCCAATAATGCAGTCAAGAAAATCGCTTTAGGTAAGGTTTTCTCAGTATCTTTGGTTTCTTCAGCAAGAGAACTTAAAGAGTCAAAGCCTGTGAATGAGAAACACAGTAAGGTTGCACCGGTAATCAGCGCAGCAACAGACGTAAACTCATTCCAGAATGGCTCTAAACTCCACAATTGATACTTTGCATTGACCAGTGTGCCGTCTGCATTTACACCACCTTCCAGAAGTTGGTAAACCATCCAGGTGAAGTATGCAATGACGCCCAATTGTACGAATACAATCATACTGTTGAAGTTGGCAACAAATCTCGCACCACGAAGGTTAATCGCGGTCATAAAGGCGGTTAAACCAATGACCCAAACCCAATGGTTCATGTCTGGGAAAAGTGCTTCCAGATAAATCACCGCCAGAATGATATTGACCATTGGCGATAACAGGTAATCCAGCAAGGATGACCAACCCACCATGAAACCTACGTTCGGGTGGATGGATTTTTGCGCATAGGTATAGGCCGAACCCGAAGAAGGGTAGCGACGAATCATATGACCATAGCTCAAGGAGGTTAACAAAATTGCAATCAGTGCAAAAATGTAAGAGGTGGGAACGTGGAAGTTACTTTCTTCAGATACCAGACCAAATGTATCAAACAAGGTCATGGGTTGAATATAAGCTAAACCAATAATAATGATGTGCCAGAGTCCCAGCGTTTTTTGCAGTTTAGCTGCCGATTGAGTCCCAGAGATATTAGTCAACGGCGTTATCCTCTTAATCGTTGATCAAGGATCAGTCATATTTATAAGGATCGTTTGAGACGAACGATCCCCCCTACAGTTTTCTATAAAAGTCCGCCAATCTACTTGAAAAGAACGGCTTTTGCTAGCTATTTTTTTTGACTTTTGTCCTGCATAAAATGTGCCATTCAAAAATAGAAATCGAATTTTTTCTTATGCAAGATAAAAGCCTGATGTTTAAAAAAACATCAGGCTGGAATTTCGGCTATATTGGCTTATTTTTCAGTAATTACCAAGCCTTTTTTAAGATAGATTTTAAATCTTCCAGGGTAGCTTCTTTCGGGTTATAAATGATGGAACCATCATTCAGGGCTTTCTCTGCCACTTCATCGAGCTGGGCTTCAGAAATCTTACCGGTTTCACGTAATGTGCGCGGTAATTTGGTGAGACTGTAAATCCGGTCACGCATGGTTAGAATCGTTGCAATAGTTTTGTCAGCACGTAGATGCGCCGGCGTTTGTGCATAAATATCGGCACCCGCCAAAGGCAGGAGCAGATCTGCGATTTTATCGCCATTGACCTCTTTGTTGTATTCCAGCACATAAGGCAGGAATAAGTTCATGCATAAACCATGCGGCAGGTGTACCACTGCACCCAATGAGTGCCCCAGTGAATGCACAATGCCAACCATCGAGTTGGAAAATGCAATTCCCGCCATGGTCGATGCCTGTGCCAGCTCCAGACGGCCTTGTGCATCGGAAGGGTTATCCAGCACATTAAATAGGTGGGTACTGATCTTTTTGACTGCGGCGGTGGCATAAGCATCCGAAATCGGATTGGCTGCCATGCAGGTATAAGCTTCGACCGCATGGGTCATAGCATCCATTGCGGTCATGGCGGTTAAATGTGGCGGCAAGGTCTGGGTCATGCGGGGATCCAGAATCGCAGCATGCGGCATCAGATAATAAGAGGCGAACGGCATTTTGACGTTCTTTTCAGTGTCCGACACGACAGCGACCATGGTCACTTCTGAACCTGTACCAGATGTGGTTGGAATCACAAAGAACGGTTTCAGCGGTTTAGGCAAGTTATGTGCACCCGAATATTTCAGCAGGTCATCACCGCCTTCCGATACCAGAATATTGGTTGCCTTAGAGGTATCAATGACTGAACCTCCGCCCACAGCAATGATCGCGTCGCAATGATTTTCGCGATACAGCTTTGCCGCACTGCGCACTGTACCCAAGCTAGAGTCGGGTGGTACATCATCAAAAATCGCTACAATTGCAGCATCTGCCATTTCAAATGCAGCTTCAATTGGTGCCAACAAATTGTTGGCACGGACGCCTTTGTCGGTAATGATGAGCGGACGTTTGGCCCCTAAAGTCGCAAGTTCAAACGGAATATGTTCTAACGCGGCATGACCGGCAATCACTTTGACCGGACAGAAAAATTCATAATAAGGTTTAGCCATGTTATACACTCCGTTTCAAATAGGATTGAGCGATTTTCAGATAAATACTGCTCGCTTCGCTTAGTTTTTCTTTTAGGCTCAGATTGCTTGGATATTCTTTCACTGCCAGTTGTGCCACCATTTTCGGCAAAATCAGCGCTTCCATTTTATTCAGGCAGCGTACCAGACGAATGGCATTGGAAATATCGCCATCAGCAATCATACGGTCATGGGCAAAAGCCTGTGAGGTACTTTCCTGAAAAGAAAACACCAAAAAGGCATGGTGCAGATGTTTAAAGGTAATGATCAAATCAGGTGCTTTTTCCAGATTTTTAACCAGTTCCAGTTGTTTATCCTCAGTGACCCGCGCCACAAAGGCCGGGCCATGCGGAAAGACTTTCATGGAAAGAGTAAAATTTTCTGGAAAATGGGCCACTTCCTGTTTGATTTCTTTATCCACCTGACTTGCCATGACCAGACCTCGGCCAATCACATCCATCATGAGTTTGACATAGGCAAGCTGCAAAGCGGGTTTTACGGATTTAGTCGCAATCACGTGATGATCCCTATCTCAATATTATTAGTTTAGAGTAAATACTCTAATTTATTTGGGGTTGAAATGCAAAGGCTTTATCTTTGCTCGACAGTTATTTGCTTAAAGTACCCGCTGTGGCGCAAAGTTTCAATAATTTCAGTGCACAACTGGCTAAACTGGGGTGGTTGTTCGAGCAGGTCACTCATGCGTACCATTTCCAGTCCTGCATAGCCACAAGGATTGATGGTGTTGAATCCGCTCAGGTCACAATCCAGGTTTAAGGACAGACCATGGTAGCTACGGCCTTTACGAATTTTAAAACCGAGTGAGCCAATTTTTCGCTCAGACACATATACCCCGGGTGCATCTGGTTTGGCATAGGCATCAATGCCATATTTTTTCAGCAAGTCAATCATCAGGTTTTCAGCATAAGACACCAGCGTGCGCACATTCCAGCCCAGACGATTCAGGTCAAACATGAAGTAAGCCACCAATTGACCGGGACCATGCCAGGTCACCTGACCACCACGATCGGTCTGAATCACCGGGATATTGCTCGGTATTAGAATATGTTCCGGTTTTCCTGCCTGACCTTGAGTGAGTACATCCTGATGTTGCAAAATCCACAATTGATCCGGGCTATATTCATCACGGGTTTCCGTAAATGTTTTCATTTCCAGAAAACGATCTTCATAAGGTGTGAGGTCGTGATATTGACGAATGATCAGCTCGGGCTTTTGCAGCACATCAGTCACAGGGAGTGTCCTTAGTAATTATAAAAACTGATCATAATTATAATGGCTTCGGCATGAAATAGGGGCGAGATCTGCAATATTTAAGCGCTAGCTCAGTCATTGTACAGGCATAAAAAAACACGCCCGGAAGCGTGTCTTTTGTATTTTCGATTACAATGCAGTTTTAATCAGCGGGCAGGCGGCCAAATCTGCATACACTGCATGCACCTGTTCCAGCTCCAGAAAGCGCAGTTGTGCGGTAATGGAGTGATATTTGCCAGTACGTGATGGTGTAATACTTACGCTATCACCTTCAAAATCTGGAAAATGTTTTAGAAAAATGTCGATGACAGCGTGACGCAATTCATCGCCCGCAAGGCCAATCAGTTTAATCGGATAATCCATAGGGAAAACCCAAAGATGTTCTTGAAGTTCACGAGATGGTGTACGGTCTAACATGGTAGTCCCCCTGATTTGAAACGCCTGCAATCATGCAGGCGTTTGGGTCTGTCTTGGCTACTTAAATGGAGACTGATGATCAAATTTCAAGTCTCCAGAATAAGTATCAAATCTTAATCATTCTCAAGGAATGAACGTAAGTGTTCTGAACGCGATGGATGGCGAAGTTTACGCAGTGCTTTGGCTTCAATCTGACGAATACGTTCACGTGTTACGTCAAACTGTTTGCCCACTTCTTCCAAAGTATGGTCGGTCGGCATGTCGATACCAAAACGCATTTTCAGGACTTTGGCTTCACGTTCAGTCAGGTTTTCCAGAACTTCACGTGTTGCTTCTTTCAGGCCTTCAGACGTTGCAGCATCAATTGGTGACGTGATGTTGCTGTCTTCAATGAAATCACCCAGATGCGAATCTTCATCATCACCGATCGGTGTTTCCATCGAAATCGGTTCTTTGGCGATTTT
>JADHEF010000333.1_pt1 | contig 54178 bp, 47 predicted proteins | sample 8952391 | NCBI WGS metagenome assembly JADHEF01 (sample SAMN16124439, study PRJNA663245) | bioreactor sludge metagenome | isolation source: sludge (nitrite) | place: India:Bengaluru | collected 2019-02-28 | reverse complement strand
GACGGGACCACTCCGCGTCACGGGGGTCATTGACCGGGCCGGGAATCTTGTATGGTATAGTCGTACCATGCGGGAAATCCGCGACGAATCGGCAACAGGGTGACGCAGCGTGGACTTCAAGGACTACTACAAGGTGCTGGGCGTAGGCCGGGACGCGACGGATGACGAGATCAAGAAGGCGTTCCGCAAACTGGCTCGCAAGTGCCACCCGGACGTGGCCAAGGACAAACCCGGCGCCGAGGACCAGTTCAAGGAAATCAACGAGGCGTACGAGGTCCTGGGAAATCCGGAGAACCGTCGGAAGTACGACGAACTCGGATCCAACTGGCGCCAGGGAGCCGGGTTCCGCCCACCGCCGGAATGGCAGTTTTCAGGCGGCCAGGGCATGGGCGGCGGGGCGCAGGAATTCCATTTCAGCGGAACCGGGTTCAGCGACTTTTTCGAGCAGTTCTTTGGGCGAAGCGGGCGCTTCTCGGGATTCGGTGACGAGGCGGGAGGGCAGGGCGCCCGGACCGCCATGCGCGGACCCGACATGGAGGGGGACATCCTCGTGACGCTGGAGGAGGCGCTCAGGGGTTCGGTGCGAACCGTCGCGGTGCGGCGCATGGACCGCACGACCGGCCGCGAGGAAACCCACCAGTTCAAGGTTCGCATCCCCGCCGGAATCCAGGAGAGCCAGACCGTCCGGATTCCGGGAAAGGGGCATCACGGCTCCGGTGGCGCGGGGGACCTGTTCCTGCGGGTCCGTCTCGCCGCCCATCCCGAGTTCCATCCCCGCGGAACCGACCTGCTCCACGACCTCGACCTCGCGCCGTGGGAAGCCGTGCTCGGCACCACGGTCGAGGTGCCGACGCTGGACGGGAGTGTGCAGGTTCGCATCCCCGCCGGCACACCGGCCGGCCAGACGCTGAGGGTTCGCGGACAAGGGCTGCCGCAGGGGGGCGGGACAAGGGGTGACCTCTTCGTCACCGTCACCCTCCAGGTGCCGTCGGAGGTGACCGAGGAACAGAAAGCCCTTTGGGAACGGCTCGCGGTGGAATCGAAGTTCAACCCCAGGAAGAAGGGCTGACGGGCGGCTATTCCTCGGTGCCCAGCACCGGGAAGTAGTCCCCGTCAAACGCCCGCCCTTTCGCCATGTCCGGGATCTCGTCGGTCACGGGGTGCGGGTTGCCGTTATAGGTGGTGCCGTCCGCCATGTAGATCACCGAAAGGACGCGGCGAGGCTTGTCCGAGAGATTCTTGCCCGCCGCATGGATCGTCAGGCCGTTGTGGAAGGTGACGCTGCCCTTTTTCAACGGGACATAAACCCGCCGCACCTCCTCCGGTGACTTGTCCCTCACGCGCTCCAAAATTCCGACGCCCTCTTTGTTGTCCAGCCGGATGACCTCGTGCAGGTTCCAGTGATGCGACTCCGGGACGAAATGCATGCAGCCGTTTTCCAGCTCCACGTCCTGCATGGGAATCCAGACGGACATGCCGCCCGGTTCGTTCATGGGCCAGTAGGGGGTGTCCTGGTGCCAGTCCGTCGGCCGGCTGTCGCGGCCGGGCATCTTCGTCATCAGGTGGTCGTGCCACAGGCGGACCTTCTGGCACCCGATGAGTCGGCGGGCGATGCCGGCCAGGCGCGGGTGGAGGGTGAACTTGCGGAAACGCGGATCGCGCCGCCACACGTTCACCACCTGCAGGAACACCTGCTGGTAGGCTCCGCGTTCCGCAAGAGGGGGGAGGGTCTTTTCAAGGGAAGCGTTCATCTCATCGGTAAGCCCGGCCAGTTCGGCAATTTCGGCTTCGGTCAGCACGCCGTCCAGCTGGAGGTATCCGTTGCTGCGGTAGAAATCCGCCTGCCGCATCGTGAGTGGGTATCCGGTCATGTCCTGCTTCCTCCTTGGGTTTCGGCCCGAACGGCTCATTCCGGTTCGTGGGTGGAATATAGGCATGGTTCTTCCATTTTTCTTGGTTGATATTGACCGGATGCCGCGCCGATTGTGACCGGCCATGCGTCCTTCCAGGAAACTTCTCCAGTCGCCGACACTTCCCAGTCTCAAGACGGTGGGGTTCGCCACACAACGCTTCGGGAACTACGTGAACCGGCGGGCCGACCTCCACACGCACGATGTGGTGGAACTGTTCTTTGTGCTGGCGGGTTCGGGGCGGCACCTGACCGATTCCGGCGCGCAGCCGCTGGAACCGGGCGACCTGGGGGTGGTTAACTTCGGGCAGCACCACAGCATCGTGACGGGCCGGGAACCGATGGATGTCGTGAACATCTACCTGGACCCGGCGCGCTATCGCCTGCCGCCCCTCTCCCCTCCGCTGTCGGGCGTGCTGCCGCGCCTCCTGCCCCTTTCTCCGGGCCTCGGCCACCAGGGCAACCGCGTGCAGCAATTCCACCTGCCGGACGGGGCGGTCATGGCGGGCCTGCTCCTCGCGCTGAACCGCGAGGCTTCGGATTGCGCACCCGGACACCTTGACGCGATGCAGAATTACCTGAGGCTTTTCCTCATCGAGTGCGCGCGCGCAGCCGCCGCCGTGAAGCCCGACCTGGTGACCGGCGGCGCGTCCCTCTCGCCCGGCGTGGCGCGCGTCTGCCGGGTGCTGAACACGCACTGGAACCGCAGCCACCGCCTCGGGGACCTGGCCACGGTCGGGCGCACCAGCCGCGAGCACCTGTGCCGGTTGTTCCGGCGGGAGACGGGCAAGACGGTGATCGAATACCTCCACCAGCGCCGCATCGAACAGGCCATGATGCTGCTGGACTCCACGGATGAGAAAATCATCGCGGTGGCGTTCGAGGTCGGCTTCCGCGACCTGTCGCAGTTCAACCGGGTGTTTCGGCGGATCGCCGGGGTCACGCCCTCGGCGTTCCGGCGGCGTGGCGGGGATGAACGCGGGCCGGTTGCCGCGAGGAGACGGACTTGAGGACCCGGATTGTTGTTGCGGGAATTCGCGTCACCCGGCGCTTTGGCTTCGGACATTCGGGGTCTTCGGATGCACCGCCCAAACCATGGAGCAGATTGTGAACCGCCTCCCATTCCAAGTTGCCGCCGGCCGCTGGTTCTCCGTGGTGCTGTTGGGAATCCTCATCGCATGGGCGTACGGTCCGGCCCTTCTTCTTCCGGAATCGCTGGTGGACGAGGCAACGCACCTGATCAACGCGGAAACGCTTTGGAACAACCTTGCTCACAATAGCCTGGCCGCAACCATCCGGAACGATGTCAGCACGAAACTCCGTACCTACAATCCGGTTTTCTGGTTTCATAGCGCGCTGCTTTACCGGGTTACGGGTGAGAACCGGGCCGCCTATCACGGAATCCTTCTGGCCCAGCTTGCCGCCACGACCGTCCTGGTCCTGCAACTTCCGCGTTTTGCCGGATTTGCCGGCCAGTCATCCATCCTGGCCGGATTCCTTGGCGCCCTGCTGCTCCTGCTTGGCGAAGTTCCGGGGTGGCATGGAATGCAGACCATTCGGGGGAATTGGGTGCGATTGCATACTGCCGACGCTCCGTCGTCGCTCCTGCTGTGCCTGCACCTGTTCCTGATCCTTGCCACGGTGAGGGCAACCGGACGGCGGGCATGGGCCTGGGCTGCGGCGGCGGCATTTCCGCTCCTGCTGGCAGCCCTTCTGAAGCCCGTGTCTGTCGCGTTATTGGCGGCGATGTTTGCCTCCGGCCTGTTTCTGGCCTTGGCGCGAATCCCCGCTTGGCGGCCCGTGCTGGCGAGTGCGGCAGGCGCACTGGTTCTTCTCGCCGGACAGTTCCTGGCAATACGCCATGTCATGCCACCATCAACCGGCCAGTCATACGGAAGTGGTTACGTGATATCCCTGGAACAGCTGAAATCGGGGACCGTGTTCTGGTCAAAAAGCTATCTTCAGGCCTTTGGCCCGATTCTTCTCGTCGTGTTCGCCTCGGCTCTTTTTCGCATGGCGTTGTCCTGGTATGAGTCCAGGAGCGTCGTCAGCATGGGAAAGGGTCACTGGCTCACCGTCCACATGGTTCTCCTGTTCGGTGCCACCTTCGCGTCTTATGTCCCTTGGACCCACCAGCTTCCCCGCTACATGATGATCGGCGCCACGTGTTTCTGCGCCCTGGTGGGCGTGGAGATGGCCGCGCTGCTCGCATCGGCAGGTTCGTTGGGCCGATTGCCATTCGCGGCGCTTGTGGGAATCGGGGTGGCGGCGGCCGTATTGCTTCCGTTGTCGTGGCTGACAGCTCTCATTGTCATCATGGGAATTGCGGCGATAGCCCTGAAGAGTGAGGTTCGTTTTGCGGGTGTTTGTGCCGGGATTGTCGCGGCAGGCACCGCTTTTTTTATGGTCTCCGGGTTCACGGCGGCCGCTGCGCTTCGCGACGATTACATGGACGCCGAGCACGTGGCGGCACGAATGGTCCGGCACATGGAAACGATCGTCCGCCAAAACAAGGCTTTCGGCGCCCTCGGACCGATCGGGGACGAACGCTTCGGGTCCATGGCATACTTCCTGCAGAAAAGGACGGGAGTCGTGCCCGGCATTCGGGACGTATCCGATCCGGCATCTTTGCCTCAGACGGAGTACCTCGTCCTCTGCCCGGATCTGGATCCCCCGTCCTGGTGGTCCAGCCTGACAAATGTCGCGCCCCTTGTGGAGTTCACGGGAATCGCCACGGTAAACAGCCCGGTGAGTTTCTGGCAATGGAGGGGCAGCATGTGGCAGGGTAAACCGCGCTGTCGCGTTCCTTCCAATCTGAAGAAAACCTGGGCGTTGTACTCAACCGCGGATGTCACGCGGGCATTGTCGGCGAAATAGTCGCTTCCAACTGCCCGATGGGCCGCTCGCCTGGGTGAGGCCTAGTCTGCAAGCCTGTGCAGGTTTCTGGCAAGGACGGCCTGGACACCCACGGCCCCGGCGAGCATCACCGCGGATAACAGGGCATACGCGGCGTACCAGGCCAGCGTGATTCCCACATACGCACTTCCCACCCTGGCCGGCGCGGGCCCGGTCAGGATCGTGACCATCCAGTGCCCGTCGTGGGACATGAAGTAACCCACGAGGGAATCCGAGAATCCCGACGCAGACAGGAGCGAAACGGCGCCCAGCGTGGCGACGCCGAGCGCGAAAACGGCGGCGGCCTGGAAAAGCGCGCCGATCCGGCGGGTGTTCATCAGGAAGAGCAGGCCGGCGGTGAGGTGGCAGCCCGGGACGCCCAGGATGATGTTCGCGGCGAACTCGGCCGCCCGGCCGCCCGGCGCCCCCCCCTGGAACGCAAGGGCGCCGGCGGCCTCCACGGCCAGCACGATCATCTGGATCCCAAACACGAAATCATACATGGGGGCCAGCACCTCGGAGAGGGGCGTTCTGGTCAGGTGGAAATCCCGGAAAAACTGGCTGGTGCGTCCCTCCTGAAAAGCGGCGGCAAGGGCGACGGTGAGGGAAAGCAGGAATGGATCGGCGGACCAGAACAGCACGAGAGCCCAATCACCCCAACCGCGGGTGGCGACGGGTTGTGAGCGCAGGAATACATGCAGAAAGAAGCCCAGGACCGCGCCAACCAGGATGAGACCGCCCCGCCCGTGCGCGAAGAGCAGCCGCTGGCAGCGGGCCCGGTAAGTCCCCCACCCGGGCGAGCGGGCCAGCCTCGGGATGCGCAGGATCACCGCGGCGCCTGCCCCCGGCAAGCCGGCGGATTAGCGGGTGCGTTCAAACCGCTCGAAACACTGGTAACCGAATTCGCGGGCCGCGCGGATCTGGTCCGGGTGTCCGAAGGCATCGGCCCATCCCTCCTGCTTCGCCCGCCAGGCGCAGTCCCAGGTGAAGTCATATTGGCGCTCTCCGCGGTTGACTTCGAGGGTTCCAGCAAAATCGCTGCACCCGCTGTTAGCGCGGATATCCACCTCGCGGATCTCCAGGTCCTTTTCGACCTCGAGCAGTTTGCTGAGGACCCGCACCACCTTTACCGGCGGCGCCCCCGCGTTGAAGCGGATGGCCGGACCCGAGGAACGGCCGGAAGCCAGGAATGTCAGGGCCTGCCGGAATTCCGGTGTGGCGGCACTGGAATCGAGCAGCGCGTCAAGGGTTGCGACTTCCGTCGGCATGGGGGCTCCAAATTCTCCGAATCACGGGGTGTGCGCCGGGGCGCGCCGGCTCGGGCCGGTTTGCGGGTGATTAACGGGAGCGGGCGGCTTTATTTGGGCAGGGTATGACTTCCAACCCTGAAACCCACGGTATGACCCCGCCGGGCCGCTTTGGCCGCACCGGCTCCTTCCTGCTCCACGCCGCCACCGTTGTCGTGGCCGCGGCCCTTCTGGCTGCCGCCCCCGCAGGCGCACAGACGGCGAAGGAAAAGAAAAGCGCCAAAGCGCCGTCGGCTGACACCAAGAAGGCCGCCGCATCGGATGACAAACCGAAAACCGAGGCCAAAAAGCCGACGGCAAAGCGTTCGGCCCCGGCGAAGAAAAGCGCGGTGGCTGAACGCAAATCGTCCGAGCCGCGCCCCGATCCGATCACCACCTCCACCCCCCAGACCCTGCCGGGCATTCTGGACGCGCTCCTGACCCGGGTTTCGGCCGCGTCACGCTGGGGGGTCCAGGTCATGTCGCTGCGGACCGGGCAGGTGCTCTACACGCGCAACGCCGGCCAGGAATTCGTCCCGGCCTCCAACCGCAAGCTGTTCACCGGCGCACTGGCCCTGGACCAGCTGGGTCCCGACTTCCAGTACCGCACCTATCTTTACCGCACCGGCAAAGTGGACGCCGCCGGGACGCTGAAGGGGAACCTGGTGATCCGGCCCCAGGGAGACCCGACTTTCTCCGACAGGATGCTGAAGACTCTCGCCCCGGGAACGAAGCAGGAATTCCCGTCCGATTGGATCTACCGGGACTGGGTGGACAAGGTGCAGGCCGAGCAGATCAAGCACGTGGACGGCGAACTGGTGGTGGATTGCTCGGACTGGGTCCTGGACAACCTGCAGCCCAAGGGATGGCCGGCACGCATCAAGGAGGATTATTACGCCCCCAAGACCAGCCCGCTCACCATCAACGAGAACCTGATGGAGTTCCGGGTGAAACCCGGAAAGGCCGGCGGCCCGGGAATCGTGGAGTTCGTGCCGCCCGCGGAAGGGTATCCGGTCGTCAACAACACGGTCACGGGCGGCAAGGGCGGCGTGAGCATCAGCCGCGATCCCTCCGGCAAGATCGTCCTCAGCGGCGCTCCCACCGCCCGCAGCGCGACCGAAACATACGCCGCGCCGTGCGACAACCCGACGCTTTACGCCGCCGCGGTTTTCCGCAGCCACCTGCGCGAGCGCGGCATCACCATCGCCGGCTCGATCCGCGTCGTGACCCAGAAGCGCGCCGTGCCGCCGCCCACGTCGGAGAACGTGGTGGCCGTGTACCTGTCGCCGCCCATAAGCGAGGTGGTGAAGACGATGATGCGGCAGAGCAACAACCACTTCGCCGAGCAGATTTACGTCTCGGTTTCGGCCATCCGGATGGGGGCGGGCAGCTACCGCAACTCCAAGGCCATCGAGATGCAGTTCCTCAGGAAGTCGGGCCTGAACGACCCGGCCATGAACTTCGAGGACGGCTCGGGACTGAGCGTGATGAACAAGGTGGCGCCCGATGACGTGTGCCGCCTGCTTGCCGCCATGCAGAAGCACCCGGCATCAAAGGCCTACTTTGAGAGCATGGCGGTAGCCGGCCAGCGGGACGGGACGCTGCGCAACCGCATGAGGGGGGCCAACCTGGCCGATCGTGTGCACGCCAAGACCGGCTACATCAACGGCGTGGTGTGCCTGTCGGGTTACTTCACCCTCCAGCCGGACCACCTGCTCGCGTTCTCGTTCCTCGTGAACGAGGTGCGCACGAGCGTGGACCAGGTGAAGGGTGCGCAGGACCGCCTCTGCGAGGCGCTCTCGCAGCTCCAGATGTAATGCGACGTGCCTTCCAGAGCGCGGCAACCCTGCTGGAAATGATCAAGTTTCAGCACACGGTGTTCGCGCTGCCCTTTGCCCTGACCGGCGCCCTCCTTGCGGCCGGCGGGCTGCCCCCGTGGCGCGTGACCGCCTGGATTCTCGCGGCCTGCGTGTTCGCGAGAACGGCCGCCATGAGCTTCAACCGGTGGGCGGACGCGGAGGTGGACGCGCGCAACCCGCGCACGGCGACGCGGGCGATTCCCGCCGGGCAGCTCTCCCGGTCGTTCGCCCTGGCCACGGCGCTGGCCTGCGCGGCGCTGTTCGTGCTCTCGGCCGCAATGCTGAACCGGCTCGCGCTGGCGCTGTCCCCGCTGGCCCTCGTCGTGCTGCTGGGCTACTCGTTCACGAAGCGCTTCACCTGGCTCGCGCATTTCGTGCTCGGGCTGGGCCTCGGAATCGCCCCCGTGGGCGCCTGGGTGGCCGTGCGAGGCGAGATCGGGCTCGTGTCGCTGCTGTTGTGCCTCGGCGTCATGGTGTGGACGGCGGGATTCGACCTGGTCTACGCGTGCCAGGATGCGGAGTTCGACACGCGGGAGGGCCTGTACTCGGTGCCGTCGCGCTTCGGTGTGCGGGCGGCGCTGACGCTGTCGGCGGCGATGCATGTGCTGTGCATCGCCGCCCTTGCCGGCGCCGGGATCCTTGCCGGTGCGGGAGCGGCCTACTTTGCCGGCGTTGCCGTGGTGGGTGCGCTCCTGGTGGCGGAACACCGCATCGTGACCCCGCACGACCTGACGCGGATCGATATCGCCTTTTTCACGGTGAACAGCTGGGTGGGGATGGCGGTGTTCGCCTTCACGGCCCTTGATCTCTGGCTGCGCCGATAGCGTGATGGGCGCCTGATGCTGATCCGCGAACTCCAGGTCATCAATTTCCGCAACCTGCGCTTCCTGCGCGCGGAACTGGGCGAAGGCATCCACCTCGTCCACGGCCCGAACGCCCAGGGCAAAACGAACCTGCTGGAGGCGGTGCACCTGCTGGTCACCGGGCGCAGTTTCCGCACGAACCTGGACCGCGAGATGGTGCCGTGGAACCGCGACGGCTACGAGGCCACGCTGATCCGGGCCCGCGTGGAGAAGAGCGGCGACGAGGAGCGCTTTCTGCTCACCTTCAACCAGAGCGAGAAGCACATTTTCGTGAACGGGACCCCGATCGGGCGCCTGGGCGAACTGGTGGGGCGCATCAACGCCGTGCTGTTCACCCCGTCCGACCTGCAGCTGGTCCAGGGGGCCCCGGGACTCCGGCGCCGGTTCCTGGACATCGAGCTGAGCCAGGTCAGCCGCCCCTACCTGCACCACCTGCAGCGCTACGACCTGGCGCTGCGCCAGCGCAACGCGCTGCTCAAGCAGCACCAGCGGCGCCCCTCGCTGCCGGGCGAGCTGGCGGCGTGGGACGTGCAGCTGGCCGAACACGGCTCCGAGATCACGGCGGCGCGCGGAGCGGCCCTGGCCCGCCTGTCGGCGCTGGCGGCGGAAACCTACGCGGACATCGCGGGCGGCGCCGAGCGGCTGGCCCTGCGGTACGCCCCGTCGGTGGACCGCGCGGGCACGGACGCCGCGTCGATCCGCGGACAGATGCTGGACGCGCTGGCATCCGCCCAGCCCGACGACATCCGGCGCGGATCCACCTCGGTCGGCCCGCACCGCGACGATTTCACCTTTCTCATCGAGGGGCACGACGCGCGCGACTTCGGGTCCCAGGGCCAGCAGCGCTCGTGCATCCTCGCCATGAAGCTGGCCGAACTGAACCTGATGGAGGAGGCCACCGGCGAGACGCCGATCCTGATGCTGGACGACCTGATGAGCGAACTGGACGAGTCGCGGAAGCGCGCGTTCCTCTCGTCGCTGGACCCGCGCATCCAGACGATCATCACCGCAACCGAACGGGAACTCGTCACGGGCGCGTGTTCGCCCGCGCGCAGCTATCGCGTGGAGGACGGCGAGTTCACCGCCGAGTGAACGCGGGCCGTGCGGATTCCGCACGACGCAACCGCCGGCGCGAAAAGCCCGCCGGTGCCGATTCTTGCGATAACCCCGCGGCACCGGCTGTAGTGTATCTCACAGGTGGATCCCTGCCTGCACCGGGACGCACGACGCCGTCCCGCCAGGACCCAAAGGTGGACCCGGCCGGCACCGCTGAATAAGGGCCGACGCGGTTCGTTAGCATGGCATACAATTTCACCCGGGACTGAGGCGGCGCGACGGCTGCAAGTGGCAATCCCGTTCCGCCGGGCCTTATCCCGAACCCGCACCAGGGCGCTGGCCGCCAGCAGGAGAACCTTTCGAGTGTACGACAAGACACCCTATACCCCGGGAATGCGCGAAGTCCTGAAGCTGAGCAAGGCCGAGGCCGCGCGCCTCGGGCATGACCACATCGGCCCGGAGCACTATCTCCTCGGAATCATCCGCAAGGGCGACGGGCTGGCCGTGCAGACCCTCGGCCAGCTGGAGATCGACCTCGAGGAACTGAAGATCGAACTCGAGCGGATGCTCGAGGTGGGCAAGGCGCCGGGCATGAACCTTTTCTCGCCCAACGCCGAGGCCAAGAAGGTGCTCGAAACGACCAAGGAAATCGCCCGCCAGATGAAGCACAACTGGATCGGGACGGAGCACCTGCTGCTCGGCCTGATCAAGGAGGACGGGACGCTTGCCGCCAAGTGCCTCCGGAATTTCGGCGTGGACCTGGGCAAGGCTCAGAAGGAAGTGCTGAACGTCGTGGACGGCAGCAACGCCGCCCCCAAATCCGGCGGCAAGGAAACGCAGGAGAAGACGAAGACGCCCGCCCTGGACACCTTCGGCCGCGACCTGACCCAGCTGGCCCGCGAGGGAAAGCTGGACCCCGTGATCGGCCGTGAGGACGAGATCGAGCGCATCCTGCAGATCCTGTGCCGCCGCACCAAGAACAACCCGATCCTGCTCGGCGAGCCGGGCGTCGGCAAGACCGCCATCGTGGAGGGCCTGGCCCAGAAGATCGTGAGCGAGGACATCCCCGAGATCCTCCAGGACAAGCGGCTGCTGTCGCTGGACCTGGCCGCCGTGGTGGCGGGCACCAAGTACCGCGGGCAGTTCGAGGAGCGCCTCAAGGCGATCATGCAGGAGATCCGCAAGAGCCAGGACGTGCTCATCTTCATCGACGAGCTGCACACGCTGGTGGGAGCGGGCGCGGCCGAGGGCGCGATCGACGCCTCGAACATGCTCAAGCCCGCCCTTTCGCGCGGCGAGATCCAGTGCATCGGGGCCACCACCCTCGAGGAGTACCGCAAGTACATCGAGAAGGACGGCGCGCTGGAGCGCCGCTTCCAGACCATCGTGATCGATCCGCCGACCTGCGAGCAGACCATCGAGATCATCCGCGGGCTGCGTTCCCGGTACGAGCAGCACCACGGCGTCATCATCAGCGACGACAGCATCGAGGCCGCCGTTTTCCTCAGCGACCGCTATGTGACGGACCGCTTCCTGCCCGACAAGGCCATCGACGTGGTGGACGAGGCGGGTTCGCGCGCGCGCCTGCAGGCCAACGTGAAGCCCGAGGCGATCAAGGAGCTCGAGACGCGGGTGACCCGACTCGAGGACCAGCTGCGCGACCTCTCGCACCGTCAGGAATTCGAGAAGTGCCAGGAGGTGAAGGTCGAGCGCGACTCCGCCATCGCCGAGAAGGAGCGCCTGCTGCGCGAGTGGCAGACGCGCAAGACCGAGCGCGAGTTCGTGAAGACAATCACCCCCGAGGAAGTCGCCTACATCGTCAGCAAGATGACGGGAATCCCGGTCTCGAAACTCGAAGAGGCCGAGATGCAGAAGCTGCAGAAGATGGAGCAGGAACAGGGGCAGCGCGAGGTGAGCCAGGGCCAGGCGATCTCGGCCATCGCGCGCGCCATCCGGCGCGCGCGCCGGGATGAAGGACCCCAACCGCCCCACGGCGTCGTTCATCTTCCTGGGGCCGACGGGAGTCGGGAAAACCGAGCTGGCCAAGGCCCTCGCGGAGTTCCTCTTCGGCGACGAGGACTCGCTCATCCGCATCGACATGAGCGAGTACATGGAGAAGTACAGCGTGTCGCGCCTCCTCGGCGCGCCCCCCGGGTACGTGGGCTACGAGGAGGGCGGCCAGCTCACCGAGAAGGTCCGCCAGAAGCCCTACTCGGTGGTCCTGCTCGACGAGATCGAGAAGGCCCACCCGGACGTGTTCAGCCTGCTGTTGCAGGTGTTTGACGACGGGCGCCTCACCGACTCGTGGGGCCACGTGGTGGACTTCCGCAACACGGTAATCATCATGACCTCGAACGTGGGCACACGCCGCCTGAAGAAGGGCGGGACGCTGGGCTTCAACGCCGGGGACGAGATGGAGGACTACGACGCGGTGAAGAGCAAGGTGCTGGGCGCCATGCGCCAGCTGTTCAACCCCGAGTTCATCAACCGCATCGACGAGACGATCGTGTTCAAGTCGCTCGACCGCTCGGACATCGAGCACATCGTGGAGATCATGATGGAGCGGGTGAACAAGCGCCTCGTGGACAAGCACATCAAGGTGACCCTCAGCGAGGGGGCCAAGGCGTTCCTCGTCGACAAGGGCTACGACAGCGAGTACGGCGCGCGCCCGATGCGCCGGGCGATCCAGCGGTACATCGAGGATCCGCTTTCACAGCTCATCATCGAGGGCAACGTTCCGGAGGGCGAGGTCGTGGGCTTCCACAACGAGGGGCGCGAGGAGATCGTTTTCCGCGCATCCACCGAAACGGCCGCGGAGCCGGTTGCCAAGAATTCCGAAAACTGACCCGCGGGCAATCTGCCGTTTTCCGAGCGCGCGGCCCCCGGCCCCGGGCCGCGCGCGCGTGGTTTTTTGCCCCCCCCCAACCCCCGGGACGGTGGGCACCCCCGGGGCCCCGCCGGTGGGGGGGTGGGGGGAACCCACCGCCCGGATTTCACCGCCGCGGCGCGGGTTCCAAATAATCCCCAAAACTCCCCCGGGGCAAATCGGCGTTTTCCCGCCCCGCCGCCCCCGCCCCGGGGGCCGCGCGCTCTTCTTTTTTGCCCCCCCGCATCCCCCGTGACGCTTGCGAACGCCGGGGACCGCGCGTTTTGTGGCGTGCGTGAACCGCACCGCCTTCTTTCCCCCGTCCACCTGGCGGATCCTGTCGCACCCGGCCCTCTGGCTGGCAGCGGTGGCGCTGGTGCTGTTTTGGGGCAGCCTTCACGGGCCGTGGCTTCTCGATGATGTGCTGCTGATCGGACACAACCCGTTTGTCCAGCGCCCCGCGCGTCTTCCCGACCTGTGGCTGACGGATTACTGGCTGGTGCTCGGCGCGCCGACCGGGCTTTACCGCCCGTTCCCCATGACGACCTACGCGGTCACATGGTGGGTTTTCGGCAAACAGACGCTCCCCTACCATCTGACCAATGTCGCGCTCCACGCATCGGTGGCGGTCCTGGTCTGGCTCGTGATCCTGGGCGGACGCCGCTCGGCCGGGGCGCTGCTCGCCGCGTTCCTGTTCGTCGCGCACCCCGTGCACACCGAGGCTGTGGCGAACATCGTCGGACGGTCCGAATTGCTGCTGGCGCTGGGATTCCTCGGCGGCCTGTGGGCCCACAGGTTCCTGCTGACCGGACCGGGCCGCCCTTTGCGAAACACGGCCGCACTCGCCGCCCTGGCAGCGTGCGCCTGGACCTGCATGCTTTTTTCCAAGGAAACAGGGCTCCTGCTGGCAGGCTATGTGCTGGTGGAGGATGCCGGACGCCGACGCCTGCGAACCACCCCCCTTCCCCGGTTGGCCGTCGCGTACGCGGTGCTGGGGGGCGTGGCGGCCCTTTACGGGACCCTCCGTACCCTGGCGGTGACGGGCGGCATGATCGGCCCGCATGTGGACGGCCTTCGGGAGCGGGTGGCCCTGACGGCGACGGCGGCTCTCAAGAACCTGGAACTTCTGGTGTGGCCGACGGCGCAGAGGGCGGTGTGGAACTATCCGGATCTAGCCGCGGTTCCCGACTGGCAGCTCGTTGCGGGCATTGGCCTGATCGTGTTTGGCGGCGCCGTCACGGTCACGGCGGTTTTGCGCGGCAGGCCGTGGATGCTGGCGGTGGCGCTGGGGGCGATCTCGTCGATCCTCCTCCTCCACCCGGTCCCAAACACGGCGTGGGTCTGGGAGCGGGGCCTCTATACGCCGTCCATCAGCCTGGTGTGGATTGTTGCCCTGGCCGTGGACGCGGCGCGCCCCGCCGCGTTGCGCCGGCTCCTTGTTGCCGTGGCGGTCCTTGCCGCGGCGGCGGCCGCCGTGCGCACCCTCGGGTATGACCGCGTGTTTGCCGATGAGCTCCGTTTCTGGGAGCACCAGGTGGAGCGGAATCCGGCCGATGCACCGTCCCTCCTGAGCCTGTCCGAGGTCCTTGCGCGAAGGGGGGAGGGCGAACGCGCGCTGGACCTTCGTTTCCGGGCCCACGCGGCGGATCCGCGGAGGGCACCGGTGGTGGCCGCCACAGCGGGCCTGCTGATCGAGACGGGAAGGCGGGACACGGCGCGGGACTTTCTCACCTCGGCATCCGCGACACGGCTTTCGCACCACACGCGCGCCCAGGGACTCGCGATGCTCCGGCTGCTGGAAACCCTGAGCCGGCAGTCGGGCGCAACCACGGCGGCGGCCAGTTTCTCGCGCCAGGCGGCAGCCCGGGCGCCCCGCGGCCAAGAATAGCCTTTGGGGCGCGCGTTAGAGACAGCGTGGACGCCACGACACCAATCGGCGTGCGCGCGCCCGTAGCTCAGCTGGATAGAGCACCGGACTTCTAATCCGACGGTCGCAGGTTCGAATCCTGCCGGGCGCGCCAATTCCATGCAGGGGGGCGGGAAACGGGGAAATGCATCGGCAATTCATGCATTGGGTTTTGCCGGACTCGCCCTTTGTCAGGGGGCGGTTCGCGGCAAACGGGGAGGGAAATGGCGGGGCCGACGAGACTCGAACTCGCGACCTCCGGCGTGACAGGCCGGCGTTCTAACCAACTGAACTACGACCCCGCTAGGGCCTTGTGTTATACTTGCCGCCGCGATTTTTTATTTCACGCGGCGGCGGGCTGAACCCGATTTTGCGAAGGTGGCGGGAAGCCGGGCCGCGGGCGTTGTGCGCCCGCGGCCCGGCGAAACCGCGTGGTGGGTGGACACGGATTCGAACCGTGGACCCCCAGCTTGTAAGGCTGGTGCTCTAACCAGCTGAGCTATCCACCCGGTCCACCCGACCCGAACACTACTCGGGCTTGAAGGGCAAGAGGGCAATGACGCGGGCGCGCTTGAGGGCGACGGTGGTCATGCGCTGGTGGGAAGCGCAGGTGCCCGTGATGCGGCGCGGAAGGATCTTGCCGCGGTCGCTCACGAAACGCCGCAGCAGTTTCGCGTCCTTGTAGTCAATGTACTCGATTTTTTCGACACAGAAGTGGCAGACCTTGCGGCGCGCAAAACGCTTGCCGCCGCCGGGTCCGCGACGCGGAGCGTGCTCCGACGGACCGGTCGGCGCGGGGCCGGCCGGCGCGGGCGCCGGGGCGGCCTCGGCCGCGGGGGCCGGGGGTGCTGCCTGGTTCAGTTCATCTGACATGATCGTTTTCCTGTTCTTGGGTTCGGGCACCGGTGGTTAGAAGGGGATGTCGTCCTCGACGCTCTGTCCGCCGCCCCCGAAATCGAGGTTGTCGGACGGCGCGCCGCTCTGGGGCGGGCGGGACCCGCCGCCGGAACGCTGGGGGCGGGACCCGGATTCGCCGTCACCGGCGCCTCCCGGCTCGCCCGTGCGCGAGGGCACATCAAAGCCAGTCACGCGTTCCGCAACGATCTTGGGCTTGGAGTGTTTCTGCCCGTCGCGCTCCCACGTGTCTATCTTCAGGCGTCCCTCAACGTAAACGGGGCGACCTTTCTTCAGGGTTTCAGCGGCGCGTTCGGCTTGTTTGCCAAACACTTCGATGTCCATGAAGAAAGTCTCTTCCTTCCACTCACCGCTCTTGTCTTGGTAGGATCGGTTGACGGCCATACTGATGCTGGTGACCGCGTTTCCCGTGGAAAGATACTTCGTCTCCGGGTCGCGGGTGACACGCCCGGTGAGCATGATCCGGTTGATGTTGAGCATGTTGGGCCTTCCTTGTTATTCGGCGTTGGGCCCGAGCCCTGCCGCCGCAGCGCCGGCGTCGCCGGCCGAACGGGTTTCCGCATAGCTGCGGCGTTCCTCACCGCGGTAATTGTCGACGGGCACCGCTGCCGGCTTCGGCTTGCGGACCTTGACAGGTTTGCGGTTCGGCTTCTCCTCGGGCAGACGGGTCACCATCTCGCGCATGCAGCTTTCGTTGAGGCGCATGCTGCGTTCGATTTCGCTGAGCGAAGCGGCGTCCAGGTTGCCCTGGAACAGGATCACGGCGTAAAAGCCTTCCAGCTTCTTGGCGATGGGGTATGCGAGGCGTTTCTTGCCCCACACGTCCACGTTGAGCACCTCGCCGCCGCGGCGCACCACCTGTTCACGGGCGCGCTCGACCTGCTCGGTGTGCTGCTCGTCGGTGAGGAAGGGGTCGAAGATCACTACGAGTTCATACTTGGCCATTGGGGATTCACCTCCCTTCGGGGTAGTCTCCGCAGATTAAACCGGGCCGGGAGGCGCGGTTCCACGGAAGGGTCCGCGGCGCGTAATGACCGCGGGGCCGCTATCGGGTACTCGGTCGGGGGGGTGCTATTCAGCGGCGCTTCGGTTTGGTGCGCGGAAACCGGACACGGGGAATCTCGGGGGCGATACCCGCCGTGGGGGACGGTTCATCCTCGTCCTCCAGGCCGTCACGCAGCCGGCGCAGGTACTCGCGAAACGCCACCCATGCCCCCAGCAGGATCCAGAAAAGGAAACCGCTGACGGGCAGGTGGAGCGGGAAATTGAAGACCCCGTCCACCGCAAAAGCGGAAAACGCGGCCATGAATGTGGCCGCCATGAGCAGGGCGCGGGGGGCGCCGCCCAAGTTTCGGGCCGCCTCCCAAATCTGCGCCACCAGCGCGGTCCAGATGGCCAGCCACACCGCCAGGCCCAACAACCCGGTTTCCGTGGCGATCTGCAGGAAGTCGTTGTGCACGAATCCGGGCAGGACGCCCCGGATTCCGTCGACCAGGATGAACCGCAGGAACTCGCTGTCGGGTGTCTGCTGGAAGTTGGAAACGGTGTTCCAGAAAAGCACGTTATAATGGCCGTAACCGATCCCCAGGAACGGTGATTCCCGGAGCATCTCCAGGGCCATCATCCAGTAGTAAAAGCGCGCGCTGATCTCCGTGCTGGCAAACACGCGCTGGGACACGTCGAACTGCACCCGCAGCAGGGGGTTCGGGATGACCAGCAATGCCACGGCAACAACCAGCGCAAGACCCGCCGCGAAAAGAAGCTGGCGGCGGAATCGCGGCAGGAGGGTGAGCAGCACATAATACGGCACCCCGGCGGCAATCACGGCAACCCATCCGCCGCGCGTGCCGCCCACCACGAGCGCCATCACGATGGAAAGGGCCGCAACGCCGGCGGTGACACGCACCGGGCGGCCAAACCGCGAGAGGGTGAAGTACATGCACCAGAAAACCAGCGGTGACAGGTACGACGCCATGTAGTTGGGGTGGCCGAAAAGCGAACTGACCTTCTGCTTGGTGCCGATCTCCTCGCCACCGCCCTCAGTGACAAAGCGGCTGTATGGCAGAAACTCAAAACCCTGGCTCTGCGCGATGGCATAAAGCGAGAGGGGGAGCGACACCAGGACCACGAGGAGGAACATCTTCTCGATATCGCGCCGGCCAGCCTGCACGGTGCACAGAAACGCGAAGCCAAGCATCCCCGAAGCCGGAACCAGCAGGCTCTTCAGGGCGAATTCGGGACTCTGGGCCGAAGTGGCGGAAAGAAACTGCATGCCGGCAAAAAGCGGCACGAGAAGCAGGATTGAATTGCGGGCAAGGCGCGCCGGAGGCGCCACCACGCGCCAGGCGCAGTTTGCGAGTCCCACGACAATCATCCCCATTTGCGCATAGACAGCCTGGTTCTCGCTGGGACGGATCAGGTACACGCCGCGGCTCAGGCCGAGTTTGAGGGCCACAAAATCCCACAACGCCGGAACCCCCAGGGGCAGGGTCACAAGCAGGGCGGTCAGCGCGATGAGCGCGAACCGGGCCGCCAGGCGTCCGGCCAGGGCACCGGGGTGCGCCGGGAATTGCGGAACAACTGGGGGGGCAGGCTGTCCATTGGCCATGGAAAGCAGGGTTATCGGCATGCCGCCCCCTCCGCAAATCAAAAAAAGGGGATGGAACCGGCCCGGGGCGTCAGCCGGTGAAACCGGCCGACTTGTCGAGGACGAGCAACGCCACGGCGTTCGCGGCAATCCCCTCGTCACGCCCGACAAAACCCATCCGCTCCATCGTGGTCGCCTTGACACCCACACAATCCTCGCCGATCCCGAGTTCCGCGGCGATGCGGATCCGCATGGCGGTGACGTGGGGGGCCATCTTGGGTTGTTCCGCAAGGATCACGGCATCCACGTTGGACACCATGTACCCGCGTGACCTTGCCATGGCGGCGCACTCGCGCAAAAACACGATGCTGTCACAGTCCTTCCAGCGGGGGTCGGTGTTCTGGAAGTGCTGCCCGATATCACCCAGCGCCAGCGCACCGAGGATTGCATCGCAGATCGCGTGAAGAAGGGCGTCCGCATCGGAATGCCCCTCCAGTCCCCGGTCATGCGGGATTTCCACGCCGCCGAGCACGAGCCTGCGGCCGGGCGCGAAGCGGTGAACGTCGAAGCCCGTGCCGATGCGCATGGTGGGACCACCCGGACCCGCCGCCATCACCCCCCCCTCGTGTCGCGCTGCATGGCGAACCCGATGACCTCGGCCAGGGGCCAGTCATCGGGGGTGGTGAGTTTCAGGTTGGAACGCGGGCATTCCACGACATGGACGGTTCCGCCGGAGTGTTCCACGGCGGACGCCTCGTCGGTCACTTCGACACCCTTTGCCGCGCAGTGGTCCATGGCCCGCGCCAGCAGGTCGCGGCGAAAGACCTGCGGCGTGTGTGCGGCCCACAGCGCGGTCCGGTCCACCGTGCCCGTGATGCGCGAACCCTCCACCCGTTTCAGGGTGTCACCGACGGGAGACGCGAGAATCGCCGCGCCCTCGTCCCGCGCGACCCGCACGGCTTCATGGAATGCCCGTGAGGGAAAAGGGCGGGCGGCATCGTGAACCGCCACCAGCGGGAAGGCCGGCGATGAAGCCGTGATACCGGCCGCCACCGAGTCCTGGCGAAGACGGCCGCCCGGAACCAGCGCGGACAACCGGGTGATGGAATGCGCGGTGCACAGGGCGCGGCATTCCTCTTCGCGCCCCTGCGGAACCACCAGGACAATCTCCCCGACCTCGGCGCACCCGTTGAAGAACTTTGCCGACCACAGGAAAAGCGGCAGGCCCAGCAACGGACGCAACTGCTTGGGCACGCCGCCGCCCATGCGGTTTCCGCTGCCGCCGGCAACGAGGATTACGGAGCATTCACGGTCCATGTGGCCCTAACGCACTAGCGTTTCCCCACAGACTTGCAAGAACTGCCTCACGGCCGCATCCCAGTCCTGTTCCGCCGCGCGCCGCAAACCCAGTTCGCGCAGGCGGGCCATATCCCGCCCGCCGAGCAGGGCCGCCAGTGCGGCCGCAGCGGAATCCGCACGGAAATCGATGCAGACCGCGGCATCACCCGCCAGTTCGGGAAGGGAACCGGCTTCCGCCGCCACCACCACGCAGCCGCAGGCCATGGCCTCCAGCATGGGGAAGCCGAATCCCTCGTCGACTGACGGCATCACAAAAAGCGAAGCGCGCGAGTACAGCCCGCGAAGCGTGTCACGACCCACCCGCGGAAGGCGCCAGATGCCCGGCGCGACCTGCTCCGGGGCGGTTCCGCTTCCGGCTGCGTCGAGCACGACCAGGTCGGGCAATAGGCGGCGCCCCGCCCGGTCCGAGTTCCAGATACGCACCAGGTCCCCGATCCCCTTGCGCGGATTGCCCCAACCCATGGCCAGAACAAACGGCTCCGGCAGGCCCGACGGAACCGGCGGATCATCCAGACCCGCCGGCCTCATGGCCGGATCCACCCCGTGAGGCACGATCCGGATCCGCGGCTGACAGTCGGGGAATATCCCGGCCAGCGCCTTCGCAACGGCGCCACTAGGGACCACAATCCGGGTCGCGCGGCGGACGGAGAGGCGGATGGCCTGCCGCTGGTATGCGGCAATGCGCCACGGATAACACCCAGCGTGGGTGAAGACCGACACTTCTTGAACCGACACGTTGGACGGCGTCGCGCGGCGACGCCACGGAACGAGAAACGCGGCTCCCCAGAACAGGTCCGCGCGGAGGGACTGCAGCAGCGCCGGCAGGCGGACGTTGAGAAACCACTCCCCCGCCGGGTGGGACTCGTAATCCGTGGAAACGGTGACCACGCGGGCGCGCTCAAGCGGCGGGTTCCAGTCGGCCCCGGGGAGGGACAGGACAACCAGTTCGAGCGGGGCATCGGCGTGGTGCTCGAGGGCGCGCACCATCCACTCGGTGCTGTATCCCACGCCGGTGCGCCCGGGACGCACGGTGCGGGCGTCCACGACCAGGCGCATCAGGCCGGAATCCCTGGATGTCGGGGCGAAGCCATTGCGGCATCCAGCGTGGACGCCCCATCGGTTCGTGCAAAGGAAAGTTTGCGCAATCGCCGCCCGCCGATTTTCCTCGGGTTGTGAAACATCCAAAGGGACCAGCGAAAAACCGAATGAGCTGGTGGCTGCCGGCCGCCCTCCTGTGGAATCTGCCGAACACGGCGGCCGGCCTGGTGCTGGGGTTTGCCGCCGGCGGGGGCATGCCCGTCCGCGTGGGCGACACGCTGGAGTTCCGGATCCACCGGGGCCCCGTGCGGTGGGTTTGCGCGGGACTGAACATCGCGGCCTTCACGGTGGGCGATTGCGTGCTTTACCGTCTCCCGCCCACGGCGGCGGTCCGGGTCCACGAACGGCGGCACGTGACGCAGTACCGCGTGCTCGGCCCGCTTTTCCTCCCGGTGTACTTCGTGCTGCTGGCCGCCTTCGGCTATTGGAACCACCCGCTCGAGCGCGACGCGCGCCGGGTGGAGTCCGATTTCGCTTGCGCGGCGGATTCCGACGCCCACGGGAATCAGGCCTGAAGCGCGGGACATCCCGCACAACAAACCAAGGACCCGTCATCATGCAGTTCCCGAACCCGATTGCCGTTCAACTCTGGACCCTTCGCGACCTCACCGCCAGGGACTTTGCCGCCACCCTGGGGGAGGTGGCCCGGGCCGGATACGGTGCCGTGGAATTTGCCGGATACGGCGGGCTGGACGCCTGGGCGATGAAATCCCTGCTCGCCGACACCGGCCTTCTCGCGGCGGGAGCCCACGTGGGCCTGGAACTGCTGGAGGCGGAATTCGAGCGCCTCGCGGAGTACCACCTGGCAATCGGCTGCACCAACCTCGTCGTGCCCGGACCGTTCGCCGGGTTCAGCTACGACGCGACAGCATGGAATGACCTGGGAAGACGGCTGGGAGACCTTGCCGATCGCTGCGAGCCCATGGGACTGCGCCTCGGATACCACAACCACGCCCGCGAGTTTGACATGATGGACGACCGAAACGCCCACGAGCTGATGTTTGCCCGGGCCGGCGAAAAGCTGGCGGCCGAGGTGGACACCTATTGGGTGCAGTTTGCGGGCCTGGACCCGGTGAGCGTGATCAACAGGATGTCCGGGCGGATGCCCCTGGTGCATCTCAAGGACATGTCCCGCGGCCCGGAGCCGCACGACGTGGAGGTGGGCGAGGGCATCCTGGACTGGGACGCGATTCTTCCCGCCTGCGCGCGCGCCGGCGCGGAGTGGTATGTGGTGGAGCTGGACCAGTGCCGCCGGCCCCATCTCGAAAGCGTGGCCCTGGCCCTGGCGAACCTGGGAAGGATCGCCGGGCGGCTTGCCTAGTGGATCATCAGGATCTGCGATGAGCCGCCCCCGTCCGCGGGCGCGGACTTGGAGGTGGTGGCGAGAAGAAACCTGGCCGCATCTTCGGGCGGCGTCGGGTTGATGTAAAACCCGGTGCCCCATTCGAAGCCGGCCACCTTGGTGAGTTTCGGCATGATCTCGATGTGCCAGTGATAGTACGGCACGCCGCCCGACTCGTCAAACGGCGTGGTATGGATGACGAAGTTGTAGGCCGGGTCGTCCAGCGACTCCTTCATCATCTGGAAAGTCGTCTTCATCAGTTTGGCGAGGTCGGTGACCTGGTTCTTCTGGATGTCGTTGAAGAACGAGGCGTGTTCGCGGGGCAGGATCCACGTCTCGAACGGGAAACGGCTCGCGAAGGGCATGAAGGACAGGAACGAATCGTTGCCGGCGATGATGCGCGTGTTGTCCGCCTGCTCCTGCTGGATCATGTCACAGAAGACGCAGCGTTCCTTGTACTCGTAGTATCTCTCGCTGCCCAGCAGTTCCTCCTGCACGCGCTTCGGCACGACGGGCAGGCCGATGATCTGCGAGTGGGGATGCTCCAGCGAGGCCCCGGCCTCGCGACCCCAGTTCTTGAAGATCATGATGTACTTCATCCGGTGGTCCTTGCGCAGTTCCACCGTGCGGTCGCGGAACGCCCAGACGATTTCCATGATCTGGTCCACCGACAGGTCGGCGATGGTGTTGTCGTGGCTGGGCGACTCGATGACCACCTCGTGCTCGCCGTAACCGGTCATGCGGTCGTACATCCCCTCGCCCTGGCGCTTGAGGGCCCCCTCGCTTGTCAGCGCGGGGAACTTGTTGGGGACGACGCGCAGCCACCACCCCTCGGTGTCCTTCGCCGATTCGGTCTGGCGGTAGCTCAGGACTTCCGGGGGGGTGCTTTTCTCGTTTCCGGGACAGAAGGGACAGAAGCCCCCCTTCCGCTCCTCGGGCGTTTTGGCGTACTGGGCGGGGCGCTTGGCGCGCTCGGTTGCGATGATCACCCAGCGGCCGGTCACGGGATCCTTGCGAAGTTCGGGCATGGCTCAGTTACTCCACGACCCGGGCAAGTCCGCGGGTGCGGCGGTTGCCCGCGGGGATGGATTCCGCGGCACCATGTGTACGGTTGCACACGATGGAATTAACCGCGCGCGCACGCCGTTTGTTCAAGTTGCGCCCCGCCCTCAGTGCGTGCCGCCCGCGGCTGCCGTCGCGGTGGTTGCCGCCTCTTTGGGGCGCTGGGCCACCTGGGTGTGGTTCACGAACTTGATGTCCCGGGCGAAATCGAACTTCGGGTCGTTCTTGGCGTCATGGCACTGGATGCAGAACTTCGCGTCGAACTTGTTGTTCACGTGCGCCCGCTCGTTGGGGGGAAGGTCCGTGCTCCGCCCCATCCGGGTCAGGATCTTGAGCCGCCGCTGCTCCACCACGTGATCGTATCCGGGGCCGTGGCACACCTCGCACTGCACGTTGGCGAACTCCGGCGTGGACCGGTAATCCTTGAAGCCGTTGTCGATGCCGAAGCCGGTGACGTGGCACTTGACGCACTCCTGCTTGAATTGGGAGTGCTGATTGATGAGGCTGGCGAATGCGTTCGCGTGCCGCGTGGTCTGCCACATGTCGAACTCCTTCTTGTGGCACTCGACGCACGAGGACGAGCCGATGTAGCTGATCTTGACGGGCTGCCCGGTCACGGCGATGCCCGCCGACGGCCCGGAGACCTCCTCGGTGTACTGCGCGAGGATCTTGGAGATCGCCTCGACCGGCGGCAGGGTCTGGGAGACCGGAACGAGGATCCCGTCGCGCCGTCCCGGCTTGGCGTCCTTCATCTCCACCATCAGGTTCCCCACATGGCGGCCCTCGAAACTGACCGCACCGATCTTCATGTCGTGGATGTCGGAGGGGAGCGGCAGCAGGGTCTCGTACTCCCCGGACACGGCAACGGAGACGCCCTGCCCGGCACCCAGGTCGGTCAGCAATTTCGTGCTTCCCTGGAGACGATGGTAATCCAGCAGGACGATCGTGTCGCATTGCTTCTTCAACTCGGGCAGGTGCTTGCGGAGTGCCGCCAGCGGATCCTGGATCTTGTACTCCGCCTCACCGCCGATGGCCGGCGTGCCGGCCCCCTGGCCGGTTTCGGCGGGAACCGCGGAGACGGCGGGCATCGCGACCCACGGCAGGTTCGCCTCGGCGGAGGCCGCGCCCCGGAGGGATTCGGCAATCTGGGCCTCCAGGGCTCCGGACTCGGCCGCCGCAATCGGGTCGGGCGTCACCCCGTCACGCGGACGCGTGACGCCGATGATGCCCACCTTCACTTCGCGGCCCGATTTCAGTTTCTTGGTCACCACCCGGTAGGGGTCGAACAGCAGCTTGCCGTCCTTGGCGTCCGCGATGTTCGCGGAGATGAAAGGCGTGGAATAGGACGTCTGCGCGTCGCGCAGGAACTTGAGGCCGATGGAAAGGTCGGTGTATCCGACATTCACCGCGTCCATCTTCATGGCCTGCCAGGCGGCCAGGTTGTACTTGCCGCGGAGGATGGCGGGGGCGTTCGGCGCGTCCTTCAGGAAGCCGCCGGCGTCCACGCCCACCACCGGAATGCCCTGCGCCTGGAGACGCTCGTGCACCATCGCCTCGCGGTCGATCCCACCCAGCTTGTTCTTCACGCACCCGCACGGCTCGATGGACGACTGGCGGTGGCCGCTGTAAATCACCGCGATGAAATCCGACAGGTCGGTCTGATTCAGTCCCGGCGGGATTACCATGCGGTCGAGTTCCTGGGTGGGCATCGGGGTGGGCGTCGTGGCCGGAGCCGGCGTGGCGCCCACCACCGTGGGCTGCTGGGGCTGGGCGACGCCGCACAACACGGCGGCGGCAACACACAGGGTAACGGGGAGGAGGCGGCGGACCAGGGTTTGTGTGTTCAAGGGTTCCTCACGATACGGATGTGGCTTGCGGTTCCTGTTCCGGGCCTGTGTCGTGGCAGGCTGATGCAAAAGGGACCCGAAAAGAACGTTTCGCCAAGTTCACGGCCCGCCCGCACGGGTGTCAACCGCGGTTTTTGGGAGCCGTTCCGGTCATCCCGGCCACGGGTTTCCGGGCCCCGGGCCGGGGCACCGGGTTGGCACGGGATTCGGCCCATGATCCGGGAGCGACACGGAGAGCGGCCTTGAGGCAGGCTGTTCGAAAAATCTTCCGCCGCGAGGCCGTCTTTGCGTGGCTGCTGGCGCTTGCATTCGTCACCGTGCTGAGACCGTCCATCCGCGGCAACGACGGCGTGCAGAACTACGCCTACCTGAGGTCGCTGCTGGTGGACGGCGATCTGGATTTCGCAAACGAGTACGCGCATTACTACGAGCTGTCGCCGGACTGGTTCAACCGGATGCCCATCGCGGGCGACCCGGTGACCCGCCGGCCCATCAACCTGTACGGTGTCGGGTGCTCGTTGCTCTGGGCTCCGTGGGTTGCCGTCGCGCACGGCCTCGTGACGGGCGCGCATTCGCTGGGATTACCCGCCCCCCCGCCCGACGGTTATTCCTGGCCCTATGAGGCGGCGGTTGGGATCGCGTCCTGTTTCTACGCGTCGCTGGGCCTGCTGCTCGTGCACCGGATGCTTCGGGCACGATTCGGCGAGGAAGCCGGCCTGTGGGCCATGCTGGTCGTGTGGCTCGCCTCCCCCCTCCTCTTTTATATGTACCTGCATCCCTCGATGAGCCACGCCAACTCGTTCTTCCTGTCGGCCGTGCTCCTGGTGCTGTACCTGGGGGGAGACGGGGCGGGGCGATGGGGCGTGATGGGCGGCGCTGCGGGATTGCTGGTCACCACCCGGTTCCAGGACGCGGCCCTGCTCGCACTCTTCCTTCCCGGCGAGTGCGGCCGCCTGCGCGCGTCGTGGAGGGAACGCCTGCCCCGATACGGCCTGTTTGCGCTCGCGTTCGCCTTCTGCATCCTGCCGCAGCTCGCCGCGTGGAATGTTCTCCAGGGCAGCCCGTTCAGCGGTCCGCGGGCCTACCTCAACCAGGGCACGGTGCGGCCATGGGCGCCCGTATATGCGCTGGACGTCATGCTCAGCCCGCGCCACGGACTGCTGTACTGGCACCCGGCCCTTCTGGTCGGCATCGCGGGCCTGCTGGCCCGGCGGGGCGATTTTCGCCTGCAGCTCGCCGGGCTTGCCGCGTTTGCCGCGCAGTGGTGGGTGGTCTCGTCGTGGAGCATGTGGTCGGCGGGGGCGAGTTTCGGCCACCGGATGTTCATCAGCACCCTGCCCATGCTGGCCCTGGGAGCGGCGCTCCTGCTCGCGGGCTATCCGCGGGCGGGAAAATGGTTGCGCCCGGCGATCCTGTTCCTGGTCCTTTGGAACTTCGGCTATGTCATCCAGTACGGCAGCGGGATGATCTCGCGGCAGGACGGTGTGCCCCTCGGTGAGCTGGCGAGGAATAACCTGGTCGGGATCCCGCGGATGGTCTTCGAAAAGCTGTCACGGTGACGCGGTCAGGCCAGATGCACGGAATCCACGATACCGATCACGGCCGCGTCCACGGGAAGGTCCTCACCGCCAAGGCCGGTGAACATGGCGTCTCCGCTTGCCACGAAATAGACGATCTCGCCCGGGCCGCGGCGCGAGGTGGCGTCGGTGGCGACCACCACGCCGCCCTTTGCCTCGAGCTTCTCGTTCACCGGCTGCAGGATGAGCAGCGTGGTGCCCTCGAGCGAGGGAACCTTGCGCGTTGCGACCACGGTTCCGATGACGCGTGCCATGTCCATGCGAATGACCTTGTAAAGCCGGGCCGGGTGCGGGCAATCGAAATCTTGTGACCGTCGCCCCAACCAGCAACCCCAGCCCGGCTTTCCCATGAGCCTCGCCCGCGCGCAATCGCTGCTCGCGCGTGGCCGGGGCGATGCGGCACTTGCCGAACTCGACCGTACTCCCGTTTCGGAATCCGATCCGCGGGATGCCGTGGTGCGGGCACGCGTGCTGCGGGCGTGCGGGCGCGGGGCCGAGGCCGACGGCCTGCTGGCCGCGGCCACCGCGGCCCACCCGGCCAACGGACCGGTGCTGGTTTCGGCGGGGATCGCCGCGCTTGAGGCCGGCGATGCGCCGGCGGCGGAAACCGCCCTGCTGCGCGTGATGGAACAGCAGCCGGAAAACGAGATCGCGAGGTCGCACCTGGCGCTGGCGCTCCTGGCACAGGGACGCGACGAAGAGGGCCTCGCGATTTTTCGCGGGCACGGATTTTCGGACAACCTCGGATTCCGCGCGCGGCTGACCGAATGGATGGAAAGGCAGTGGCTGGAAAGGGGCCGTTTCTTCTCCCCCACGCCGCTTCCCCCCCCGCCGGAAACCGCCGTCCCCCGCGGCCTGTTCGCCCGCATGGTCCGCGACCGCCGCGCGGAACGGGCGTTTTTTTCCAAGCGCTTCGGGGAGGTGGTTGAGGTGGTTCACCCGGCGGTCATGGCCCCCAACCCGGAGGCGGAAATCGTATATGCCTGCGCGATCGCCGCCGAAATGGAGGGCGATCCCCGGCGGGCACTGGATTATGTCGCGCGCGCCCCGGAACCGGACAACCTGCCCGACGCACTGCGGGCCGTGCGCGCGCGATGCCTCGTCAGGACCGGACGCTTCGAGGAGGCGGCAACCGACCTGAACTCCATCCTGATCCTCGGGCCCGAGGATTTTGGCGTGAACTACTACCTCGGCGTCCTGTGCCTGGCGTTCGGCAACCCCGACCGCGCCCGCGCCTGCTTCCTGCGTGCCCACGGCGAGTACATGATCGACACGCTGGAGTTCCAGTGGTGGCAGATCGAGCGGGCGCTGCTGGGACCATGCGCCGGAACGGTTTTGCCGGAACCGTCCGGCCTACAGGGCTGACCCGGCCCCTCCCCGCGTCACCTCCCACTGCCCCACCGGCTTGCCACGAGGGCCGCGCCGTAGCCGAGAACGATGGCCCAGGCAGCCAGGTGGTGACGGTTCCAGGACAGGTAAAACGCTGCCGGAATGACGATCACGAAGGCGAGGGGAAGCAGGCTTTTCAAATTCACGGGCGTTCTCCTTGGTCGTCGACCGGCCGGTTTACCGGTCAGTCAATCAGGGTCCGCAACTTGGTGACAATGAAATCGATGGCAATGCGGTTGTAGCCGCCCTCGGGGACGATGATGTCGGCGTAACGCTTCGAGGGTTCGACGAACTCAAGGTGCATCAGGCGGACCACCTCCATGTACTGGTCCACGACCGATTGCACCGTGCGGCCGCGCTCGCGGATGTCCCGGGTGAGGCGGCGGATGAAGCGCACGTCGGCGTCGGTATCCACGAAAATCTTGACGGTGAGCAGGTCGCGGATCTGGGGGATGGCCAGGACGAGAATCCCCTCGACGACGACGATGGGCTGCGGTTCGAGCCGGATGGTCTCGGCCGAGCGCAGGTGGCGGGCGTAATCGTAAACGGGCATCTCCACGGCTTCTCCGGCCATCAGCGACCGGATGTGCCGCGTCATCAGCGCGCAGTCGAAAGCGTCCGGGTGGTCGTAGTTGATGCGGGCACGATCCTCGAACGGGAGATCGGCGCGGTCGAGATAGTAGGAGTCGAGTCCGAGGACGACGATCTTCTGTCCGATTTCCTCCTCGATGGAGCGGGCAACGAGGGTCTTGCCGGAGCCGCTGCCACCGGCAATTCCAAGGATCATGCGTTTCATGTTGCCCCTAGGGTCGCGGGCCGATGGAAAGGCGCAACGGGAAAAACAAAGCCCCGGCAGCCGGATGCCGGCCCGGGGCGTATTCCCGGCTATTTGCGGGCCGGCTCGGCGCTCGCGCCCTCGCCGACGGGTTCGGCGATCCGGCGATGCGTCCCGGGGACATACCCCTCGATGCACACATCCTCGTCGAAGATGCGGCTGACGGGCTCCTCGAGTTCGAGGGCCTGGGTCATGAACTGGACGCCCCAGCCCGCCGTGGGGCTTTTCAGCAGGTTGCCACCCACCAGTTTCGGGGAAACAAAGGCCACGATCTTGTCCACCTGCCTGGCCTCGAGCAGGGCGCCGTGGAGGGTGCTCCCGCCTTCGCACAGGATGGAAAGAATGTCGCGGGAGCGCAGGTCGCGGATGAACTTCTTCAGGTCCACCAGGCCGCGCCGTTCCGGGAACACGACCACATCGTGCCCGGCCGCCCGCAGGCGCTCCACCTTGTCGCGGTGGGCCAGTTCCGTGGTGGCAAGGATCACCTCCCCGGGGCGGGCATCCTCGAAACACTTTGCCTTGAGCGGGATGCGCAGGTTGCCGTCAATGATCAGGCGCCTGGGCTGGCGGCCCGAGTAACCGGGAGTTCGGATGGTGAGTGCGGGATTGTCCGCCAGAACGGTGCCGATACCCACCATCACCGCGTCGCAGCGGGCGCGCAGTTCGTGCACGTACATGCGGCTCTTCTCGTTCGAGATCCACCGCGAGTGCCCCGTCTGGGTCGCGATCCGGCCGTCGAGGGTCATGGCCCACTTGGCGATGACGAAGGGGCGCTTGAGGACGTGGAACGCGACAAACGCCTCGTTGAGCCGGCGCGCCTCGCGCTCGCAAAGGCCCACTTCCACGCGCAGGCCGGCGGCGCGGAGCTGCGCGATGCCCTGGCCGGCGACGCGGGGATTCGGGTCCGTCATCGCGACAACGACGCGGCGGAACCCCTGGCGCACGACCTCGGGGGCGCACGGCGGTGTGCGTCCGACGTGGCTGCACGGCTCCAGGGTGACATACAGCGTGGCGCCCCGAACCGGCCCGCCCGCGGCCCGGAGGGCCTCGATCTCGGCGTGGGGCTGGCCGGCCGCGTGGTGCCACCCCTCCCCCAGCACCTTGCCGTCCTTCACGATCACCGCGCCGACCATGGGGTTGGGCGACGTGGCCCCCCATCCCCGGGCCGCGAGTTCCAACGCGCGCCGCATCCACGCCCCGTCCGCGGCGACCGTTCCGGGGGCGGCCGAAGTGGTCATCAGCGGGCCGCCTTTGCCATGTGCTCGCGCCGCCTGGGGCAGATGGAACACTGGCCGATCCGGCAGAGGATCAGCGTGGGGTCGGAAGCCAGGATTTCGTCCGCGGCGCGGACCAGCGCGGCCATGTCCAGCAGCTGGCTGGGGGCGCCGGCCACCGTGATCTCGCGGAGCACCCCGCGGCCGACCAGGTGGGGCTCGATCTCGCGGAAGCCGCGGCTGCATCCGGGCACCTCGCGGATCGTGGTGTATTCCACCTGCCCGCTCTCGTTGAGAAACCAGGCGATCTCGTGGTCGCGCCCCTCGCCGAAGGCAACCTGGATGTAAGGCAGCCCCGCGTGGACCTCGCAGTAGTGCAGCGACGAGTTCGTGTCCTGCCGCGTGCCCAGCATCAGGATCTTCGCGCCCCGCGCGTGCATGCGCCCGAACGGCGAATCGAGGCCGATGGGCGTGGCGTGGAGGTGGTTGCGGATGATGTCCTCGCTGTCGGGCCCGATGACCGCCACCGAGTGCGTCGGGTGGAAACTGCGAAGGGCCAGCGGGTGGTTGCGGACCGCCTCGGTGATGGCGCCCACGCGCGACCGCGTGGCGCGGATGTCAAAGGGTTCGGTCTTCCACGAGGGCAGGCAGTAGGTGAAGGTCGGGACCATCAGGTTTCCCGTGGGGCCAAGGACGCGGACGAATGCTTCCACGACGGCTTCCGCGCCGCCCTCCACCGTGCCGAGGCTCTTCAGCGAGCTGTGAAGCACCACATTGTCGCCCTCGCGCAACCCGATGCGGCCGAGTTCGTCGGCCAGGGTGTCGGCGGTCACGAGGGGAGCGTCGGCATTCATCGCGGGAAACTGTCGTGGCGCGCACGCGTGTTCGCAAGGGCTTTTGCGCCGTCAGGCGTCCATGTCGAAGCGCACCGGCTCGGGCGGCTCGACGGGGCGCACGCACAGGGCGGCAAACGCCAGCATGGCGGCCGTGATCAGCATGCCCGCCGCGCCCGGAACCACCAGTTCCGAATAGGTGAACGGCGGCATTGCCGCCAGGGTGAGGTCGAGCGGTGAAAGGAACATCCCCGGCAGCCTCGCCCACCCGAGCGGGCCCGCCGGCTGCGCGGAATTGAAAAGAGGAAGCGCGAACAGAAGAATTGCATCCACCGCCACCACCGCCTTGACGCACCGGGCCTCGTTCTCCACGCGCCGGATGAGCAGCGTGCAGAAGGCGGCATGAAGCAGCAGAAAGGCCACCGTCGGAAGCAGGTAACCGGGACCGACGTTGGGAAACAGCAGGGCCGTTGCAGTTCCCATCACAACCAGCCCGATCAAGGTGAGCACGAACACATACCGGGCATTTTCGGGTTTCCCACGCAGCGAGGGGTGACTCTTCTGGACGCGCCAGCGTTCGTTGCCGACCTCCACCCGCGACAACAGCATGATCACCTGCATGAGCAGGCTCGCCACGAGGAAGAAAACGGCGAGCGGCTTTGCCAGGTCGCCCAAGGCCGGCGTGTATCCGGGGGGCCCGGTGCGCCCGTAAAAGGGGGCCACCATATAAGCCGCGAGGGCGATCGCCACGCCCAGTCCCGCCAGGTAAAGATAGGCAAACTGGCGGTAGCTGAACGCGCGCTCGTTGGGCGTGAAGATTTTGCGGGCGGCGACCAGCAGGAACAGGGCGCTCACCGCGCAGGAGAATGCCCAGATGGTGACCCAATACGGCACGGTGACACCGAGGAAACTGAGATTGCCGGACGCACTGGTGGCGGCCGCGGTCAGGCGAAAGAGCATCCCCCCTCCCATCACGAACAGCACCACCAGCACCACGGCGAACACGACGATCCCTTGGCCGGTCCGGCGGGGTTCCTGCATGCACGACACCATCATGCCGACCGAGGAAAGGATGAGGCTGAAGCCCAGCAGGGCCAGGATGTTCTGCACGACATTGGATACGCCCCCGTACAGGTAGGCGACGGAGATCACCGGCAGGGAGCAGACCAGCGCCACGGCCACATAAAGAAAAGTGGAGACGAGTGCGCCGAACACATACGAGACGGGTGAGATCGTGGTGACCTTGAGGAACTCGAAGGTCTGGCGTTCCTTCTCGTTCTTCACCATGGCCGCCGTGATGGCCGGGGCCACCACGAGCACCAGCAGGCTCTGGATGAAGATCACCGTGGAGTACAGGTCGCGCCCGATTCCCGCCACGGTCTGGTATCCGTAACCGGGCCCCGCGTTGTAGTTGGAACTGAAAGCGTACTGCTGCTGTTGGACGAGCGCGGCGGAGCGGGTGGCGATGATCAGGTACGCGAACCCGCACATGGCCGCGATGTAGAGGATCATGGTGACGATGAGCCCCCGGCCGCGCATGCGGCGGCGGATTTCGCGCACCAGGATGGGATTGTCGGTCAGCAGATCAAGGCTTGGCATGGGCTTTCACGGGTGCATAGTGGAACCGGCGATTCAACATTGAACCGGAAATCGGGCTTCATGAACTCTTTGGACGCAAACAGCTCCGCCGACGTTGGCGGCGACACGATTGTCGCGCCGGCGACCACGCCGGGAGCCGCTGCCGTGGCAGTCGTGCGCCTGAGCGGGGCGGGTGCGCTGGCGGTGGCCGGGCGTGTGTTCGTCCCCCGCGGTCCCGGGTTTCTGCCCGACCGTCGCCTGGTGCTGGGCACGCTGCGGGATGCCGCGGGCGACGACCTGGACGAGGCGCTCGCCGTCGCGATGCGGGGCCCGCGAAGTTTCACGGGCGAGGATGTGGTCGAGTTCCAGATGCACGGCGGGCCCGCGATCGTGGATGCGGCACTGGCCGCCTGCGTGGTGGCCGGGGCCCGGCCCGCCCAGCCCGGCGAGTTCACGCGACGCGCCTTCCTGAACCGGAGGCTGGACCTGGCGCAGGCCGAGGCCGTGGCCGACCTGGTGGCGGCACGCAGCGAAAAGGCCCGCCGCCTCGCCCTCCGGCAACTGCGCGGGGGGCTGAGCGAACGGATCGGGCAACTGCGCGCCTCCCTGGTGGATGCGGCCGCCGAGATCGAGGCCCACCTGGATTTCCCCGACGAGGACATCCCGGACGAAAACCGCGCCGAAATCGGGAGGACCATTCGCGACGCCCTGCGGAGCATGGAGGTCCTGCTGGCAACCCACAAGCAGGGGCGCATCGCCCGCGAGGGCGCCCGGGTTGTGCTGGCCGGACCGCCCAATGCCGGCAAGAGCAGCCTGTTCAACGCGCTGGTGGGGCGCGAGCGGGCCATCGTCACGCCGCATCCGGGCACGACGCGCGACTCGATCGAGTGCACCCTGGAGATCGGCGGGCTCGCCGTGACGCTGGTGGACACGGCGGGCATGCGCGAATCCCCGGACGAGGTGGAGCGCATCGGCATCGAAAGGACGCGCGCGGAGATCCGGGACGCCGACCTGGTGCTCTACCTGGATGACTCACCACCGGCCCCGGGCCTGGAAACGCCGGCCCTGCACCTGGTGCCCAAGGCCGACCTCCTCCCCGAGTCCCGGCGGGAAGCCATCCGGGCCGGGGGCGAGGGTGGCGGGCGCGCGGAGCCGTTGCCCGTTTCCAGCGAAACCCGCGAGGGACTGGACCGTTTGGAAGCCGCCATTGTCGCGGCGCTGGGGGGGCCGGGGGACGCCGACGAGGCGATGCTTGCGTCGGCCCGGCACGCCGAATGCCTGCGGGCGGCCCGTTCCGCGCTGGAGCGCGCCGCGGAGGCATTCGCCGCGTCGGCCTCCGGCGACCTGGTGATGGTGGACATCCGCGAATCCCTGGACCAGCTGGGCGAGATCACCGGCGGACACACCGGCGAGGATATCCTCGACCGGATTTTCGGGAAATTCTGCCTCGGAAAATGACAAAAGGATACGCCATGAAACCTTTCGAATACCGCCTGACCGCCGCACTTTCCCGGACAGTCCGATTCGGATTCTTGTCCGCCTGCCTGTGTGCGGCAACGCACGGCGGTTTTTCCGCCGGGGCGGAAACCACTTCCCCTCTATCCGTCGCCACGGCCGCCACCACGGCGCCGCGCAGGGGCCCCATTCCCCCGCCGCGGCGCGATGTGCCCGGCCGTCGCTTCCGCGTCGGGCTGGGTCAGCTTTATGTGCCCGCGCATTTCCGGCCGGCAAAGCGGGCGGGAACGGACATGGTCGTTTTCTTTCACGGGGCATCCTGGTGCGCCGAGCAGAACTTCTTTGACGCGCGGCGCAATGCCGTCCTGGTTTCGGTCTCCATGCCGATGGGAGAATACCCGCGGGTGTTCCGGGATCCCGACATGCTGGCCCGCCTCCTCGACGACACAACCGCCACGCTGGCGCGCGAGGGCGTGACCACGGCGCCGGTCGGCCGCATCTGCCTGGCATCCTTCAGCGGCGGGTATTCGGCGGTGCGCGAAATTCTCCGGCACGGGCGCTTCCGGGACCGCATATCGGATGTGGTGCTGGCCGATTCCCTCTACGCCGGACGAGTGGAGGGAACCTCGGACACGCTGAAGGCGGACGACATGGCCCCGTTTGTCGGGGCGGCCCGGCGCGCCGCCGAAGGAGAGATGACCTTCCTTTTTTCCCATCTCTACCCGCCGGAGGCAAAGCACCGCGGCAACACGACCACGCTGGCGGCCGATTACCTGCTGAGCGCAACCCGGACGCGCCGGGTCGCGGCGCACGGGACCAACGCGGCCGGTGCCCGCCTCGCCTACCGCGCCCACAAGGGGAACCTGACCATCCTCGGCTACAGCGGGATGACCACCCAGGACCACTTCAACCACTTCTATGCGCTGTCGGATCTGCTGCGCGAGACATCGCTGCCGCCGGCACGCGAGGCGACACATTGAGCCGCCGCGTCGGGGTGAAAGCCCACCCGAAAGCCAAGCTCGAAAAGGTGGAACCCGACGGCGCGGGCGGATTCGAGGTGTGGACGACGGCCCCGGCGGACCGGGGCGCCGCGAACGCCGCGGTCCTCAAACTGCTGGCGAAACACCTGGGGATATCCCCGGGGCGTGTCACGCTGGTGCGGGGCGGGAAATCGAGGAACAAGCTGTTCGAAGTGGAGGAGTAGCGGCTTACGCCGCGGCCCGCGCCGCTCCAAATCCCGGCATGCCCGGGCCCGTGACGCCCGGGCAAAACGAAGGGGCGGCCCCGGCGCCTGTCCGGCGCCGCGACCGCCCCGCGCGAGGTTCTTCCGCGTATGAAAACTTACGGGTTCGGGGTCGGCGTGGGAGTCGCCTGCTTGTTGCGGAGCTGCTTGGCCTTGTTGATGCTTGTCTGGTTCGCGGTATTGGACCGCTTGGTCAGGGCCGCACTGTTGTTCCCGACCGTGGCCGCCGGAGCCGTGTTCGGCACAAGGCTCCTGCCGAGGGTGTTGCTCGGAACCCCGCTGCCGCTGCTGGCGCCCAGCGCCGCGTTGGCGCCGGCGGGCAGTTCCTTGCCGCCAAACATCCTCATCGGCGCGGCGCTACCCCCCGATGATGTCTGGAACCTCAAGTATCCGGGCTGGAGCGGCGCCCCCACCGTGTTGCGGAAAGTGACATTGGTGACATTCAGCGGAATGGAGTAGCGCATCACCGGGGTCAGTTTCACGGGCAGGACAAGAGTCCTGTTTCCGTTGGTCCAGTAAGGATCGCGGAGCAGGAGGGGCAGGTTCGGGTCGGTGGTCTGGATGGGCCAGTAGAAGGTGGCCACATCCATCGGCTGGTTGAAGTTGATCCGGATTTCCTGGATGTTCGGGTTGACGTTCACCTGTCCGTTGGCGGGAACCGTGCTGGTCACGATCGGGGCGGGCAGCGATCCGATATAACCGGTGTTGCCGGCGCTCTGCTGGGGCGACGGCGTGCCGACCGTCAGGGCCTGGGCGCCGGACAGGGAAGCGATCGCCAGGACCGAGACGGTCGAGACGAGCAGCATGAGTGTCTTCACAGTGTGATACCTGCGCTTTCGTGGGTCTGTGTGTTGGTGTAAACCGTGGACGCGTGTTGGATTCATATAGCCCCCGGACCTACATGTCAGCAGCAAACAGCGGGTCGCGGGTGGGCGGACCCCAGAGTTCCCAAAGGTGGCGCAGCCGGCTGACATACACCATTTCGAACAGGTCGAGTTTCTCGGGCGCATGATGCCGGCAGAAGTCGCGCATGGACGCGATCTGGATCTCGACGTCCACCCACTCGGGATCGGTGTGAAGGATCATGGTCCCGATCCGCGCGGCCATCCGTTTCAGCTCGTCCGCAAAATCCAGGTCTGTCATGGGCTGGATATCAGACAGTGCCGTTCAGGATGATGGTTCCTGAGGCGCCAAAAAAACGAAAGGGGCGGAACCGCTCGCGCTTCGGTTCCGCCCCGCTTCCGCGGCTTCACTCTCGTTCGCAGAAGAACTGATCTCATCTACTAACAAGACGCGGGCCAATTGGGAAAATGACGGGAAGCACTCAGCACTTGACTGAAATTACTAGATTTGCAATGACAACCGGATTTCTAAAAAATCCGCAAACCACACGCAATGGAACAAACCCGAACATCGGGAATGTCCAATTCCGTACGGAATCCGGGCAGACATCCAGGGACCAGCCGGAATGCGGATTCGCCCCGCGGTCCCCGGGGGTCAGGGCCGTCCGGGGGCGGGGGTGCTCCAGACCGGAAAGGGCATCGCCGGGCGGGCGGTAGCCGTGGAGGATGTGGGCCGGTCCGGCCTGCCGCCGGTATTAAATGTCTGGGTGCGACCGATCAACCGTCCGGACTGGTCGTAATAATTGCTGTCGCTGGAACCGGTCGGATTCGCGGTCCCGCTCCTGGCGCCCGTGCGATCATAGTAGGTGGTGGCCCCACTCGAATTGGTGGTTGCCCGCCCCACCAGGCGGCCGGACCGATCATAGAGGAAAGTGGAACTGCCGGCCTTGGATTCCCGCCCCGACAGCGCCCCGGTTCGATCATAATAAGTGACCTTGTCCCCGCGCTCGACCGCGCGGCCGACGAGCCGGCCCGACGCGTCATAATAACTGACCGTGTCGCCCGACCGCTGCGTCCGGGCAATCACAGCCCCCGTGCGATCCTGAACCGTCGTCCGATCCCCCGCAAACGACATGCTTCCACCCACCAGCAAAACCGCCGCCACCGCGATTGCCCGCATATCGCTTCCCTCCACCAAAGTGCTTTCACTCTGCCACACTATACCGCGCGCCGGGCATGTTCGGGGTGGATTCCGCGGCTCGTGGAATTGTCCCCGGAATCACCTGCCGGCCACCTACCGCAAAAAGGTTAATCATCAACGATTCTTGTTGCATTTCGCGAAATTCACTTTGACAATCAAAGGTTTTTGCCGCATTTATTTCCCATCGCAGTCGGAAGCCCTCTTCGCTTCCGGCTTTGAAATAGCCAATTGAATCGGGAGATTGAAAATGAACCCAGATTGCTCCCCTCGAGTGACCCCGGTTTGTTTCCGCCCCGGTATCGCAAGATTGTTCCTCGCGCTGTTCGTTGGCAGTGCCGCCCCGGCACTGTCGGCGGATTCCGGATCCATGACGATCCGGGCGGCCATGGGAGGATCGTGCGATGCAGTGGCGGTGGATGGATCTTTTGCTTACGCCGTGCTGGGTTCCTCGCTCGGCGTCTTTCAGATTCCGCCTTCCGGCCCGCCCGCGCTGTCCGGCATGGTGAGACTGCCCGACATGGGGCGCGGTGTTTGCGCTTCCCAGGGGCGGGTTTATGTGGGTTGCGGATTCAGCGGCCTTGCCATCGTGAATGCCGCGGTTCCCTCCGCCCCCACCCTGGCGGGGATGTGCGACACGCCGGGATTTGCGGCCGAAGTGGCCTGCTCGGGAAATGTCGCGTATGTGGCTGACGGACCCAACGGACTCCAGGTCGTGGACGCCACGAACCCGGCAGCCCCGGTCCTCGGCGCGCGCTTTCAGGATTCGGGCCCGATCAACGCGGTTTCCCTGGCGGCGGGGAACCTTCTCGTCGTCGCCAACGAGCATGTCGGCGTCACGGTTCTGAGCGTCGCGTCGCCTCTTGCCCCCGTGGCCCAGGGGACCTGCGCCCTTCCCGGCTTCTGCACGGGTGTCGCGGCTTCCGGCTCGCTGGCGGTGGCCGTGGCGGATGGTTACAAGACCCTTTCGGTGGTGAGCCTGGCCAACCCCGCAACGCCGGCCGTGGTGGGCTCCGCGTCGCTCACCGCCATCGCCTCGCACGTGGCCCTGTCCGGGCAGACCGCGGTGGCGTGCGAAGGGGAGGCGGGCATCCAGATCTTCGGACTCTCCAACCCGGCAGCCCCCTCCCCGCTCGGGACGCTGGACACCGCGGGAACGGCCCGCGATGCGGCCATCTGGGGCAACAAGGTGCTTGTGGCCGACGCGGCTGCGGGACTGCAGGCGGTGGATGCGAACGCCGGCTCCCCGGCTCTCGCGGGGACATACGCCACCCTGGGTGACGCCCACAAGGTTGTGATCGCCGGGCAGTACGCCTTCGTGGCGGACGGCGCCGGGGGGTTGCGCACCCTGGCACTGGACGCATCCCCCTCCATCATCGGCTCCGGCGCAACCCCGGTGGAAACCCGCTCGCTGGCCGTTTCGAACAACAAGGCCGTCCTTGCCGAAGGCGGCGCGGGCCTGGGACTGTTTGATGTCGTCGCTCCGGATTCCCCGGTGGGCGGGGGCGTTCTGGACACGGCGGGCACCGCCGTCGACATCGCCGCTTCCGGCAACACCGCCTACCTGGCCGACGGGAGCAACGGGATCCTGGTGGTGGACATCGCCAACCCGGCGCTGCCTTCGCAGCGGGGCGTCTGCGACACCCCCGGTTACGCGATGGGGGTGGCACCGAGCGGCAACCGCCTTTATGTGGCGGACGGCTTCGGCGGGCTGGTGGTGATGGATGTGTCGAACGGATCGGCTCCCACCATCCGCAACACGGTCCAGACCACGGGCTTTGTCGGTGGCGTTTCCGTGGACGGCAACACCGTCGCGGCGGCCGCGGGCAAACAGGGAGTGCTGGTGTTCAACACCGGATCCTCCTTCTCACCCTCGCTGGTCACCACGCTCCCCACGGTTGGTCCGGCCGAGGGAGTGGCCGTGGTCGGCACGCTGGTCTACGTCGCCGAAGGCACGGCGGGCACCGAGGTGTTTGACATCACGACCCCGACCGCCCCGACCCGCCTTTCCACGGTGGCCCCGGGTGACCGGGCGCTGGGCCTGGCCGCCGATTCCACCGGCGCGTGGGTGGCCAGCGGCAGCGCGGGCCTGGTCCGCGTCGCGCGCTCCGGCACCAGCACCGCAGGCGCCTCCGACTGGCAACTGTACAACTAGCCCCGCGTCCGGGACGCGCGGTGGCGCGTCCGAATCCAAGGTTTTTCGGGCGGCAGGGAATCCGGGTTCCAGCCGCCCCACCCGAAAGGAGTCACCCAGTGAATGTTTCCCGCCGCAGTTTCCTCAAGTATTGCGCCCTGAACGCCGCGGCGCTCGGTTTGAGCATGAGCGACCTGGGCCTGCTCGGACGCGCGCTTGCCAATCCGACCGCCCCCAAGGTGGTCTGGCTGCAGGGCTGTTCCTGCACCGGCTGCTCGGTGTCGTTCCTCGATTTCGTGTCAACCACCGCGCCCCGCACGGTCACCGACGTGCTGATCGACGTCATCAACCTCGCATTCCATCCCACCCTCATGGCGCCGGCCGGCGACTCGGCCGTGGCATTGGCGAAGCAGGTGGACAACTTCATCCTCGTGGCCGAGGGCGCCGTCCCGATGGCCTTCAACGGCAACTGCTGCATCACCTGGACCTACAAGGGCATCGAGTACACGCACAAGCAGGTGATCCAGGACTTTGCCAACCGCGCGGCGAAGATCGTCTGCGTGGGCGCCTGCGCCAGTTTCGGCGGCGTGCAGGCCGCACCGCCGAACCCGACCGGTTCGGTTTCGGTGTCGGTGGCAACGGGCAAAACCACCATCAACCTGCCGGGCTGCCCCGTGCATCCCGACTGGGTGGTCTGGGGCATCGTGCAGTTGCTTCTCGGCAACGCCGTGACGCTGGACACCTACAGCCGGCCAACGGCGCTATACGGAAGGCGCGTCCACTCGGACTGCCCCCGGCGCGAGAACACGGAAGCCAGTTTCTGGGGCGTGGACAACCAGTGCCTCAAGGAAATCGGCTGCCGCGGTCCCCTCGCCTACGCCAACTGCCCAACCACCAAGTGGAACAACAAGCAGAACTGGTGCGTGGACGCCAACGTGGCGTGCATCAACTGCACCGGCCCCGGCTTCCCCTACGCCCCCGTCATCGCCAACGGCGAAGTCGGGTAACACTCACCCCGTCCTTCCCCCCGAACCAAGGAGCAAGACAACATGGCCCAGTTTACCGCATCCATCGACCCCGTGACCCGCATCGAGGGCCACATGAAGGTGGATGTCACCATCGACAGCGTCAACGGCGTGCAGCAGGTAGTGGACTGCAAGAGCGTGGGCACGATGTTCCGCGGCTTCGAGCAGATCCTCGTCGGCCGCGACCCGAAGGACGCCCAGCACATCACCGAACGCATCTGCGGCGTCTGCCCCGTGGCGCACGCAACGGCCGCCGTGCTGGCCCTGGACAAGGCCTGCAACGTGGCGCTTCCCGCCAACGGACGCGCCATGCGCAACCTGGTCATGGGCGCCAACTTCATCGATTCGCACCTGCTTCACTTCTACCTGCTCGCGGCCCCCGATTATGTGGAAGGGCCGGAGATGCCCCCCTGGCAGCCGAGCTGGAAGGTGGACAAGCGCTTCGACAAGGCGACGAACGCGGCGCTGGTGAACAACTACGTGCAGGCCATCAACCTGCGCCGCAAGGCCCAGGAGGCGGGCGCCCTGTTCGGCGGCCGCATGCCCCACCCGCCGGTCTTCATGCCGGGCGGCATCACCACCACCCCGCGTCAGGCGCGCATCGACGCTTTCCGCGCGTACCTCAACCAGCTGATCCCGTTCATCCAGAACGCCCTGATCCCCGACACCGAGATGCTGTCGGCCACCTACCCCGACTACTTCTCCATCGGACAGGGCCAGCGAAACCTGCTGGCGTTCGGCGTCTTTGAACTCGACGCCGCAGGAACGAAACTGTTCCCGATGGGACGCGTGGTGAACGCCTCCCAGACCGTGCAGAGCGTGGACCTGAACCAGATCTCCGAGCATGTCACGAAGTCGTGGTACGCGGACACGGACCACAACAAGAACCCGGCCGCCGGCACGACCACCCCGCAGTATCCCAAGGGCGACGCCTACTCGTGGCTCAAGGCGCCCCGCTTCGGCGGCGCTCCGCAGGAGTGCGGGGCCCTGGCGCGCATGTGGGTCAGCGGCGACTACCGTCATGGCGTTTCGGTGAACGACCGCATGAGGGCGCGGGCCTACGAAACGCTGAAGATCGCGCAGGCCATGCAGGGATGGCTGAACCAGCTGACCCCCACCGGCCCCGTGATCAACCGCTTCACGATCCCGGCCACGGCCACAGTCACCGGCCTGACCGAGGCCCCGCGCGGCGCCCTGGGCCACTGGGTGAACATCAGCGCCTCGAAGATCGCGCGCTACCAGGTCATCACGCCGACGTGCTGGAACGCTTCGCCCCGTGATGCCTCGGGAGTGCGGGGCCCGCTCGAGGAGGCGCTCATGGGAACCCCGGTCCAGAACCCGGACAAACCCATCGAGGTGATGCGCGTGATCCACTCCTTCGACCCGTGCCTCGACTGCGCCGTGCATGTGATGCGTCCCGACGACGATGCCCGCGTATTCGCGCTGGGGCATTACCACGCGGGCGAGGAAGTGCACGCCCACGCGACCCGCGAACACAACCACGACCACGGGAACGGGCACCACGAACACGCCTGAACCGGAATACGACCCGGCGGAGGCCGACGGCAAACTGGTCATCGTGGGCCTGGGCAACGAACTGCTTTGCGACGACGGGGCGGGGATTCACGTGCTGAAAATGATGGCCGCGAATCCCCCCCCCGGCACCGTCCTGGTCGAGGTGGGAACCTCCATCCTGTTCCACGTGCACATGCTGGAGAGGGCCGGGGCCATCCTGGCCCTGGACGCGGTCCGGGCGGGCGGCCCCCCGGGGACCGTGTACTGGTTCGACGCGGGAAAGGGCGGCGGCGACGGCCGCCCCAAAACCTCCATGCACGAAATGGGAATCCTGAACGCCTTGCGGCTCTTCTCCCCGGAGAAACGACCGTTCCTGCGCGTCGTCGGGGTGGAACCGGCGGACATATCCTACGGGATGGAGCCCACGGCGATCGTCCGGGAGGCGCTGCCGCGGATGGCCGCGCTCGCCCGCCAACAGGCGTTGGATATGCTAAAATCGCTCAGTGAACGTGAACAGGCCGGAATAGCCGACGGGAACGCCCCATAATTAGGGGACACGAAACGACAGTCCGCAGCCCGGCGTTTCGTCCGAACGAGTTACCACCCGATGAACCGTCCCCTGAACAGCCAGAGACAGACATTGGCGAATTGCCTCCGGGCGGTTCCCCTGCTTTTTGCCCTGGCCGCAACACCGCTTCCGGCCCAGTCCCTTCCCGCGTTGCCCGCCATCCGGCGCGAAGCCCGCGCGGCGTGGACGGCGTCGGTCTCCAACATCGACTGGCCCACGGGCACCGGCCTCACCACGGCGCAGCAGCAATCCCAACTGACGGGCCTGATGGACAACCTGGTGGCCGCGAACATGAACCAGATGTACCTTCAGGTGCGTCCGGCCTGTGACGCATTCTATGTCTCGTCCATCGAGCCGTGGTCGCAATGGCTTCGCGGCACGCAGGGACGCGCGCCCAGCCCGTCCTACGATCCGCTGGCGTTTGCCGTCACCGAGGCCCGCAAGCGCGGCATCGAACTGCACGCATGGATCAACCCCTACCGCGCGGCCCTCGACACCACCACGAGCACCAAGGCGGCCAACCACATCTCGCGCACGCGCCCCGACCTGGTGCGCAACTACGGATCCCTCATGATCCTCGACCCGGGCGAACCCGACAGCCCGGCCTACGTCATCAGCGTCATCCGCGACATCGTGCGCCGCTACGACGTGGACGGCATCGTGTTCGACGATTACTTCTACCCTTACCCGATCACGAGCGGCGGTTCCACGGTCCCGTTCCCCGACTCCACGTCATACGCCAAGTACACGGCGGCGGGCGGCACGATGAGCCTCGGCGACTGGCGACGCGACAACGTGAACCGCATGGTGCGCGACGTGAACCTGATGATCAAGCAGGAGAAACCCACGCTCCGCTTCGGCATCGCGCCGTTCGGCATCTGGCGGCCGGGTAATCCTTCGGGTGTGTCGGGCCTGGATTCCTATTCGGAGATTTACGCCGACTCGCGCAAGTGGCTGCAGCAGGGATGGCTCGACTACTTCAGCCCCCAGCTGTACTGGCCCACCACCTCGACCGGTCAGCCGTACGGGGCGCTGCTAACCTGGTGGACCCAGCAGAACACCCTGGGGCGGCACATGTGGCCGTCCAACTACACCAGCCGCGTCAACGACGGCACCGCATCGGCTTTCACCGTCTCCGAACTGCAGCAGCAGATCAATGTCACCCGCTCGACCGCCGGCGCCACGGGCAACGTGCACTTCAGCATCAAGACGCTGCGCGACAACAAGGGCGGCCTCACCACGGCGCTGAAAGGCAACCAGTACGCCGCGGCGGCGCTAGTGCCCGCAACCACCTGGCTGGATTCCACCCCCCCGCCCGCCCCCGTGGTGACGCCGGGTGCCGTGTCGGGCGCAAACCGCACCGTCAGTTGGTCCGCGGCGACAGGCGCCGAGGCTGCGCGCTGGTGGACGCTCTACTCGCTGGAACTGGGCGTGTGGATGCCCCGCGTGATCCCCGGCCCGACCACGTCCGCCACGATCCCGGCCACCGCCACCGCTGTCGCGGTCCGTGCCGTGGATGCACTGGGTAATGAGGGACCGCCAACCACCGTCCGGTTCAATACGGCAGTCGGTGACTGGGGGAAATACTGATGTGGCCGTTGATGCCTATTCTACATAATGGTTTCGTTTTCTGCGCATTGCCCGTTGGAGCCTAAGAACGCTTCAAAACAGCCGGCAACGCTAACGCGAGTTTCCTTCATTCGCCGTTGATTTCCACACGCCTACATGCGGTCGCTGCCCCTGTCATTCCCAATACGTTCGCCGCAAACTCGACCCTCGATCTCAATACCAGCTTGTTCTTGACAACCTCACGATTCCCGTTTTAGCAGCGCGTTAACAATTCTTTGAAATACTGTATTTGCGGAGCGACTTATACCGCAATTTCGAAACAAGCCGATACGCATCAAAAACATGCAAGTCAGTACGGGTTTGAATCAAAAGGTTGCAGGCAATTTACCCCAAATATCTTTGTTCTTATTTTAACCACAATGGAGGATGTGCAGGTGCGTTTATTGAAAATCAATCCGAGTTTTATGTTTTTGTTTGTAGCATTGTTTGTGCCTGGCCCGTTGAGCTGCCCCGCACAAGTTTGGAACGCATATTCAGGCTCCTCTGTAAGCATAAACAATCCAACTGCTGGGCAGAGCCTGCGCTTTTCCAATTCGGGGACTTGGAAGAATCAAAAAGATACAATTAATGTTACCGATTTTGGCGCTAACGGCAATGATTCTGCCGATGACTCAACTGCGATTCAAGCGGCTTTCACAGCTGCAGCTCAAAGCGCTGGGACGTTAATTGGTGTAGACGGAAACTCGCTTGAGCCAACCACCTTCGGCGGCACAGTCTTTTTTCCCCCGGGAGAGTATCGTATATCCCAAACTATTAACGCCCGCGGGATTCGGGTTGTCGGCTCGCTTGGAACTGAAATTCAAGCTGAAATTCCATCCCAGTATACGCAGTACACGGATGGTGCGATTTTCAAAGTGTACCCAAGTAACAGTTCCTTTGAACACTTGTTTCTTGACTTTTTTGTACGAACATCCGTTGGTGACCTTGATGAAGATCCTTATGGGCTTCCAAATATAAAGCCCGAACTGGCGTGGTTTGTTGCAGTAGATGACAATACGCAAACTGAAGCGTACAAAGGAATGTTGTATTTGTCACACCTTCAAACCGAAACATACTCCCGGGCAGCAAAAACATTTGCAGAGAACAGGTCGCTCGGAGCATCCATAAAAGCTGATACTTGCACGTTTCAAACATGGAAGTGGGGATTTCATTTCACTGGATCTTTTGGGGCCAATTACATAACAAACTGTGAGGGGCTCGGGTTTCGCCCGTCCGACCCCTATTCTTCATACTCAGACCCTGATTCCGCGTTCGTGTTTTCCGACCCAGGCGACAACAGCCCCGCAGGGGGTACTGGAGTTTATATGTCAGGATGCAATGGGTTGTTGTATTATCACGGCGTGTACGCTAAGGGCGCATATCCAACCTGGCATAATTTCAATATTTCGAATTCCACATTTGAAGCGGTGCGCGTTGGCGTTGAATTTGCCAATCAAGCGGTCCCAAGCATCAATTTGACAAACGTCAGGATTAATGCAGATCAATTTGGCATCCTTGCTTGGAATTCCGCCCAACCAAGCATTGTCGATTCGGATCGGTTTGTTTTAGCGAACAATTGCAGTTTTAGTTTTGCAGATTCGCCCAACACGCCAGATATTCATAACAATAGACTCATTTGGTTTTACAATACAAATGTTCCTATTAGTTTCTCAAACTGCATCTTTGAAGGCATTCGAGACCCGGACCCCAGCCTTTCTGGGCCCATATTGTTTTTTCAGACCGGCAAACAAGTTACCTTTGTTGGAAATACGGTCTGGGACAAGTGGAATTCTTCGAGAAACTATGCAGACGCAATTTCTTTTATTGACATCGGAGATGCTGTAATATTTAACTCGAATAACGTTGGAATTAAAGGGAGTGGGACGGGAATTAGCGTCCAATTTACGGGGTTCCCTATTAACACTAGTTTCACCGCCGTTGGAAATCGTACCAGCGGAACAATTGCTGTATCACCGACAAATCCGACCCCCATTGCGCGGAAAAACGTCACCGCAAACACAGTTTACTAAAACCTACAGGAAGTGCTTCTGGGCTGTCGCCGTTTTTCTTGTCAAATGGTTTTTAATCAATAATTCCGGATGTTTTGTTTTTTATTTTGTTGTGCCTGCATATTGGATATTTTTATTTTCAACTGGGAGGCGCCGTTCAGTTAATTGTCGTTTCCGCAACACAACGTGCATAAAAATGGAAATCTGACTAGGACAACCGAACTCCATTGGAAATACAGTTTCGTTATTCATTAACCGTTGCGTCATGATTCACAGATTGACCGCGACGCGGCACTATTATATCATTTCGGTTTTTTTTGCCGTGGTATTCGTCCTCTTCTTCACCCCCTGGCAGGGTGGGGACGGGTTCGACGAGATCTTTTATTACGGTTGTCTCACGTCGCCGCTCTTTGACGGCGACGGGGACGTCACCAACGACTACTTCCTGAGCACGAATAACCTGGTGGTGATCCGCACGGAATTGAGCCTTCTGAACGAGCGCGGGCACCTGAAGAACCAGTTTGCCGCGGGAAGCGCGGTTCTCTGGCTACCGTTCGTCGGGACGGTCCGTCTGGCGGGCCTGGGGCTTTCGGCGTTACTGCCGCAGGCACCGGCGTGGGTCGGCGACAGGTACTCGGCCCCCTACCTTTGGGCGCTGTCCTTCGGGACGCTCGCCTACGGGCTTTTGGCGGCGCTGCTGATGTACGAAACCTGCCGCATGCGTTTCCGTCCGCGGGCAAGCCTGCACGCCGCGCTGGCCGCCGTGTTCGCGTCGCCCCTCGTGTATTACGTCTTCCGGGTCCCCGCCATGGCGCACGCCCCGTCGGCATTCGCGGCTTCGCTGCTGGTCTATGTCACCTTCCGTTGCCGCCGATTTGGCAGTTGGAAGGAATATGCCGCGGTGGGGGGTGCGTGCGCCCTGTGCGCCATCGTGAGGTGGCAGGATGCCACGCTTGCGCTGATTCCCGCGGCCGCGTGGACCGTCCACGCAAGCCGTGCGCCCGCAAACGCATGGCCGCGACTCGCCTTGCGGGCCGCCGTCGCCGTGGCCGCCTTCGCCTTGGTGGCGTCGGTCCAGTCGTTCTACTGGCATGGGCAAACGCTGCGCTGGTTCACGATGCCCCAGCCCGCCGGATATGTCCGCTGGTTGCAGCCCGAGTTTGGAAAACTGCTTTTCGGCGGCTGGAGCGGTCTGTTCTATTGGCATCCGCTCCTGCTGATCGGCGCCGTCGGTTTGGCGGCCGGCCTGCTCCGCGCCCGGTGCAAACCGTTCCACGCCGCGCTTCTCGCCGCATTGCTCACGGCTATCTATGTGAACGCGTGCGTGTCCGACTGGTTCTCCGGCGTGTCCTTCGGGTCCCGCCGATTCTGCAGCGTGCTACCGCTGTTCGCGCTCGGACTTGCGGGGTTATACCACAGCCTGCCGCACCGGCTAGCGCGATTCCTCCCAGCATGGACGGCGCTTGCCGTATTCGCGAACCTGGTCCTGATGACCGGTTGGTCGCGCGGGGTTTTCCGCCCGTACTATTTGGCGGAACTGACTCCGGTCTGGCGTGCTCTGGCTGCCCGGCTGCCCGCCTTCCTGACCACTCTTCCGTTGGACTACGGGACGGTTTCGGAACGAATCTGGACGGGGCGACTGGCCGGCGCTTTGGCCCTTGGTACGATCGGCACGGGAGTCATCCTGGCCGTCACCGGCCTGTGGCGATCGGGGAAGTTCAGGGTTGTGCGCACCAACCCGGTGACCTGGATGATTCCGGCCGCCCTGCTGTCGCTTTCGGCCGCCCTTGTGTTCGTGCGTCCGTTGCCGCCGAGTTCCGATGGCATCCGGTTTTCCGCGGTCTCCCCCCGAAATGAAGGCAAGCCATGGCCGACCTTCGACACGTTGGCCCGAATCGGCAGGACGTGGCGCAGCAATCCGGTCGCCTGGCTGTGGGCCCTGGATGTGTCGGCCAACGATGCCCAACGGCTACAGGCCCTGGAGGGAATCCGCTCCGTGAGCGAGCGGCTCTGGGCGATGGCCGTCCTGAGCCTTCCCGACGGCCCGCTGCGCCGCGAACTGGCCTCCTCGGCCCTGGGACGCGAGGGCGAATCCCGGCGTTCGACGGCGGTCCTGCTTCGCGACCTGGCTTATGCGGCCCGGTCCGGCGGCAAGCAACGGGAAGAACGCAGCATCCTCCGTAGGGCGGTGGCCTATTCTCCGACAGACCCGGAGGCGTTGCAGCAATTCGCGGATGCACAGAGGGTTGCCGGATGGCGGAACGCCGCACTGGAAACAGAGAGGTTTCGGAGAAGTGTTCTGGAGGCCCGCGTGTCGTCGTTCATGGCCCGCTGGCCAGATCTTGGCGAATGGAAGGGCATTTATTTCGCCAATTACATGGCCGATACAGTTGGAATCTTGGAGCGCCTGTATTGGCGCCAGATTCAGTTCGAGCCTTTGCTCGGGCTGTACGCGAATCTGAAAAGCGCGGGAACCATTTCGACGCGGCAGGTGGCCGGTCAACGGGTTGCCGAGGCGCTGGAACGCGGCAAGATCGACTCCGCAAGGAGCCTCCTGCATGAATCCAGCGACGTGTATCCGGAAACGATCCTGGACGCCGCCGCAGCAGCCATTCGATTGAAGAAACAGGATTGGGCAGTCGGGATTCTTGCGGAGGGGGTCAGGCGGTTTCCGGACAACGGGGAGATCCGGAGCCTTGCCAACCGGGCCGGCGCAGTCCAGACCACCGGAACCGCGGCCCTGAACGGAAAATAGCGGGCGCCCGCGGCGAATTCGAAATCTCAGGGAAACCCGGCGCACGCAGGGTCGTGCCGGAAAGAAGCGCTAAAAACAGGCGGCCTCGTCGTCGCGGTCGGCGGGCATCGCGACCATCGTGCGGAACCGCGTGATGCTGGCCGCGATGGGTGCGGGCAAACGGTGCCGCTCGGCGAAACGCTCGTTGATGGGCATGCGCTGCACCAGCCGCACGCCCGAGGACAGGCCGGAGGAGAGCAGATTCTCGAGGGCCGCGCGCAGGTCCAGGTCGAGGCGGTCGCTGGTCGCCACCCGCACGACCCCGATATCGGTGATGCCGGCCCTGGCCAGGTCCGCAACCAGGTGAAGGCGCCCCTCCAGTTCGGCGGAGACCGTGATCTCATCGGGAAGGGCGGAACGGATGGTTTTCACGGCCTGGAGATACGCCGCATCGCTGACGGGCGCGGTGGCGGCCATCGCGGAGAACGGAACCGGGTTGAACGGCCGCACGACGAAGCTCTCGATGTGTCCGTGGCGCTGGTTCAGTTCGGCCACGACGCGCGCGGCGGTCAGCCAGCTTTCCTCGGATTCGCCGATCCCGATGGTGATTCCCGTCACCGTCGGAATCCCGGCGCTCCCCGCCTCGTCCAGGTCCCCAAGGCGCCGCTCGAGCACCTTGTTCGGCGCCTGCATATGGGCGGGTTTGGCCTGGAGGGAGTTGTCGACCGAGTGCAGCATGAGACGCATCAGCGGCGCCACATCCCGCAGGCGGCGAAGTTCCGGCCAGGGGATCGGCCCCACGTCCAGCTGCGGGAAGAAAAGGGTGCGGCCGTTGCGCTGCAGGATGAACTGGCAGATGGCGCGCAGGTAATCAAACCAGCCCCGATAACCGAAGTAATGGCAGGCGCTCGTGATCTCAGGGTTGTTCTCGATCCCCTCGCCGGAGGTGAGAGTGACCTGGTGGACGCCGAGATGCGCGGCGGTTCGCAGCATGCGTCGGATGGCCTTGCGCGACGGGGGCAGGCTGGTGGGCGTGCTGGGATAGTCGCAGTAGCCGCATGCGTATGCGCAGCGGCGCGACATCACGACCTGATATTCCGGAACGAAGCGGACTTCGTGCACGGTTCAGCCAAACCCTTTCCTCGGGCCTGCCGGATTGGCACCCGAATTGCCTTTGTTGACCAGGCAAGTATGAGCCCCGACGGCCGGAAATGTCACAGGTTTCGCTGTCCCCCACCGGGCACAGCGGACCCCGGGAAATTCCCTGATCCGTTGAATTGGCTTACTTTTGAAGAACCGCCCATTCGCGGAATTGAGGCAACCAAAATCGTTGCGCACCTCCAGGGATATCCGCATGAATAGCCGCACCATGATCCACCGAATCCGGTCCATGGCCCTTTGCGGGGTCTTGCTTGCCTGCGCCGCAGTGCTGTCCGCCCAGACCAGCACGGGCAGCGGTTCCACCAGCACCGGGTCGGGTTCCGGTTCGTCCGGCAGTTCCGGCTCCTCAAACCGCTTCTCCTCCTCCCGCTACGGGCGGGAACGCTCCGGCGACAACTCCTACAACAACAGCGTGACCCAGCGGGACAAGGAACTGCGCGACCGCAACAAGAAGCGCGACCGCAACAGCAACCAGACGGGCACTTCGGGCGGCAAGGGCCCCGCGGGGTCCGGCGGCCGGCAGATGAGCACCGTGAAGGGAAAGGCCACGCCGCCCAAGGCACCCAGCGGCGGATCGAAACCCGCCACCACGGTGGAATTCAAGATGAAGGCGGACCCCACCGGGAACCTGCTCTACATCGAGAGCGTGAGCGCGGCGCCGACCATGAACATCGTGACCGGGCAGGGCGAAAAGTTCTCGACCCGGGTGGTCTTCCGCAACGGGCGGCGGGCGAAGTTCCGCACGGTGGATATCTCGATCAAATACGATCCGCAGGCCCTGAAGCCGCTCGGGATCGACGATTCCGACGTTGCGGGCGACCTGGGCAAACCCTCCATCGCGCGGGTGGACCAGAAGCGGGGCATCCTGGCCTACCGCGCCGAGTTTTCACGGCCCCTCGACCGCGAAAACCTGAATGTGTTCCGCGTGGAATGGAAGGCGCTCTCGCCGACCGAGTTCACCCCGATGACCTTCCTGAACACGGCGGAGTTCCCCAGCCGCGTGATGAACGGGCCGGACAACGTGCTCTTCCGCTCGGACAACGCGGCCGGCCAGTTCGACAACCCCGAGCGGGCCGGCCTCGTGGACGCCACCGTCTCCATCACGCCGGACCGGGAAACGGCGCTGAACATGGAGGACGACGCGGCCTCGGGCATGAGGCTCGCCCACAGCATCAGCAAGGGCACGGCGGTGGGCCAGGTGACGCTGGCGCTGCGCCCCCGCGCGCGGTCCGTGGCCGCGGGCGAGGACCTGCTCGTGGACGTGGTGTACTCCAATCCGCGGCGCACCGACATCGACACCATCAAGATGAAGATCCGGTTCGACCCGCGGATCCTGCAGGTGGTGGACAACGACGAGGGAAACTGGATCACCAGCGGGATCAACATCCTCGACGGCCCCTACCACGACGACCTGCCGTTCGACTTCCACATGAAAAACATCGCCTACAACACCTCCGGCGAGATCCAGTACGAGATGGGTTTCTCGCGCAAGGAGCGCATCCCGTCGAGCGGCGTCATCGCCACCATCCGGTTCCGCGCCCAGGCCGCGAACGGACGCCACCGAAGTCGTGTTCGACCTCGAGGAGGACCAGAAATCGGCGCGGACGGCCGTGTCGTTCCTGGGCTTCAACCTGATCGGCGCCCCGGGTGACCGCGCGGCCGCCGTGACCAACGCCGTCGTGCGCGTAAACTGACCGGTCCGGAGCCCCCAGGGGGGCGATTCGGTTTCAAATCCCGCGCGGCCGCGCCTGTAGTAATCCGCCAATCCACCCCACCGGGAGCCATCATGCAGAGCATCGAAGAGCACCGCAAGAACCGCGAATTCCGGCGCCGCTTCCTGGCGCCCGACGCCGACCTGGGAGACTGGGCCACGCTGGCCGCGGCCTACGCCGACCTGCGCGCCCGCGCCCTGGACACGCCCGAAGCCCTCGAGCGCTGGCTGCTGGACCTGTCGGAACTCCAGGCCGCGACCGGCGAGGAGTACTCGGCCCGCTACATCCGCATGACCTGCCACACGGACGACCCGGCCCTCGAGCAGGCCTACCTGGCCTACCTGCAGGAGATCCTGCCGCGGTGCGAGCCGGAAAACTTCGAGCTCAACCGCAAGTACCTGGCGGCCCCCGCACGGCCGCGCCCGGCCCCCCCGCGCTACGAGGTGTACGACCGCGCGCGCGAAAACGAGGTGGCCATCTTCCGCGAGGAGAACGTGCCGCTCCAGACCGAAGACGACACGCTCGCGCAGCGCTACCAGAAGGCCTGCGGCGAGCAGACGGTGGAGTTTGACGGCGCCGAGAAGACCATCCCGCAGATGGCGCGCTTCCTGGAGGAGACGGACCGCGAAACCCGCCGCCGCGCATGGACCGCCGCCACCGCGCGCCAGCTGGCCGACCGCGCCGCGATGGAGGACATCTTCGACCAGATGGTGAAACTGCGCCACCAGATGGCCCGAAACGCCGGGTTCGACAATTACATCGATTTCCAGTTCCGCCGCCTGGGGCGGTTCGACTACACGCCCGCCGACTGCCTGCGCTTCCACGACACGGTGGAGAAGGTGGTGATGCCCCTGCGGCGCAGACTGCGCGAACGGCGCGCCGCGGAACTCGGCCTGTCGCGCCTGTGCCCGTGGGACCTGGAGGTGGACCCGGGCGGCCGGCCGCCCCTGCGCCCCTTCTCGGACGCCCGGGCACTGGTGGAGGGAACCGACCGCGTGTTCGGCGCGGTCGCGCCGGTCTTCAGCGGGGAGTTCCATATCCTGCGCGACAAGGGGCTGCTCGACCTGGAGAGCCGCAAGGGCAAGGCCCCCGGCGGCTACCAGAGCACCCTGGACGAGGCGCGCCTCCCATTCATCTTCATGAACGCCACGGGGCGCAACCAGGACGTGTTCACGCTGCTCCACGAGGGCGGACACGCGTTCCACGCGCTGGCCACGCGCAACGAGCCGCTGGTGGCCTACCGCGGCGCCCCGATCGAGTTCTGCGAGGTCGCCTCGATGGGCATGGAAATGATGGCGTGCGAGCGGCTGGGCGCCTTCTACAGCCCCGGCGACGCGGCCCGCGCCCGCGCGATGCACCTGGAGGACATCCCGATCCTGCTGCCGTGGATCGCGCGCGTGGACGCGATGCAGCACTGGATGTACACCAACCCGGAGCACACGCGGACCGAGCGCGAGGCCAAGTGGCTGGAGCTGGAAACCCGCTTCGGCGACGACCTGGACTGGCCGGAACACGCCGAATGGAGGCGCTGCTCCTGGATCGCCAAACTCCATTTCTTCTGCGTGCCGCTATACTACATCGAGTACGCCATCGCCCAGCTGGGCGCCCTGCAGCTGTGGGTAAGGTTCCTCGACAACCCCGCGACCGCCGTGGAGGCCTACCGCGAGGGCCTGGCGCTCGGCAATTCGCGCCCGCTGCCCGGATTGTTCTCCGCGGCGGGGATCCGGTTTGCGTTCGACGAAGCGACCGTGGGGCCGCTGGTGGAGCGGCTGTCGGCGGCCGTTGCCCGGTGACCACGGGGCCGCGGGTTCCCGGATCCGAAGCGGGCGTTTTCGCTTGCCCGGGACCGCGTGGCGCGCCGAATGAAACCCGAAACCAGAACCAACGGAGGAATCCTGTGAAGCGAACGATCACCCTGTTGCTCATCGCGGCCTTTGCCGCCACCCTGCTGGCGGGCTGCAACACCCTGGGCAACGCCGTGGATTCGACGGGCAGGATGATTTCCAAGGGCGGACGGGCTGTTAAGGGCATGTAGTTGGGGACAGGGAGCCGGGGCGGGGCCATTTAGGGCCGCCCCACAAGGGGGCTCTTTGGTTATAGGGACCTCCGACCCCGGACTTTGCGCTTCGCGCAGTCGTCCGGGGCTAATCATTAGGGCCGCCCTGACGGGCTCAACTGGAACCCAATGACGGTGGTCCAGCAATGGCACTAATCGGAAGAGTCGCCCCGATGGGCTCAAACTGGTTTTCGTGCTACATGGCGATTCAACGCCACGGATAATTCGTGGGCGAAGTCGCGGAGCGATGTCCCTACTGATTAGCCACGGGCGCCCAGCCCGCGGATCGCGCCCCCCCAATACCATGGAGCCACGGAGGGGCGCCCCTTACGGGTTACCCCCACGGTTGTCCGGTGGTTTGGGTCACGCCTGTTCGCGCCACCGGCCTGACGGCAACCTGGAACGGCGCCACCGTCGGTTGTCCGGTGGTTTGGGTCACGCCTGTTCGCGCCACCGGCCTGACGGCAACCTGGAACGGCGCCACCGTCGGTTGTCCGGTGGTTTGGGTCACGCCTGTTCGCGCCCCAAGATTGAGGCCTGAGCCCGGATAGATGCTTGCAGTAGGAATGATTAAGGACCTCGCGGGCCTTCCGCCACGAAGTGGCGGCCGAATGTAGCCGGGGGTTGCGTACGCACCCCCCG
>JADHEF010000330.1_pt1 | contig 54307 bp, 41 predicted proteins | sample 8952391 | NCBI WGS metagenome assembly JADHEF01 (sample SAMN16124439, study PRJNA663245) | bioreactor sludge metagenome | isolation source: sludge (nitrite) | place: India:Bengaluru | collected 2019-02-28 | reverse complement strand
GCCGTCCGGAGGGCCTTTCTCACGCGATCACGGATCTATCTTGGACAGGAGTGGATCCAGGTGCTGGAGCCGAACGCAAACGCGACGGCGAGGAGGGTGGCCTGTGGCAACCGCAGGCGGCGCCTGAGAAGCAGGTACAGGAGGCCAACGGTCACCGATGCGACCGTGGAGGCGGCGACCTTCTCCATGAGCGCACCGGCGTAGGCGAGCTGGTCTCTCCTCCAGCCGGACAGGCGGAGAGCGGCCACCGCCGGCGCGTACAACGGTGCGACGAGGACTGGCGTCACGAGGGGATACGTGGAGACGAAGGCCCCGGATCGCGAGCGCATGACCCAGAACGGAATGCCCTGCGGCTCGGCGACTCCGACACGAGCAACGTCCATCACCGAATCCAACGTCAGCGAGGCTCTTCCCCACATCACGAAGGGGAGGAAGCGGGCCGGATAGCAGTCGCCCGCCGAGACGGGCCGGAGGTTCGAGTTGTACACGAGGAACGCGAGGACGCACAGTCCGAGGGCGCGTCCCCTGTCGGTCGTTAGAGCCGCTCTCAGCCGGCCGCGCCAAGTCGGGCCCGGCGCCGGGAGCACGGCCGGATCGGGTCTCGGCGAGCTTCGGCTCCGTCGTCTCCGCTTCGGGGTCCTCGTCATCCCGGCCCCGACACCGAGATCGGAACGACCCCGACGTCTCGGGTGGCGCCGGACCTGGTCCGGACCTGGACGACCAGGGTCACGTCTCCCTTCGGCAGACGGAACACGTCGAGTCGGACCCGAAACCCGCTCGTCCCGTCCGGAGTGTTCGACGGATCCGCCGCGAGGACGTCCGGGCGCGGGAAGCCGAGGACGGCGCTGTCGACGTAGGACCCGTTCACGTAAACCGCGACATCGTCGAGACCGTCCGGCGAGGACGCCCAACCCGAGACGACCACTTCGGAGGTCACGACGGCTCCGGCAGCAGGGGACTCCACCACACCCCAGGGAAGGGCCGCCTCGCGAACCCTCCCCGTGCTGGCGGCGGGCTCGCACGAGCTGAGCACGGCGGCCAGGCCGATTGCCATCATAAATCGCGTCGCCCGGCCAAGCATGCTCCTCCGTTCGCGTCCGCCGCGCCCTGACCGCCGCGTTCCCGGGCGACGGCGGGAGGAAGCCGCCGCAGACAGCCGCTTGATGGAATTCTCGCACGGCGACCGCGTGCCGTTCGGCATCGAGGAGTGTCGCGGAAGACTAACCCGTTTGCCAAAGCCGGTGATTTGCCGGAAGCGCCATCGGACGAGGAGAATGACGAGGACAGCGCGCCGTCTTCGGGCCTTCGCCTCCTCGATGGTGCCCGACGAGGTCGTTTCGTGCTCGGACGGAGGTAGGAATGCCGAACTCATCTCTCCCTTCCGGTAGCTGGGCCCGGCGCGCGGCCGGGATGGCCCTCGGCGTGCTCCTGTCGGTATCGGCGCCCGCCGGTGCGCAGTGCGTCCCCGTCGGTCAGCCGTGTCCTCCTCCAGGTGGCTTTCGAGCGGGGTTCGGCCCGCTCGTCCTCGCCGGCGGTGGCTCTTCGCGAGGCGGACACCCCGTCGTCGCCGATCTCGGGCTCACGCCCGGCCAGAACTCGATCGTTTTCGGGACCTCGAACGGACGGCTCTATGTCGTGAAGCACGACGGAACGGTGGCGTCCGGGTTTCCCGTCACTTTGCCTCGGGAGATCGTCTCGAGCCCCGCCGTCGGCACCGTCACGCGACCGAACGGGTCCACGGCCATCGCGATCGTCGTCGGCTTCGGGTCGGGCTTTCCGGGTCAGCAGGATGCCGGCGGCGTGCGGGCCTACCTCAACGACGGGACGCTCCTCTGGGAACGATTGACCAGTGCCTTCATCGGCTCCTCGGCTCCCGTCGTCTCCGCGCCTGCGATCGGGGACATCGACGACGACGGGCGAAGTGACGTCGTCTTCACCTCGTTCGACGAGCGCGTCTACGCGGTGGAGGGAGGCACCGGGACGCTCAAACAGGGCTGGCCTCACCAGACGTACGACACGATCTGGTCCTCGCCCGCGATCGCCGACCTGGACGGAGACGGGAAACTGGAGGTCATCGTCGGCTCGGACCAGCACTTCGAGCCTGCGCCCTTGGGCACGCCCGATGGCGGAGGACTCCACGTGATCCGGTGGGACGGTGCTCGCTATCCCGGTTTCCCGCGCTACTACGACCAGGTCATCGCCAGCTCACCGGCCGTCGGAGACATCGACGGAAACGGACGGCCGGAGATCGTCTTCGGAACGGGCAGCTTCTGGCCCGACCGTCAGCACGAGGTCCACGCCTTGAGCTGTGACGGGACGCCCGTCCCTGGCTGGCCCGTGACGGTCCTCGGCCAGGTCTCGACGTCGCCAGCGCTCGCCGATCTGAACGGCGACGGCGTGCCCGAGGTGATCGTCACCGACGACAACACCGGCAGCGACGGCCTTCGCCGGTGCTACGCCTTCCGGGGAAACGGCTCGGCGCTCTTCGCACCCGTCGTCATTCGAGACTATTTCGGAGCGAATCTGAGCGCCGGGGACCCCGTCGTCGGGGACGTTCTCGGCGATCCGGCACCCGAGATCCTCGTCCCGACGAACGGCGAGATCTGCGTGATCTCCAGCACCGGCGTGCAGCTCACGGACGATGGGAGTCACCCGGCGGGTGGGTTCACCTTCGGAGCAGCCGCCCCCCTCTTCAACGCGACCGTCGCCGAACTCGACCCCGGCAGCTCGAAGATCGAGGTCGTGGCGGTCGCCGGAGCCCCGACCGCCGGGGCGATCGGGGTCTGGATTTGGAATCCGAAAGCCCCTTCGCTCCCGGTCCCCTGGGGGATGTTTCACGCCAGCGAGGCGCGGACCGGCCTCGTTCCGGGGACTCCGAGCTGCGAGCCGCTCCCAGGTCTCGGCTTTCGTGTGCTCGAGCCCTGCCGGATCATCGACACGCGCTGGGCCGACGTCCCCGTCTTCGGAGGGCCGCCCCTTGGGGCTCGAGAGACCCGACCGTACGAGCTCGCCGGGCGATGCTCGATCCCGGCAAGCGCGCGTGCGCTCGCCGTGAACGCGACGGTCGTCAACCCCGGCACCAACGGCGCGATCACTCTCTCCCCGGGTGATCTCACCGTCGTGCCGAGCGCAAACGCCCTCGCCTTCCGCCCGGGCCTGACACGCGCGTGTCACTCCATAATCCGGCTCTCGTCGGACTCGAAGGGCCGCCTGCGCGTCTCGAACGCCTCCGACGGAACGGCTCACTTCATCCTCGACGTCAGCGGCTACTTCGAGTGAGCGCGGAGACGGAGCAAGGCATTGTCGGTAAACGAACCGCCGGAAATCGCGCTCAACGACTTCGTTCGCCAGTGGGCCGAGATCCGCACGGACGCGCTTGCCGCCTTCGAGCGAGTCGGCGAGAGCGGCTGGTACGTCCTCGGGCAGGGAGTCCTCCGTCTGGAGGAGGCTCTCGCCCGTCGCTGGGGTCTTCCCTTCGCCGTTGGAACGGGGAACGGGCTCGATGCCATCGAGATTGCCCTCCGTGCCGCTGGTCTGGCCCCGGGCGATCGCGTCCTCACGACACCGCTGAGCGCGTTCGCGACGTCGCTCGCGATCGTCAGGGCGGGCGGCGTCCCCGTGTTCGTGGACGTCGACGACAGGGGTCTTCTCGACCTCGATGCGGTTCGGGCCGTCCTCGCCTCCGATCCCGAAATCCGGTTCCTCGTCCCGGTCCATCTCTTCGGCCGACCGATCGACCTGGACGCCCTTGAGGAGCTCCGGCGGTCCTTCGGCCTGACCGTCGTCGAAGACTGCGCACAGTCGATCGGAGCGCGCTGGAATGGCCGCCCGACCGGTACCGTCGGGATCGCAGCGGCCACGAGCTTCTACCCAACGAAGAACCTGGGGACGCTGGGCGATGGCGGAGGGGTCCTGACGCACGATGCCGGTCTCGCCGAGCGGGCACGGAGCCTCCGGCATTACGGACAGGTCGAGACGTATCGGCACGTGCGGATGGGTCTGAACAGCCGACTCGACGAGGTACAGGCCGCGGTCCTGGCCGACGCGCTCCTTCCTCGGCTCGACGCCTGGACCGAACGACGGCGGGAGACTGCGAGCCGCTATCTGGCGGAGATCCGGAACGTCCATCTCCGCCTTCCCGTCGAGCCCGAAGGCTCGGATCCGTGCTGGCATCTCTTCCCGATCCTCGTCCGGGGCACAGAACGGCGGTCGCTCGTCGAGCACCTCCGTCGTGCGGGGATCGCCAGCGGGTGCCACTACCCGACGCTGATCCCCGATCAGCCCGCGTGGAACGGCACGGCCAGATGCCTCGTCGCCAGGCCTCTCCCACGGGCCGCGGCGTTCGTCCGCGACGAGATCTCGCTGCCGATCCATCCCTTTCTTCGCCCCGACGAGGTCTCCGCCGTCGTTCACGCGTGCAACTGCTGGGAGCCCAGCTGATGCTCTCCCTCGTGGTCCCGGTCTACGGAAACGAGGAGTCGATCCCCGCGCTGCTCGAGACCGTGCTCTCTCTCGACGCGGCCTTGCAGAGTCGATTCGAAGCCGTCTTCGTCGTGGACGGCAGCCCGGACCGCTCCCTCGAGATCCTCTCGGAGCAGCTTCCGCTCGCTCCCTTTCGGTCCCAGCTGATCGCTCTCAGCCGCAACTTCGGCTCCTTCTCGGCGATCGTCGCGGGACTGCGGGCCGCCCGCGGAGATAACTTCGCGGTGATGTCCGCCGATCTCCAGGAACCGCCCGAGCTCGTGCTCGAGTTCTCGAGGATCCTCGCCGAGGATGCCGCCGACATCGTCGTCGGGACCCGCTCAGGTCGGGCTGACCCGTTCTGGACCCGCATGGCGTCACGGGTCTTCTGGTCGGCCTATCGACACCTCGTCCAACCCCAGATCCCCCGCGGCGGCATCGACGTCTTCGCGTGCAATTCGGCGTTCCGGACGCACCTCCTCTCACTCTCAGAGCTCAACTCCACCCTCGTCGGGCTCGTCGTCTGGCTCGGCTTCCGCCGTCGGGAAGTACCGTACGTTCGACGTCGCCGGCAATTCGGGCGGAGCGGCTGGTCCCTGCGTCGCAAGCTGCGCTACCTCCTCGACTCGGTGTTCGCGTTCTCGGACCTCCCCGTTCGGATACTCTCGCTCGCCGGCCTCGCGGGGCTGACCCTCTCCGTCCTTCTCGGCGCCGTCGTGGTCGTCACCCGGCTCTTGGGCGGGCCGCGGGTTCCCGGCTACGCGGCCACTGTTCTGGCCGTGATGTTCTTCGGCGGCCTGAACTCGCTCGGCATCGGCATCCTCGGGGAGTACCTCTGGCGCACCTTCGAGAACACGAAGAGACGGCCGCAGTACGTCGTGGCGGCGTCCGCCGCATTCGGTCCCACGGCCGACGAACCCGCCCGGAGTCGCGTCGACGGGACGGTGCAGGAGCGCGAATGAAGAACGACCCGGGCCCCGTCGTTCATCCGGCCGCGATCGTCGAGTCCCGCAGGATCGGCGCTCGGACTCGCGTCTGGGCGTTCGCGCACATCCTCCCGGGAGCCGTCGTCGGCGAGGACGTCAACATCTGCGATGGCGTGTTCGTCGAGAACGACGTCGTCATCGGCAATCGCGTGACCGTGAAATGCGGCGTCCAGGTCTGGGACGGCGTGACCCTCGAGGACGACGTCTTCGTCGGCCCGAACGCCACCTTCACGAATGACCCTTTCCCCCGAAGCCGCCGGGTACCAGCGGCCTTCGCGAGGACCGTCGTTCGGCGCGGCGCCTCGATCGGCGCGAACGCAACGATCCTCCCCGGCCTGACGATCGGATCGGCTGCCATGGTCGGGGCCGGCGCGGTCGTCACGAAGGACGTCCCGCCGAATGCGATCGTCATGGGCAATCCGGCCACGATCCGAGGGTACGTCGGCGCTACCGGCGGAACCGCAAGCCTTCGTTCGTCACGGACGATCCCGGAGACGCAGGACCTCTCGGTCGCGGGGACCCGGGCCATCGTCCTGCCGCAGTTCTCGGACATGCGCGGGGCGCTCGTCGTGGCCGAGTTCGAGGGGCTGCTGCCGTTCGCTCCGAAGAGGCTGTTCCTCGTCGTCGACGTGCCGAGCCGAGAGGTGAGGGGCGAGCATGCCCACCGGCGAGTCAGCCAGTTCCTGGTTTGCGTGAGAGGACGATGCTCGCTGCTGCTCGACGACGGCTCGAATCGCGCCGAGATCCAGCTCGACGCTCCCAACGTCGGCGTGCTCATACCGCCTCTGGTCTGGGGCGCACAGTTCCATTTCTCGGCCGACGCAACGCTGCTCGTCCTCGCCTCCGAGCCTTACGAGGCCTCCGACTACATTCGGGACTACGACGAGTTCCTACGGATCGTTCGGCCAGCCACGGACGTCTGAGGTCGATGTGGCGGCCGATGGCGGCCCCGCCGGCTCGTCCACGAAACACACCTCGAAGACCATCACCGATAGGACGCGGTCGTCACGCGACCCCGGGAGGACGTCGCGGGGCCTCCATTCCATGCTGCTCCGAAGCACGACGGTTGCAGCGCTTCCGCGAGCCCAATCGAGCAGGTCATCCGAGAGGGGAAACGTCGCCTCGACGGGATCGTCGCTCGACAGACGCACCGTCCCCACGTCGTGCATCGCCGACTCCTCCGGCCGAGCGATGGAGATCGCCACGTCGAGCCCCTCGAGAGTCGGTTCGCGACGGAGCAGGGCGGTCAGCGGGGCGGCGAGCCTCACCCGGAGGCGTGGTCCCGTCACCAGGAGCCGCAGACGACCTTCCCCGGCCATCCACCGATAGGTCCGCTCCCAATCGTAGAAGCCGTTCAGGATTGCGGAGGGATCCGGACCGGCGTGGAACCGGGCAGCGCCGACATCGGTCGAGGAGCGGAGCTCGCCGTTCGCGACACGGTACGCGAGCTGCGGATCGCCGAGCTCGCGCGCCCATCTTTCGAGCGCCTCGTTCAGGACCCGCTCGCTCACCGGAGGAACCGAGCGCGGTCCCAGCACGACACGTCCCGTACGGGAAGGCCGGGCTACGAAGAGAAGGAACCTCGTCGAGAGACGCTTGTTGTGCACGTCGTCGAAGAAGAACGAGCCATCGGGCACTTCGAGAGGTCGACCACCCAGCGAGGCAGAGGACGACGCGTCGTCGAGAATCTCGGAGAGCCGGCTCAGCTGCGCGAATCGTCGCGCGTGGGCGTCGTAGCTCCCGATCGGCACGGCGCGGCGTACCGCGAGTAGATGGAGCGCGAGCTGCACGGCGACGATCGCCGCGATGAGGGTCCCGACCGCGACTCGCCGTGGGCGCGACCAACGGTCCGCCGCCCCCGCCGTCGAAGAGGCCACGACGCCGACCGCCAGAGCGAGCGGGATCAGGAGGGGGAAGAAGTATCGATCCGAGTCGAAGAGCTCGTGCGCCGTCGTCCCCGCTCTCGCGGCGGCGACGAGGGCCAGGAACGCGAGCGGCCCTGGGATCGAGCAGATGAGCACCGTGAGAAGGCGGCGTGACCGGTCGGAGCACAGACCGACGATGAGGAGACTGATGACGGCGGCCACGAGGAAGCCGAAGGCCATCCCGAGACCGGCGGAGCCCCCGGCAACTCCGAGGAGACTCGGGAGGTGCTGGGCCGGAAAGAGCGCGCGAAACGGCGCCACGAGGGCGAGGAAGCCGAGCTTCCGCATCGCGACGACAGGCGAGAGCTCGCCGGCCGCGCTGATCGTCCTTTCGTGGAGGAGGAGCGTCGCCGCAACGGCGCCGATGGCGATCACTGCGCAGTGGATCGTGAGGCCGCCGATACGTCGGGACGGTCGTCCGTCTCGGCGGCGCTCGATCTCGTCGAGGAGGGCGGGAGTCGCCGCGATCGGGAAGAGACCGTTCTCGAGGAGCACCGCAGCGAGGACGCTGAGCCCGGCCCCGACGAGCGCACGCCGACGGCCGATCTCGGCCTGCATCGTGACGAGGAGCATCGCCGCGGTCAGGGCGAGTGTCCCGATCGGGTAGGTCCCGCCCGACGGAAACCACACGAGAAGCGAAGACAGGCCGGCCGGAAGGACATAGGCGATGCCGGTCGCGATCACCGCCCGTCGGCTCCCGGTGAGGCGGTACACGAGGACACCTAGGAGAAGGCCGCTCCCGAGGTGAGCAAGGAGTATCGCCGCTCGGACCGGCGTGGCGTTCGTTCCCAGGAGCCGCACGCTCGCGAGAGCCAGGACGCGGAAGGCTGGAATCACATGCTCGTGATGCGGACGACGGAGCATCTCGACGAACGAGGTCCGGCCGGAGAGCGCATCCGCGGCGAGATTCAGATGGTCGATGTCGTCGAAGGCGTACGACAGACGAAGCGTCGGCCCGTAGAGCAGCGCCCCAAGAGAGACAAGAAGCACGCCCAGCAGGGCCAGGAGCTTCAGACCCTGCGGCGAGAGAACCGACCGGGGCGTACCAGAGTGTCCCGGCAGGCCGGCGAGCTCCCCCAGGGGGGGCGAACCTCCTCGAAGACTCATCCAGCGAGGCTAACCCATCGCCCGTGGGGCTCGCCATCTGTAAGAGTGCGACCCTCGCCGCTGCGTGTCGGCCCCCTCGGCAACTCAAATAGACTCCGGACGGATGCGTGATCGCAGCCCGATGGCGAGTCTCGCCGAAGCGTCCCGTCCGCTCACAGCGCCAGGACGACCGACGAAGCAGGAGCTGGCAATAGATGCCCTGGCGGTCGGCGGCGCGGGGGTGGCATCTTTGCTCGTTTTCGCACTCAGGGGGAGGGTTCCGTTCACATCGGACCAGGGAATCATCAGCCTCATGGCGCTCGATATCCTCGAGCGGGGCAGACATCCTGTCTTCTGCTACGGGTCGGACTATGCTGGGACCCTCGAAGCGCACCTTCTGGCCGTCGCCTTCGGTCTCTTTGACGCCAACCCGACCGTGTTTCGAATCACCATGGGGGTGCTGGCGGTTCTCACGATCGTCACGGTCTGGGGAATCACCCGTTTCGCCTTTGGTCGGCGCGCGGCGCTGTCGGCCGGTCTCTACATGGCACTGGGACCGTCCTATATCCAGTTCAAGCTTCTGACCTCCGACGGAGGCTATTCGTCGCTGCTACTCTCCTGCGCCCTCGCAATGCTCGCGTTCCTCGTCGCGGACGCCCGCGTCCGCGCAGGGCGGCCCGCTCTCCGTCCAATCGCAGGGTTTGGCTTCTTCGCGGGCGTCGCCTGGTGGATTCTGCCGCTGTCGGCTGCCCTCTTCGGGGCGTGCGCCTTGGCCTGGTTGCTGGCCGGACGCCGAAGCCTTTCCATCCGCGTTCTCGCGACGACGGCGGTGGCTGCCGCCACCGGCGCGTTCCCGTGGCTCTACAAGAACGCGCTCTCAGGATGGCCGAGTCTCCGGGCTCCCGAGATGGGTCTGGTCACGAGCACCGGCCTGCTGGAGAACATGCGTGAGCTGGCGCGGATCGGCTGGCCGACCCTTGTCGGGAGCTGGCAAGTGTGGCGGCCGGGTTCGCCGCCCCTCTCCGCGAGCGGGCTCGCGATCTTGCTCTTCGCTCTCGTGACCGTCTTCGCTCTGCGGAGAGCGATCCGAGAGCGCCGCGAGGGGGGCCGGCTCGCTCTCGTGCTGCTCCTCGGGATGGCTTTGATTCCATCTGCCCTGAGCGTTCTGGCACGTAGGTCCGACTACGTCGAACCCAGGTACCTCCTTCTCTCCTATCTCGGCCTGGCACCACTCTGCGGCCTGATCCTCGACTCGACCTGGAACCGCACGGGTCGAAGGATCGCGCTGCTCTTGGCTTTTTTCGCCATGGGTCCCGTGAATCAGTGGACGGCGCCGCCCCTCGAGAGCTGGGACAAGGCTGAGTTCGGGGCCGCGCCTGCCGATGTCGCTAGGCGACTTCGGGACCTCGGCATCCGCCGCGCGTACGCCTCCTACTGGATCGCCTATCGCGTGACGTTTCTCTCGCGCGGTGCCGTCGTCCTGAGCCCCTTTGGCAACGGGACTCACGGCGCCGTCCGGGCGCAGGAGCTGGCAGAAGCCATCGATCGGGATCCCGATCCGTCGTTCCTTCTCTACGGCGATGATCTCGCCGACTTCGAGTCGTACGTGAGGGCGCAGGCGATCCCTCTCGAGGCCATCGACGTGGGGAGCCTCCGGCTGTTCCCTCGGCTGCCTCCCGGACTGGTAGAGCGTCTGCGCGCCGTCAGGTCGGTCCCGTTCTCCGTGAGGCCAGTGGACGTCGAGTGGGGCGCGCCGACCGGGCCACCCGCGATCTCGACAGGCTCGACTGCCGAATGGGAAATCCCTCTCTCACTTCGGAGGGAGCGGCCCCTTCCACCGACCGTTCACCTTTCCTACCACTGGGAAAGGCGTGACGGAACGATGGCGGTCCACGATGGGGTTCGTTCCGCTCTCCCGGCCTCGCCGAAAGGCGCGCGAATTCGCCTTCGCGGTCGCGCGAAGGTCCTGGCGAACGTGCCTCCGGGAGACTACAAGCTACGCTTCGACCTCGTCCACGAGGGGTGGTACTGGTTCGAGCATCTCGGCATTCCCACTCCGACAGTCGACGTACGGGTGACGGAGCCGCGCCCCGTTCGCCGTCCCCCTCTCCCGGTTCCCGCTTCGGAGGCCTCGCGATGAACCGGGCGCGGCGGAAGCGCTTCTGGTCGCCGTTTCCTGCGGCGTACGCCCCGCGTTGGGCTACACTCCCGCCGCTTCATTCTCCTGAGTGAGCCCTCCGGCGCGGAGTGATTCATGGAGTTCGTGGAGAGACTGGTGGACTTCGAGGACTTGATCTCGCTTCTCCGATGTCCGACCTGCCGGTCGGAGCTCCTCGTCTTCCACGACTTCTCCGAAGCGGGACGCGCGACGAGTGACGGGATCGTTCATTGCCGCTCGTGCTCCGCCCTCTACCCGCTCGAGGACGGCGTCTTGGAGCTACTGCCCTCCGGTCTACGGTACGAGGACGACTGGGAACGCTTCGCCGACAGGTGGGAGAAGGAGCTTCGCGAGGCTGACGTGAACAGCGAGCGGCCCCACGAAGCGGGCCCCGCCTTCCCCCTACCGCAGGCACAAGGCCAACAGGCGCACTTCGACTGGTACGCCGACAACCAGGTTCAGACGTATTCGACCTACGAGAGATCTCCGTTCTGGAGAGCCGCCGATGAGATTGCGTTCGGGCCGTGGCGCGACGAGCTCGGGCGTCGGGCCGGGGCGAGACGAGTCCGCGTTCTCGACGTCGGCTGTGCTCAGGGCAGGAGCACATTCCATTTTGCCGACCTTCCCGTCGACATCATCGGCTTCGACATCTCGAAGCGATGCATCAAGAAGGCCGCTGAACGAGCCCGCGCAGAACGCCCGCGCGCCTCGATGACCTTCATCTGCGCGGACGCGACCGGGTTTCCTTTTCGAGATGGCTGTTTCGACGTGGTCCTCGCTTACGGGGTGCTTCACCACGTCGAAGACCCCGGGAGCGTCTGCCGCCAGATCGCGCGGGTACTCCGACCTGGCGGTATCTACTTCGGCCAGGAGAACAACGTGACGGTCTTCCGCTGGGTCTTCGATCTGCTCCAGCGACTTCGGCCGGCATGGTACGAAGAGGCTGGCCCCGAGGCCCTGATCTCGACGGCCCGCCTCCGCGGGTGGCTCGAGGCGGGCGGAATGAGTATTTCGGCTCGCACGAGCGTCTTCCTCCCCCCGCACCTCTTGAACCTTCTGAAAGAGAAACGTGCCCGATCGTGGCTTCGCCACACCGACGACATCGCTCAGCGTATCCCTGGCCTGCGGTCCAATGGTGGCGTCATCGTCTTCCAGGCGGAGAAGCGGGAAGCGGGTCCTCCGGCTCTCCCACGCGAGGAGCGCTCGCAGTGACCCGAGCGGTATCGCCTCTGGCGCTCCCGAGGAAGCGCTAGGCCGCCCCCGATGCGGATCACGCTCCTGAAGCTCCTGGAGAGGCTGACGTCTGAAGTCGATTTCCCGGAGCCGGTCTATGAGTTCGGCGCGTTTCGCGTGCCTGGGCAAAGACACTTGCCGACCGTGAGGAGCTTCTTCCCGGGCCAGCATTTCGTCGGCTGTGACCTCGAGCCCGGCCCGGGTGTCGACGAGATCCAGGATTTGCACCACCTGGCCCTTCCGGACGGATCCATCGGTACGGCCCTCATGTTCGACACGATCGAGCACGTCAGGAATCCCTGGCAGGCCCTCGCCGAGGTTCGAAGATGCCTCAAGCCCGGAGGCATTCTGGTGATGACGTCGGTCTGGTATTTCCCCATTCACGCCTATCCCGACGACTATTGGCGTTTCACCGGCAGCGCCTTTCGGGAACTCTGGGCGGACTACACCGTGATCAGCGTCGACATGTTCGGCCTCGCCCGCCTTCCGCATACGGTCGTCGGAGTCGCAAGCCATGGACCGACCGCTCCAGGTGTCGACGCCAAGCTTCGGCGCGCTGTCCGTGAGTGGGGGCAGAGCCAAGCAACCACCTGGAAGGAGCTCGCCATCGAGATCGTCCCTCCCAGGCTGTTCATCCCCGCGTACGCGATGTACCTACGGCTCCAGGACGCATTGCACCGACGTCGGAAGAGACCCGAAGCGGGAGAACCACCCTCCCGTGCCGTTCGCGGCTGACGATTCCGAAAGTGCCCGCGCGACCCAGCGAACGGGCACGTTCCGTCGTCGCCGAGACCGAAGCTCGCTACAGGAAGTAGCCCGTAACGTCGATGAGCAGATGGTAGGTGAACGTGTTCGTGCACTGGAACACGCCCCCAATGACGCCACACCCTGCTCCGAGAACCTGCAGATCCTGCCCAGTGAAGGTCCCGCCTCCTGCGGCTGTCCCTCCCAGCGGGACGATGGCTCCGTTCGAGATCGTCTCGTTCTGGTAGTAGGCCGAGGTCGCAACGAGCGGGAACGTCCCGGGGTACGGCGCGATCCGGAGGTCGCCTCCAGGAGCCGTCGGGGTCACGATCGTCAAGTTCAGCGAGACGGCCGTCGCCGTGTTCGGAACGCCGCAGAACGTCCGGATCTGGAACGAGCGGATCGTCGCGGAGCTGATGACCCCGCCACCGTTCCCGGCCGCTGACTGGAACGGCGCGCTCGGACCTCTCGTGTCGTAGACGCGGCACGGCGTGACGGCGTAGTACTGGTACGGGCCCGCCTGCGCCTCGGCGATCCCGGGGGCGAACAGGGCCGCCGCCGCGGCGAGGAGTCCGAGGTTCCGAACGAGCGTCGTGAGGTTCTTCATGGCGGTCTCCTTAAATGGCCGGACAGAGGATTCTCATTGCAGAAAGCCGTTGACGTCAATCAGGACGTGGGCGGTACCGTTCGAGTCGTTCCGGAGCGTCACCGCGCCGGTCCCGGACGAGCTGAGCATCAGGAGAGCGTTGTTGGCCCGAGTCCGTCCCGCGCGGAACGCGAGAACGGAGGCCGCCGACGGGACGGCGTTTCCGGGGAACGCGCGAAGGACTCCGTCGGCCCCGGGCTGGGTGACGGTGAGGTTCACCGAGACGGCGCGAGCCGAGGTCGGTACGCCGCACTGCCCCGCGAGAACGAAGACGCGCTCCGCTCCGGGCGGGAGCGCCGGGCCGCCGTACGGTCCCGAGGCGTTCCGGGTGTCGAGGATGCGGCACGGCGCGAGGGGATGGAAGCCACCCGGGCCGGACGAGGACGCGACGGGAGGCTTCCACCCGAGCTGGATCACCTCGAAGTCGCCCGCGACGAGGTCGTCGAACGCGGGGTTCAGGACACCGTTGTCCCAGCGGGTGTCGTAGGTCCCCTGGACGTACATGTCGGACCCGTTGTCGGCCACGATGAGGCCGTAGGTCTTCATCGCCTGGAAGATCCGCTGGACGTAGGCCGGGTACCCGCTGATGTCCTTCGACGCCTTCAGGCGGAGCCGGGCCCCCATCGGGAGCGCGCCGACGGTGTCCCCGGCCTCGTGCGAGGCGGGCCAGACGTAGCCGTTCGTCGCGCGCACCGTGACTCGGAACGCGTGCCGGATCGGCTCCGTATCGAAGGCCTCGTCGTACCGGATGAGGCCCGGCAGGACCGCGAGGCCGGCCGCATCGGCGCTCGTCCAGGTCTCCGGGCGCCGCTGGTTCGAATCGAGGAGGAAGACGGCCCCCGAGCCGGCCCGCCAGGTGCAGGACGGCGACCCGGCGGGGATGCAGCGGGTGTTCCACGTCTCGAAGAGGATCCGGTTGTCGCGGTCGACGACGAGCATGTGCTTGTCGCCCCCGGCGCCCGAGTTGCCGGCGTAGCCCCCTTCGATCCACTTCGTCTGCGTCTTCGCCTCCGCCGGGATCGGGTAGCCCGGCGGGCGCCCCGGCGCGCCGGGGTCGCTCTCGTCGTCGTAGTCGAACGCGATCGGCTCGAGCGGCTGGTCGCCCGGGACGGTCACGTAGACCATGCCGTAGATCTCGGGCGGGTTCTCCTCGTCGTCTCCGCCGAAGTCGGGGTGCATCCCCCGCGTCAGGCCGATGAACTGGAGGAACGACGTGCTGCTCGCGTCGACCGGAGCCGCGCTCACGTCGACGTTCCACCAGTTGTCGGGCGGGAAGAGCGTCGGCAGGGCTCCGCCACGCACCGGCTGGCCCGCCGCGGGCGCGGCGAGGAGGAGCCCGAGGGCGAGCGCCGGAAGGCGCGCGCCGCGGCTACGGGAGGAAGTAGCCCGACACATCGAGGATGAAATGCGTGCTGGCGGCCGAGACGTTCTGGACCTTGTAAGCGAGCGTGCCGTCGGTCGAGAGCCGGTAGGTGCCGTTGTTCGCGCGGGTCTTCCCCGCGGCGTACGAGATCGCGCTCGTGGGCGGGTTGGGGCTGAGGCCGTTCGACGGGAAGAGGCGGAGCTCTCCGGCGGCGCCCGGGCCGGTGATCGTGACGTTCAGAGCGAGGGCGACGGCCGCCTCCGGCACGCCGCAACGTCCCGAGAGGTCGAAGGTCCGCGTCTCGCCGCTGGCGAGAGCAGGCGCGGCGGCCGCGGCTCCGGAGGACTCTCTCGTGTCGAAGAGCCGGCACGGGGTGAGCGCGTAGTAGCGCGTGGCCCCGGGGGCAGGGAGGTACGCGTAGCCGTTCGTCAGCGTCCCCGACTGCGCGTCGGGGTTCCTCACGACGACGTTCACGGTCCCCGCGGCGCGGGCGGGCGCCGTCGCGGTGAGCGTCGTCGCGTTCACGAAGGTGACGCCCGTCGCCGACGTGCCGCCGAAGGTGACCGTCGGCGTCGCGACGAAGCTCGAGCCGGTGATCGTCACGGAGGTCCCGCCCGAGGTCGGACCGGTGTTCGGCGAGACCGCGGTCACGGTAGGCGCCGGAGGCGCGGTGGAGTAGGTGTACCCGTTCCGGAGAGTCGCCGTCTGCTGGTCGGCGTTCATGACGACGACGTCGACGAGGCCGGTGTTCGTCGCCGAGGGCGTGACGGCGGTGATCGTGGTCGAGTTGACGACGACGACGCTCGTTAGGGATTTCGCGTTCGGCGAGCCGCCGAAGACGTTGTTCGACGGGAGCTCGACGAAGGAGACCGCCGCGCCCGACGTGAAGCCGCTCCCCGTGATGGTGACGGCCTGGCCCCCCGCGATCGGGCCGCTCGAGGGAGAGATGGCGACGCCGCTCGGACCGGGAGGCACGCTGCCACCAGAGACCGAGGCGAGGCAGGTCGCACCGGTGATGTCGTCGAGGATCCCGTTGGAGGAGTTCGTCCCGGTGACGGAGAGGCGGTGAAAGACGAGCGAGGAGGTGCAGCTGTCGCCCCGCAGGTGGCAATAGCTCATCAGGGTCCCGGTCACGTTCGGGACGCCGAAGATCGTCTGGGGTGACGGGCAGGGACCCTGCGGCTCGCAGCCCCCTTCGGCCGCCAGACAGGTGTCGATCGGAGGATCGCCGTAGGTGCAGTTGTGCGTGTGCCGGGCGCCGAAGTTGTGACCGACCTCGTGAGCGAGGATCCCGAGGTCGTTCGAGACGCCCCAGTTGCCCGTGAAGATCTGGTCGATGCTGTAGCCGATTCCGTTGCAGAGGCCGCTGATCCAGGCGATCCCCGACGCCGAGTTCGGTGAACCCGTCTTCCCCGAAAGGAGCGCCGCGAGCGCCCGCCGTACGACGGTCCTCGGGTAGTTCGTTTCCCAGTAATTCGTGAACTCGTTCAGCTTCGCGCTGTCGGCCACGCCCGTCGTGTCGGTGTACGGGTCCTCGGCCTCGGTCGGGCGGAGGATCGTGTAGCCCTGCAGGATCCGGACCCCCTGGTCCATCGTCGCGCTCGCGTCGCGTTCGTAGATCAGGGTCATCGCGGCGACGAGGCTGGCGATGTAGGTCGTCGTGGCCGACGTGCTGCCTCCGTGGCGCAGGGTGATGTACTCGGCGTCCGTGTCGAACGCGAGGACGGCCGTCCGGGTGGGGCTCGCCAGCGCCGAGAGCTCCGACGGCGGCGGCGCATCGGCGACGCCGAGCTCTTCGAAGCGGGCGGCCTCGGGTCCGTTCTCGTCCCGACCGCACGTCCACGTCGGCGCGTCGTCGACCCCGTGTCGGGACCCGGCGAAAAGGACCCGCAGTCGACCCGAGGAGGTCTCGGCGTCGTCGGGCTCGAGCTCGACCACCCCTCCCGGACCGAGGCAGAGGCCGCCCCGGATCCCCGCGACAGGGTCCGCCCAGGCCACGAGGCGGACCTCCTCGCCCGGATCCACGGTCCGACCGCGGAAGAAGGCGAGCGGCGAGCGCGGGAGCTCGACCTCGCGCCCGTCGACGAACCGGACGATCCGAGCGTCCGGAGCGTAGACGTCGAACCGGTGAAGCACGACCTGGCGTCGCACGCCCGGGGCGACGGGCCAGTCCTCCAGGCGGATCGACTCTTCCGGCGCGAGGGACCGGAGGGCCGCGACGACCCGATCGTCGAATCGGACGAGCTCCATGTCGCTCCGTCCGTCGGGGGCGTCGACGATCGGTCCGGGCGGCGCGGCGGGGAGGCCGATGGCGTCGGCCGGGAGCGCCGAGACACGATGCGGGAAGGCCGCCAGAGCCAGGACCGCGAAGAACGAAACGCTCGCTTTTCTCATCGAACCCCCTCCCGGCTCGCCCTCGAGCCGGACGCGATCGCTCGCGGCCTCCAATCTAGCCCTTTCGTGTTGCGGCATCCAGCAGGGCAGCCTGGCACGGCGATATCCCTCTTGTAGTGTCGGAGGCTCACGCTGCCGAACACGGACGCTAGAGGGGATGCGACCACGGGGAACCCGGCTCGTCCGCGGTCCAGTCGACGGACCGAGACGCGCGGCGTAGCGTGCCGGAACCATGTGGAACGGACGCCGATCCGGCCCCTCCGCCTCCGGCCTTCGAGGCGCTGCCGCGATCTTCGCGTTTTCCCTGCTCGTCGTACCGGCGCTTCTCGCCGCCCCGACCGCTCGTGCACAGCTCGTCGTCTACGACGACACCCTCCGGAACGGCTTCGCCGACTGGTCGTGGGGGACGCACAGCCTCACGCAGACCGCCGTCGTCCGCACCGGGACGGCCGCGATCTCGTTCGAGCCGGACGGCTGGGCGGGACTCTTCTTCCATCGCGACGCGGGGTTCACGGGCACAGAGTACGAGGCGATCGAGCTCTGGGTCCGCGGTGGAGGCGCCGCGGGACAGCAGATCACCGTGGCCATCATCAGCGGCGGAAGCCCCGCGGGCTCCGCGATGCCCCTCGCCGGGTTCGTCGAGGGGGGGAGCATCCCCGCGGGAGCCTGGGCGAAGGCGACGGTGCCGTTCTCGGCTTTGGGCCTTTCGACCGGGAGCTGGGACGGCCTTTGGCTCCAGGACGCCAACGGCGGAAACCAGCCGACGCTCTACGTCGACGACGTCCGGCTCCTGCCGCGCACGTCTCCTCCGCCGCCCCCTCCCGTCGGCGGCGCCGTGACGGTCGCCGTCGACTCGTCGCTCGACCGGCGCGCGGTGAGCCCGCACATCTTCGGCGTGAATTTCGGGGCGGCGTCGCAGGCCGCGGCGATGAAGTGGCCGGCGCGACGCTGGGGCGGCAACTCGGTGACCCGCTACAACTGGCAGAACGACACGTCGAACAAGGGCTCCGACTGGTTCTTCATGAACGTGCCCGACGACAACCCCGACCCCGGCTCGCTGCCGTTCGGCTCCTCGGCCGACCGCTTCCTCACCGAGACGCGCGCATCTGGCGGTGAGCCGATCCTGACCGTCCCGCTGATCGGCTGGACGCCGAAGGCGCGGCAGAAGGACTGGGGCTTCTCCGTCGCGAAGTACGGCGCGCAGACGGAGAACGAATGCACCGCGTCCGGCTGGCCCGACTGGTGCATCGCCGACGCGGGGAACGGCGTGAGAGCCGCCGGCGGAAACGTGACGGGGAACGACCCTCTCGACACGTCGATCGCGATCGGTCCGTCGTTCGTCACGGCCTGGATGGACCACCTCGCCGCGCAGTTCGGGACGGCGGGGAACGGCGGGATCCGCTGGTACGCCCTCGACAACGAACCTGCGCTCTGGAACTCCACGCACCGCGATGTCCACCCCGAGCCGCTCACGTTCGACGAGCTCTGGACGAGGACACGCGACACCGCCGCCGCAATCAAGGCGAAGGACCCGGCCGCCGTCGTCTTCGGACCGGTGTCGTGGGGATGGTGCGAGTACTTCTACTCCGCCGCCGACGACTGCTCACCGAACGGCGTCGACTTCATCGCCCACGGGAGCGTCCCGCTCACACAGTGGTATCTCCGACAGGTCCGGCAGTACGAGGAGCAGCACGGCGTGCGCCTCGTCGACGTCCTCGACGTCCACTACTACCCGCAGGCGAACAACGTCGCTCTCTCGAACGACGAGTCGGCCGCGACGTCGGCGCTCCGGCTCCGGTCGCTCCGGAGCCTCTGGGATCCCACGTACGTCGACGAGTCGTGGATCGGGACGGCGGTACGGCTCATCCCGCGGATGAAGGAGTGGATTGCCGCCGAGCTCCCGGGCGCGAAGCTCGCGATCACCGAGTACAGCTGGGGGAACGACAACGGCCTCTCGAGCGCGCTCGCGCAGGCGGAGGTCCTCGGGATCTTCGCGAGGGAAGGGGTCGACGTGGCGACGCGCTGGGTGGCGCCGGCCGCGGGGTCGCTCGTGGAGGACGCGTTCCGGCTCTGGCTCGACTACGACGGCGCGGGAGCGAGGGTGAGCGGGACGAACGTGAGGGCCGTCTCGAGCGCGACGGACGCCGTGAGCGCCTACGCGGTCGAGGCCGCCGGCGGGCCGCTCCGGCTCTTCCTCTTCAACCGGGACACCGCGCAGCGGCCGGCGACGGTCACCCTCGCGGGCGGAGGCACGCGGAGCGTCCGCGTCTTCGGTTTCGACGGCACGGCGCGGCTCGCCTCGCTCGGGAACGCGGCCTTCGCCGGCGGCTCGCTGGCGCTCGACCTGCCTCCCCGCTCGGCGCGCCTCCTCGAGGTCGCCGCCGAGAGCGTGGCCCCGAGCCCGTCCTCGTTCCACACGCTCGCGCCGTGCCGGCTCGTCGACACGCGGAACGCGTCGGGGCCGTTCGGGGGCCCGGCGCTCGCCTTCGGCGAGACGCGGTCGTTCACGGTCGCGTCCGGCGCGTGCGGCGTCCCGGCCGACGCGAAGGCCGTGGCGCTGAACGCGACCGTGACCGGCTCCTCGTCTGCCGGCGCGCTGACGCTCTTCCCCGGGACCGGCATCGCGCCGATCACGACGACGATCTCCTACGGGGCCGGGCGGACCCGGGCGAACAACGCGGTGATCGGCCTCTCCGGCGGCGTCCTCTCGGTGCTGGGCCGGCAGGACTCGGGCTCGGTCCACGTCATCCTGGACGTGTCGGGCTACTTCCGGTAGGACGCGACCGCCGACGAGAGCGCCGCCGCGCCGAGGCGCGGCGGCGTCCCGGACATCCCGCCGGCACGCGCCCCGTCAGCGGTAGTAGCCGCTCACGTCGACGATCAGCTCCACCGTGCCGGTCTCCTGGCGGTCGAGGACCGACAGGACGCCGCCCACGAGGCCCATCGTCACGTTGTTCGCCCGCGTCCGACCCGCCGGAAAGTGGATCGTCGTCGCCTCCGGCGCGGGTCCCGTCCCCGGATAGAGCGTGAGGGATCCGGCGTTCGTCGGCGCCGTGACCGTGACGTTCAGAGCCACGGCCGTCGCGTCCGCCGGCACGCCGCACAACGGGCCGCTGATGTCGAAAGCCCGCGATGCGCCCGCCGTGAGCGCGGGAGCGCTCCACGGCGCCGGCACGTCGCCAAACGGTGACTGCGCGTTTCGCGTGTCGACGACGCGGCACGGAGCCAGCGTGTGGAAGGACGCGGCGGCCTTCTGCAGGAACGTGGCCGAGACCGTCGTCGGCCCGGACATCGTGAACGTGCAGGAAGCAGCGCCGCTGCAGGAGCCGCCGAGCCAGCCGGCGAATCGGGCGCTCTGGAACGGGTTCGCCGTGAGCTCGACGAGCGCTCCGTGGGCGACGATCGCGCTGCACGACTGGTCACAGCTCACCGGCGTGGCGCCCACGGCGATGGAGACGTTTCCCGAGCCGTTCCGGACGACGTCGAGCCGATGGAACGCACCCACCGGGATCGCCTTTTCTCCCCGGGCCGCGCAGTCGCCGACGCGAACGAGAAGCGAAAGATCGATGCTCGTCGCCCCCGGAGCCGGCGAGAACGTGATCGTCGGCGTCCCCTGTCCGGAATCGACCATTCCCCCCGCAATCGACCATTCGTACGTGGCGCCCGCTCCCGCGTCGGCGACCGAGGCGAGGTGACCGGCGCTTCCTTCCGGAACCGAGTCCGGTGCCGTGAGCGCCGACGACGGCGGCGAGCAGCCCGGGACCTCGAAGGACCAGAGGTCGGCGAGCAGCCCTCGTGCCCATTCGGAGTCGACTCCCGAGCCTCCGAGCAGCCGAAGCGCTCCATCCGCTCCACGCCACGTGGCCGGAGACGTCCGGCCGCCCGGCTCGTTGCCGATGGCCGGCGTTCCGATCGCGCCGTAGACGCCGACGGAATCGGGAACGTCCGAACCGTGGATCCAGGTCCAGTTCGTCCCGTCCCAGCGCCAGAGATCGTTGAACGTGCCCCTTCCCGCGGCGGACGACCCTCGGCCCCCGAAGAGCCAGAAGTGACCTCTCGCGTCGACCCAGGCGGCTCCGTCCGCCCGTCCGCCCGGCCGGTTGCCCGGAGCCGAGATCCCCTGCTCCCCATACTCGCCGTTCGCCCAGAGCGCCTGAGTGCCTCCGTAGCGCGTCCAGTAGGCCCCGTCCCAGCGCCAGAGATCGTCGACGGGCGCGGACCCGAGAGAGTCGCCGCCGTAGAGCCAGATGCTCCCCCCTCCGGTCGCCGCGGCCGCGGCGCCCGCCCGGGCCGCGGGGACGTTATCCGGCGCGGGCACGCCGGAGTTGCCACGTTCGCCGCCGGAGCTCGGCTCGTCGGAGCCGTGCACCCAGGTCCACGCGGTCCCATCCCAGCGCCAGAGGTCGTTCAGGTATCCGGAAGCGCTCCGCGCGGCGCCGTAGCCGCCGAACAGCCAGAGGTTCCCGGCCGCGCCCGCCCAGGCCGTCGCGCGCCACCGCGCGCCCGGGACGTTTGAAGCGGAAGGGACTCCCTTGACGCCGTAGACACCCGCCTGCCAGGGCGAGTCGCTACCGCCCATCCAGGTCCAGTTCGACCCGTCCCAGCGCCACAGGTCGTTCGTCAGCCCTTCGTCGTAGGGGTCGGGGCAAGCCCCGCCGAAGAGCCACAGGGAGCCCGTCGCGTCCGTCCACCCGACGGACCACGCCCTCGCCCCCGGGACGTTCGCCGTCGCAGGGACTCCCTTGGTTCCTCGGACGCCCGGCTGCTCCTCGCGATCCGAACCGCTGATCCACGTCCAGCTCGTTCCATCCCACCGCCAGAGGTCGCTCAAATAGCCGCGGCCGGCTGCTGAGTACCCCCATCCGCCGAAGAGCCAGGTGTTGCCGTCGGCGGTCCGCCACGTGACGGCGCCTTTCCGTGCTCCTGGCCGGTTGGAGGGACTCGCGAGACCCTTGACACCGTAGGCTCCGGCCTGGCTCGTCCCGTTCGAGCCCGCTGCCCAGGTCCACGCGGAGCCGTTCCATCGCCAGAGGTCGTTCAACGGTCCGAGGTTTCCCGTCGCGGACGAGCCACTGCCCCCCCAGAGCGTGACGAGCCCGGACGCGTCGAGCACGAGGGAGGTTCCGTACCGGGCCCCGGGCTCGTTCGCCGGGTCGGCGACGCCTTTCGTTCCGTAAGCGCCGGTCGCTCCCGCAGCGGCGGAGCCTCGCATCCAGGTCCAGCTCGCGCCGTCCCACCTCCAGAGGTCGTTGAGGAGATCGCCGGGACGGACAATGGAGGCGGTCCGGGTCGTCCCGCCGAGGAGCCAGACCCGTCCGACCGCGTCGGTCCACGACACAGACTGCATCCGCGCCCCGGGGACGTTTCCGAGGTCCGGTATGCCTTTCGTGCCGTAGACACTCGCCTGGCCGGGTGCGTCGGACCCTCCGACCCAGGTCCAGTTCGTTCCGTCCCAGCTCCAGAGGTCGTTGAGCTGGCCGCCGGTCGCCGCGCCGATGCCGAACCCGCCGTGCAGCCAGACCCGCCCGTCCGGGCCACTGCAGGTCGTCGCCCAGAAACGCGCGCCCGGCGCGTTCGTGGGGCTCGCCGTTCCCTTCGTCCCGTAGACGCCCGGCTGGAAGGCAACGTCCGAGCCCCCGACCCAGGTCCAGCTCGTGCCGTCCCAGTTCCAGAGGTCGTTGAGCATCTTGTTCCCCGACGGATAGGAAGGCGTTCCCCTCCCGCCGAAGAGCCACAGTCTCCCGCCCGCGTCGACCCAGGTCACGGCGTTCCGCCGAGCGCCCGGCCTGTTTCCCGGCGCCGGGACTCCCTTCGTCCCGTAGACGCCAGGCTGGTCCGGAACGTTCGCACCGTTCACCCACGTCCAGTTCGTGCCGTCCCACTTCCAGAGGTCACCGAGAGCCTGGCTTTCGATCTGGGTCCCACCGCCGAAGAGCCAGGTGTTCCCGCTCGCGTCGACCCAGGAGGCCGCACCGTACCGGGCTCCCGGGTCGTTCCCGGCCGCGGGGACGCCTTGGGTCCCGTAGACGGCCGCCTGTCCGTGTCCGTCCGAGCCTCCGACCCAGGTCCAGGTCGATCCGTCCCATCGCCAGAGGTCGTTCAGCGTGCTCTCGACCGCGCTTCGGGCGAACCCCCACCCCCCGAACAGCCAGAGGTTCCCGGCGCCGTCGCGCCACGTGGTCGCGTCACGCCTCGCTCCTGGGACGTTTCCGGGATCTGCGACTCCCTTCGACCCGTAAACGCCGAGACGGTCGACCTCCGCGACGCGGTCCGAGCCGGCATCCCAGGTCCACTGACCGGGACTCGTCGCGACCGCGGCAGCCCGCGCGACCGCGGGCTCCCCGGCATCGGGCACGCGTTCCGAGCCGACCTCGACCGCGAACAGGTTCGAACCGAGAAGCGTCAGGAGGAGACCCGTTGCGAAACGGCACATCCTGCGAAGTTTGGCACGACGCCGTGCCGTTCGCCCTACCTGGGGCGAGACCCGGCACCGCGTCCCTACCGCGTCCGCCCCGCCTTGATCGCCGCGCGGCTCTCGCGGTCGGCCTCGCGGCGCTTGATCGTCTCGCGCTTGTCGTGGAGCTTCTTGCCGGTGACGAGCGCGATCTCGACCTTGGCGCGCGGGCCCTTGAAGTAGAGGGAGAGGGGAATGCACGTGGCGCCGGTGCGCTGGAGCTTCACGGCCCACTTCAGGATCTCGCGCTTGTGGAGGAGGAGCCGCCGCTTGCGGACGGGGTCGGGGTTGTTCCAGGAGCCGGCGAGGTAGGGCGACACGTGGACCCCGTGGAGGAACGCCTGCCCGCCGGCGAGCTCGACCCACCCGTCGGTGAGGTTCGTGCTCCCCTCGCGGAGCGACTTGACCTCGGTGCCGGTGAGCTCGAGGCCCGCCTCCATCTTGTCCTCGACGAAGTACTCGTGGAACGCCTTCCGGTTCTTCGCGACGACGCGGACGGCGAGGTCCTTCTCCCTCTTCGGATGGGGCGAGGCGGGGCGCGCGGTCACGTGGCGGAGTATGCCGTGCCGGGCCGACGAGGCCGACGCGGGCTTCCCTCGGGAAGGAATGGCGGATGCTGCGAACCGGAAAAGTGTCGCACTTACGCCACACCCTGCGGCGCCGCGTCCACACGAGGGCGTCTCCGCCTGAGTGCAACCCACTCGAAATCAGCGGCTTCCGTGGCGCCGGGCTGGCATCCGGCATGCAAAGGAAGGCCGCGACATGAGGCTTCAGACGACGCTCGCCCGGACCGTAACCGTTTCGGGCGTGGGACTCCACTCCGGACACCTGGTGCGCGCGACGCTCCGTCCGGCTCCGGCCGGCCGCGGCATCGTCTTCGTCCGGACCGACGTCGGGGCCGTTCTCCCGGCGCTCGCCGAAGAGGCGGGCCGGCTCGACTACGCGACGTCGCTCGGGGAGCGCGGCCGCGAGGTGGGGACGGTCGAGCACCTCCTCTCCGCCGCCGCCGGCCTCGGCCTCGACAACCTGACGGTCGAGATCGACGGCCCCGAGCTTCCGATCCTGGACGGCAGCTCCGCCCCCTGGGTCGCCGAGATCCAGTCGGCCGGGCTCACCACCCTCGCCTCGGCGGCGCGTCCGTTCGTCGTCCCGAAGACGCTGTCGGTCCACGGCTCCGACGGGAAGTGGATCGAGATCCGCCCGGCGAAGGAGCTGCGCATCTCCTACTCGATCGACTTCCCGCACCCGGCCGTCGGCCGGCAGTCGATCTCGCTCGTCCTGACGCCCGAGACGTACGCCGCGCATCTCGCCCCGGCGCGGACGTTCGGGTTCCTGGCCGAGTACGAGTACATGAAGTCGAAGGGGCTGGCCCGCGGCGCGAGCGAGGACAACTGCATCGTCGTCGGAGAGAGCGCCGTCCTGAACGGCGGCCTCCGTTTCCCCGACGAGTTCGTGAGGCACAAGGTGCTCGACCTCGTCGGCGACCTCGCCCTGGTGGGCCGCCCGGTCGTCGGACACGTGGTGGCGCACCGCGCCGGCCACGCGCTCCACACGGCGCTCGCGAAGGAGATCCGCCAGGCGCTCGCCGGCGAGCACCTCCGCCGCGTCGAGCCGGCCCCCGAGTCGGTCGCCCTCGCCGGCCGCTGAGGATTCCGGAGATTCCGCGCACAATGCGCGGGTGCGTCCGAGGTCCCTCGTCGTCGCGGCCGCGCTGACCGCGCTCGTCGCCGCCTTCCCCGCCGCCGGCGCCGACCCGGACCGCCTCCGGATCCCCCGCGTCGAGACGACCCTCCAGGGCCGCGACGTGGCCGTGACGGCCGGGCTCTCGCGGCCGCTCCCGGAGGACGTGCGGAAGAGGCTCGCCTCGGGCCTCCCGACGACGGTGACGTGGCAGGTGCGCCTCTTCGTCTCGCGGCGGAAGTGGTGGGACGACCCGCTCGACGAGCGGCGCTACGCGGTGACGGCGACCTACCGTCCGGTCGGCGGCGACTTCGCCGTGGAGCGGAGGCTGGACGGGCGGCTCCTCGAGACGGTCGTCCTTCCGTCGCTCGCGGAGGCGGAGCGCGCCCTGTCGGCGCTGCCCGGCCTCCCCTGCTTCCGGATGGGGCCCGCCCTCGCGGGGCCGAAGCTCGCCGTGCGCGTCCGGTGCGTCTACGGGTCGCGCCTCGCGCTCGGCTTCCTCCCGACGGCGGTCGGGACGAGCTGGCGGAAGTCGCCGGTCTTCCGCTGGCGGGAGCCGGGAGGGGCGCCGTGAAGGCCGCCTGGGCGCGCGACAACCGCGTCCTGATCGGCATCGGCCTCCTCCTCGGGGCCGCGCTCGCCGGGATCTACGCCCTCGTCCTCCGCTCCCGCGCGCTCGCGGCACCGGCCGCGACGAACCGCGTGCTCCTCTTCGTCCTCACCTACATCGTCGTCGTCCTGATCCTCGCGCTCCTCTTCGTGATCGGGCGGAGCGCCGTCCGGCTCCTCCTCGACGCGCGCCGCGGCGTTTTCGGCTCGCGCTTCCAGGTGAGGATCGTCCTGACGAACGTGGGGCTCGCGCTGCTGCCGATCGCCCTCCTGATCCTCCCGACGACGGGGCTCCTGCAGCGGAGCGTCGACGTCTGGTTCGCGCCGCCGGTGACGCAGACGATCGAGTCGGGGCGCGAGGTCGTGGAGATCGTGCGGCGGCGCGCGGCCGAGCGCGAGCTCCGGGTGGCCGTCCGCCTCGCGGCCTCGCTGCCGGAGGCCCGCGGCGACACGGCGCGCCTCGCCCTCCTCGCGACCGCGCGCGAGGAGTCGGGCCTCGACTACGTCGAGCTGCGCCCCGCGGGGAACGGCGCGCGCCCCTCCGTCCTCGCGGTGAGCGCGCCGCGCTGGCCGCTGCGCGACGTGCCGGAGCCGTCGGCGGAGTGGCTCTCCGCGGCCCGCGCGCGCGGCTCGGTCCGCCGCGTCGACTCGGTGGAGGGCGGCGGCCTCGTCGGCCGGACGGTCGTCGCGGACCGCTCCGGCCTCCTCGTCCTCGGCACGTACGAGCCCCCGGCGGAAGCGGCGCCGCTCCGCGCGCTGTCGCGCTCGACGTCGGCGTTCGCGCAGCTGGAGGCGGAGCGGGGCTCTCTGCAGGCCGTGCAGGTGCTGCTCTTCCTCCTCCTCGCGCTCCTCGTCCTCCTGGCGGCCGTCTGGGTCGGTCTCGTCCTGGCCCGCCGCGTGACGGGGCCGGTCGCCGCGCTCGCCCGGTCGGTCCGGAGGGTCGGCGCGGGCGACTTCACCGCCCGGGTGGAGGTGGAGGGGACCGACGAGATCGCGACGCTCGGAAGCGCGTTCAACGCGATGACCGACGAGCTCCGCGGGAGCCGCGAGCAGCTCGTCTCGGCGAACGCCGCCCTCCGAACGGCCTACGCGCGGATGGACGAGGAGCGGCTCCGCGTGCGGACGATCCTCGCGCACCTCGACGTCGGGGTCCTCGCGTTCGGGCCGGCCCCGGCCGAGGACGGGGGCCTCTCGCGCCTCGGCGGGATGAACGACGCCGCGATGCGGATGCTCCGGACGCCCGACGCCCCGACCGGCACGCCGCTCGCGGAGCTCCTCCCCGGGGAGTGGGCGGCTCCCCTCCGGGAGCTCCTCGCGGCGGCGTTCCTCGGGAACGGCCCGCGCGAGGGGACGCTCTCGCTCTCGCCGCCCGGCGCCCGCGAGCCGCTCGTCCTCGAGGTCCACGTCACCGGCGTCGCGGGCGAGGGGCCGGAGCGGACGGCCTGGGTCGTCACGCTCGAGGACACGACGGCGCTCGTCAAGGCCGAGCGGGCCGCCGCCTGGGAAGAAGCCGCCCGGCGTATGGCGCACGAGATCAAGAACCCGCTCACGCCCGTCCGGCTCGCCGCCGAGCGGATCCGGAGGAAGGCCCGCGGCTCGGCCGGCTGCGACGCGGAGCTCGCGAAGGTCGTCGAGGAGGGGGCCGACACGATCGTCCAGGAGGTGCGCTCGCTCGCGGCGCTCGTCGACGCGTTCCACCGCTTCGCGCGGCTCCCCGAGACGCGGCTCGGCGAGCTCGACCTCGGCACGGTCGTGGCTCAGGTCGTGAAGCTGTACGAGGGGACGAAGGCCGGAGTCCGCGTCGCGGCGGAGGCGGCGCCGGACCTCCCGGCGGTCCGCGGGGACGCCGAGCAGGTGAAGCGCGCCCTCGTGAACCTCGTCGACAACGCCGTCGCCGCGACGCCGCCCGGCGGTTCGGTCTCCGTCCGCGCCTCGGTGGACGGGGGGCTCGCCCGCGTCGTCGTCTCCGACGACGGCCCGGGCATCCCGCCCGGGGAGAGGGACCTCGTCTTCGAGCCGACGTTCTCGACGAAGGCGAACGGCTTCGGCCTCGGGCTCTCGATCACGTCCCGGATCGCGGCGGAGCACCGTGGGCGCGTGATCCTGGAGGAGAATGCCCCCCGGGGATGCCGATTCGTCTTCGAGTGGCCGGCCGCATGACCCTTCGCCCGCGGAGGAGGCGGTGAGCGCCCCCGGGCCCCGGGGACAGACGGTCCTCGTCTGCGACGACGCCGCCGGGATCCGGAAGACGCTGGCGCAGATCCTCGGCGACGAGGGATACCGCGTGGAGACGTTCGAGGACGGCGGGTCGGTCCTCGCGCGCCTCGGGGAGCGGACGGGGCCGAGGCCGGCCGCGCTCTTCCTCGACGTCTGGCTGCCGGACGTCGACGGGCTCTCCGTCCTCGACCAGCTCCGCGCGCGCGGGCACGACCTGCCGGTCGTGATGATCTCCGGCCACGGCACGGTGGAGACGGCGGTGCAGGCGGTCAAGCGCGGCGCCGACGACTTCCTCGAGAAGCCGCTCGCCCTCGAGCGGGTGCTGCTGACGCTCGAGAAGGCGCTCGAGAGGAGCCGGCTCGCCCGCGAGCGCGACGTCCTCGCCCGAGAGGTCGCCCGGCAGCGGGAGCGGCTCGAGGAGGAGGAGACGCTCCTCGGCGACGGACCCGCGATGACCCGCCTGCGCGAGGAGCTCCGGCGCGCCGGGGCGTCCGACGCCCGGGTCCTGATCACGGGCGAGAGCGGCGTCGGCAAGGAGATCGTGGCGCGGACGCTCCACCGCGCCTCGCCCCGGGCGGGCGGGCCGTTCGTCGAGGTGAACGGCGCCGCGATCCCCGAGGACCTGATCGAGAGCGAGCTCTTCGGGCACGTGAAGGGCTCGTTCACCGGCGCGACCGAGGACCGGAAGGGGAAGTGGGAGGCCGCCGACGGCGGGACGCTCTTCCTCGACGAGATCGGCGACATGTCGCCGCGGACGCAGGCGAAGATCCTCCGCGCGATCCAGGACGGCAAGATCTCGCGCGTCGGCGCGACGCGGACGATCGAGACCGACGTGCGGATCGTCGCCGCCACGAACCGCGACCTGCCGAAGATGATCGCGGCCGGGACGTTCCGGGAGGACCTCTACTTCCGTCTCGCCGTCGTCCCGATCCGCGTCCCGACGCTCGCCGAGCGGACGGAGGACATCCCCGTCCTCGTCGCCCATTTCGCCGGCAAGCTGGCCCGTCGCCGCGGCCGGCGGCCGCCGACGTTCTCGCCCGAGGCGCTCGAGGAGCTGAAGCGGCGCCCCTGGCCGGGGAACGTCCGCGAGCTCCAGAACGTCGTCGAGCGGGCGCTCCTCCTCTCGGACGCCGCCGTCATCGGCCCCGAGGACCTCCCCGGCGACGTCCTCCGGCTTCCGCGCGCGGGGAGCGACGGGAGCGACGGCCTCCCGCCGGGGCAGACGCTCGCCGACGCCCGCGACGCGTTCGAGCGGCGCGTCGTCGTCCGCGTCCTCGAGGAGTGCCGGGGGAACGTCTCCCGCGCCGCGGAGCGCCTCGGCCTCGACCGGACGACGCTCCACCGGCGCCTCAGGGGCTGGGACCTCACCGACGAGAAATGACGGCTCCGGCGCCCCTCAGCGGCGGACGACCCAGCGGTCGTAGGCGAGGAGGGCGGCGGTCGAGACGAAGCCGAGGCTGGAGAGGATCATCCAGGCCTTCGCGGGCTGCATGGTGTCCTTGAGGTAGCTCTGGAGGAGGACCCCCCCGAGGGGGCCCGCAAGGAGAGCGCCCAGGGCGATCGGGAGGAACGCGAAGCCCATGAACGTGCCGACCTGCTCCTTCGGGGCGAGGTCCGCGATGTACTCGTAGTAGCGCGGCGCCTGGAGCACCTCGCCGAGGGCGAGGAGGAACATCGCGAGGGCCGCGGCCTGCCACGTCTGGAAGACGACGAGGACGAGCCAGGAGCAGCTCCCGACCGCGAGGCCGAGCGTCATCTGCGGCACGGCCCGGACCTTCTTCATGAGCGCCGCCACCGGGACCGTCAGGAAGATGACCGAGAACGACTCGAGGGAGGCGATGAACTCGAAGCGCTCCACCTTCAGGACGTCGCGGACGTAGAAGGGGAAGAGGTCGTAGACCTGCCAGAACATCACCCAGAAGCCGGTGAAGATGACGAGGAAGCCGATGAAGCGGCCGTTCGCGAAGACGAGCGCCGCGTCCTTCAGGACCTTGCCGAGCGTCCGCTCCTCGGCGCCGGGGTCCCGCTCGGGCTCCTTGAAGAAGACGAGCGTCGCGAGGAAGAGGGTGAACGAGACGAGCGACGCACCGACGAGGACCTGCGCGATGCCGAGGGAGACGCGCACCTGGCTCGCCAGGACCGGCCCGAGCCACCCCCCGATGTTCACGAGGGTGTAGTAGATGGAGTAGCCGAGGGCCTTCGTGTCCTTCGTCGTCGTCCGCGCGACGGTGCCGACGATGCACGGCTTGATGAGCGAGCCGCCGACGGCCGTGATCAGGAGGGCGCAGACGACCCAGGTCTTCGTCCCGACGGCCGCCACGAGCGGCTGCCCCATCGGCATCCCCGAGAGGCCGATGAGGAAGTACCCGAAGGAGAAGATCGCGAAGCAGGCCGCGAGGCTCTTCTTGAAGCCGAAGCGGTCGACGACGGGCCCGGCGAGGATCGGGAGGAAGTAGACGGCGAACCCGTAGAGCCCGACGAGGCTGACGCCGAACGGCCCGAGCCCGACCGTCTCCGCGAGGAAGACGGCGAGAACGATCTTCGAGCCGTAGAACGAGAAGCGCTCGAAGAGCTCGAGGACGTTGGCGACCCAGAACGAGCGGGCGAAGCCGGACTTCAGCTCCGAGAAGCGTGCGGCGAGGTCCACGCGGGCGTCAGTCGCGGCGGTCGCGGGAGATGAGCCAGCCGACGAGGACGCCGACGGCGAGCGCCCCGGCGGCCATGAGGAAGGCGTTCTCGCGCCCGACGCGGTCGACCTGCCTCCACCGCTTCGCGAGCTCTTCCTTCACCTCGCGCCGGATCTTCCGCCCCTCGGTCCCGGCCTTCTCGAGGGCGTCCTCGATCTTGTCGGCCACGTCCTCCACGGCGTCCTGGGTCTTCTCTCGAACGGCTCCCGCGCCCTCGCGGATCGAACCGACGATTCGGTCGACGTCGACCTGCGGCATGAGTCACCTCCATTGCCCGGTGGGGCCCGGCCCGATTCTCGCAGAGGCGGGGCGTCGCCCGTTTCGCTAGAATTCTCCTCCTTGGACCCCCGCTCCTTCCTCAGGGCGCTCTACCGCGCGGCGGTCTCGGCCGTCGAGCCCGGGCGGCTCGTGTCGGAGGCCCTCTCCCGCCGGGGCAGCGCCGTCGTCGTCCGTTCGGTCGAGGACCCCGGCCGGCGCGAGTTCGTCTTCGTCCCCCGGCGCGTCGTCCTCCTCGCGGTCGGGAAGGCCGCGCCGGCGATGGCGGCCGCCGCCCTCCGGGCGATCGGCGACCTCGTCGACGAGGCGGTCGTCGTCGCCCCGGCCGGCCTGGCGCCGGAGGAGCTTCCCGCCGGATGCCGCTACCTCCCCTCGGCGCACCCGGTACCGGACGAGAGGAGCCTCGCGGCCGGCCGCGAGGCCCTGGCGCTCGCCGCCGGCCTCGGCCGGGACGACCTCCTCGTCGTCCTCCTCTCGGGCGGAGGCTCGAGCCTGCTCGCGCTGCCGCCCGAGGAGGTGCCGCTCGCCGACAAGGTGAGGACCGTCTCCCTCCTCGCCGCCGCGGGGGCGCCGGCCCAGGACGTGAACCTCGTGCGCGGGGCGCTCTCGCGCCTGAAGGGGGGGCGGCTCGCCGCCGCGGCCCGCCAGGCCGACGTCGTGACGCTCGTCCTCTCCGACCTCGGCGACGTCGGCTGGCACCTCGTCGCCTCCGGCCCGACGCTCGGGGTCTCGCCCTCGCGGCGCACCGCCGCCGCGCTCCTCGAGACGTGGCGCATCCAGCCGCTCGTGCCCGCCTCCGTCCGCTCGTTCCTCGCCTCGCCTCCGGCGAACGAGGAGGTCCGGGATGGGGGCCAGCGCTGGGGCGTCCTCCTCGGCGACGTCCGGACGGCCCTCGAAGGGGCGCGGCGCGAGGCGCTCCGCTTCGGGGCCGACGTCCGAGTCCTTCCCGAGCTCCTCGCGGGCGAGGCGCGCGCCGCCGCCCGCCGTCTCGCCGTCGCCGGCGCCTCCGCCGGGAACCTCGTCCGCCGCGCCGGTGCGCCGCCGAGGCGGCTCGTCACCCTCTTCGGCGGGGAGACGACCGTCACCGTAAAGGGGCGGGGCCAGGGCGGACGCTGCCGCGAGCTCGCCCTGGCGACAGCGTTCCACGTCGACGGGATCACGGGCGCCAGCCTCCTCGTCGCGGGGACGGACGGCGTCGACAACACCCCCGACGCCGCCGGCGCCTTCGTCGACCACGCGACCCTCGCCCGCGCCGCGGAGCTCGGCCTCGACCCGGCCGCGGCGCTCGCCGGAAACGACTCGGGCCCGTTCTTCGCGGCGCTCGGAGACGCCTTCGCCCCCGGGCCGACCGGGACCGCCGTCGGAGACGTCGCCTTCGTCCTCGCCCCGGGCGGCGAGGGCGTCCCGGCAGCCCTCGACCTCCCGGAGGAGGGGATCCCCCTCCCCGACAGGATCTGACCGATGGCCCGCCCCGCCTCCCGGTCCGCCTCCGCGCTCTCTCCCCGGGCCACCCTGACGCTCGAGGAAGACGGCGCCCGGCACACGTTCCACCTCGATCACGCCGTGACCGTGGGGCGCGACCCGGCATGCGACGTCCTCCTCTCGTCGCCGACGGTCTCCCGCCGCCACGCCCTCGTCTTCCCCGACGTCGAGGGATGGACCGTGCGGGACCTCGGGAGCGGCAACGGGACGTTCCTCGACGCCCGCCGCGTCGACGAGGCCCCCCTCCCGAACGGCGTCGCGCTCCGGTTCGGGAGCGTCCCGGCCTGGTTCGAGGAGGAGCCGCAGGAGCCGCTCTCGCCGAGCCAGAAGCTCCAGCGGGCGCTGACGCAGACGCTCTCGATCCAGCCGGCGAAGCGGGCGAGGAAGAAGGCCGCGGTCGCGGCCCTCGCGGGCGGCGTGGCGCTCCTCCTCGGCGCGACGTTCTGGCACCGGGGCTGCTCGGCGCGCGGCGCCGGCCCGGACATCCCGGTCGAGGCCGCCGCCCCGGTCGCCGGCTCCACGGAGCGGCCCGGCTGAGGGCATTCCGGGCTCCCGCGGCCGGCCGGCCGTCGTATAACGGAGCATCACCCGCGGGGAATGCCCCCGGAAGGAGACGCCCAAGATGGCCACGAAAGTCGGAATCAACGGGTTCGGCCGCATCGGCCGCCAGGTCCTCAAGGCGATCCGCGACAAGTACCCCACCGAGCTCGAGGTCGTCGCCGTCAACGACATCGGCGACCTCAAGACCATGGCCCACCTCCTCAAGTACGACTCGACCTACGGGCGCTTCGACGGGACGGTCGAGGTTTCTGGCGAAGACCTCCTCGTCGACGGCCGGCACCTGAAGATGCTGAAGGAGACCGACCCGGCCGCGCTGCCGTGGAGGGACCTCGGCGTCGACATCGTCATCGAGTCGACCGGCCTCTTCACGATCAAGTCCGACGGCGTGAACAAGAAGGGGAAGACCGTCAAGGGGGCCGAGAACCACATCACGAAGGGGGGCGCGAAGAAGGTCATCATCTCCGCCCCTGCCGAAGGCGAGGACCTGACGATCGTCCTCGGCGTCAACGAGAAGTCCTACGACCCCGCGAAGCACCACGTCGTCTCGAACGCCTCCTGCACGACGAACTGCCTCGCGCCGGCCGCGAAGGTCGTCCACGACCGCTGGACGATCCAGCGCGGCTTCATGACGACGATCCACGCCTACACGAACGACCAGCGGATCCTCGACCTGCCGCACAGCGACCTGCGCCGCGCGCGCGCCGCCGGGCTGTCAATCATCCCGACGACGACCGGCGCCGCGAAGGCGGTCGCCCTCGTCATCCCCGACCTGAAGGGGAAGTTCGACGGCTACTCGCTCCGCGTCCCGACGCCGACCGTCTCCGTCGTCGACTTCACCGCGCAGCTCGCGACGCCGACGACGACCGACGAGCTCCGCCAGGCGTTCCGCGACGCCGCCGCCGGTCCGATGAAGGGGATCCTCGCCGCCATCGACGAGCCGCTCGTCTCGGTCGACTTCAAGGGCGACCCGCACTCCTCCTCCGTCGACCTGCCGTTCACGATGGTCCTCGGCAAGGAAAAGAGCGACTTCGTGAAGGTCGTCACCTGGTACGACAACGAGTGGGGCTACAGCATGCGGACGGCGGACCTCGCCGCCCTCATGGCGAAGACGCTGTAGGTTCGCGCCGCCGGGGCGCGCAGCGCGCGACCCGAGCCGGGACCGTGGAGACAAGGGGAGGCCGCGCGGCCTCCCCTTTCGTTTCCGGGCGCCCCTATGGCTCGAGGTTCGCGCGTCCGCGGCGACGGCCGCGTCAGTCGACGCGACGCCAGAACGAGCTGGCCCAGTCGATTCGCCGCCCGTCCGGGCTCACGCGTCCCCGCTGCGGCCCCCACGCGTCGGCGACGACGGTCGTGCCGTCGACGTAGCGCCCGGTCGACCTCTCCGACGGCGTCCTGTGGATCACGAAGACGAGCCCGCCGTCCTTCTCCTCGATGCTGCAGTCCCCCGTCTTCTTCCCGCCCGCCCAGGCCTCCCAGCGGCCCGCGAGACGCGGAGGCGGCGCCGGCGACGTCGAGCTTCCCTCCTTCGCGTCGTCGACGCGCTCCCAGACGGAGCCCTCCCACTCGATCCGCCGCCCATCCGCGCTCACGCGGCCGCGCTGCGGCCCCCACTGGTCGGCGACGACGATCTTGCCGTCGACGAACCGGCCGGTCGACCTCTCCGCCGGAGTCCGATGGATGACGAACACGAGGCCGCCGTCCCTCTCCTCGACGCTGCAGTCGCCCGTCTTCTTCCCGCCCACTTTCGCAACCCAGCGTCCGGCGAGACGCGGACCCGGCCGGGCGGCGCTCGTCGGCACGACGGCCGGCCCCGACGAGCCCGACGCGCCGGTCTCGATCGTCACCTGCGAGCGCTGCGACCACTGCTCGAATCCGCCGGACCCGTGCATCTGGCAGGGCGGGGAGAGCGCGACGTCGAGCTCGTAGGTGCGCGCCCCGAGGCGGTACGTCGAGACCTTCTCGAGCGGAAGCCCGTCCACCCAGGCGCCGGTCGTCTTTCGGCCCGCCTGGGTCACCTCCGTGGCGACCCAGTCGAAGCCCGGCGTCAGGGCCCATCCCTGGAGGCGTCCGTTCCGGACCTCGTTGAACCGGACCGGGATGAGGTCGATCTTCCCGGCGGAGCGGTACGGGTCGAGGCGAATGCGGATCGTCGCCTCGCCCGGCCCCGCGACCTTGAATCGTTTCGTGACGGAGGCCTCGCATTCCTTCGCCCCGGAGAACGACCGGTAGGCCGCCTTCAGCTCCAGCGTCTCGGCGGCGAGAGGCGTCCCGATCGCGAGCCCGACCGCGAGGGCGCACGGAACGAGAACTCCGGACCTGCCTCGACCGAACATGCTCTCCTCCTCCCGGGACCGGACGGAAGCGGAGCGGACCGCCTCCCGGTCAGGCCCCCATCTTCATCAGCTCCTCGTACGCCGAGAGCGTCAGGAACTCCGGCAGCTCTTCGCTCCGGATCATCTCGTCGAAGAGCCGTGCGGCGAGCTCGTAGCGCCCGGCGCCGACCCCCTCCTCGGCGAGGCGCGCGCGGACCGCGCCGACCTCCTCGTCGAAGACCTGTCCGTAGAGCTCGGGAGTGAGCGTCCGGCCGTCGGCGAGCGTCACGCGGTTCCTCAGCCACTGCCAGACCTGCGTCCGCGAGATCTCCGAGGTCGCGGCGTCCTCCATCAGGTTGTAGAGCGGGACGCAGCCGTTCCCGCGGAGCCACGCCTCGAGGTAGAGGATCCCGACGTTCAGGTTCTGGCGGAGCCCCTGCTCGGTGATCGGCCCCTCGGGGACGGTCAGGAGGTCCTTCGCGGTGATCTCCTTCGCCGGCATCGCGGTCGCGATCTGGTTCGGCTGCGGCATCCCCGCGTCGAAGACCTCCATCGCGATCGGGACGAGGCCAGGGTGGGCGACCCAGGTCCCGTCGTGCCCCGCCCTCACCTCGCGGAGCTTGTCGGCGCGCACCTTCGCGAGGGCCGCCTCGTTCGCCGCCGGGTCGTTCTTGATCGGGATCTGCGCCGCCATGCCGCCCATCGCGTGAATGCCCCGCCGATGGCAGGTCCGGATGAGGAGCGTGACGTAGGAGGCGAGGAAGTGCTTCTCCATCGTCACGAGGCCGCGGTCGGGGAGGACGTAGCCGGGGATGCGTCCGAGCCTCTTGATGAAGGAGAAGATGTAGTCCCAGCGGCCGCAGTTGAGCCCGGCGGAGTGGTCGCGGAGCTCCCAGAGGATCTCGTCCATCTGGAACGAGGCGAGGATCGTCTCGATGAGGACGGTCGCGCGGATCGTCCCGTGCGCGACGCCGAGGTCCTTCTGCGCCTTCGTGAAGACGTCGTTCCAGAGGCGCGCCTCGAGGTGGTGCTCGAGCTTCGGGAGGTAGAACGCGGGAGTCTTTCCCCGGGCGATCAGGCGGCGCCCCCCGTGGAAGAGGAAGAGGCCGAAGTCGAAGAGGCTCCCCGAGCAGGGCTTCCCGTCGACGAGGAGGTGCTTCTCGAGGAGGTGCCAGCCGCGCGGCCTCACCATGAGGACCGCGGTCTTCTCGTTCAACCGGTACTCCTTGCCGGTCTCCGGAGCGCGGTACGCGATCGTCCCCTCGACGGCGTCGCGCAGGTTGAGCTGCCCTTCGACGCAGTTGGCCCAGGTGGGCGAGTTCGCGTCCTCGAAGTCCGCGAGGAAGACGCTCGCGCCCGAGTTGAGGGCGTTGATGACCATCTTCCTCTCGACCGGGCCGGTGATCTCGACGCGCCGGTCCTCGAGCATCGCGGGGATCGGCGCGACGTTCCAGTCGCCGCGCCGGATCTCTTCCGTCTCCGGGAGGAAGTCGGGAAGGACGCCGGCGTCGATCCGCCTCTGGACGTCGACGCGCCGGGCGAGGAGCTCCTCCCTCCGCGCGCCGAAAGCGCGATGGAGAGAGGCGACGAAGCGGAGCGCGTCGGGCGTGAGGATCTCGTCGTACCGAGGACCGATCGGGCCGAGGACCTCGATCCCTTCGCTCGCGAGGACGGATAGTGCGTTGCTCTCGGGCACGGGGGCCTCCTCGTTCGACCGTCTCGGAATGCTCCCCGCAGTTTAAGGTGTCGCGCCGCGACGCGGCACGCGGCCGGAGGGCTCGCGCGGCGCGGATATGCTTCCGGGACCGATGCGGCTCGCCCTCCCGCCCCCGCACCCCGGCCGCCGGCTCCGCCGCGCGGCGGCGGCCGCGCTCCTGCTCGGCGCGCTCCCGCTCGCGGCCGCTCCTCCGAGGGGCCGCATCGAGCCGGGCTTCGGCGTGACGCCCGGCGGCCTCGTCTGGGTCGTCGAGCCGGCCGCGCGGCGGCTTCGGCGTGACGCCCGGCGGCCTCGTCTGGGTCGTCGAGCCGGCCGCGCGGCGGCTCGTCCTGCGCGAGACGGGCGGGTCGGTGCTCGCGGCCTTCCCGATGGCGGCCGACGAGGGGTACGTCCTCGGTGCGACCGACTCCGGCGCGCGGGTGACGGCTCCGACGCCCGACGGCCTCCGGCGCCTCCCGTCGCGGACGGCGGGCGAAACGCACGTGGAGACGCGCTACGTCTTCCGCGGCGCCGACGGCGCGGTCCGCGCGACCGCCCGGACGACCGCGCTTCGCGGGGCGGAGCCCGCCTTCCTCGGCGACGAGGCCTGGCTCGTCCGGCGGGAGACCGGGAGCTTCCTCCTCGTCCGGGTCGGCCCCGACGGGGAGACCCCGGCCGGCGCGATCCGGGAGAGCGAGGTGAGAAGGCTCGCAGGGCGAACGACCGCGCCGCGCGTCTTCGCGGGCTTCCCTCCTTCCGTCCTCTTCCCCGGGGCGCGCGCCGAGGTCCTCTGGACCGCCCCCACCGGCCTCGTCGTCCCCGACCCTCTCGAGGCCTGCGGAGAGGGACGCTCCCGTTTCCTCTACCGCCACCCCGAGGGCCTCGTGCGCGGGTCGATCCGGACGGCCCCCTCCGCGGACTCCTCGTGGGGCGGTGAGGCGCTCGCCGTCGCGGAGCTCTTCGACGGCGACGGGCGCCTCCTCCGCTCCGCGCCGCTCGGCCGCTGGGCGGAGCTCTTCCCTCTTCCCGACGGCGGCCTCCTGGGCCTGGACGGCATGGAGGCCGCGCGGTTCGACGACCGATTCGTCGAGGTCTCGCGCACGGTCCTCCCGCTCGAGGAGGGCTCCGACGCGGAGGCGGCCACGCGGGTCGTCGAGCAGCTCCGGCGGCTCGAACGGCTCGGGGCGCGGGCCTCGGGAGCCGAGTGGGCCGAGCTCGCTCTCCTGCCGGGGGCTCCGGCCGGGAGCCACGTCGCTCTCGCGCGCCGCGACCCGGACGGGGCGCTGACGCGGCTCGCACGGGTCCCCGACGGGGACGCCGCCACCCTGCTCGCCGCGCGGGCGGTCGGACACCTCGTCGACCTCGTCGAGACGGAGGAGCGCCCCGGCCTTCGGCGCAGCCTCAGGGCGCTCGCCGAGAAGGGGGGGCCCGTCTGGCTCCGGCGAGCCGCCGCGTTCGTTCTCCTCGCCGGCCCCGGCGAGGCGCCCGCCTGGGCGCTCCCGACCGTGGCCGAGGCGGTGGCCGCCGGGACCGCCGGCGACGCGTACGAGCTTCCTGACGAGGCCTGGACGGTCGAGCTCGCGGAGCTCGTGACGGCGGTCGACCGGGCGCGGATCGACCGGAACGCGGAGGAGCGTCCGGAGCTCGCCGAGGCGCTTCTTGCCGGAAGCCTCGACGACGCCTTCTCGTCCTCGTTCGAGGAGCTCCGCTTCCACGCCCCGGCGCGTCTCTTCGCCCGGACGCTCCTCGACTGCGCCGCCGGGCCGCCCTCGGTCGCGGGACTGCTCGCGCTCACCCGCGTCGCGGAGGCCGCGATCGAGGCGGCACCCTCGCCCGCCGAGGTGCTCTTCGGCCGAAGCGACGAGAAGAAGGCCGCGGGAACCCGCGGCTCGCTCGCCGGGGCGTTGCTCGAGGCGCGCGAGTCGCCCGAGCCCTCCCTCCGCGCCGGGGCCCTCGCGCTCGGGCCGCTCGTCGGCCTCCCGCTCGACGCCGGCCGCTTTCGCTCCGAGGTCCTCCACCGCCCGCACCTCGGCGCGCTGGCCGCGCTCGGCCTCCTCTCCGACCGCTCCCTGCCGCCCCGGAGCTGGGTCGGTCTCTTCGCCGAGCTCCTCGCGGGGGCCCGCGCCGCCTCGGCCGACCCTTCGGCCTGCGCCGTCAGCGGGTGGCCGCTCCTCCAGGCGGAGGGCGACGGAAGCCGCGACCGCTACTGCAACCTCTTCGCGATCGTCCGCTTCGCGGCGCTCGACCTCGGCGGCGAGGACGACCCGGCCGTCGTCTCGCGCGAGCGCGTCGTGCTTCTGGCCGAGCTCGCACGCTCGTCTTCGGCCCCGCCCGAGCTCCGCGCCGAGCTGAAGCTCGCCCGGGCGCTCCGCGGGACGGCCTCCGAGGACGAGGTCGCCGAGCTTCTCGACGAGAGGGGGCTCGCCTTCGCCTACCGGCGCATCGCGCTCGAGAAGGTGCGTCCGCCCGCGCCGCGCCTCTCCTCCCACCTGGAGCGCGAGCTCGCTTCGGGCCGGGTCCCCGTCGCCGAGCGCTCGACCTGGCTCGACGCCCTCACCCGCCTCGATCCGGCCGCGGGCGACCGCGTCGCCGCCGAGGCGTGGGCGCGGGGGAGCGTCCCTCTCGACGGGGACGACGGGGAGGCGGGCGCCTTCTGCCGGGCCCTCGACGCCGACCGCGTCCGACAGAGCGAGCCGCTCCGGAGAGCGCTCCGGGAGGCGCGTGCGCGCCCCGCCGCGAGCCTCGAGGCCGCCTCGATCCTCGCGAAGGCGGGCGACGCCGGTTCCGCCGGTCCGCTCGCGGACGCCCTCCTCGAGCGATGTCCCGCCTGCACGTCGGCGTCGGAGCTCGCCGCGCTCTTCGGGCCGCTCGGAGAGGCCGGGCGCGCGGAGCTCGCCCGCCTGGCGGAGGAGACGCTCCCGTTTGGCGTCTCGCCGCTCGAGGCGCTCTTCGAGCTCGACCCGACGCGCGCCGAGACGCTGGCCCTCGACGACCTCGACGCGGCGCTCGAGAGGGGTTGCGTCCCGGAGCCGCTCCTCGCCGCGCTCCTCGGGAACGGCCTCGACCCGTTCCCGAAGCTCCTCTCCGCGCTCGAGGAACGGGGCTGCGACCGGACGCGCCTGCGGCCCGGCGAGCCGGTGGCGGTCGGCCTGGCGCGTCCCTCGGGAACGGAGTCCGGCGACGCGGCCCGGAGCGCCCTCGACGCCGCGCCGACCGAGCTCTGTCGCCGCGCCGTCGCCCTTCTCTTCGGCATGGAAGAGGAGCTCCCCGCGGATCGCCCGGAGGGACGGTGACGGTCCCCGCCCCCCCTCCGAAGGTGGTAGTCGTCGGCGGCGGCTTCGGCGGCCTCTCGGTCGTCCGCGGCCTCCGCGGGGCTCCGGTGGACGTGACGCTCGTGGACCGGCGCAACTTCCACCTCTTCCAGCCGCTCCTCTACCAGGTGTCGTGGAGCCCGACCTGACGCTCCCGGGGCGGCCCGAGCTCTTCGTGATCGGCGACCTGGCGCTCTTTCCCGGTCCGTCCGGCCGTCCCCTCCCGGGGGTCGCCCCGGTCGCGATGCAGCAGGGAAGACACGTGGCGCGAACGATCCGGGACAGGCTCGAGCGGCGGCCCCCGCGCCCCTTCCGCTATGTGGACAAGGGGAGCCTCGCGACGATCGGACGCGCCTCCGCCGTCGCCGAGATCGGCGGCCTCCGGTTCGGCGGGTATCCCGCGTGGCTCGCCTGGCTCTTCGTCCACCTCCTCTACATCGTTCAGTTCGGCAACCGCGTCCTCGTCCTCGTCCAGTGGGCCTGGAGCTACCTCACGTGGGCCCGCTCGGCCCGCCTCATCACGGCCACTCATGCGGAGACCCCGTCTCCGAATGGAACTTCGTCAGACCGGTGACGTACTTCGATAACGAGTGCAACCGCACGCTCCCTACAGGCTCAAGGAGGCCTCGACGATGACCTGTTCGCCTTTCCGGCCGCGCCTCGCGCGGCTCCTGCTCGCGTCGGCTCTCGCCGTTCCGATGGCGGTATCCGCCGCCGCCCCCGCCCCCAAGGGGCTCCCGCCGCTCCTCGACCGGGAGCTCTTCTTCGGCAACCCGGAGATCGCCGGCGCCCAGCTCTCCCCCGACGGGAAGTGGACCGCCTTCCTGAAGCCCTGGAAGGAGACCCGGAACGTCTGGGTGAAGAAGACGGGCGACCCGTACGACAAGGCCCGCCTCGTCACCGCCGAGCCGAAGCGCCCGGTGGCCGGCTTCTTCTGGAGCCGCGACTCGAAGTACATCCTCTTCGTGAAGGACAACGAGGGCGACGAGAACTTCAACGTCTGGGCCGTCGACCCGGCCGCGAAGGCGGAGGCCGGCAAGGACGCCCCCCCCGCGCGGAACCTCTCCGACGCCAAGGGGGTCCGGGCGCAGATCTACGCCGTTCCGAAGAAGGACCCCGACACCGTCTTCATCGGCCTGAACGACCGCGACGCCGCCTGGCACGACGTCTACAAGGTGAAGATCTCGACGGGCGAGCGGACGCTCCTCCGAAAGAACACCGAGAAGATCTCGGGATGGGTCTTCGACCTCGACGGCCAGCTCCGGCTCGCGGCCCGCATCGCCGAGAACGGCGACACCGAGGTCCTCCGGGTCGACCCGGAAGGCTTCGTCAAGATCTACTCCTGCAGCGTCTTCGAGAGCTGCGGCCCGGTTCGGTTCCACAAGGACGGTAAGCGGGTCTACATGGAGTCGAACAAGGGCGCTTCGGACCTCGCCGCCCTCCTCCTCTTCGACCCGGCCACCGGGAAGGAAGAGCCCGTCGAGATCGACCCGAAGGGGCGCGTCGACTTCGGGAACGCGATCTTCTCCGAGGCGACGGACGAGCTCGCCGCGACGACCTACGAAGACGAGAAGACCCGGATCTACTTCCGCGACAAGGCGTGGGAGGCCGACTACCGCCTCCTCGAGAAGAAGCTCCCGGGCCGAGAGATCATCCCCGCCGGCGCCACGGCCGACGACCAGCTCTGGATGGTGACGGCCTACTCCGACGTCGACCCGGGGACGCGTTACCTCTTCGACCGCAAGTCGAAGAAGCTCTCCGTCGAGTACGTCTCCCGCGAGCGCCTCCCGCGCGAGCACATGGCCCCGATGACGCCGATCAGCTACCCGTCCTCCGACGGGCTGATGATCCCGGCTTACCTGACCGTTCCGAAGGGTGTCCCCGCGAAGGGTCTTCCCCTCGTCGTCTTCCCGCACGGGGGCCCCTGGGCCCGCGACTCCTGGGGCTTCAACAACTACGCCCAGTGGTTCGCGAACCGCGGCTACGCCGTCCTCGCCCCGAACTTCCGCGGCTCCACCGGCTACGGGAAGAAGTTCCTGAACGCCGGCAACAAGGAGTGGGGCCTGAAGATGCAGGACGACATCACGTGGGGCGTCAAGCACCTCGTGAAGGAAGGGATCGCCGACCCGAAGAGGGTCGCCATCATGGGCGGCTCCTACGGCGGCTACGCGACCCTCGCCGGCCTGACCTTCACCCCGGACCTCTACGCCGCGGGCGTCTCGCTCGTCGGCCCGTCTAACCTCCTGACGCTCCTCGAGACGATCCCGCCGTACTGGGAGGCGATCCGGATCATCTTCCACGAGCGGATGGGGAACCCGAACACGCCCGAGGGGAAGAAGCTCCTCGAGGCCGCCTCGCCGCTCAACTCGGCGACGAAGATCGTCAAGCCGCTCCTCGTCATCCAGGGGGCGAACGACCCGCGCGTGAAGAAGGCCGAGTCGGACCAGATCGTCATCGCGCTGCGCGACCGCGGCTTCCCGGTGGAGTACATCTGCGCCCCCGACGAGGGGCACGGCTTCGCGCGCCCCGTCAACAACATGGCGGCGATGGCCGCCTCCGAGGCTTTCCTCGCGAAGCACCTCGGCGGCCGGTTCCAGGAGGGCGGGACGCCCGAGGTCGTCGCCCGCCTCAAGGAGATCACCGTCGACCCGAAGACGGTCACGCTCGCGAAGAAGGTCGACGCGGCCGCCGTCGGCGCACCGAAGCCGGTTGCGGAGCTCGTTCCCGGCACCTACGTCTACGCCGGAACGATCTCGGCGGGCGGACAGAGCATGCAGGTCTCCGCGACTCGCGTCATCAAGGCGGACGGCGAGACCTGGGTCGTTTCCGACACGGCGAAGATGCCGATGGGCGAAGCGACCGACGTCACGACGCTGGCGAAAGGAACGCTGATCCCGGTGAAGCGGAGCATCCGGCAGGGTCCGGTGGCGATCGAGCTCGCCTTCGCCGACGGCAAGGCGACCGGGACGATGGCGATGGGAGCCGAGCCGAAGCCGATCTCGGCCGACCTCGGCGGCCCGCTCTTCGCCGACGGGAACGCGGCGTACGACTCGATCGCGACCCTCCCGCTCGCCGCGGGGTACGCGGCGACGTACCGCAACTTCGACGTGCAGAAGCAGAAGGCCACTCTCCGACAGCTGAAGGTCGCCGGCACCGAGGAGGTGAAGGTGGCCGCGGGGACGTTCTCGGCGTGGAAGATCGAGCTCACCTCGGCCGAGGGGGAGCCCGGGGCGACGACGCTCTGGGTCGACTCCGCGAGCCGGAAGGTCGTGAAGACCTCCACGACGCTGCCGCAGATGGGCGGCGCGGTCGTGACGTCCGAGCTCCAGCCTTAGGAAGGCCTCTTCGGGATTCTCAGGGGGCGGCGACCCGGACGGGTCTCCGCCCCCGTTCCTTCTCCGAGCCGATTCATCCCGCGTGCGCGGCGGCGGCGACGCCTCAGGCGTCGGCTCCGACGACGGACGCGAGGTGGGTCACGGGGACGCGGGCGGCGAGGGCAGCCTCCTGAACGTCCTTGAAGCCCCTCTTCACCTGCCGGGCCGCCCACTCGATCCGGATCCTGCGGTCGAGCTCTTCTCCGGTTCGGGGCTTGATCGCGAGTCCGTCCATGTCGCGTCTCCGTGGCGCGGGGCGTCGGTCGCGCCGCACGCCCCTCTTACGACGGATCTCGGGCACGGGGATTTCACCGGGCCATCGCGTCTCCCCGCGCTTCGGTATCGTCGTCGCAACGCAGAGGCGCACGTTCCGAAACCTCGACGGCGAGGAGGTCCTCCTCAGATGCACGAGCGTGAAGAGGGACGAGAAGGCGGCCGCGAAGGCGAAGGTCCCGCCGGTCGTCGTCCCCGTTCGGCGGATTCCGACGCCGCCCTGAGGGGGCCGGAGGCGGCGCCGGTCAGCCCAGGGCGGAGGGCTCGGCCGGGGCCGCCAGGTCGTGCAGGGCGTCCTTTTCGTCCTCGAAGACGTGGAAGACGGGGAGGAGGGCCGCCAGGTGGAGCGTCTCCTTGACCCTCTTCGGAAGCCGGAGGAGCCGCAGCTGGGCGCCGAGCTTGTTGCAGAGCTTGTGGCTCGCGACCAGCTCCCCGATCCCGGCGCTGTCGACGACCTGGACCCCGGAGAGGTTCAGGAGGATCTTCTTCCACCCCTCGGCGAGGAGCTCGTTCACGACCTCGCGGAGGATCTCGTCCCCGATCCCCCCCACGAGCCGCCCGGTCAGGTCGGCGACGACGACGTCGCCCTTCTTTCGGACCTCGACGTGCATGGTGGGCTCATCCTAGCAGCCCTACCGGGAACGGTGTGCTCTACCTCGGACCTGGGGGGTCCGGGGGGCGGCGAACAGCGCCCCCCGGAGAGCGCGCCCCCCGGTGAGGCTGGCAGGAGGAGGGATCAGGCGGGGGGGCGCGTGACGAGGGTCGGCGCCGTGGGCGAGCCGGGAAGCCCCCCGCCCGCCGGGAAGACCCAGCCGGCCCCGGCGGAGGGGAGACCCTCGAGCGCGGCCGCGAGCGCCGTGGCCCAGGCGACGATGTCGCGCGGGCGGGCCTCGGGCTTCTTGTCGAGGGCCGCCCGGAACGCGGCGTCGACCGCCGCGGGCGCCGCGGGGAGGAGCGCGGAGACGGGCGGGGGCGGGTTCCTTACGACGTCGACGAAGACCTTGTCGAGGTCCCGCTCCACCGTGACGCCGCGCCCCGTCAGGGCGAGGTAGCAGACGGCGGCGAAGGAGTAGACGTCGGCCCTCTCGTCCACCTCCCGCCCGGAGATCTGCTCGGGCGGCATCCAGGCGGGCGTCCCGACGATCAGGCCGCTCTGGGTGAGGTTCCGGTCGCCGTCGACCCGCTTGGCGAGGCCGAAGTCGAGGACCCTGACGCGGAACCCGTCGCCCGCCGGAGAGAGGAAGACGTTCTCCGGCTTGACGTCGCGGTGGACGATCCCCGCCCCGTGGGCCGCGCCCAGCGCCGCCGCCCCCTGCCGGAGGAGGGAGGCGACCTGAGCCGGGGTCCCCGCGCCCGTGAGCCGGTGGAGGTCCGCGAGGTCCCGGCCGTGGAGCCGCTCCATGACGAGGAACATGGAGCCGTCCCCGAGGTCCCCCGAGTCGTAGAGCTCGACGACGTTCGGGTGGCGGATCGCGGCGATCGCGTTCGCCTCCTGGACGAACCGGCGCCTCACCGTGGCGTTCCGGAAGTGCTCGGGCTTGACGACCTTCAGGGCGACGACGCGGTCCAGCTTCTCGTCGTACGCCTCGAACACGGCGCCCATCCCTCCTTCGCCGAGGAGGAACCGGAGAGCGTAGCGGTCGAGGACGCGGTGCGGGAAGCCGCGGGGCTCGGTCAGCGGCGTTCCGTCGGCCCCGCACTGGCGCGTCTCCGGGCCCCAGCAGCGGGAGCAGGTCGGACAGACGTAGAGGATCTCGAGGCTCTGCGTCGTCCCGCCGAGGCGGGAGGAGCGCTGCCGCGCCGCCGCGAGCTGCTCCTTCATCCGCTGCAGCTCGAGCGCCCCGCCGAGCTGGTGGGCGAACCCGAGGAGGAGGCCGCGCTCGACGTCGTCCCAGGCCTCCTTCCCGTCCGCGACGACGGCGCCGAGGAGGTCGCCGCGCGGCCCGCGGACCGGCGCGACGGCCCTCTCCCCCTCGACGAAGAGGCCGTCGCCCGCCGGCAGGAGAGCGACCGCGGAGGGCGAGGGGGCCTCCGCCCGGGTCCCCTCGACGGAGACGAACGCCTCCTCCTGGAGGAGGAAGACGGAGATCTCCCGCGCGCCGAGGGTCCCCGCCACCCCCGCCGACATCGAGCGGGCCCAGCGTCCGAAGTCGGCGAAGGCCTCGCCCCCGGTGGCGAGGAGCGTGGAGATCTGGTCCTGCGCGGCGCGCAGCTGCGCCGCCAGTCGCGTCACGTCCTCGGTCGCCCGCCGGAGCGCGAGCTGCGTGCCGAGCCGCGCGAGGACGACCTGCATGTCGAGCGGCTTGATGACGTAGTCGTTCGCCCCGAGCCGGAGCGCGTCGACGAGGTTCCGGCTGTCCCCGAGGGCGCTCGCCATGACGACGGGGAGCTCGCTGACGCCGAAGCGCGCGCGGATCCGGCGCAACACCTCGAGGCCGTCCATCTCCGGCATCATCACGTCGAGCAGGACGAGGTCGAAGCGCCCCTCCTCGAGCGCGGCGAGGGCCTCGGGCCCCGAGGCCGCCCCCGCGACGGCGTAGCCGGCCGAGACGAGGCGGCGCGACAGGAGGTCGCGGTTCACCTCGTTGTCGTCGACGACGAGGAGAGCCGTCCCCCGGTCCTCCGGGACGGCTCCGGCCCCGCGGATCCTCTCGGACGCCATCGCGCGCGCTCCTTCCGTTCGGAGCGGGAACGATAGCACCGGGGCGCCCGTCAGCGGCCGACGAGCGCGGCGAGGACCTCGATGCCGCGCCGGACGACGTCGGGCGGCGCGGAGGTGTAGCAGACGCGGACGTGGGTCGGGTACGGACCGAAGCTCGGCCCGGGAGCGACGGCGAGGCCCCGGTCGGCCGCGTCCTCGAGGAAGCCGGTCAGCCCGCGCGCGTCGAGGTGCGGGGCGACGTCGAGGAAGAGGAAGGTCGACCCTTCCGGCCGGGGGACGCCGAGCCGCTCCGCCGCCGCGGCGCCGGTCGCGGCGTAGGCCGCGCGGGTCCGGGCGACCCACTCGTCGCCCGCGCCCCGGAGGACCCGCAGCGCGGCGAGCTGCGCGGCGGTCGGCGCCGCGTAGACCGTGTGCGTCGAAAGCTTCAGCGCTTCGGCGAGGGGCGCGGCCGGGCCGGCGACCCATCCGACCCGGTTCCCCGCCATGCCGTACGCCTTCGAGCAGGAGTGGACCGCGAAGGAGCGCTCCGGCGCGAGCGAGAGGCCCGGCACGTGCTCCCCTTCGTAGACGTAGTCCTCGTAGACCTCGTCGAAGAGGAGCCAGAGGTCGCGCCGGCGGGCGACGTCGACGAGCCCTTCGAGCCAAGCGCGCGGAACGACGTGCCCCGTCGGGTTGCTCGGCGTGTTCACGTAGAGCGCCACCGTCCGCGGCGTCCGCGCGGCCTCGACGGCGGCGATCGCCGACTCCCGCGAGTCGACGACGCCGAAGAACGGGACGTCGAGCGGGACCCCGCCCGCCATCCGGACGTGCCCTTCGATCAGCGGCCAGTGCGGAGCGAGGATCGCCACCTCGTCCCCCGGCGCGACGATCGACCCGACGACGCAGGCGAGGCCCGAGGTGGCGCCGCCGGAGACGAAGACGTTCTCCCGATCGAGCGGGACGCCCGTCTTCGCGCGGAGCCGCTCGACGACCGCGTCGACGAGGAGGGGGAGGCCCTGCGGCGGAGCGTACCGGTGCATTCCCGGGTGCTCCGCGACGGCGAGGTCCTCCATTCGGCAGAGAGTTGCGGGCTCCAGGTACGTGTCGCCGACGTGGAGCGGGTAGATCTCCCCCGGGCAGGCCGCGAGGCGGCCGAGGACGGTCGAGTAGACGGAGCCCTTCATCGAGAGCGGGATCGGGGCGAGACGGGGCGGACGCGGCATGGAGGCGGGATGTTAGCCGGGAGCCGCCCGAGCGGCCCTGGCCTAGACTCGGCCCCGCCGCCGCGCCCGCTCATGCCGCACGAAGAGCCGCTCCCCCCGTTCCGCCCCGCCGTCGCGCTCGGGCAGAGGCACGTCCAGACCTTCTGGGGCCGGCTCACGCGCCCGCGCCTCCTCGTGCCGCTCCGGCGCGAGCTTCTCGCGACGCCCGACGGCGACGAGCTCGTCCTCGACCGCCTCGACGGGCCGCCCGGCGCGCCGCTCGTGGTTCTCCTCCACGGGCTCGAGGGGAGCGCCCACTCCGTCTACGTGCAGGGGCTCCTCGCGCTCCTCGAGGGACGCGGCCTCCGGGCGGTCGCGCTGAACTTCCGCTCCTGCGCGCGCGACCTCCCCTCGCTCCGGAAGAACCTCCCGAACCGGGGGAGGCGCCTCTACCACTCGGGGGAGACCTCGGATCTGGACCACCTCCTCCGGACGATCTCGGCCGCCGAGCCGGGCGTCCCTCTCGCGGCGATCGGCGTCTCGCTCGGAGGGAACGTCCTCCTGAAGTGGCTGGGCGAGCATCCGGAGGAGCGGCTCGTCGTCGCCGCGGCGACGATCTCCGTCCCGTTCGACCTCGCAGCGGGCACGCGGGAGCTCGAGCGAGGGCTCGGCCCGGTCTACACCGCGACGTTCCTGCGAGGTCTGCGGACGAAGGCGCGGCAGCTCCTCCGCCGGCATCCCGACCTCGCCTCGCGGATCGACCTCGGCCGGCTCCGGAGGGCGCGCACCTTCTTCGAGTTCGACGACGCGGTCACGGGCCCCCTCCACGGCTTCCGCGGGGCGAAGCACTACTACGACGAGTCGAGCGCGATCGGGTGGGTCGGGCGCGTCACCTCGCCGACGCTCTGCCTCTCGTCCGAGGACGACCCGTTCCTCCCCGCCGAGGCGCTCGACCGCGTGGCCGCGCGCGCCTCGGGAGCCGTTCGGCTCGTGCGGACGCGCCGCGGGGGGCACACCGGGTTCATCTCGGGGACGAGCCCGTTCCGGGTCCGCTACTGGGCCGAGGAGCGCGCGGCGGAGTTCGTCGCCGCGCGCCTCGCCTCTCCCGTCAGCTCTTGACGAGCGGGCGGCCCTTCGCGTCGGTGACGTTCCCGAGCGCGATCAGGATGACGTCGATGAGCCACCAGATGCCGCAGCCGCCGAACGTCAGGAGCTTGCCGATGCCGAGCCCGACGTGTCCGAGGTAGAAGCGGTCGACGCCGAACGAGCCGAGGAAGATCGAGAGGAGGAGGGTGACGAGCCAGTCCTTCGGGGTGTCGGCCGTCACCGGCATCGGGCCGACGGGGGGCGCGTAGGGCTGCGCCGCGGCGGCCGGAGCCGCGAGGACGTCCGTGAGCTCGGGGCGGTCGCGCAGCGGGATCCACTGGGCCTCTCCCGTCTTGAACGAGAGGCTCGTCGCGGTGACTCGCCCCTCTCCGAGCCAGCCGCGAACGGTGGCCTCGTCGATCGGTCCGTACTGTTGTCCGTCTGCGCCGATGACGTAATACATGGCGTCCCTCTCACTCCCCGAAACGTCGAATGCGCCCTGAAGGTTTCCGCGCCGCGGCCGAATCGTACCGGAAGGGGGCGGGGCGCGGGCCCGGAACCATTTCCGCGAGGCCGGCGGATCGTCGGGGTAGCATGAGATGTCCTCGCAGGATCTCGACGACGTGAAGCAGCGACCCGTTTCCCAGGCCGACCGCCGACGCCGCCTCCTTTCCTCGGAGAGGGCGACGGAGACGTTCGCGCGGGGCGGGCGCCGCCGGGTCGCCCTCGGCTTCCCGAACTCCTACGAGGTCGGGATGTCGAACCTGGGCTTCCAGTGGGTCTACCGCCTCCTCAATCGGGAGGAGGACGTGACCTGCGAGCGGTTCTTCTACGACGAGGCCGAGCTCGGCGGTCGCGGGCCGAGGACGCTCGAGGGGGAGCAGCCGCTTGCCTCCTTCCCGCTCGTCGCGTTCTCCGTCTCGTGGGAGATGGACTACGTCCACTTCCTCCGGATGCTTCCCGCCTCGCGGATCCCGCTCCGGCGGGAGGAGCGCCGCGACGGCGACCCGATCGTCCTCGTCGGCGGCGACTGCGCCCGCATCAACCCGCTCCCGCTGACCCCGTACGTCGACGTCTTCGCCATGGGCGACGGCGAGCGCCTCGTCCCCGGGATCGCCGCGACGCTCCGGGCCGACCTTCCGCGGCGCGAGGCGCTCGAGCGGCTCGCCGGGCTGAAGGGCTTCTACGTCCCCGAGGTGCACGGCGAGCGGGCCGAGGCGGCGGACGACGAGAAGATCGTCGTCGACCAGCTCCGGGCGGCCGACGGCCCCGGGCGGGAGCCGCCCCACACGTCTCTCCTGACGCCGCACACCGAGCTCTCCGACAAGCTCCTGATCGAGGTGGCCCGCGGCTGCTCCGAGATGTGCCGCTTCTGCTGGGCCGCCTACGCGATGGCGCCTCAGGTGCGCGTCCCCGCCGACTCGATCCTCGCCGTCGCCGAGCGGTGCCGCCCGCTCACCTCCCGGGTGGGGCTGATCGCGACCGCCGTCGCCGACCACCCCGAGATCCTCCCGATCCTCCGGGGACTCTCCGGGATGGGTTTCCACATCGCGCTCTCCTCGATCAAGATCGACGCGATCTCCGAGGAGCTCCTCGAGGTCCTCGCGCGGCAAGGGGAGAAGTCGCTCGCGATCGCCCCGGAGGCCGGGAACGAGCGGCTCCGGCGCGCGATCAACAAGAAGGTCTCCGACGAGATGCTCCGCGAGAAGGTGCGGCTCGTCGCGCGGGCCGGCTTCACGAACCTGAAGCTCTACCTCCAGGTCGGCCTCCCGGGGGAGACCGAGGAGGACGTGGACGACCTCGTCCGGATGGTCGACGACCTGCGGCTCGTGATGCTCGAGGAAGGGCGCAAGCGCGGGCGGCTCGGGACGCTGGTCCCGAGCGTGAACGCCTTCATCCCGAAGCCGCACACGCCGTTCGAGACCGAGCCGCTCGACGACCCCGACGAGCTCGCCCGGAAGCTGAAGAAGCTCGAGTCGGCCTTCCGCGCGATGCCGAACGTGACGTTCCGCGGGATGCCGGTCGCCGAGGCGATCTGGGAGGCCTGGCTCGCGAAGATGGGGCTCGAGTCGGGGCCGATCCTGGCCGAGGCGGCTGCCGGCGCCTCCGTCCGGAAGCTCGTCCGGGAGCACCGCGAGACGCTCCTTTCCGTCGCCCGGCCCGCGGCGCGCGTCGACGGCGCGCAGCGCGGCGCGTTCGACCTCGCCGCCCGACAGGCCTCGCCCTGGGGCTTCATCGCGAAGTCATGAGGCGCCTCGCCGCCGCGCTCGCTCTCGGCGCCTCCCTCGGGCTCGCCGAGGTTCCCCCGGTTCCGCACGTCCGCGCTCCTGCCGCCGGCGCGAACGCCCGGGTCGTCGACGTCCTCCCGGGCGGCGTCGTCCGCTGGCCGGGGGACGCGATCGAGCTCTGCGGGGACGAGCACGAGACCTGGAAGCCGCGCGACGGCGCCTGCTACTACCCGGTCGACCTCCACCGGGGCGAGGCGCTCTTCCCCGTCTTCCGCGACCGCGCGGGGAAGCGGGAAGCCGCGTCGGTGCGCGTCCTCCCCCCGCCCTACGCGACGGAGAGCCTCCGCGTCGACCCGCGGACCGTTCGCTTGTCGGAGAAGGTCCGGCGCCGGGCCGCCCGCGAGCGCCGCCAGGTCGTCCCCCTCTTCTCCCTCCGGACGAGCCCGTCGTTCTCGCTCCCGCTGGCGCCGCCGCTCGCCGACGCCCCGCCCGCACGCAACTTCGGCGTGCGGCGCTTCTTCAACGGGGAGCTCCGCTCGGCGCACGGCGGCGTCGACTACCGCGCGAAGACGGGCACGCCCGTCCTCGCGACCGAAGGCGGGCTCGTCGTCCTGGCCGCCCACCACTTCTTCGCCGGGAAGAACGTCTTCGTCGACCACGGCGCCGGCCTCCTCTCGATCTACATGCACCTCTCGCGGATCGACGTGAAGGCCGGCCAGCGCGTCGCGCGCGGCGAGCGCCTCGGGCTCTCGGGCGCGACGGGCCGCGTCACCGGCCCGCACCTCCACTTCGGCTTCCGCTGGCGCGGCGCCCGCGTCGACCCGAACCACCTCCTCGCCGACCCGGCGACGCTCCCCTCGCCTTAGCCGGTCCCCCCAAGGCCGGGGTCAGGTCTGCACAAATGTACTATCTACACACGGGCGGGGTCAGGTCTGCACAAATGCATTATTTGCCCGGGACGAGGGGCGCCTCCGACGGATGCCGTCCCGTGCGCGGATCTGTCACGATGCGCGCGGAGGTTCCGATGGCGCATCTCGTGAAGGACCCCGTCAGCTGGCTCTACCCCGAGATCGAGCCGTTCCGGACCGGACGGCTCCGCGTCTCCGACCTGCACGAGCTCCACTTCGAGGAGTGCGGGAATCCGGCCGGCAAGCCGGTCGTCTTCCTGCACGGGGGGCCGGGCGGCGGCACGAGCGAGAAGATGCGGCGCTTCTTCCACCCGGAGAAGTACCGGATCGTCCTCTTCGACCAGCGCGGCAGCGGCAAGAGCACGCCCTACGCGAGCCTCGAGGAGAACACGACGTGGGACCTCGTCGAGGACACCGAGAAGCTCCGCGAGCACCTCGGCATCGCGAGGTGGCAGGTCTTCGGAGGCTCCTGGGGCTCGACGCTCGCCCTCGCCTACGCCGAGAGGCACCCCGATCGCGTCACCGAGCTCGTCCTGCGCGGCATCTTTCTCCTCCGCCGCAAGGAGATCGAGTGGTTCTACCAGGAGGGGGCGTCGATCCTCTTCCCCGACGCCTGGGAGCCGTACCTCGCGCACATCCCCGAGGAGGAGCGCGGAGACCTCGTGGCCGCCTACCACCGGCGCCTCACGAGCGACGACCCGGCCGTCCGGCTGGCCGCCGCGAAGATCTGGAGCGGATGGGAAGGGGCGACCTCGAAGCTCCTCCCCGACGCCGCCTTCACCGGCCACTACGAGGAAGACGAGTTCGCGCTCGCGTTCGCGCGGATCGAGGCGCACTACTTCCAGAACCGCGGCTTCTTCGAGGTCGACGACCAGCTCCTGCGCGACGTGGGCCGCATCCGCCACATTCCCGGCGTCATCGTCCAGGGGCGCTACGACGTCGTCTGCCCGATCTTCAGCGCCTGGGCGCTCCACCGCGCCTGGCCGGAGGCGGAGCTGATCATCACGCCCGACTCGGGGCACAGCGCCTTCGAGCCAGGCAACAGCCGCGCGCTCGTCGCCGCGACGGACCGATTCGCCGCGCTCTGAGCCCGCCGGGACCTTCTCGTCCTTCCGAGAACCGGTCGGGGCGCCGGCCGCGGGAGGCATCGGACCGGCCCCGGCCGGCCGCAGAGTGTAGAGTGTAGACCAGACCCCAACCGCGAGTATGATGGGGCGTGCTCCCGGCGTCGCTCGGGCTGGCGCTCGTCGCGCTCCTCTTCCGGCTCGTCTCGCCGTCGGAGATCCGGGCGCTCCTCGACCTGCACCTGCTCTCCCTCTTTCTCGTCCTGATCCTCGCCGTGGAGTGCCTGAAGCGCTCCGGGCTGATCGAGGCCGTCGTCGGGCGGGTCCTCTCCCGCGTTCGCTCCGAGCGCGCGCTCGCCGCCGCGGCGATCGTGACGACCGGCGCCGTCTCGGCGATGGTGACGAACGACGTCGCCCTGCTCCTCGTCGTCCCCTTCACGCTCGCGTTCGAGAAGGTCGCCCCCGAGCTCGACCCGGTCCGCGTCGTCGTCCTGGAAATCCAGGCGGCGAACCTCCTCGGCTGCCTGACGCCGACCGGGAACCCCCAGAACCTCCTCCTCTTCTCGCGCGGCGGCTTCACGACCGGATCGTTCTTCGCGGCCCAGCTGCCGTGGGTGATCGGAATGGCCGCCGCGCTGCTCGCGTTCGTCCCGATCCTGGTTCCGAAGAGGGCGCTCCCCGCCCCGCCGACGGCGCCGAGGGCGGTCGAGCCGCGCCTCGCCACGGCCGGGCTCTTCCTCCTCTCGCTCCAGCTCCTCGCGATCTCGCAGGCCGTCCCGAGGCTCGTCCCGCTCGTGGCGGCCGCTCCCGCCGCGGCGCTCCTGGGGAAAGGGCTCCTGAAGACCGACTTCACGCTCCTCGGCGTCTTCTCGGCGCTCTTCGTCGGCGTGGAGGGGCTGCGCCGCTCCGCGCTCTTCGAGACGCTCGACCCGGTCGCCCTCCTCGGAGCCACGCCGACGGGCTTCGTCCTCTCGGGCGCACTCCTCTCGCAAGCCGTCTCGAACGTCCCCGCCGCGATCCTCCTCGCCCCCTCGGCGGCGGCGGCCGGAGGTGGGGCGCTCTTCACGGCGCTCCTCTACGGCGTGAACGCCGGAGGCTGCGGTACGCCGATCGCCTCCCTCGCGAACCTGATCGGCGCCGACCTCTACCTCCGGGGCCGCGCCCACCGCGCCCCGTTCTGGCGCCTCTTCCTCGCGGTCTCCTTCGCGCTCCTCGCGGTCGCGGTCGCGCTCTCCCTCGCCCTGGCCTGA